>Ga0180216_1002581_pt1 | contig 14949 bp, 16 predicted proteins | sample eDN3rd37CBELigMG_FD_128879 | JGI IMG/M metagenome (GOLD analysis project Ga0180216, IMG submission 128879) | Enriched Miracle-Growth compost microbial communities from Emeryville, California, USA - eDNA 3rd pass 37_C BE-Lig MG (version 2)... ... | reverse complement strand
CGACCGGCAGAATTTCCTGGGGATTTCGGCAGAGCAGGGTCGCTGACGGCAGAACTATGGAAAATGGTATTACTGCGTACCATTTCCAGAAAGTTTTCAGACGCAGGCACTGAGTTTTTATGACAGGCAGAGTTCTGTCAGAAATATGCGGCGTAACGGTGCGGCGCCCAAAACAGCCTCATAACAATATTTGATTACGTCAGCTGTGCAGAATGGACGCGGCGGCGGCAGCGGCAGCGGCGGCGGCGGCGGCGGCGGCTCCAGCTGCGGCCACTGCTGCGGCTGGCGGGACCGCCATGGCCAACCCGTCCCCGCTGGCATTGCTGCCGGCGATCGTCATCACCATGTTCCTGCTGACATTGTGGATGTCGTGGCGAACGGTACGGACGCGTGGCGGTCAAGTCGACTTGGCTTGAATCGGCTGGCATTCCGACCTGGTAGCTGACGTGCGGCTTTCTTTATCGGCCTGCCCGGGGGTGTCGTAGCAACGCGGGGTGGCACGTACAGTTGCGACGGCACAAGGTCAGCAAGGCCAGCGGCGGCGAGCAGGGCGCCACGGTCGTTGGACTGTCGGCGCTGCCGTTTCATCGCCAGGAATCGGCCGTCGACCTGAGGCAGCTCTGCGCGACCGCCACGGCGGCTTGGTTACCGTTGTCGCCCGTGGTACTCAGCCCTGCCACCTCGCCACCGCCACCGAGCTTGGCCTTATCTGCTGCGCCTTTGGCCGTTCCTTCACCGATGGCGATCCTGCAGACCGAGGCGGACGTCGGCAGCCGCACACCAGCGTTGTCGCCATCGCCGCTGCCGCCGCCGTCGCCGTCGCCGCCGAAGCGCGCCGAGTCGGCCGGCGGCCTGCTCCACGTGGCGCCAGACCACTGTGGGTGCGGTCCTGTGCCGGTCGACGTGCCAGTGGCACTACCAATGGCGGGACCGTCCAGCTTCATTGCGGCCTCAAGGCCGTCAACGCCTGCTAACAACTTGGCCGACGCCGCCTTGGCTGGAGCGCAAACCACACACCCAGCTAGTCCGAGCCGTCCGAAACGTCTTCGGCGGCACCGCCGTGGCGGAAGCCGGCGGCTCAAGACACAGCCTGTCTCTGCGTCCGCCGACCGCCTCCCGTCTCCCGCGCCCGCGGCTGCAGCAGCGGCTGCGCCCGTGGCTGCGACGACGGCCACCGTCATCCCTGCGCCGGCCAAGCGGCTGCGCACCTCGGATGATTCGACCATTTACGCGGCCGGAGGAGCAGGAGTAGCTGCAGCTGCGCCGGTGCCACCTGTATTCGCCGCAGTGGATTCGCCGTTCGCCTTTGCGCGGTCCTTTGCTCTGCCCGAGCTTGGGTTCCGCCCGGCCGCCCCGGCGCCGTCCATGCCGTCCATGCTGCCTGCCACGGACGCGCCGCATCCCATCCCGCTGCATATGCCACCGTGAGGCCGCGCTTGTGCACTGTCGTGTGGCGTATTGGAACACGCTTTTGTACAGGGTGCCCGACCCGTATGTATAACTTGTATATGCATTGGAAAGATGGTCTTGCTTGAGCCATCCAAAGGACCAACACAGGCAGACACCTCATGGTCGGGCAGCAGCGGCCACTTCCTTCTTCCTCCTTCAACGGGGACGTACTAGTATCTGCCCTCTTGGGCACGGCGGCCGCGGTCGCTGGGAACAGCGGCCCGACGACCCACACTCGCTCGCTCACACAAGACGCCTCGCCACCGCTGGCTAAAGACGCCGACCATGGCGCGCCGAGTGGTGGTGACGGGCCTCGGCGCCGTGACGCCGCTCGCCGTGGGCATGAAGGAGGTACGGGAGGGGCCAGGCCATGGCCCGCGCGGAAACACCAACGCTGAGGCGCTACTCCGTCTGACGAGATCTGGGACGGCCATCACTGGGACGGAAACCCGCGCGCGCGGGGGTCCAGACATGGCGACGCCTGCTCACTGGAGACAGCGGGCTGCGCTCGCTGCGGGGCCGCGGCAACGGAGCCGGCGAGTACACGGGCGAGTTTGACGCCCTGCCGTCGGCCGTGGCCGGCGTCGTGGACCACGGGCCGGGCCCCCACCAGTTCCAGGTGGACCCCAAGGCGTACCGCAACCTGGCCAAGTTTATGCAGTACGCCATGGTCGCCGCCGCGGAGGCGCTCCAGGACGCCCAATGGCCGCCGGCCGACCCCACAGCGGCCGCGGCGGGCTGCGAGGCCACGGTACTGCGGGAGACCTAGGCCCGCGCTGAATCCGCCGGGCGAGCCCTAGCCCAAAGCATGGCACGGCCTGACGGCCAGGGAGGCCCAGCGCTGCATGGCACACGAGCACGGGCGAGCGGGCGCGGGCGCGCAGGGCGTCGCGCTCGGAAGCGGCATCGGCCAGCTCGACGAGATTGCCAACGCGGCCATCCTGTACAAGGACAAGGTCCGGGGACGGTCGGCGTAAATGGTTGTAGGCTAATGTGATGAGAGAGGGTCGGCATGAGAAGCCGCGTGCAGCGCGCAGCTTATCATCCCAGGAGAAATTCGGACCGCCCCGTTCCAAGAACGGTTCAGGGCACACCAGAGCTGTACACAATGGACACAAGGGACGAACGCCCTTCGGCGGACGATAACAAAAGGCTCTTACGCTGTATAGACGCGGATTACGTCGCCGCGCGGCTTGCGGCAGAGCGGGCATTCGTTGCTCTTCAGGTGCGACATGCACTCGAAGCAGAACGCATGGTGGCCGCAGCCGCTGAGCACGCAGTCGATCCGGTTCTCAAAGCACAGCTTGCAAAGGTTTTCGTCGTTCTTGTTCTCTGAAACACTCACACCCGCGGCGCTGCAGAGAACAGGCGCGGAGTCAGGCCACCTCCCGCCCGTTCGAATCAGCGCGCTGACCCGGGCGTACCGAGCTCCCAGGCGAGCTTGCGCAGCGCCTCCTCAAAATCGCCGCGCTCGAGCGCGTTGGGTACGTGGATGTCGTGAAAAGCCAGAATAACGCGGATCTCCCGCAAACTTAGGTCCTTGCATGCGCCCGCGCTCCTGGACGCCAGATCGCGGAAGGTCACCTGCGACCGGCCATCCACGCCGCTTTCGAGCTACCGCGGCTGTGTGAGCTCTGCGCGCGCGGGGAGCAGGTCTGGTTACCTAGCCGGGGCTGCGTACGCGCGACGAGCGGCTCTCGGCGAACGGGCTGGCCGGAATCTGCGCCGCCCCGCCGACCCTCGTCGAAGGCACCTCGGCGGCCGCCGGCTCCGAGTGGCCATTTGATTCCGCAGTGCGCTGTGGCGGCGGCGGCGGCGGGGCTGGTCGCGTCGGGGCCGGCGCGGCGTTCCCGCCCGCCCGCGCTGCCCGCTCTTGCTGCCGCCGGCGCTCCTCGTGCGCCTGGCGGTACATGCGAAAGTGGTTGGCCCGCGTCCTGAGGAACTGGCGTTGCCGCTCAAGGAAGCGGCGGCCGTCCTGGCGCTCGTGAGACACCGCGCGCGGGGTGTTGGGGCCGCCCCTTTAGGACGTACGGTCTCGTGGAAGTAGCGTGTGTTGGTCGGCGTGAGCGGCGACTTTTTGAGGCAGTGGGCCAGATCTGGTTGCATGATGCACCCGCGAATGTCCACGTCCAGCGCCTTGACGGCGTAGCGCAGCTGCATGAGCGGCACGTCCTCTGCCAGCGTCTGCTCGTCCAGCTCGCTCACTGGTCCACCCACCGGAGCGCGGGGTGGTAGCCAGCACAGAGCACGGTGAGCCACCTCAACCCTTCGTGCCGTCGCGGCGGTCCAAGCCGCGTACTGGTCAGCACGATGTGGCAGCTGCTGCAGACGGTGCGCAGAACGCGCCGGCCGCTGCCGTCGGCGACCGGCGCGGTCTCGTTGGCGCAGGCATCGCAGTACACAAGCCGGCAAAAGCCGCACCGCACCTGCGGCAGCCACGGACGCAAACACACAGGCGTCTAGTGCCGTCAGCGCCGCGCTGCGTCCCTGGCCCGCGGCGGTGCCCCGGCCTTACCTGAGCGTCGGGCCGTGGCGGCAGGGCGACGTCGCAGCTGCTGCACGCCGCGGGGCGTCGTGGCGGCGGCACGGGCGGCATCGTCGTCGGCGCGGGCGGTCGCGGCGGGGGCGCTGTGGCACTGAGGTTGGCGCGAACACTGCGTCACCGCTGGCTGGACCGCGTCTCGCCACATCTGAGGCGCCACCCACGCACACGGCGCAGGCCGCCACGCGGACGCCATGCAGACTCGGTGGCGCTGCGCCGCGCCCCACAGCCACTGCCGCCGCGCCTTACGCTCATTTCAAAGCGCATGCGACCAGCTGCAGCAACCATGCACCCGACCAGCGACGGCGCGTCGCATGCCGCAGGATGCTCTTTCTCGGATCCAAATCCTTCATGGTACACCCGCAGACAGGACACAGTACATGTACACACACGCTTTACAGGGCACTAGCTCACTAGCTGGTCGCAGCGACCAAAAAGTCAAACTCGCTGTGGTGCGCCCGGTACCACGCGACGTTGGCGGCCAACTGCTGGAGGCCAGCCTCGATCACCGAGGAGGTCGCGGGCGCGTGGTGCGTCGCGAAAAAGTCCTACGGCGGCCCCGTACGCTGCAACGCTATCCTACGTAGCGATGAGCGGCCGGCCGTTGCTCAACGCGGGCGTCCACCGCGCGCCGCGTACCTCCGCATCCGCCAGCATGTCGTCCGTGGCCGGCAGCGACTCGAGGACCGCGCGCAGCAGCGACTGCACAAGGAAGGAGCCCGTGCCCAGCTGTGTGATGCGCTCCCACTCGTCCTTGATAAACTGCCAGGCTTGCATCTGGGGAGCACGCCCGGGAGGAAGGGGCATGCGGCAGGGGTCCGGTGAGTGGCTCGCGATACTTGTCTCTGCCGGCGTCGGCGCCGCTGTCTTGGCCGTACCGTGGCGTCGGTGTTGCGCGACACGGCGGCCGCCAGGCGCGGCGCATCCTGCGCCCGGACATCCGGGTCGAACATGTAGTGCAGGGTGCGGTTTACCAAGTCCGGTCTGGGGGACCGTGGGACGTACCGGCAGCCATCCCTCCGGGTTAGCGCAACCCATCGTCGCCACGTCGTGCGGCCGCAGCGCGTACTGGGTCGCGGCGGCGAGGGCGCGCAGCAGCATGTTGCGGTACTCGCTGCTCTTAGCCGCGCGGTACTGCTCCTGCAGCCACGTCCACTCGGCGGCGTCGCCGGCTTGGGCAATGGCACGCAGCGACGGCGCGATGTAGGGCAGCGGCGCGACTGTGTACAGGTCCTCGGCGGGGATGTTTTTGTACTCGTCGAAGCGGCCGTACAGGCTGGGGCTCAGCGACGTGTCCTTGATGGTGACGGCCAGGTTCAGCAGCGCCTCCGTGGCCAGGGCGCCGTTGTGGCTGCTCGCGGGCCAGGCCGCCTGCAGGCGGTTAAAGTTGGCCTGCAGCCACGCCTGCAGCCACGCGGCAAGCGCGGGGCCGTAGCGGTCCGGCGATGTGACTTGCAGCAGCGAGTAGAGCGCGTTGAACTTGCCAATTGCCAGCGTCCACACCAGCGGATCTGGTGCGGAGACAGCAGAACACAAAGGCGCTGGCGGGTTCAGCCTGGCGGACCGCTTCCTGCGTCCTAGGCCTGGCCAGGTGCACGCACCGGTGTCGTTCTGAAGGAACTTGACCGTCTCGAAGGCGTCTTCCACACTGACGAGGCCCACGCGCATGAGATCCATCGCGTCGTTTAGCACGCCGGCGCGGTCGACCGCTGCGCGGAAGTGGAGAAGCGATTCCCAGTCGGCGGTGGCAGTCGTTAGGACCAGGACGTTGGTCTGCGCCGCTTGTCCTACGGCGCAGGCGCACCCGGCAGGATGCTGGGCGTGGCGGCGAGGTCGTTGACCATGGCGTGCAGCACGCGCGCGTCGTAGAGCACGCGGTAGTACCCGGCCTGCCCGGCGTTCACTTTGATCCACCGGTCCACGTTCACCGGCGCCGGCAGCTCGACGTAGACGGTCTCGGCCGCCGCGAGCACCATCGACGCGGTCTCAATGCCGCTGCCGTCGTCCCCGTCGCGCGGGTACGCCACGGCCAAGGGCAGCGGCCACAGCTGCTTGTTGGGGTTGCTGGGGTCCAGCTGGCCGCTGGCGTAAAAGCGCGACTGCCGGATGGCCAGATGCCTGGCCATCGTACCCGATCATGTCGGCAAGACGCGACGTAAGGCCGCGTGAGTGCCGGTGATGAAGAAGGCACCTCGCGGCGCCCAACGCGGGGCGTACCGGCTCTCCTGCACGTGCACTTCGACAAGCGGGTAGCCGGCCTGCCGCGTCCACTGGTCCATAAACGCGGCGACCTTCTCGACGTGCACAAAAAGGTTGAGGATCGGATCGGGTGAGCCAACGGCTGCGACGCTGGTCGACGCGGCCGCAGAAAAGCGACTACCTCGAGGTTGGTGGGGCTCCCGGCGCTGTCGTCCAAGGCGGCCCAGAGCTCCTCGGTGGTGGCGACCCCGTAGGCCTTGGACCTGATGTACGACCGCAGCTTGTTTCGGAACACCGAGCCTGGCGCATCCAGCGCGCGCGCGCGCGCGACAACGGACAAGCTTAGGGTAGATGAGCACGCCGTGTCGCCAAGTCGTCAAGGATGCAAAACGTTAGGTCGGCGTACCGCCCAAACCGCCGCTGCCATCCAGCTGTGCTTGCAGCATGCGCAAGACCGACGCGCCCTTGCTGTACGAGATGGTGTCAAACATTTGCGTGATGGCGCTCGCGCTTTCTGCTTCATCGGCAGCAGCAAACCACAGCACCTGCAGCGCATGAGCAAGAGCGACGTAGATGGCCGCGCCCTGACGTCTCGAAAAACGCACCCACAGCAGACGCGCTCGCTGGCGCAAGTGGGCGCGCCGCCGGCACGGCGTCCACCGCCATGGCGTCGGTCTGGTCGATCACCAGGAGCTGCAGCCACTGCATGTTCCAGGACGGCCGGAGCGCGTGCAGCGAGAGGTACTCCATGAACGTGGCGAAGCCTTCGTTGAGCCACAGGTCGTTCCTGGCCCATGCGGCGCCGCCAGTCCCAACGGTATCGGGGGGGTCAGTCGCGCTCCCGCCGCTGTCCGCTAGCCAACGTTACAGCGTTCGCCACGGACCACCACGCCATGGTCACCAAGTTGCCGTGCCACTGGTGCGCCAACTCGTGGACGACGGTCGACGCCACCTGCTGCGCGGCGCGGGCGGTCGACCGCTGCGGGTCGTACAGCAGCGCCATCTCGGCGAACGTGATCAAGCCCCAGTTTTCCTACCAAGCCACCAGCACACTGGGGCAGGGAGCGGGCGCCATCAGGTCGGCTGCATTTGCGCGCTGGGCGTCGTTCTGTTTCCTGCGCACTGTCGCACCATGGCGCCCGCGGAAAAGTCGGGAATGCCGGCCATCACCAGCTGCGGCAGCGGATACGAATAGTTGAAGTAGTCCTCAAAGAAGGCGAGCGCGTCCAGCGTCACGTTCAGGGCCAGTTGGCGCTGGCTCGCGCTCTCCTCTGGCGTGCACACGGAGACCTCGATCGGCGCCGCTGCCAGCGGTGCCCGCCCGCGGACCGAACGCACGGCACGGTCAACGACAAGCCTCGGCGATGTTGCCGCGCTGTGGCGCGCTGGTTCGTACCCGTCCGTGTGGTGGTCTTGGACGTGCACGTAAACTGTGATACGAGAATGGCCACGAGGTACGTGCTCATGGGCGGCGTGCGCGCAAACTTGATCGTCTGTGGACGTCGCGCTGGGCCTTGGCTTGTCTGCAGCGGATTAGCAGCGCCCACACCAGGAACTTAGGACTCCGAAATGCACCCCACCTGCCAGCCGCCGCTGACGTCGGTGGACGCTGGCAACGAGTTGAAGTGGACGGACCACTGGGTGGGCACCCGCATCGTGAGGGAAAACGTCGCCTTGAGGGCCGGCTCGTCAAAGCACGGGAACGCGCGCCGCGCGTCCGTGGACTCGAATTGCTGCACCGCGGCTATCCCCGGGACCCACGGAAAAGCGGGCGTTAACAGAAATGGAGCAGAATGGCGTGCGAACGAAGCGAGGGGCATACGGTGACAGCCAGCATGCGCTCCGCGCCCATGCCATCTGCGCAGATGCACACGAGGACCGCACGCCGGCGACCTGTCAGCCAGCCGGCTGCGCGACGCTTCGTCCACACGTGACCGACGCACCCTTGTAGGTACTCTTGTAGAAGCCTTGCATGTCGTTGCGCAGCTTTGTGGCAAAGTCTATGGAGAGCACATACTGCGCGGGGGTACGACCAACTCCGCAGCAAGGCAGGGCGTCAGCCAGGTGCAGCCATCGCCCGAGGTGTACGCGGCCCCCCGCCGTACCTGCCCGGGGCTGATGGGTGAGGGGAACTGGAGCAGCAAGTGCTCCCAAGTCTCGTTCAAGTGCACGCTGTGCATGGGCTGTGCTTCAGACAGCGCTGTCGCTTGTGAGGCTCCCCAGCACTTGGGCACGGTGCGACAGCCCGCGCGCAGAACGCACCGGCGGGGCTCCTTGGGCGCGGTGGCGTTGGCTAGCGGATACAGCACAATGTTGCTGCACTCCATGTCGACGGCGTGCAAGACAATCAGGGACGTCGATGCTTTCACCTGGCGGCGGCCGTCTCCCAAGGCAACGGCCAGCGCTCATTGTGAGCCCGGGCGTTGCTGGCTGCGGGAGGGTGCCATGCAGCGTGCCTCGACGGTGATGTTGACATGGCCCTCCACGTTCTCCGACTCGACGTCGGTCGTCAGGCTCAGCTCGTAGTGCTCCGGCGTCACCGTGGCGGGCAAGCGGTAACGCGGCCACGTCTCCACGTACGGCGGGGCATCCTCGATCGGCGGCGGCTCCTCGCGGAACTCTGAGGCGGCGGAGGCCGCGACGCAGCGGGCCGCGTCCATGCGGTAAGCTTTGGCCTACTGCCGTGGCCAGCGTCCGCCGGTCCGGGGCGGCTGGCGCGACGTACGCGCCGAGATCCAGACCAGGAAGGTGAGCGCAATGAGGACGATCGCCAAGAAGGTCAGGCCCGTGCTGACGCGCTTCCAGGTGGGCAAGCTGAACAGCCACGGCCCCTTGTGGTCCACTGGGCCCTCCGAAGCCATGGCGTCGCGGCGCGCCGGCGTTAGCGCCGCACCGCCAAGGCGTCCTGAGCGAGGGTCGACCCGTACCAAAGTCGTCGTCGTCGTCGTCGTCCTCATTGTCGCCACCGCCGTCGCCGTGGCTCAGGGCGTCGTCGCTGACCGTCACCTCCAACACGGCCGCCTCGCTCTGGCGCTGTCGAGGGCGCCGGCACCAAAGCGGAACCGCAGCGTTAGTCGCGGCGCAGCCATGGCGTTCCCGCAGCCCGCCCTTGCAGACCTTGCCCGTCTGCACGGTGGCCCGTGCCCGGCGTGCAGCCCAAAACGGAGAACACGAGTGCTGTCAGCGCGGCCACGACGGAGGGCGCCAGAGGCCGGTCGCGCGGCGCGTACCGCGTCCTGGTCGAAGGCGGCCAGCTCGATCTGGTCCGGCGACAGGTCGTGAACGGTCGCGCGCATCATTCTCGAAGCGGTGCGGCGCCGCCGACAGCGCGGAGCGGTCGGTCACAGCGAGTCGTGCGGCAGCCGAGCACCCGTCCAGGCATTTCCTTCCGCGCGGCACGGGCTCAACGCGTCGCGGTCCAGGGCCGGCCGGTTCGTGACGCAGCAGCGGTTTGAGCACTCAGACCGTTTCAGTCGCCGCCGCGCTGCCTTGGAGCGTGTCCTCTGCGGCCGGTTCAGACGGCAGCGGACCACGCCCTCGTCGCCTGTGCCGCGCCTCGCTTGGCTGGCCGGGCGTCCGGCGTCCGCATCGCCGTCGTCGTCCGCGTCAGTCAGCTGGCTCTCCCTCCCGCCGCCTCTGTGACGTCATAGCCCGGCGGCGACACTTGACCACAGCCAGCAGCATGCCCGTGTGTCAAGAGCCCCGCACATGCAAAGAAGGCGCGACGGCGGACACGATGCAAGACACGGCGCTAGACAGTATTAGACACCCAGATGCTACTCCATATGCCTGCGGCGTGCCGCTGTGCGCTTGTCCTGGGTCGGGATGCTCGGCGAGCTCGCGCCCTGTCTGGGCATGGCCGTCCACACAGAACTGCGCCACCTACTGCCTGCGCAACAGCGCGCGCGCGCGCACGCTCCTCTATACCGGTGTATTTTATGGGACAGGGCACAGGCGACGTCCGTACACACACCGCCTCGCATTCGCACGCATGGCCGCTCAGATGTTTCGTCCTTTCCTGCTGGGCGTGTTAAAGAACGACCGCAGCACAAAGACCTGGAAGAGCGCGACGGAGACGATGAGCGCGCACTGCGCCACCGTCGTCCAGAACAGCCGCGACTCGGTCTGGCTGGCCGTGTCAAAGTTGCGCTGGGCGGGGCCCACCCCCTCATGGCAGCAGGCGGCGGCGGTCTTTAGCTGGCCGCGCCCCTGCGCCTGCACTCTGCACCGCCGCGCGCGCCGCACCTTCTCGCGGGTCTTGTAGTAGCGAATGCTGCGCTCAATCTTGGCGAGGCTCTCGCGCACGCGCTGCACCGACTCCTCCACGGTGTTCATGGCCTCGTCCGTCTTGGCGCCCTCCTCGGCCGCGGGCGCCTTGCGGCGCTTGACCTGGCCCGAGAGCGCAATCTCAAAGTTGACGGTCTTCTCCACAAAGGTCGACATGGCGTTGGAGAAGCAAAAGGTGAACTCGCCGGGGCGGTCGACCGTGAAGATGTACTCGCCCTCCTTCTCGCCGTTGCCGCTGTGGACGACGACGCCCGAGGGGTCCTTGACGATCCAGTCAATGTCAAAGTTGCCGCCGGCTTGCACCTGTGCCGCGCACGCCGTGGGGGCAGCGAGGGCGCCCGTCGCGGGCATAAGCGTCGGCGCACCAGGCGGCGGCCCGAGGCCGGCGTTTCAGCGCGACGCACGTACGGCGAAGGAGAAGGCAATGTGGTCGTTGACGTTGAGCGCCTCCTGGTGGAAGCAGCTGGTGACGTGCGGGCCGATCACGACGGTGTACGCGGCGGCCGGCTGCACGGCGGTGGCGACGACGAGCGCCAGCAGCCCGAGGGCGGCGGCGGCCGCCGGGCGCGTCATCCCGGGCGCCATCCTGGTCGCACCCCCCCGCTGCGCGCCTGCGGGCGACGTCGGCCAGAGCACGCAGAGCAGCAGGCGCGCGGCGACGGGGCCTGGTCCCGGCTGCCTTCTCCGCGGCGTCTCCAGCTGGTGCTCTGAGCTGCGTCGGCCCCTCTCTTCTGACGCGCCCGCCCTGCCCTGCGGTCTCCTCTCTCGCGCCCCCCACCGCAACCGCGTCACAAGGCGCCTTCTGCCGCTCTGCCGCGGGTCTTGCGGGGCATCGGCAGCGGCGGCGCCTGCGCCCGCGAAGCGCCCGTCTGCCTCTTGCGACCCCACACCCGATGACGTCATCGTGGACGCCGAGGACGAGGAGGACGACGACGACGAGGAGGACATAGAGACGAGGCAGAAGGAGGCGACCGAGCGTCGTGGTAGCGGCGGAAGGGCATGGACGAAGCAGCGTAGGACGTGCAAAGTGTCAGTTTGGAGGGAACGGCAGCCACAGGAAGCAGGCCAGTGGACGCCAGCTTGCCGGAAAACCGTTACGGGCACGAGGCAGGCGGGCAGCCGTCAGGCGGTACAGGGAGGAAGAGCACCTGTCTGCCTGTTTACACACGGTGCATACGGGTGTGAAGGTCAGGGAGGATATGCGGTGGGACGCCAAAATGGCCGCGTCCAGCAGCGGCGGCGCCGCTAGCAACGGCGCCGGAGGCACGGCCGTGCCCGCGCTCCTCGCATCGCTCGAGGCCGCGCTGGACGCCCGCTTCCCGCCAAGCACAGAGGACGGGCACCTCGAGGCCCAGCTGATCCGGTACACAGCGTGAGGCCGCCGCTATCGTTGGCAGTGCTGAGCGCGGGAACGCACGCCTGACTGTAGAAAGGCCCAAACCGCTGCGCGGGCGCGTGGACGCGGCGCTCGCAGCTATGTCAACTTTCAGACCAACCTGAGCAAGGTCCGGCAGCTGCTGGGCAGCATCGACTGGGCGACCGCGACGCCGGACAGCTTGCGCGAGTGGCTGCGGCAGAACGTTACGGTCACCATGCACGCCATGGTCCTCGAGCTGCACCTCAACGGCCCGCTGCACCTGTGGCAGGCGCTCGCAAGGTACCGCGCGTGCGCGGTGACGGCGCGATTGGGCGTCCACGGCCATGGCCTCACGTGTCACGTCCCGCCTTCCAACGCCTGTCGGGTGGGCCAGAATGAAGCCGCGGCTCTTTGCGCTCCTGTACCTGCGCATGGCCGACATGTACCTGGCGACGCTGTCGGCCATGGCCGAGTACGCCGCCGGCGACGCGCGCACCGTCGACCTGATGACCTTTGCCCGCGTCGAGGTTGTCTCGCCGACGCTCATGGTCTCCGCGTGGCAGTCGGTCGAGCTGATGCTCCACATCCTGCTGGAGCAGCGCGCCGCCCACCGGTGCGCTCGCGCGGCGACGAGCGGTGCAGGGGACGGCGGGCGGCGGAGCTAATGGACGTGCCTCCGCTGTCGTGCTCCTGCGGCGGCGGGCAGCGACAACCCGAACTGGCGCCCCACGATGCGGCACCTCAAGTTGGCCTGCGAGGAGCACGCGCGGCGCCGGAACTCGAGGTTCGACCTCGGCGGCTGGCTCGCGCCCGCTGGCCGGTGGATCGCGCTCGGCGTGACCGCCGCCGTGGTCATCGCCTCCGTTGCCGCGGCGCACGGGCGATCAATCCCGATTCCGCGGAGAAACTGAGCGCGCGCACCACGCTGTAAACTAGCGCGGTCTATTTAAAATTTTGTACATGAATAGTTCTTTTACCTGTACACCCATTGTACATTGCATGAAAACTTTCTCTGTCTGTTTCCGCTATCGTACACACGTGCGCGCACGCGGGCCTTATGCGGAGGCCATCGGCCCGAGCGGCCGCTGCTCTGGCGGCGTGGCGTCAAACGAGCCGTGGATGAGCAGCTGGTTGATGCGCTCGTCGAGCTGCCGAATCAGCGCGTCCTGCGGCGTGTACACGCCCGAGCGCAGCATGGACGCGCGCTTCTGCACCAGGTGCCGGATCTGCGCTTGGAGCGTGGGCTTGCCGCTCGCCCCGCTGGCGCCGGGCGCCAGCGGCGGGAGGCCGGCGCCGGCGCCGGGGCCGGCCCCGCCGCCTCCGCTGCCCAGCAGCAGCGCCCGCTCCAGCCGCTCCAGCTCCTCCTCGCGCCGCCGCACGCGCTGTTGCTCCTCGCGCAGCTGCTCCTGCAGGCGCGCCACCATAGCTTCGCGCTCGCGCTCCCTCCGCTGCCACTCCTCTTGCAGCAGCAGCAGCGTCTGCGCGGCTCACGAGCTCACAGAGAAGAGAACAGAGGAGCGTTAGCGTTCTGGCCCCTTGCGGACGCGAGTTCGTCCCGCCCGGTGCCTCCCTACCTCGGCCATGCGCTCGTCGAGGTCCTGCTTGAACTTGAGCTCTTCCTCGTGTCGCCAGATCTCCAGCTGGAGCGCCACGCGGTACTCTTCGCTCTGCCGGAAGATCTCCCGCCAGTCGGCCGCGCCGTCGACCGACTCGGGCACGGCCGGCCACGGCTGCGGCGGCTGAAGCGGCTGTGGCGGCTGCGACGGCTCCGGTGCAGTAGCAGCTGGTGCGGCCTCAGCCGGGGCGGGTTCAGCCGGCGCGGCGGGCCGCGCCGGTGGCGTCGGCGTGGTGGGCAGCGGCGGCAGCGCGCTCGCGGCCTGGAGTGTCGCCGGGTCCACTGGCGCCATCAGCTTGGGCTCTGGTGCCGATGCGGGTGCGGGCGCCGGTGCCGGTGCGGGCGCCGGTGCGGGCGCGGGGGCCTTGGTGGGCGACGCGCGCGGGGTCAGCCCGGGGAGGGGCGCGCGCGTCGGCTCCGGCTGCAGGAGGGCCTCCAGCGGCGAGGTGACGTCGATCTCGCGCACCAGCGAGAGCGACACGCCCAGGACGGGCGCGCGGCCGCCGGGCGCGGGCGGGACGGCGCGGCCCGTGGCGGTCACGAACGGGCACACGCCCTCGGTGATGGTGTTGCGGCGCAGCTGGACGGCCGCGGCGCCGCTGCCAGCCGACGGCACCAGGAGCGCGGCGGTGAGGTCGACCTCGCTGAACCCGAGAGTGTCGGGGCCGAGGCACGCAAAGACGTTGATGGTGGCCTGCTCGGCGAAAAAGTCGGCGAGCTCCTCGGCGCTGGAGCGGAAGCGGACGAACGTGCGCTCCGCGGGGAACTCGGGGTCGCGCAGGTGGTAGAACGGCGTCGTGGCGACGTCGTTGGCGAGGAAGGTGTAGTAGAGGTACGCGGGCTCGGTGCCCGTGCGCGGCCGCACGCCCGAGGCGGCGAGCAGCACGTCCAGGTCCTGCGCAAAGGCCAGCGTGATGGTGAGCACGTAGTGCGTCGTGCCGTCGCCGACCTGGAACCAGCCGCCGGGCGCGAGCTTGACGCGCCCGCCGAGGAAGCCGAGGTCGCCCGTGGCGTTGGCCGAGGACGAGCCGCCGCTGTTGCCGGCGCTCGCCATGGAGACGTCCATGGCGGCCATCGCTTGCGTTCGAGTTGCTCGAACGCAGCCGCAGGCGTTGCGGCCGCGCGAGACGCCAAAGGCGGGTGATGCGGACTGCGTCGTCGGGACGAGGGTCGTCGGACGTGGCCGTCGTGTCCGCCTCCTCCTTCACATAGGGGGCCGTGTCGTGGACCCTCGTCGTCCGCCGGGTCCGGCCTTTGGCCGCCTTGTGCTCCTCCTCGACGTCGTCCTCCCTCGTCTTCTGCCGCGGCGGCGTCGGTTTGGCGCCAAAACTGCGCGGCCGTAACGGCTGGAAATGTAACGGCTGGAAATTAACAACAATCCGCCACTAGCACGCACTAATCTCGGTTGTTCGAGCTTATCCTGTGTATGTGACTGCAGCGATGCCGCGTGTGTAATGTGGCGCCTATTGCTGAGTATTGCCGACGTGCGCAGTTGCTCGT
>Ga0180216_1002580_pt1 | contig 14951 bp, 21 predicted proteins | sample eDN3rd37CBELigMG_FD_128879 | JGI IMG/M metagenome (GOLD analysis project Ga0180216, IMG submission 128879) | Enriched Miracle-Growth compost microbial communities from Emeryville, California, USA - eDNA 3rd pass 37_C BE-Lig MG (version 2)... ... | reverse complement strand
TTTGTGCGGTCATGTAATAAATGCTGTGATTGACGGTGGGCGGTCCGACGAGAAAGGGTCCGCGCTGGTACATAAAGAGAACTACAGGCGTCTATCTATCACGCAGCATGGGAGCAGTAGTGCGCTGTACAGTACGGGAGGGGTGGTGCGCGTGCAGAGGTCGATCACAGCCACGGGTGCCACGTAGGGTCCATCTGGCTGAGCTGCTGCGGGTTGGTGGCCGCGGTCATGAGCCGCAGGATCTGCTGGTTGACCGGCTGCGGCGCCGCCGCCACGGGCGGCTTTTCGGGCATGCAACCACGCGAGCGCGCCACGCGAAGAGAGTCGTTAGCAGCGCCGTCCCCCGCCCTGGGGTGCGCCGGCAGGTGGAGCGTACCCGCTCGGCGGGCGGCAGGCACGCCAGGTTGCGCATGCGCGTCATGATGTTTTCAACGTTCTGGGCCACGCGGTCGCGCAGCGGCGGCTCCGGCTGCGACTGCGGCCGCTGGGGCATCGACGCGAGCCAGGCCAGCAGCTCGTCGCGGATGAAGATGTTGAGCACGTCAGACAGCTGCAGCTGGAGAGCCACGACGCCCACCATCCCGCGGGCGTTCTCCGCCATGAGCCAAGAGCGCGGACGGCGCATCAGCCCTACCCGCGGTGCGGGCGCGTACCTCGGGCTCCACGAGGCTGCGGGCGATGGCCATGAGCGCCGACGAAAACACGCCCTCGAGCCCGACCGCGGTCATAAAGTGCTGCAGGTTGGGCGTCAGGCGGAACGGCACCGCCTCCGTCACGTCCAGCAGGCCGTTGATGTTGAACGCTGCGCCGGGCCGGCCCAACCGCTTCAATGGCGCCGCGGGGTAGCGTCGCGTCGTTAGCGCTTCAGCTTGGGCACCATGCGTGGGCCGGCGTGGGCTCCTACTGGGCATGAGCTCGCTCGAGAAGATGTTGCCCGTGGACCGCGAGAAGGTGATCCGGTGCGGCGTGCGATGCCCAATGAAGAACGTGTACGTCATGAACGTCGACGCGGCAAACTGCGCGGTGAACTGCTTGCGGAAGATCCACAGGTCCGTGTACGACGGCATGGCTGCGGCCATGAACTAGGGTTAGCAGGGCGCCGGTCCCGGCAACACGGTCGGCAGAGGATGCGTGTCAGTGGTGGGCGCCCTCGCTCGCGGCAGCCACGCGCGGCCGCCTACCTGGCTCAGCACGTCCGTCGGCACCAGCCGCGTCGTGATGTTGTCAAAGACGTCGAGGCGGTGCGTGAGCTGCTCCAGTTTCTGCCACGCGTCGTCGTGCCCACGCAGGCCGCGCGCAGCAATGCAGTCAGTTAGCACCAGTGCCCGCACGCCGTCCGTCGCACAGGGTCCTGTGAGCACGAACGCGATCGCGGGTCTGGTTGGGCCGCATGAGCTGGAACGCGCGCAGCCGATCCTGGAAGTACATGATCGGCGCGTCCGTCGACATGTTGGTCCGGATGCAATGGTCCTCATAGACCTCCTCCTGCAGGCGAGCGAGAGCGCGTTCAGCGAACGGTACACGGCTGCGGGCAGTGAGCGGCGGCCAAGGGCCGGTGCCCCTGGCCGAGCGCGCTCAGCCGGAGGCCGCACCAGCGAGATGTACGCCGGGTCGTCCAGCACCAGCCGGTTCTGCGGCGACAGCGACACCATGACGGGCGTGTGGAAGAAAATGCCACGCTTGCGCGTCTCCTTGCGCCGCTCCAGCACGCTGCATCGCGGTGCGAGGAGGACGCGCGACGGCGGCCCCGCGTTAGACCCCTGCGTTCGTCGCCGCTGTCCGCCCTGGGTGCCGGCAAGGCAGAGGACGCACTCGTTGAACATGCGGAACGCCTGCACGACGCGCTCCTCGGCGCGCGCATGGCGCGAGCTGGAGTGCTGGACGATGAACGGGTACATCTTGCCGTTCGTGCCTCGCATGGTCAGGCGACGGAACGACGTGCCATGCTGGCGGCGGCATCCACAAGTAGCCCAGGTGGAGTCGCGGCCGGCTCGTGAGTACTCGGCGCCGTCTCGCACCCGTGCGGCGGCGCCCTTCATCGCTCCCTACCTTGCGGACGGTGTGCACCAGCGGGTGGAAGCGGTCGATTCGCACAAAGTCCTTGTTGTCCATGGCGTCCTTGATCTGCAAGTACTGGCCCGGGATCTCAAGCTCCTCGTACCGCTGCCGCTGGAACTCGACGAGGTAGCGGCTCAGGTTCTCCAGGTTCATCACCAGCGGCATCTGCATGCGGGCACGGCGCGGCACCGGCCACGTGCGGCACGGTAGCGTCAGGAACGCGCCGCCGCCAGCCGCGCTCTGTGCCGCGCCTGAGTTCCTCTGGCGCACCCGGTCGATCGTGGTCTGCAGCCGGTCGCGCCAGCGCCGGAGGTTCTCCATGATCTGGGAGAACGTCGGCTTCGACGTGATGAAGTCACGGTCAAAGGCCTCCTTGAAGCGGCTGTTGGACGCGTTCGTGTGCAGGAACGAGCGGGAGATCTTTTGCAGGTGCGCCTCCATCGCCGGCGGCACGCTGTCGCCCTGGGCGGCCACGACCTCGGGCGCTGGACCGGTGCCGCCGCGGGCGCACGCGTGAAAGGCGGCCGCGGTCAGCTCCACGGCCATTTCGGGAAACGCGCAGCGGTGAGCGCCAGCAGGCGCGGGCGCGAGCGTACGCTGGCTGAGGCGGCCAACGGCCTGCTGGTAGCACTCGAGGAGCAGGGTCTGCATGACACGGAAGAGCTCCTCCTCGGTGAGCGGCTTGCAGCGTGCGTGGATCTCGTCGATCATCGTCTCCATCGACAGCACCAGCAGCGGGTTGGCCGTCTTGAGCCTGCGTACGGAGCAGACGCCCGCCCCCCCGCGGCGCGCTCGCCATGCGTGTGAGATGAGCGAATGGCGCCGCGCGCCCACCCAGAGGCTTGCGCGCGCACGCACTTGTTCATCTGGTCCATGACGAACGACTGCTGCATCTGCAGCGGCGCCGGAATCGCCGCCACCGGCGCGCTGGTGCTCGCCGCCGACTGCGGCGCCGACGACGGGTCCGTCTCCATCGCATTGCCGCCCGGCTGGCTGCCCGCAGCGTCGGCGGCGCCCGGCCGCGCGCCGGGCGAGCTCGTCGGACCGCCCGGTGCGCCGCCCTGTGCCCAACGTGACGCGACCTTGGCCGAGTGATAGACCATCCCACCCCGTGAATCGTGCGCACAAGCATGCGCTCCGTCTTAGCGCGCGTTACCGATAACATACCGCGGCGGCAGCGGCGGCAGCGGCAGCGGCAGCGGCGGCGGCAGCGGACTGGGCCGCCGCCTGGCGGGCCTGGATGCGGTCGCGCACGTCAAAGAGCGACGTGCGCAGCGGGCAGTACATGGCCTGCGGGTACAGCCGCACGATGTTGAGCAGCAGCGTGTGGATGGACCGGCCCTCGGCGCGGCCGAGCGCGTTGAGCAGCTGCGGGATGAACGTGATCCAGTGCCACACGGGGATGTCGTCGTGGTTGTCCAGGATCGGCGCGAGGCTGGTGCCGCCCAGATCGTCCAGCCCGACGAGCCACAGCGCCCGCGCCAGCAACTGCCGCCCGCCCCCCGGGGGAACAGCGGTGCCACGCAACGCGCGCACCCGTCAGGGACGGGGACCGGACGGCGTGCGCGCCTGAGCCGATACACGAGGCATACCCGGCGCGCGCGGTCCGGCCGCGCCGTCTTGGCGGCGCTCAGGTAGCACGAGAGCGCCTGGGTGGCGAAGTTGGGGTCGCGGTTGCGCTCCCGGAAGATCTGCTCGTTGAAGTTGCCCCAGGATGCCCACGCCTTGGCCGACGTGTCGCACACTTGCACGGCCGTGGCGAACGCTGGGTGCGCAACCGGCAGCGCGCTCAGCGTGCGCTTGGTGTTAGCGCGCCGCCCTGCGGCCGGCGCTGCAACCATCCCCGGCGGCGCACACCTTCCGACGCGCGCTCGTTGAGGAAGGGCCGCTGCTCTTCCTGGACGGCCGCCAGGCGTTGGAGGAAGAGGCCCTTGAGGCAGAAGAACTCGGCCTTTTGGCCCGGGTTGAAGTAGTTCAGGTTGGTGCTGTTGATCACGTCGAGGCCCATCGTGAGCTCGGCGCCCGGCTGCAGGTAGCTGCGCGTCGGCGCCGCGTCCTCAACTAGGGCCGACGTCGGGGGGGTGGCGTTAGCGCGTGCGACCATCGAAACGGCTGCCCACCATCCCACGCGCACCATTTGGCCTGCTCGCGCAGCTTGAAGAACGCGTCCTGGATCTCAATGTTGGGCAGCGTGTAGATCTTGGTCAGCGACGCCAGGCACACGTCGATCAGGCCGTTCTTGCGGGCAATGTGGGCAAAGCGGTTGATGGTCCACGCCGTCTCGTGGTAGCCCAGGAACGCATGCGCCGCGTGCTGCTGCTGTTGCTGCTGCTGCGACGGATCGGCCGAAGCGCGCGGTTGCAGGCCTGCCGACGCCCCGGCAAAGGAACCGGGGCGCATGCACCTGCTTTAGCGGGCGCCGTCGCGCCGGCCCCGACGGCCGCCCGCCAAAGGTGCCGAACCGTTGTTGATGGCGCTAAAGATGTGCTGGCGCCACGCGAGCAGGTCGGTCCACACCGTGATCTCGTCCCATTTGTTGGGCAAGCGCTCCCGCCACGTCGACACCACGCCCTTCAGGTCCGTGATCAGCTGCGGCGTCGGCGCTGCCGTCCGCCGCACCCGCCCAGTGTTCGGCCACGGCCGCGTCGACGGTGAGCACCCGGCGCGGCGCCAAACACGCAGAACGGGCTTCCCACATACGGTTGGCCTGCGCGGGCACGACGCCGGCCAGCACGTGCGTCGACTCTTGCAGCTCCACAAACTGCTGGAACTGTTGGAGCAGGGGGATGTGCGACTGTGCAACGACCTAGCAAAGACATCGCATCCAGCGACGCAACCCGCGGAGAGGGGTAACCGCGAAGTTGAGCACGCGTCGCAACACCGGCCATGCGTGCGAGGCGCCTGCGCGTCCGCCGCACGCACCTCGGGCAGCATGGCCCACGACGCGAGCGCCCACTGCATGCCGCGCTCCAGGACGCGCTGGACATCGCTCGACTTGGCCGTCAGCTGCGTCACCGTCGCCTGGCGGGCGGCCGGGTACGCCAACAAGCGCGGGCCCGAGGCTCGCGGTTGGCGCTCATTTCCACGCGACCGGGTGCGGCACGGCGGCGCCGGCTTACCGGGTCGGCCGACTCGATCGCGTGGAGCAGCGAGTAGGCCTCGTAGATCTTGATCTTGGAGTCGCGCGAGTCCGAGTGCTGTGCCTGATGCACAGCGAGCGTGTCCCGGTGCGTCTGCCAGTCCGACAGTTTCCAGCAGCTGCACCAGGCAGCAGAGACGCCGTGCTCCGCGGTCGCGTTCGCAGGATTGAGTGGACGCGCGCGGGGCGATAAGCACGACGCCGCGTCGCGCGCCGTCACGCACCAGTCCAGCAGCAGCTGGCGGTCGTTGAGCTGCTTGGCAAACTCGAGCAGCATGTCCCACTGCTGCAAGCGCTTGGCGCACCTTGCGCGCGCGCCGGCACAGCAGCGGCATTGCTGGTAAATCAGGTTAGCCAGCGGACGTCTGGGCCCACCCAAGCTAAACCACCGCAGTCGCATACTTGATCCAGTGCTCCTCCCAGAGGGCATACTCGGCCTCCGCGTACGGCAGGCTGCCGCTTCGCGCCTTGACCTGCGCAGCCATGTACAGCTCTTGCGCCTTGCCCCACAGCCTGCGCCACCACCGTGCGCTGCCACCGCCCACGTGGCCGTGAGCAGCTGCACCGCACGGCGCGACCGCCCTGACCACCTGCGAACCGGCGGGAGGGCGTACCCGTTCTGCTCGTACGAGAGCGCCGCGTTGGTCTCGGGGAACGTGCACCGGCGGCGCCACAGGCCGCAGTACATGTCTTCTTCGGCCAGATGGCTGAAGAGCTCGCCCAACGACGCGACGCTGGCGTCCACAACCGCGCGGTCGTCCTCCTCCATCCCGTCGCCGTCCTCCGACGCGGCTGTGGTGGGGCCGCGCCCGGCGTAGCTGCAATCGCAGGTGCTCACGCCAGCGGCACCGATGGGGACGCCACACCAGGTCAGCACCGGCAGGGCGCGCTCTCAAGTGCACCGGGCCGCCCTCGCCCCCGACCGCCTTGCGCACCTCTGCAGCATGGCAATGGCAATGTGCCACGCGTTGAACGTCTTGCCCAGGTACTTGACCATCTGCGCCGGCAAGCGCGGCGTGGGTGACGACCGCGCCAGCCCCTTGAGCAGGGTCTGCACCACGTTGGGCCGCTGTAGTGCCTGCTGCAGGTGGTGCTCGCGGGCGAGCAGCTTCCGCATGACCTCCTCCAGCTCTTTGCGTTGCTGGAGGGCACCCCAGACAGTCAAAGATCGGCCTCGGCAGGCCGCCACGGACGGTGAGCGACCGCTCGCACCACAAGCTGTACCCCGCAGGCCTGCGGCCAGGCCGCTGCGGCGCGCACCTCCGCCGTCAGCTGCGCCCAGACTGCCGGGAAGAGGTCGATCCAGATGGTGTGGGCCATGTAGCGGTTGCCGCTGCAGAGGTACAGCAGCGGCTCCAGGAGCGCCGCGGGGTCGGAGGACGGGCGCAGCGCTGCCAAGAAGGCCTGGTGCTCCGCGACCATCGTCGCCAGCCTGAACGGCGAACCCGCGGCAAAGTGAGCGGGCCCTGGGCGTGAGCGTGGTGAACAACCGCACCGGCGCAACCCACGGACATCCGAGCGCACGGCGTACCGTCCGGTGCGGCTGGGCGGCGTGCTTGCGCCGGCCGAGGTGTCCACGGCCATCCCGTCGCCGCGCGCTTCCTCCGCATCCTTGGCGGCGGCCGCGGCGCTCTGCTCCTCGGTGGCGTCGACCGGCACGGACGACGGCGCCGGCGGCATGGCCGCGCCCGTCGACGTCCCGCTCTCGAGCGCGCCGATCGCGCGGGCGCGCAGCTGGTGCGGCGGCAGCTGGATCGGTCCGGCCTTGGTGGCCAGCGTGAACTGCACGACCTGCTCCATCCAGTAGTAGTGGCTCATGGCCAGCCAGCTCTGGCGGCCCAGCAGGTGCTCCCACCGGCCCAGCAGGTCCGGGGGCAGGTGCGCGTTGTACAGCTGGAAGAAGGACTGCCGCAGCTCGGGCTTGCGCCAGCGCAGGCCCATCATGAAGGCCGGCTCCAGCTTGGCGGTGAGCTCCGTGCCGCGTAGCGCCGGCTCGTAGTAGATGTCGCGGACCATGGCGAGGAAGGCCTCGGTGAGCCGCTCGTCGTCGCGGCGCTCCAGGAAGAGCATCTTGGTGAGCAGGTCGCCGCGGTCCTTGTGCGGCAGGCCGCCCTGTACGCCAAACTTGGACCAGTAGCCGACAAAGTCGAGCACGAACCGCAGCACCTCGTTCTCGGCGTGCGGGTCCAGCAGCACCAGCAGGGCGCTCACGAGCTCCTTGCGGCGGGCGCCCAGGTGTGGCAGCCGCAGGCGCAGCAGCGCCAGGCACTGTGGCAGGATCCGCACCGGCTGGTCTTCGCTGCCGCCGGCGCCGGCCGCCGCCGCGCCCGCGCCAGCGGGGGCGCCCGCACCCGGCGCCGGCGCCGAAGCGGATGCCGGGGCGGAGCCGCCCGCTGGCGCCGCCGACGGCGCCGGCGCAGATGCCGACGTTGGCGCGCCGCTGCCGCTGCCACTGGCGCTGGCGGGCGCGGCTTGCGAGCCGGGCGGCGCGAGGCGCGCGGCTACATAGTCCGACGCCATCCGCGCCAGGGAGGCGGTCAGGCCCGGCAGGTGCTCGTCCAGCGCCGCCGCGAGCTCCGGCGCCGGCAGCGCCGGGACGTCGTCGCCGCTGACCGCCAGCCCACCGGGGATCAGGAGGCGCGTCGCGCGCAGGAGCGCCAGGCCCATCTGCAGCCGCTGGCAGCGCGCGAGCGCCTCGCCGATGATGCGGTCCACGTTGCTGCGCAGGGCCGCCAGCTCGGCGGTGAAGACGGCCTCGGCGGACGCCGCCGCGCCGCCGGCCGCGCCGTCCGTGGCCATGGGCGCGGGCGACGCCGCCACGATGCGCTCGGCGGCGAGCGCGAGGCGGTAGACGGTGGCCACCAGCGGCTGCAGGGCCTCGATGAGCGCGGGCCGCTCGGTCAGCAGGCAGGGCTCCACGCAACGGCGCACTTGCGGGAACACCGTCACAAAGTAGTCGACGGGGCGGCTCTCCAGGATGAGCTGCAGCACCCTGAGCGCCGAGCACAGCACGTCCGTGTCGCGGTTGAGCTCCGGGCCGGCAAACAGCTGCGCCGCCCGGGAATGCCCAGGAGGGGGCGCTCACGGTCAGCCTTCCGATCACCCCCACCGCCATCGCTTCTGGGCGGCGGGCGCGCGACGGACCCGCTCAAAGAAGCCAAATTTGATGGCCACCTCCGGGAAGAGGTCGTTGCGCAAAAAGTCTTGCAGCAGCTCGATGCAGCGCGGCGGCAGCACTGCACGAACGCAGACGCCACAGCAACCCCGCACGTACGACGCGCACCGCCCTCGGCAGCAGTTAGTGCGCCGAGCCCCGGAGCGCCCAACCCCCGGCAAGGCGTCCCCGGCAGCCTACCGCGGCGGTCTTGCGGCTCCATGGTCGCGGCCGCGGACCGAATCAAAAAGTTGACGATCGCCTCCACGGCGCTGACCGTCGGCCGGTACTCGGCGTCCGAGCCCGCGGACGGCGTGTTCGGCGTGGTCGGGGTCGGCACGTTGGCGCCCGCGGCGGGGGCCACAGAAGCCGGCGACGCGCCGTCCAGCCGCGCTCGCTTGGGCGGCGAGGGCGCGCGCTCGAGGCCGTCCTCGGCGTCGTGCGCGCCCGCGATGCCGGCGCGGCGCTTCTCCCATTGCAGGATGAGCTCGCACAGGTCGACCGCCAGCTTGCGGTTCTCGGGCGCGGAGCTGAGCGTGAAGCCGATGCGGAGCAGCGAGTTGGCCATCGGCACGACGAACTGGTCGCGATACGGGTAGAAGAGGTCGCGGTGCCGCACCAGCAGGTGCCACAGCAGCACGAGCTGCGACAGCTGGTGACCTTCCTCGCCGATCACCTTCTTGATCAGGCGCACCCACTTGGGCAGCGCGCCGCTGCCGTGGACGGTGTAGCGGCGCGCGAGCACGGGGCAGAGGATGTCGAGCGCCTGGTTCACCAGCACCTTGGCCTCGCTCTGGTGCGCGCGCAGCAGCCCGTAGTAGACCTGCAGGACCATCTGCTCCGGACTATCGAAGGCCTCGATGAAGCGGCTCATGAAGACGTTGCCGGCATACTTGGCGGTGATGTCCTCCACCTTGTGGTGCAGCATGCCAAAGTTGTACAGGTCGGCGCGGAAGTGCATCGCCTGCGGCGAGTACCGGACCAGCAGCACCAGCAGCTGCAGGAGGCCGATCCACAGCATCTCGTTGATGCCTTCGCCGGCGTCGACCACCTTGGCCTCCGGCTTGAGCGCGGCCACGAGCTCTGCCGTCACGTCGCGGTCCAGCAGCGCGGGGCCCTCGCCGTTGCGGCACGCGACGACCACCATGGGGATAACGATCGCCTGGAGCGGGCCGACCTTGTGCGCGGCCGGCGCGGTCGGCGCCTTGAGCACGTCCAGGTACGCGCGCAGGATCGCCCGCTTCTGCTCCAGCGTCGCGCCAAAGGCCACGTCGTGGTAAAAGTAGCTGCGGATGAAGTGGTAGTTGACGGTGGACGGCGCCGTGAGGACGGTGCAGAGGTCAAAGAGAATGTCCGGCTGCGGCGGCTGGTGCCGGCAGTGCTCCAGCAGGCAGTCGGCAATGTAACGCGACTGGTGCATGTACGGGTACGGCAGCAGCTCCGGCGGCTCGTCGCCGCCGCTGGCGCCGTCACCGGCCTGCGCGGCGGCCGCGGCCGCCACCGCGGTTGGCGACAGGTTGATCAGGCTGTCGTCGACGGCCATGGCGGCGTCGGGGCTCCCCGGCGCCGGCTGCGCCCGCGCGCCGCCGCCGTCTTCCCGCGCCCGGGCAATGGCCGCCGCGGCCGCCGCGACCGTGCCCGCCGCCGTGTGGGCGGCCGCATCACGGCGGTGCGCCGCGTCCGGCCGGCGCCAGAGCGCGCGGAGGGCCTCTAGGACCTGCGGGCTCGTGGTGAGCCACTGCGGGTGCTCGCGGCAGACGGTGCGCACGATGAGGATGCCGTAGAAGAGGCGCTCCTGCGTGTGGTCCGGGCTGTCGGGGTTGAGGACCGTCGATGCGATGTAGTCGCTGCGCGCCATGATCTCGCCGCGCAGCTGGGCGGCCTGCTCCAGCGCCAGCATGCTCTGGAAGAGGCGCGCGTGCTCCACCGAGGCGAGGCGGCTGAACATAAAGTCGACCGCCTCGGTCGGGTACCGGTTCAAGAACTTGCACAGCGGCAGGCGGAACGGCGACGAGTACGAGCGGCGCGCGTTCGCCTCGAGGCGCAGCACAACGGTGACGAGCGGTTCGATAAACTTGACGGCGGTCGCCGGCAGCAGGTGGTACACCTCGAGCATGGCCACGCAGATCTGGATGTCGCGCGTGTCGGCGGGCAGGCGCGGCGGGGCCTGACCGGCCAGGTGCGGGTCGACCCAGCGCTTGATGTGCTCCAGCAGCTTGTCGCCGAGCGCGACGTTGAAGCAGTTGACCAGGAGCTCCAGCAGCCGCGAGAGCGACTGCAGCGTGTGGATGTCGAGGCGCCGCGGGTCGGACAGGTTGACCAGGACGGGCCGCAGGGACGTCTGCAGGAGCTCGCGCGGCAGGCGGTGCTGCGCGATGCTCTGCGCGAGGCCCTTCCGGCCGGCCTCGACGATCTCGCTGGCCGGGTGCGACAGGGACTTGAAGTAGAGCCCGATGATGCGGTTGCGCACGTCGTTGTCCACGCGCTGGTGGAACTCGGCCGACTGCATCGCCGCAGTCAGCACCTCGATGCAGGCCACGCGGAGCGCCGTGAGCGACGGCGCCGTCTTGTACGCCGCCGCCTTTTCGGCGAGCGCCGGGTCTTCCGACTCGGCGGTAGACAGCGCCTCCACGAGCAGTCGCTGGAGCTGCTGCTCGAAGCCGAGGAGCGGCGGCTTGAGCGTGAGGCAGTACGTGATGGCGTCGAGGTGGCCCACCTGCAGCGTCACCGGCAGCGCCCGCAGCGGCTTGTTGAAGATCGGGCTGAGCAGCCGTTCGCGGTGCGGCTCCATCATCGTCGTGATCTCGACGCCGGAGAGCGTCGACAGGAGCTGGAAGCTGCTCTGCACGGTGCGGCGGACGGTCTCGTTGGCGTTGGCCAGGTCGCCCAGCAGCAGCTTGACGATCTCCTGGAAGAGGCGTTGGTGCTCCTCCTGGTGGGGCTCGCCCTCGGCGGGCCGGCGGTTGCACGCCTCCAGCACATGCGCGAGCGTGCTCTGCGCCAGCTCGACGGCGCCCACGTTGATCTCGGGCGCGAGGTCTTTGAGCACGAAGAGCAGCGCACGGACCAGGCGCGTCTCGTGCTTGCGCATCCAGTGCACGCCCAGATCGAGCTTGCTGGTCATGATGGAGATGCCCTGGCAGCCGCCGATCTTGCTGTACCACTCGCGCTCGTAGCAGCACGAGCACAGCTTGGTGATCAGCAGGTCAAACACCGGCAGGCGCGACACCAGCGCGGTGTTGCCCAGCAGCGTGTCGCAGGTGGCGAACAGCGTCCGCAAGAACGGCTCGATCATAGCGCTGCGACTGCGCTCCTCCGACGCTAGCACGTTGGTGATCGCGTTCACAAACGTGTCGGTGTCGAGCGCGGGCTCGCGCTTGCGGACAACGACCTCCTGCACCTTGAGGAAGCCGAGGTGCCGCGCCAGGTTCTCCAGCAGCTCGCGCGACGCCGCGATCTCGGCCTCGAGCGCAGCCTTGGCGGTCACCGCGGCCGCCGCCGCCGCGGCCGACGAGCCCGCGGGTGGCGACGGCACGTCGTCCTCGGACAGCGGGGTCGCCGCAATGAAGAGCGCCGTCACGAGCGTCTCCAGGAGGTTGTCCTGCGCGATCTTGCGGGTCCGGCTGACGTTAATGTAGTGGTGCGGCTGCGCCTGCTGCGCCTGCTGCGCCTGCTGCGCCTGCTGCGCCTGCTGCGCCTGCTGCGCCTGCTGCGCCTGCTGCGGCGGCTGTTGCGGCTGCGACTGCGGCTGTTGCGCCGATGACGTGGACGCCGGTGCAGCGGCCGCCGCTGCGCTGTCGGCGCTGCCGCTGGGCGGGTTCGCGCTGGCCTGCTGGGCCGTGGCGCTGGCAGCGGCGGTGGCGCGGACGCTGGCCGCCGCCTCGGTCGCGCGGCGCACGGCTTCCTGGTAAGCCGTGGCCAAGTTGGCCGTGCCGGGCGCGGTGTCGAGCATGGTCAGCAGCGTCCTGCATGCGCAATGAACAGCAATGGAAGCAGGCCAGCGCCATCAGCGCAATTCCAGGCGTCGGCGGTGCCCTTCCGTGGGCGCCCGACATACGTGCGCAGGAAGCGGATGGCCAACTTGCGCTTGGCCAGGTCCGTCGTGCTCGAGACCAGCAGCTTTTTGGCTTCCGCGACAGCATGGTCGAGCGGCAGTGGAATGGGCGGCCGGCCTTCCAGCTGCAGCATGACGGTCAGGCCCACGTTCGGGTTTTCCTGGCCGGCCCCCGCAAAACCGCCCAGCACGCGGCGCCGCAAGGGATTCCCGTCAGCACACGCTAAGACTCCCGAGCGTACGCGTTCGGGCCTACCTCAAAGGTCAACTGGCGCGGCTCCTTCAGCATCCGGCGGTTGCGCCCGCCCAGCTTGCCCAAGATGCGCAGGGTGGCAATGCCGTGGTTGTGGCTGTGGTTGTACGGCTGCGGCCGGAGGTGCTACAGCGGCCCGAGACGCTGGAAGGACAGCGCCCGTGCAGGGTGAGATCCGGCTCGGCCCCGTAGTTTTCACACAGCGCCAGGTGGCGCACCTTCCACAGCGCCTGCATCAGGTCGCCGATGACGGGCGCCATGATGGGGTCCAAAAAGACCGGCGTCAGGTTGTCGATGCACAACTCGAGCGTGCGCAGGCCTTGGCTCACGAGGTCCGGCCCGGCCTGGCGGAAGCGCCGCGCCGCACCGATCGACATTAACCTTGTAATCCCCGAATCGTCAGCCGCGCTGCCCTGCTGGCGACTCCCGAGCGGGCGCAGATACGCCGCCGCACCTGCAGCGCGAGCACGAGCGGCCGCATCAGGTAGTGCAGGTGCGGCAGCAGCGCCGACAAGCGGACTGGCACGGTCAGGCACAGCTCGACAAAGAGCTCGCGCATCGCCGGCTTGTGCGACACCGCCAGCAGGCGGTTCAGGTTGTCCAGCAGCACCGGCAGCAGCGGCAAGAACTCCTGAGGTGGCCACCGCGCGCCGGATGGCGACAGAACGTCACGAGGCGCTCCGTCGAGTCAGTTCGACTTGCCGTTCCACGCTGGGCCATCCCCAAAACCTCGCGGACCTTATAGAGCAGCTCAAACTTGCCGCCGCCAATGCTGCGGAAGAGCGCGCGCAAGAGCAAAAAGTAGTTGATTGGGTCGCGCACCTTGCTCGCCATCTTCAATGGCGGCCGCGAGGAAAGGTGACATTGAGGCACGACGCTCAGTCAGGTGCCCTGGACCATGGATCGTTGCTGACGCACGTGCGCGCTCACCTTGAGCGAGGTCTTGATAATCGTGCCAAGGTGCGGCTGCAGGATGGGCTCGTTCGAGTTGCTGGGGTCCTGCTCGGAGAAGAGGGTCACCGACCCAAACACCAGCTTGAACAAGCGCACCTGACGCGCGGCACGTCCCGCCCCGCGCACAGGCACCACGTCGCACGGTGCGTTAGCAACGGGTGGCCATCTCCCGGTGCCGTCGCCGCGGCCGTCGGCAGGCAGCGGACCATCACGGACGACACGATCTTGTCGTTTGGATCGCCCAGGGCCTCGAGCCGTTCCACCAGGAAGCGCAGAAGGGTGTCCGCAAAGTAGCGCGTCTTGCTCGCGTTGGCCAAGATGTGCTGCGGGATCGTCAGCAGCACCTGGTTGGCCTTGATGCGCTCGTACAGGAACGGCATGTGCGCATTGAACACCTCCTAGTGACCGGCCGACGCGCGCACGGCCACGCACCAACAAAAGAACAGGTAAGCGCGCTGCCCGTGGCACCTTCCGGTCAAGCTAGGAGGCGCGCCGCACGGAAAAGGTGCCCGCGTCGATCACGGTGAAGACGGAGGCGAAGGCGTCCACCACCTCCTTCTCTTCCTTGGTGGGCATGATGGCGGCCGCTGAACCTAAATTTTCTCCCAACAACACAAGATCCAACGGGGCCACATCGTTAATTGAGGCAGGCGCGTGTCGTCCGCGCTCCCTGGCATGAGGCCGCACCGTCTGCTGCAGCATGGAGCGGGAGGTACAGATCAAAGCAGCACAAGCCGTCCCGCAGGAGCCGCGCAAAGAGCGTCATCTCGACAAACCTGGGGCAGGGTCAGCCCAGGCCATATGGCGGGCCTCCACTCCGTGCCGCAATCGTGAGCCGCGCTCGGCCCCGCGCGCAGGCGCAGCAACGCGGCCCCCGTACGAGAACAGCGGCTGAGGCATCACGGGGATGGTGGCCGGCGTGCTCGCCGGCGCCACCCCAGGCGCCGCCGGCGCCGTCGCGGGACGCTCCCCCGGCACTCCACCAGCAGCTGGAGCGGCGCCGCCAGCCGCTTGTGCCGCCGCCGCCGCTGCCGCCGCCGCCTGGTGCGCGGCCTGCTGCGCGGCCATGTTGGCCATGCGCACGAGCTCGTACACGACGCCCTTGGTGCCCGACACCAGTGTGCGGAAAAGGAAGCGGACGTCTGCGAGCGTCGCGCCGGAGAAACAGATCGCCATCTCCGGGGCCGCCCGTCAGGCTGCTGCTCAATACGCCGAACGAGCGCGCGTGGCGAGGAACGTACCTTTGATAGAGTCGCTGGTCACCTCGGGCGCCACCGACGTGCGGATGGGCAGCACGGTGCCCAGGTCCAGCTCGGGCGAGTCCGCCAGGGGCCCGTCG
>Ga0180216_1002577_pt1 | contig 14969 bp, 14 predicted proteins | sample eDN3rd37CBELigMG_FD_128879 | JGI IMG/M metagenome (GOLD analysis project Ga0180216, IMG submission 128879) | Enriched Miracle-Growth compost microbial communities from Emeryville, California, USA - eDNA 3rd pass 37_C BE-Lig MG (version 2)... ... | reverse complement strand
TTCAACACCCGAATCACGGATATCGGGGCCGACGGTTTTTCGCCCCGAAGGGGCGAGAGCTCATAGCCAGTGGGTGTCAGCCACCGGACTTCCAAGGCGTCGAGTTCCCCCCTTCGCCGAGCCCCGAGTCGGCGATGGAAGCCCTGGCATACACGGCGTTTGCGTCGCTCATTGGGAGCGCCCGGGGAAATTGTCCCATCACCTCGGGTCCCCAGGGGCTAGCGCCCCCTGGCTACTGTCTCCCGCCCCTTCGGGGCGAAAAACCGTTGCCCCTATTTCCGTGGGCGCGGGTGTCGGAACCCGACATGTTGACCGCCCTCCGAAGACGGTTGCCTCGCCCCATTCTTTTCCCGACCCGCGCATGAAAACGGAGCCGAGCGGTCTCGCCGCGCGGCTCCGATTGAGAGATCGACCTTGAGAAGCTCGTCCCGACTTAGATCGGGAAGAGGTTCTTAAGGTTCTCGCGCGCCTGGGCGCTTCCCTTGGAGGCTTTGATGAGCGGGAAGGTCTTCATCTCGCCATCGACCTCGAGGGTCAACTGACCGCCGCGGATAACGGAGGTCGCCACGCGGACGTATCGGGTGGTGCCGTTGGGCAGCCAGACGTGGATCCGCTGCAGGTTCGGCATGAACTTCCGACGGCTCAGGCCGGTCGTCTTCTTACCGACTCCGCCGAGGTACTTCGCCTTGCCGCGCTCGGTCTTGTGGTTGCCGAACGAGGTCTTCTTTCCGCTGACTTCACACTGACGGCCCATCGCGCCTTCTCCCGCCATTTCGACGGCTCGACCACCGCATGTACCGGGAGTCGACAACATCCGCCGCTTCGATTTCGTGTTCGTCTTTTGAGTCTTCCCCGACCATCGCGCCGGGTGCGGCCGTCCGGGGCCGGATTGTTCCGCGAGCCTCGCCTCCCTCGCAAGCCGATGGCCGGATGGAGGTTCCGCCGTTTCGGCGGGCTCGAAATCCGAGGTCCCGAAACAAGATCCCCGCCAATCGCTCGCGAGGAAAGATCCCATTATCCCGCCCCGCCGCCAATTATCAAGGCCGAACCATTCCGGGAGCGGGCTCGGGTTGCCCTCGATCGACGGCCGGGCGTATGCTGCCTCCTGGATTTTGACCGACGAGGACGCCGGGCCAGGGATGGAGACACCGGGGATGAACAAGCGACGCGCGGAGGCTCTTGGTTTCTGCGCCGCGCTGGCGGCCTGCGTGGGCGTCTTTTTTCATGAGGCCCTTCGGCCGGATCGCGTGTTGAGCCCGGCCGATGTGTTGCTGGTCGAGGCGAGCTTTCGCGATCAGGATCAGTCGGATTACGAACCGCTCAACCGGCTCCTGATGGACCCGGTGCTGCAATTTCAGCCCTGGATGGAGTTGAATCGGAGCGAACTCCAAGCGGGTCGGCTGCCGCTTTGGAACCCTTACGCGGGCTGCGGTGCGCCGCATCTGGCCAATGGTCAGAGCGCGATTTTTGACCCGTTCAATCTGCCGATTCACTTCGGGCCGATGCCAGCGGCGCTGGCCTGGGTCGCGGCGCTGCGGCTTTGGTTCGCCGGGATCGGGGCCTTTCTACTGGCCCGCGCCTGGGGGCTGAACGTCTGGGGACGCTGGTTCGCCGGGCTCGCGCTGCCGTTTTGCGGGTTTCTGGTTGTCTGGCTGCTTTACCCCGTCACACCGGCGGCGGTCTGGCTCCCCTGGATCTTGCTGGCGACGGACCGGGCGGTTCGGCGGCCCAGCTTGCGGGCGGCGGCCCTGCTGGCGGTCTGCGCCGGGGGAACGCTGGTCGCGGGGCACGTTCAAACCAGTTCGCATGTGTTGCTGGCCGCGGGCGGGCTGGCCGTTTGGCGCGTCGCGTTGGATCGAGAGGCCGCCGCGCGGCGATGGTCGGCGGGCCTGGCCTGGGGCGCTGGGATGGCGCTCGGGCTGGGGATCGCGGCGGTTCAGATTATCCCGCTGGGGGTTTACCTGACGAAAAGCCCGGTCTGGAGCGAACGCCATCGCGAGCACCCGCCGTGGTGGAAACTGACCCGGCCGAGGCTCCTCGAATCGGCCTGCGTGGGCCTGCCGTACCTATATGGGAGTCAACGGCGCGGGCATCCCAACCTGGCGCGCGGGCTGGGATTGGACAACCTGAACGAGTCGGCTGGGGGATTCGCCGGGCTGGCCACGCTCGTTTGGCTGGCGCCGCTGGGGCTGATGGGGCGTCGACGGCTGGAGGTCCGCTTCCTCGCCCTGTTGCTCATCGTCGGGGCGATGGGGGCGTACCGGATTCCGCCGGTGGATAACCTGTTGCGCGCCCTGCCGGTGATCGGCGTGACCGACAACCGCCGGATGACGCTCTGGGTCGCCTTCGCCCTAACGTTCCTGGGGGCCTATGGGGTGGAGCGCCTTTCGCGAGGGGCGCTCCCGTCCCGGCGCTGGGTGTTGGGGTGGCTGGCGGGGGCGGTCGCTTTGATGGCCGCGGCTTCGGCGGTTTATCTGAACGAGGCGACGATCCGCGAGCGGGCCGAGCGGCACTACGCCAAAACGGCCGGCGCGGTCGCTCCCGAGGTCGCCGAACGGCGGGCCGAGCGCCAGATCAAGGCGGCGCTCGACTTCACCCCCTGGTATCTGATCGCCGCCGCCGCCGAACTTCTGCTTTTGGCGGCCCTGGCCGAGGCCGCTCGGCGATCGGCGAAGGCTCACCGACTGCTCCCCCTCGGGGCCGCCGGGGTTGTGGTCGTCGAGTTGTTCGGCTTTGGGATGGGTCTGAATCCGGCAATCGACCGGAGCCTTCAAGATCGGGAATCGCCGATGATCGCCCAGTTGCGGGACGAACTGGGAACAACCCGGCGCGCCCTGGGAGTGGGCGAGGAGCTGCCGCCCAACGTCCCGATGCGATTCGGGCTGGCCGATCCGCGCAATTATGATTCGATCGAGCTAAGTCGAAGCCTGGATTGGTTCGAGCCGCTTTACGAGCCGACCGACGAAGCTCGAAGCAGTCGCCGAACGGTCTCGTGGGAGACGGTCAAGCGGGCCCTTCCCCGGCTGGAGCAAAGCGCGGTGGGCGCCGTGGTGGCCGCGACCGCTCCGCCCGAACCGGGGCTGTTCGAGCGGGTTGAGCAAGTCGGCGACGCCTGGATTGCCTGGCTGAAACCAGCCAACTGGGTTGAGGTCGCGGGCCAGCCGTCGGAGGTCGAGGCGAGCCGCCCGTCGGCCGGATCGATCCGCGTGGAGCTTTCCCCCGGAACCTCGCCGCGCCGGATCATCATCCGCGAGACCTGGGACCCGGGCTGGTCGGCGCGCGTCGATGGGAATCCCGCGCGCGTCGAGCAACATCTTGACGCCTTCATGTCGGTATCCGTCGATTCAAACGCCCAAATCGTCGAGCTTTTTTACACCCCCGGGGAGGTTCGCCTGGGGCTCTGGATCTCGGCCATCTCGGTTTGCGGGGTGATACTCGGCTTGACGGGAGGGGCCTGGATCGGGATTTATGGAATGGTTGGAGGATGGCTTGGACGGAACCGAGCCGTCCGGCCGGGATCGGCCTGATCGATATCGGCCAAAGCGATGACTGGAACATCATTTTGAGGGTGGAGCACTGATGATCCACTTCACGTGCGATCGCTGCGGCAAGGAGATGACGTCGTCGGAAGAAGGGCGATACGTGGTCAAGATGGAGGTCCTGCCCGGCTTCGATCCTGACCTGATCCGGGAGGAGGATCTCGACGACGATCCGATGGAGGCGGTCTCTCAGTTGATCCAGAGCGAGGCGGAGTTCGCGGCGGAGGAACTCGCCGAACCGCGCCGGCAGAGCCTCCACTTCGATCTCTGCTCAAGCTGCCGCCGCAAGTTCCTGAGCGACCCGCTCGGCCGCGAGACGCCCCATCAGGTGCATTTCAGCGAAAATTAGCGCCGGCTTTGTCGGCCTCATTCGAAGGAAACGCGGCCCTTGACGCGCGCTCTTATTTTGTAGCCGGCCTCCGTGAGGCCGGAACCGGCGTGGGTCCCACGGCCCGCTCCCGGGGTCCCGCCCCCGGCTACAAGATGGCGCGGCTACCGCGCCACCAGCATGATGACGTTGGTGGCGATCGACAGGGCCAGAAAGCCGGCCAGGGCGGCTATGATGATGTTTCGGCTGTTGACGTGGCCGGCCAGTTCGATGAGTTCGTCCTCGCTGGCGGCGGAACCGTAGAAGCCCTCCTCCGCCTCTCCCTCGGCCAGCGCTTCCAGGCTGTCCGGCTTTTGGCCGGCGATCATGGGGCTCTCGTCCTGGAGCAGGCATTTGAAGTCGAGGATCACGTCGTCGGGAGTGGAGTAACGGTTCTCCCGGTTCTTGGCGAGCATGGTTTCGATGACCATGCCAAGGCCGCTGGAAAGCCGCGTGTTGAGATGGTCGGGCGGGACGAGTTCAACGCGCGGATCGACGTGCTTGCGCATCACGTCGTCGGGGGTTTCGCCGCTGTAGGGAACCTTGCCCGTCACCATATGATAGAGGGTGGCTCCGAGGCTGTAGATGTCGGCCCGAATATCGATGTCCGTCTGCCCGCGCACCTGTTCGGGGCTGATGTAGTAGGGGGTGCCGATCGCCATGCCGGCCTCGGCCAGGCCCCAGGTCTCGTCGTTGGTGAGCCGGGCCAACCCCAGGTCGGCGAGCTTGACCCCGCCGTCGTTGGTGAGGATCACGTTCTCGGGCTTCACGTCACGGTGGATCAAGCCGCGTTGGTTGGCGTGCTTAAGCGCCTCGGCGACGGCCATCGCGATCCGCACGGCCTCTTTTTCCTCGAAGACCTTGTGCTTGTCGAGGAAGTCCTTGATCGTCGGCCCCTCGACATACTCCATGACGAAGAAGTACCGCCCGCCGGCCTCGCCCGCGTCGATGGCGTTGACGATGTTGTTGTGCGAGAGCTTCGCCGCGATCTGGGCCTCGCGCTCGAACCGCTGGATGAACTCCTTGTTCTTGGCCAGCGAGTCGAGCAAAATCTTGATGGCGACGACGCGGTTGACGCTGAGTTGCTTGCCCTTGAAGACGAGCCCCATCGACCCCTTGCCCAGCTTCTCGATAATCGCGTAGCCGGGGATGTCGAGTTTGCGCGCCCCCTCTCCCCGCTCGTGGAGCAGGCGGGCCATTTGCCCGCGCGTGATGACCTTGCCGGCGACCATCACCTCAAGCAGGCTGGGCGCCGGCGCCTGAGGGTTCTGCGCCGCGAGCTTGGCGCGGTGAGCCTTGCACGATTCGACCTCCGTGGGCGTCGCCAGTCCGCGGCGGATGATCGACTTCTCAAGGTTCGTCTCGTCGAGCGCCGAGAGACTGCGCGGGTCTTTGGGGATATTAGTTGTATCGGCGGGGGCGGCCATGGGGCGATCTCCGCGCCCTCCGTCCTCTTCGATCCGATGGCGGGACGGGAGCTTTGTCTAAATCCGCGGACTATATTGAGTTCGATTCAGCGCCGGCGAAGAGATGGAGGAACGGGACCAGCGGCGCGCTTCAGGCAGCTTGAAGATAAAACCCTTCCGACGGCTCTGTCAATCCAATACCCCGGCCGCCGCGGTTTGTGTCGCCGATCGCCCCGAGCGGCCCCGAGACCGGACCCGCGCCCCGCTTGTGAGCCGCCTGAACGTCCGTTATGATTCAGGATCTTCTCTGGACGGTTGCGTTTCAAGGCGCGCGATGTCGAGCCGTCCGAATCCACCTCGCGCCCGAGCGGGTTGTCCGCGGGGGGCGCGCGGCCCAGTGGCGTTTCAGAGCGGGTTGGAGGGGTCGTTGTTAAAGATCGGCGTGATTCCCGGCGACGGCGTTGGACCGGAGGTGATCCGGGAGAGTCTGGCGGTTCTTGAGAAGGTCGCCCGCCAGGACGGGATTGATTATCAGCTTGAGCATTTCGACATCGGCGGCGAGCGCTACCTGTCCACCGGCGAGGTGCTTCCGCAGGCCGTCCAGGACCGCCTGCGCGTTCAGGACGTCATTCTGCTCGGCGCGGTCGGCCACCCGGACGTGCCGCCGGGCGTGCTGGAGAAGGGCATTCTGCTGAAGCTCCGGTTCGACTTCCACCAGTTCATCAACCTCCGGCCGATCCGGCTCTACCCCGGCGCGCCCTGCCCGATCCGCGACAAGGGGCCCGACGACATCGACATGGTCGTCGTCCGCGAGAACAACGAAGACCTCTACGTCGGCGCCGGCGGGTTCACCTACAAGGGGACCCCCGAGGAAGTCGCCATCCAGACGTCGATGAACACCCGCGCCGGGGTCGAGCGCTGCCTCCGCTTCGCCTTCGAGGCGGCGCGGGCCCGAGCCGCCGGCGGGCCCTTCCGCGGGCTCTCGGACGAGGACAGGAAGAACGGGTTCGTCCGCCAGCTCACGCTGGTGGCCAAGACCAACGTCCTGACCTTCGCCCACGACCTCTGGATGCGCGCGTTCAAGGAGGTCGCCCGCGATTATCCGGACGTCAAATGCAACTACCAGCACGTTGACGCCTGCTGCATGAGGATGGTCACCAACCCCGAATGGTTCGACGTGATCGTCACCACCAACATGTTCGGCGACATCATCACCGATCTGGGCGCGGTGCTCCAGGGGGGGATGGGGCTGGCCTCCTCCGGCAACCTCAACCCCAACAAGACCGCCCCCAGCATGTTCGAGCCGGTCCACGGCTCGGCGCCCGACATCGCCGGCAAGGGGATCGCCAACCCGCTCGCCGCGATCCTCTCAACCGCCATGATGCTCGACCACGTCGGCGCTGGAACCTCCGCGGATCGAATCCGCAAGGCCGTCGCCGCGGTCCTGGCCCAGCCGACCCCGAGAACCCCCGACCTCGGCGGCGGGAACTCCACGGCCGAAGTCGGCGAGGCGGTGCGGGAAGCGCTCGGTTAAAGGTCAAGTAAGGAAGGAGCTTGAAGGGCGGTCGGGGGGCGGTGGCCCCTCGACTTCTCGAAAGGCGACCGCTCGTCGGCCGGGGGCGCCCACGCCCCCGGTCGTCAAGGGAATCCGCTTGACGGCTCGCCCGCCTGACCCGACAATGTCCTTACGCATCCATCCTAGCATTCGAGCGAGCGATTCCGCGCGGAGCGGCGTGGCGTGGCCGCTTGGAATTGTGTAGGCTGAGGATAGTACGACGCTCGTAAGTGAAGACTCGTTCCACCCCTCTCGCCGAGGTATTCTCGATGCTCCGCGCTCCTCTCGATCGACGATGGAAATCGGGCTTCACTCTGATCGAGCTGCTGGTGGTGATCGCCATCATTGGCGTCTTGGTCGCGCTGCTTCTTCCCGCGGTGCAGTCGGCCCGCGAGGCCGCCAACCGGGCCCAGTGCCAAAACAACCTGAAGCAGTTGGGCCTGGCGGCGCAGGAGTACCACGACTCGTACAACTCGTTCCCGGCCGGTTGGTACTGCATTCCGCCGATTTACGACGCCAACGGCACGCTGGTCTCCGGCGATGTCGAAGGCTGCGAGACGGTCGGCACGCCCTACCGGGATTACCAATGGAGCGGCCTGGTCGGTCTGTTCACCAAGCTGGAGCAGGGCAACCTGTTCAACGAGTTGAATTTCAATTTCGAGCCCAAGAGCCCGATCAACACGACGGGGGTGCGCCGGACGATGACGCTGTTCGTGTGCCCGTCCAACCGTCGGCCGGAGACCACGACCGCGACGAACACCACCCAGCGGATGGGGCCGTCCGACTACCGCGCCAACATGGCCGCCGGCATGATTCTGCCCGATCCCAACGGCAACTGCCCCACGCAAGACCCGACCAACCCCTTCTGCTTGAACTTCGACAACGGCGTGATGTTTCAGAACTCGCGCGTGGGCATCGCCGACATCACCGACGGCACCACCAACACCTGCCTGATCGGCGAAACGATCGCGCCGACGGGGGTTTGGGCCCCGGCCGATAATTGCTGCGTGCGGACCAACGTCGACCGAACCATCAACAGGCCGATCGTCTACCAGGGGAAGAACTACTACACCTACTGGTCGAGCAAGCACCCCGGTCAGGTCAACTTCGTCAACTGCGACGGCAGCATCCGGACCGTCAACGCCACCATCGCCAAGCCCGTTCTGGAAAAGCTGATGACCCGCGCCGGCGGCGAGACCGTCTCGGCCGACGAGATGCGCTAAACGGCGACCGAGTCGGTCCATGAGCCATGTCACGAGCCCGGCTCACTCGGCGAGCAACTCATCCGCGACCGCCTCGATCGTCCCCGGCGCGTGGCCTTCGAGGCGGTTGTTGATGAAGACGAACGATGGGATCGCCGCCCGCCGCGAACGGTCGGTGATCTGAACCAGGCCCTCGCGCACCGAGGGGCTTGGCTCTTGCAGCTCCTTGTAGGGGCTGTATTTCTTCACGGCGTCCTCATAGGGTTGGCCCCGCTTGAGCAGGGCGCGGACCACCGTGAAGTCGGCGGTGAAAGCGCCTGGCTCGTCGATCTGCTCCAGCAACTCGGGCATCCGGGTCCAGGCGTTGAAGACGTGGGCCGTGTTGTGGGCGCGCAGGACCGAGAAATAGTCCGGCCCCAGATACTCGCGGTTGCGGATCTCGACCGCGTAGCGGAACCCCGGCGGCAACTCCGCCAGAAACGCGCCGAGCCGTTCGTTGAACTCCTCGGGTCCGGCGATCACCGACTTGGCGATCGTCCCGAACTCGAACATCAACACGGCGACCCGCTCCCGATGCTTCCAGAGCGGCCGGGCGAAAAGGTCCTTGAACAGCTTCGGCGAGAGAAAGCCCTCGTTCATCTCTCCCGCCCGGGTTCCGTACCTGGCGTGCGAAGGCCAGCGCGGGACCGTCACGTCCTCCGGCACCTTCAGGCCGAACAAGAGCGAGTCGGGCGACCCTTCGAACAGGTTCCGCCAGTACGCCGGCGAGGGGAACTGGTAGAAGCTGAAGTCCCCACCGACCACGGGAAACGTTCGGGCGTACTCGCGGAGGCACTCGGCCTCGAACTTCTTCTTCGAAAACTTCCCGCGCGTCTGATACCGCGACTCATCATAAATCGACCCGAGCCAGCCCTCGTACTTCCACGACGACGTGCCAAAGTAAAGCCCCTGCTCCGCCAGCGCCCGAAGCTTCGGCGCCAAGGAACGGGCCTCGGGCGGCCCCTGGTCGTCGGTATCAAAAAGCGATAGCTGGTCCATGTTACCCGCCCATAAGAATCAATCAACCGTCCAATCCATGCGCGCCGCTCTCCGGTCGATTCGTCACGCCGAGGCCGGCCTTGTCGAGCCGGCTGAGGGGGATCGGCCAATGGCGGTCGAAGCTCCGCTGGTCCATCGTGTGCGAGCACTCGATCGTCTCGCGGTCGTGGCGGCCGACGACTCGCGCGCCTCCGGGGGCTCGAAAAAGAGCCCGGCGGACCGCGCTGACGCTCGGAGCCCTGACGTAAAATCGGCGCTCCGAAGCGGCGAAATCGGCGATCTCCCGGGCCTTCGCCTCTTCGTCCCGCGGGGAATCCATGTTATTCTGAAAGCTCATGGTCGCCACTCGGCCGCCGCGATTGGGATCCGGTTCTTGAACCTCGCGCATCCTCATGATTGATCCTCCCAGCAATATCCGAGCCCATCAAGGGGATCAGATCCTCGAAGTGACCTGGCCCGACGGCCGGGTCGATCGCTTCCCGTATCGGTTCCTCCGCTCCGAATGCCCCTGCGCGTCGTGTCGGGACGAGTGGACCGGCGAGCGGATCATCCATATTGAGGACGTTCGCGAAAACCTTCAGCTCGAAGGGATGGAGACGGTCGGCTCCTACGCGATCAAGCCCTCGTGGAGCGACGGCCACTCCTCGGGCATCCTCACCTGGGAAGCGCTCCACGAGCTGGCGTCCCAAATCCCGTGACGAAGGCGAAGCTCCCTTGGCCGGCTCGGAACCGAAGCTGACCGTCGCCATCCCCACCTTCAACGGGGAGGCCCACCTCGCCGAGACCCTCGGCGGAATTTTGGCTCAAAGCGACGCCGCTTTCGACCTGATCGTCGTCGACGACCGATCGGACGACGGGACGCGGGAACTGGTTCGCGCCATGGCTGGCGACCGGGCGCGGATCGAGGTCAACCCCGAGCGCCTCGGCCTGGCCGGCAACTGGAACCGCTGCGTCGGGCTGAGCCGAACGCCCTGGGTCGCCATCTTCCACCAAGACGACCTGTCGCGCCCCGGCGACCTGGCCCAGAGGATCGAGGCCATCAACCGAGCCGACGAATCCGTCGGCCTCATCGCCGGTCGGGCCGACGTGGTGGACCAGGACGGGCGCGCCGCGCCGCCGAACATCATCGACCCGGGCGGCCTTCCCGGCTCCCCCTCGGATGGGTTCCTCGACTTTCCCCCCGGCGCCTTCGTCCAAACCCTATCCCAGCGCAACCTCCTGAGATGCTCGGCGGTGACGACGAGCAAGCGGGCCCACGAAGCGGTCGGCGGCTTCGACTCCTCCTATCGCTACGTCGTCGACTGGGACTTCTGGCTCCGCGTCGCCGAGCGGTTCGCAGTCACCTGGATCAACGGCCCCCGCAAGGTCTCGATCCGCTGGCACGCCGCCAGCGAAACCCACCGGTTCAAAAAGAGCCTCGACGACCTGGAGGAGACCGAGCGGCTGCTCTCCAAGTTCCCCACGCCCCCCGACCGCTCCACGAGGCGTCGCCTCTCCCGCGCGTACCTCAACCGCGCCCACGACGCCCTCAAAGCCGGCCAAACCGACCTGGCCCGCAAGGCCCTGCGCCGGTCCATCCGGCTCGCCCCCTCGATCGTCGGCGCGATTCTCGCCGACCCCCGGCTGGCCGCCCAGATGGGGACGCTCCTCCTCGCGCCAGGGTTGGCGCGCCGTTGGCGCCGAGCGGGCTCGGACGATTGAGATGGAGCGTCCAGCTTCAGGCCGATCGCCAGTCCACCCCGGCCATCAAGCCGGCGATGGAAAGATCCTCGTCTAGGTCCGGCCAATGCAGGCCGACGCCTCCCCCGCCAATCTCATAGCGAGCGCGCTGCTCCGGCGTGGCCGCGCGCAACGCGGGGAACCACGCCAAGGGAACGCACAGGACGCGCCCGTCGGTGAACGCCACCCGCATCATCAGTTCGTCGAATTCGACCGACTTGGCAAGCGCCGTGGTGGGGACGAAGGCCCGTTGATATTTGCGCTTCGCGCTAGCCGAGGTGCTCATCCCACGCCTCCAGGAACGCGGCTCGGTGTTGTTCGACGAGCCGCTCAATTTCGCTCAAATCCCGCGCGTTGAATCCGTGGTTCGCGGCCAGCGAGATCGAATCGAGCCAGAACTTAGCCTCATCATCGCCCGACTTGACATGGATGTGCGGCGGTTCCCTCCCCTCGTTGCTATAGAAGAAGAATCGGAAGCGTCCGACCCGCAAGACCGTCGGCATCAAAGCGCGCCTCCGTCCGAAGGGAATCCCGACCGACCGGATGATCGTCTTCCCTGGCATGGTGATCCGTGGACCGATGGAGGAGACGGGAGAGCCTGACGAGAGAGCTCGACGAACCGGCCCGCCGAGCACAAATCTCATGATACCACAAAGCGCCGCGGCGAGGAGTTAGGCTTCTTGACGCAGCAGACCCAGGAAGTCGTTGAAGGATGGGGCGACGAAATACATTCCAACACCTGGATCGGAATACTCCTCCCCAAATGGAACCTCGTCCTTGACCTTGATCCAGACTCTCCCTCCCTCGGGCCGTGCTCGAAGATCAGGAGCACATTATCCCGATCAGCAAAGCCGATCGGCACCGACAATCCCGGCAAGAGGCCGCGAAATTTCAGGGCGACGTGAAAGCCATCGACGCCGCGCGCGAGATCATCAAGGGAGCTCGGGTCGAGCCCCAAGGGAGTCTCGACATGAGAATGTTGCTCGTCTTCCGCGGGATGGGACCATCGGAAGATGCTCGGTTCCGGGTCGCCTCCATTCGACTTCCGGAGAAAGCGGAGGCAGCCCCCAAAGAGCTTAAATAGGCAAACATGCCCCTTCATGACGCTGAGCTGTCGCCCGCTCAAGGCCGGGCCGGTTAGGGATTAACGGACGCGGGGGCGAGCGGGCGCTTTTCGCCATCGATGGGGATTTGCGACCTGGGGTATTCCCAGCCATCGGTCGGTGCTCCGCGATTGGGACGCCGCCAAACTCGAAATAAGCCGCCGAACGGACTGCCGCGAGACGCCCGGTTGTCCGTATAATCCCGGGTGGCGACGGGATTATCTCGACCCCCGAGGCGGGACGCAAGGAGCCATCGCGGCCAACGAACCTCGGGATGTCCCCCGGATCGAAAAACGGCGAAGCGGCGACGAGCAAAGCATCGGTAAAATCCCCCTCCACCCTCGCCGTCGAGTTCGCGAGACGGCGCTTTCTCTCTCCACATGGCTCTCCACCCCCGAGGTCGCTCCGGCATGGTTCGCGGAAATTCACGTTCTTCCTCCGATCGTTCTTCCAGGCCGAGGCGGTCGCCGGCCGAGGGTCGGTCTTCTGGTGGTGGTCGGCACACGCCGTCGCCGCAACGCAAGTCGGCCGCGGCGCTGGCGGATTTGATCGCCTCGATCGCGCCGGGGGTTTTGCGCGACGCCTTTGACCAGGGAGGACGGCTGGAGCCGGCGATCAAGGCGGCGCTCGACGCCAAGCAAGGGCTGTCGTTCATGGACCGGCGGGCGGTCCATCAGTCGCTCTCGGCCTTGGCTCGCTGGTGGGGGTGGATCGCGCCTCTGAAGTTGGTTCAGGTTGAGGAGCAACTGCTTCTGGCCTGGCTGCTCGACTCGACCGAGATGACGGGACCTTGCCGCCGATGGGCCGAGCGAGCCGGGCGCGATCCGTGGCGGCTGCAACCCGGCGGGGGCGCTCCGGGATGGACGGAGCGGGCGACGACCTTGAAGCGGTTCGTGGAGGGGCGGGCGGTCTCGGCCGATCCCTGGATGCTCTTCCCCGCCTGGCTCCGCGATGAGTTGCCGCTGCCTCCGGGAAGCGAGTCGGCCAAGGCCCGCCGGCTGGCGTTTCTGTTCGTGCTTCAGATCCGCGCGCCGATCTGGGGAGCGGTCCGAGGCGCGCCTGAGAAACAGGTCTGGAACGAACTGCGCGACGAAGGGTTGCGGCCCTGGATTCATCGTCGGCTCGGCACCGCGGCGAAGCTCGACCGCGACACCGAACTCGGACGGTTGGAGCCGTTTCGCCGGGGGGTCGTGGTGGTGGAGGACCTGGCGTCGCAGGCGGTCGCCCGGGTCTGCGACCCCGACCCCGGCGAGCGCTGGTGGGACGTCCGAGGGGGCTCGGGGCTTCAGGCCCTGGGCCTCGCCGCCGAGATGGCCGGCAAGGGAACCGTCACCTCGACCTTCGAGCACGACCGCGCCCGCCGCGCCGCGGCCTCGCGGCTCCGCGCCAGCGTTTTTCGGAACGTCGCGGCGAAGGAGTGGGACGGCCGCCACGCTCCCGGAAAGGCCGCGAGCCACGACGGCGTTCTGCTCGACGCCCCGAGCTCGGGGGTCGGAACGTGGCGACGGCACTCCGAGGCGCGCTGGTCGGTCTCGAAGGAGCAAATCGTCGAACTGGTCGAAACCCAGAAGCGATTGCTCGCGATCGCGGCGTCGGCCGTCAAGCCCGGCGGGACGTTGGTGTACACGGTCGCCACCGCCACGCGGTCGGAAACCCAGGGACTCATCACCGACTTCCTCGCCGAGAACCCCGAATTTCGGCTCGAACCGTTCCCCCACCCCCTGGAGGAGGGAACGACCACCGGCATGCTCCAAATCTGGCCCCAGTTCCAGGATTGCGAGACCCGGTTCATCGCCCGGATGATTCGAACGACCCGGCCGTCTTGATTTGACGCCGTTGGGAGTTGACTCGAAACCCGCGCTTCCTCGTGGGCGTCGGGCACGGATCGTTGGGAGGGCAATGCAAGACCCTCCCGGTCTCGTCCCGCGGCCCCTGTGTAACCCCGCCGACTTCGGGAGCATTGCTCGCGCGAGGCGCGACAACGTTTCATCTCATCGTCGGGCGTTGGGCTGAAGGGCCGTCCAGAGGGAGCGGAAGTAGCGGAGCACCCGGTCGGGATCGGGGCTTGAGGGGATCTCCGCCAGGGTGAAGCCCTCGTATCCGCTCTTGTCCAGAAGGGCGAAGAGCTCGGCCCAGGGGTAGTCGGGCTCGAAGAGGTCGCGAAGGTGGACCTCGCGGATCTTGGGAGCCACGAGCGCGAACGTCTCATCAATGGAGCCATCGATCACGTCGGTCGGATTCGAGTTCCAGCAGGCGTAAACATTGGGATGGTCGGCGTGCTTGAGGATCTTGGCGATGTTGCGAAGATCCGAGGTGACCGGACCGTGAACCTCGACCCGGATCTCGACGCCGAAGCCGGCGGCGTCCTCGCCGACCTCGCGGAGCGCCCGGCCGATCCGCTCCAGGGTCGGCTCGAGCGCCTCGCCCTTGGGGACGCCGTTGGGCCGGACCTTGACGCCGGGCGAGCCGATGTCGTGCGCCAGGCGGACGTACCGCTTGGTTCCCTCGATGTTCTCGCGGACGATCGCCGGGTCGGCCGACTGAAACTCGAACGCGCTTCCCAGCCCGGCCAACTCGACCGGCGAGTCCTCGAACCGCTTGAGGACCTCGGCCCGCTGGGCTTCGTTCAGGTCCACCTCGACGCCGTGCGCGTGGGTGGTCCGCAGCTCCACCCCTTCGTAGCCGAGCGTTTCCAGCTTCCGCAAGATCGTGGGAAGGTCCCAGTCCTGGGCGATGTTGTAGGTCACGATGCCGAGCCGCATGGTCCCATCCCCCGCGTTGCGTCGTCGTCTCTCAACACGCGGCCCAGCTTAGCCGCCCCGATGGGAAGAGTCCAGAATCGGGTCTCCAGACCTTCGACCGCCGAGGTTTTCCACCAGGGGGTTGACTTCGCGGCGCAATGGACTATGATGGGTGCGTCGAGCGACGACAAGGCTCGACACAAAACACGCCCCCATCGTCTAGCGGCCTAGGATACTTGGTTCTCAGCCAAGGGACCGGGGTTCGAGTCCCCGTGGGGGTGCTTGCGACTTGCGACCCG
>Ga0180216_1002576_pt1 | contig 14970 bp, 14 predicted proteins | sample eDN3rd37CBELigMG_FD_128879 | JGI IMG/M metagenome (GOLD analysis project Ga0180216, IMG submission 128879) | Enriched Miracle-Growth compost microbial communities from Emeryville, California, USA - eDNA 3rd pass 37_C BE-Lig MG (version 2)... ... | reverse complement strand
GTGTGCCGCCACGGCCGCGTGGGCTCCATGGTCGTCATGAGCATGCGGAGCTGCCGCTTCGCCTCCTGGAAGGCCTCGTGGACCGACTCGGTCCACTCGGGCAGCGACGGCACGTCCAGCGTCGCCAAGCTGGGCGGCGGCTGGACCGCGCCCGCCGACGGCCGGCTGGCCTTGACGACCTCGGCCTCTGCGGAGGGCCACGGCCGCGTACAGGGCGGCATGGGCTGGACCTCCCCATCAGCGTTGCGTGCTGGCGCGTTGGCGCGTTGCGCCCGAGGGGATCTCGGCGCACCGCTGAGCAAGCTGATGCTGCTGTGGTCCTCGCTGATGTTGAGCATGAACAGGTCCGTGTCCGTCGGGTCCAGGTTCGTCTTGATCCGGTCCAGCGCCTTGACGAGACCCTCGTTCTCTTTGTACTGCAATCGTGACTCCCGCCGCGTGGCCAAGCAGGCGCCTGGCGTCAGCGCCTTGAAGCCGTCTGCGCCACGGCGCGTTGCGAGGCGCGCACGTGGTCGGTGAACTTGACGACGTTGATCAGCAGGGTGAGGTTCTTCACCGTCGTCATGATCTCCAGCTTGCGGCCGCAGTGGATGTCGACGTCGTCCAGGTACTGTGGCCGTTCCAGTCCCCGCGATGCCAGGGCGCACGGACATGAGGGCGCGCTCGACCGCGACGGAGCGGCTTCGACGCCGGTCGCGCGAGGACCGCACCGGCAGGCCCTCGTTCAGGTCGCCCACGTCCTGGAGCGTGCTGAAGAAGTAGTCCAAATTGAGGTCCTGGATCTTGTCTTGCAGCGGCTTCATGTACGGCTCGCGCTTGAAGAAGGACTTGGGGCCGCGCGACAGGCCCTTGAGCACCTTGGCGATCTATGGCGGTGTACGGCGAGCGAGGAACGACGAGTTTGTGGCGTGGTGAGCGCGCGCAGCGGGCCAGCAGCCCTCGCACGCAACCGACACGCGCGAGAACGCACCAGCGTCAGGTTGCGACGCGCCTGCGGCGACACCGGCGTGTCCGTCACGATGCCGTAGGGCTCCTGCCGGCGGTTCTCCGTCGAGCGCCCCGCCGAGCGTCCGAGGACGTGAGCGCTCGCCCGAAACGCGCGCTCCAGCTCGGGCATGGCACGGACCGGGTAAATGATGGCCGGCGAGAGGAAGCGCATGAACAAGAGCTCGCCGACGGTGGCCATGGCCTCGAGAGAGCTCAGGCCCTTCTTGAGCACCGCGCTGAGCACGGTCGCGCCAGGGTGGGCGCGGCGGACCAGCCAATGAGCCTGCGCACGCGTTGCAACACTTTTTGTTCGGCGCCCCGCCATTTCAATTCACGCACCGTCCCACTTGCCGGCAGATCCACCGAATGCCGAACGGCAGGGATGGCAGCTTCTCCGTCAGGCTCGAGATGAAGAACCGGCTGAACGAGATGAGCTTTGGGTACACTGAGGGCCGGCACGGCACCGCGGCGCGGTGGGGGCGGGGGACAGGGGCGTGATTAGCAGCTCGCTAGCGTCGATGCGCGGCCGCGCATCGCGGACGGCACCTTGGCTGAGCCGCTCCTTCATCGCCGGGTGGTTCGCGAGGTCGCGGCCGTCCGACGGCGTGAGCACGTCGCCCAGCCCCATCATGAGCCGCTCCTTGGGCGAGAGCCCTTGGAAGATCTGAGGGATGGGCGCTCCGCGCTGCGAGCGCGGCGCAATCTGAGCGTCGCAAGCGCCAGACCCGCCCCCGCACCGGCGTGAGCGGTTTACCTTGACCGGGTCGATCTCCAGGTTGAGCAGGTCGTCCTCCAGGACGGCCAGCACGGGGTCCTGCAGCGCGGCTTTGAGGTACATCCGGCCGTTGGCAAAGTTCCTGGGCATCGGAATGCGCAACCCGCCCGCGCGCTCCTGGCGGTGAGCACGGCCGGCCTCGTGCTGTTGCACCGCGCGCGGCGGCAGCGCACTTGGCGTAGACCATGAACATGCGCGAGAAGAGCGAGTTGTCGCGCAGCCAGGCCTGGGGCGATTGGCTCCGCTCGATGTTGGCCTGGAGCAGGTGCTGTGTGCGGCAGCCATAGACCACGCGCCGGTAGGCGGCGGTGTCAGCGTCCCGCCGCGCCAAGGTGGCGTCGGAGGCCGCCGGCGGACCTCCATGATGCGCAGGACGGCGTGCTCTTCGCGCGGCACGAAAAAGTTGCCGTAGAGGCTGAACAGGATCGCGTACACGACGTCGTCCGCGTCGAAGGCGTCGTCCGCCTTCGCGTCGGCCAGCGGCCGCGCCAGCACGTACGGGTCGTCCCACAGCATGCTGACGACCTGCTCGAACGCCTGGTGCGCCCCATACAAACCTCGCGGACGTCGGAGCCCGCGGGTGCCGCGGTGAGTGAACGCGCGGGGCCGGCGCGCACGGCGGGCCGTCGCGCGCGGCACGCTACCGGCGCCTTGGCGCCGAGCTTGGTGTAGGCGTTGGAAAACTTGCGCTTGGACTCGGACTCAAAGTTGAGCCAGCTGTCCGCGGGCAGGCGGCTGTTGAGCAGCAGGTCGATCTTGTGGCCCAGCTGGTGCGTGTTCCACGACAGCAGCAGCAGCTCCTCGGTGAGCGCCTGGACGACGGTGCACGAGCTCGCGGGACCGTCGGACCGGCCATCAGCCGACGTGCCGCACGGTCTACCGCCGCGGCTGGCGGCGGCGGCCCTTGCCTGGATCTTTTCGATGCTGTCGCGCACGCTCTCCCGCTCGTCCGCCAGCAGCAGCGCCTCGCGCTTGAGCAGCGACTGGCCGCGCAACATTCCAGGCAGCACGCAGCGGGGATCCAGCCGCGCACTCGTTAGCGCCCGCCGCACGCAGCCAACTGGGATCACGGCGGCGCCGGGCCGTACGTGCAGGCGGCCAAACTCGGGCGGCCGGGCGGGCCGGCGGAAGGGCGCCGGCGCGGCGCCGTTGGCGCTGGGGCCAGCCGTGGAGGCCGCCATGGGCGCCGGTGCCGCCTCCGCGGCCGCTGCAGCGAATCACCTGGGTGGATCCCGGTGACAGGGCGTCGTCCGCGCCGGTGCAGCCGCTAGTGTGCAGCCGCCCGCTGCGGTTGTTTAGCTTGCCCGATGCCCCGGCGCGCCCCGCCTTCCATCCAACGGACTTCGCCGCTGCGATTTTTGATCACGGCGCCGCTGGCAGTTGCGTTCTGATGCCTCCGCGCCACGTCCTTGCCTTTGACCGTCGCAGCACCAGGCACGAGGCGGGACCTCGCGCCCCTCTCCCCTCCCGGACGGTGGCTGGCCCGTGGCCCTTGTGCCCTGGGCGCTGTGGGGCGCGTCGTCCGTCGCGGGCGGCGCGCCGTCCAACGTCGGTCGACAGTGTGGCCAGTGGGATATCCAGCGGCCAGTGGGCTATGCCCTCATAGGCAACTGACAGCCGCCCGGACGACCCGCGAGACGGCGTGGGCGCCGCATGCAGAAGGCGGGGGGCGGGGTGGGGGCAGCGGGGTGGTCTATTGCACGACACGTTGGCCGAGGTCACCGCTGGAGCGCCGCCGCGTCGCCGCGTCGTAGCCAGTCAGTAGATCTTCTCCATACACGTCAACAGCACGGACCGACCGCGGCCGGGCACCGTCCATGGCGCGCCGCCGGCACGTCGGGGAGGCCGACGCCAGCGCGGCCACGCCGCCGGCGCCGTCGGCGTCCGCGGAGAGCCTGCCCAAGCGCAGGCCGCGCACCTACAACGACCGCATTGCCGCCGCCATTGGGCCCGAGCCCAAGGTGCGCCACAGCCCGTTCGAGGCGCTGCTGGACCGCCTCGACTCGCTCGCGTGGATCGCCGCGGGCGTCCTGGTGGTGCGTCACCGCGCGCGGCACGGCACGGCACGGCGCGCCTAACTAAGCGGCGTAGTGCTGACACCGGCAGGGCGTTGCTGGCCGTCGCCCACGGCGTCCAGTGGTACGTCGCCGACCTGGGCACCACGATCCGGACGTCGCCGCTGATCCACTGGTGCGCGCCCACGCGCGCACGCAGACCATTGCAGGCGCCGCTGCTGACGCGAGCCCGTGCTACCGCCTACTGTTATCCTCTCGCTGTGCTAGGCCCGCGCTGGCCACGAGCGGCGTGCTGCTCGGCGCCGTGCTCTCGGGCGGCATCGTCCTTGCGTACTTCCTGCCGCTGCTGGGCGTCAAGACGGCGCCGCCGGACGAGTGGGAAGTCGCGTACCCGCGGCTCTTCCCGTCCGCCGCGGTCGCCATGCTCACCGGCCTGTTCCTCGCCGCCGCGGCGCTGTGGCCCGTCTACGGCCTCTGGACGCTGCTTATCGTCTTCCAGCTCGGCATGGCCGCCTTCATGTTCATCACGTTCACCTTCTAGCAGCTGCATGCCGCGCCGGTACGGATACTGTATATACGAGCCAAGTGTACAGAGGGAGATACCGTTGTATCGCGTCGCAATTCCTTCGTAAAAAGTTCCGTCACGCACTGCCACCATGCACAGAACGCGGGGGGCGTCCGCTTACGCCGCCGGCGCGTCCAGCAGCTGTGGCGCATTCACGCAAAGCAACCGCTGACCCCCGTCCCCATGGTGAGCAGCTGCGCGGCCAGCCCCGGTCGCCGGCCGGCGCAAAGCCCCGCCCCCCACCTGCTTGGCCTGCTGCTGCTGCGCCAGCGCCTCGGCCTCCCACGCGGCGGCCTGCTGGTCGTACTCGAGCTCGATGCCGAGCGGAATCACGACCACCAGCACCGACGTGGCGACGACCCACGCGACGGCGCCGCCCAGCTTGAACAGGCTGCGGCCGACGTCCGACACGGTGGAGACCACCCGCTGCACCTGGCGCCGCCGGTACACCGGAATGACGTCCTGTGGGGCGAGCGGCGCGACGCCGGTGCACGCGCGGTGAGCGGTGGGCGGCCTGCCGCCCCGCACCCGCGCATTCGCCTCCGCGCCGCACCTTGAGCGCGTAGAGCCGCTCGGCGAGCGTCTCCTTGTCCGGGTCAAAGTCGTCGCGGTCAATGTCGTCCTCCGGCTCCTCCTCCTCCTCGGCGGGCGGCTCGGGCCGGCCGTCCTTGCCGAGCGGGACGCCCTCGCGGTCGGCGCGGGTGCGGGCGGACTGGGCCTCGTCGAGCTCTTCGATGACGGCGCCGGTGTCGTCGTCCTCGTCCTCGTAGTTGTCGTCGCCGTCGTCGTCAATGACTTCCTCGACGATCACCGTCTCGACCACGCGCTCGTGCGGGTGCCGGTGCGCCATGGCGGAACGCGGCCGGAGCAGGGGACGCGGCGCAAGGGCGCGTCCAAGGCGGGTGCCGAAGGTGCCGCTGCGACCGGCGAAGTGGGGGGCGAATCACACGTGGCCCAAATGACGTCACTTCTCTCATGCCCCTCGATCAACTGCCCCTCAAGGGGAAGGTGAGGGACGGGTCCTTCCATGGGTGACGTCACTGAGTGGGCAATGCCACGTCATGATGATGACGTCATTCGCATTTTTGGCGCGCTTTTTCCGGCGACGGACGCGGCGGCGGCGCTCGCGCGGCGTCCGGCGGTGCGTTGGCGCCCGCGTGGGCTTCCCTGGCGCCCGCCACGCGGTCGAGGAGGGGCCGGAGAAGCGGGGTGACGCGGTGGGTTTGCGTCAAAGTGGCTTTGGTTGCGCGGGTTTCCAAGCAGAACGGCGCGCGCCAGGGCCGGTAACAATCTCCTTGCCCACCCTGCCTGAACGTGGACCAGAGTCCGGACATGAGGTGGCCAAACGACGCACAGTGCACACGTCTCGGCGCGAACGCTGCTATTGCCAACGTACCAGTCCCGGTACATGCTTGCTTGCTAACGCACGAGCGAGGAGCCCCCCCGCTTCCTTGTCCGACGACGGCAAGGGGCTGGAATTCTTCTTGTTGGCACGCACGCCGGTACGCCGCCAGGCGATTGGCACGCCAGCGAGCGGCGTGCAGCGACGCGCATGTCCTCGGCCGAGCACTCGACCGCGCTGGACAACGCGACCACCCCGGACGCCGCCCGCCACGCCGCTGCCGCTGCCGCCGCGGACGGCAGCGCCGACGCCGCCACCCCCACTGACCGCGCGGCGGCGCGCCTCGCGGAGGCGTACCGCCGCCTAAGCACGCCCGAGGGGCTCCAGATCCTCACCAGCCCGACTTCGTCGCCGGCGTCGGCCGCGCCGTCGCCGTCGCCGTCGGTGAGCAGCGGCCGGTCGGCGCCGGAGCCGCAGAGCGCGCCCGGCTCGGCCGCCGCCGTCCCCACCTGCGCCACCGCGTCGTCGTCTGACGGCCTGCTGGCGTGGCGGTTCGAGCGGTGGCCGTCCGGCCCGCTCGCCGCGACGACGCCCGCCAAGGCGCAGTCGCCCTTTGTGCTCGTCACGCCGGGCGTCCGCATGCGGTCGCTCTCCCCCGGCTCGCTGCCGTCGGTCGCCGCCGCGTCGGCCACCACGCCGGGCAGTGCCACGCCCGGGTACATGGACGGCAGCGACGGCGCCCCGCCGTCCCCGCCGCCGGTGCCGACGCTCAAGCTCCCCGAGGTCACGCCGCCGCGGAGCGTGAGCACCACGATGGAGACCGAGCACGAGACGGAGCCGGCAGCGACGGTGGGCAAGGCCGACAGGGACGCACCACCGGAGACGGCGCCGCCGGTCGAAGGGCCGCAAGACGAGGAACCACAAGATGAGCCCGTGACCACCGGCGCTGAGCGCGCTGCGCCAGCGGACCCGTCGCCGCCAGCGGACCCGTCGCCGCCGGCGTCGGACGCGCCGAGCAGCGCGCTCGACACGTCCGTGGTCGGCCGCTCGCTGGCGCCGTCGAGCGACTCGGAGGACGACGACAGGGGGTCTGTGAGCGCTGGCCACGCGTGGCTGGCGGCGGGCCTCACCGCACCTGCAGCGCCGCCGCCAGCGGCGGCGGGCAGCGGCTGGACGACGCAGACGGCGCCGAGTATGTTCCTGGCAGCGCGAACGAGCAGCGCGGACGCCGACTCCGAGTCGGAGAGCGGGCCCGCGTCGCCAGCATCCGTGGCGGAGGCGCTGCAGGCCGCCGAGGAGCACACGGCGACGCTGACGTCGCTGATCGCGCAGAGCACCGTCCTGGCCGAGTCGCTCACGCTCCAGGCGGCGCAGGACCGGCAGGACCACCGCGCCGGCGGCGATGAGGACGAGGACGAGGACGACGCCGACGACGACCACAACGTGAGCCCCTACGAGCGCATGGCCAAGGCGATGGAGGCCAGCGGCAGCGAGGTCGACCTGGACAATGCCGACGGCAGCGCCGACGCGTCGCCGGCCGGCTCGGTCGCGGGCATGGCGTCGGCCGACACCGTGCTGCACTCGCTGCACGAGAGCACTGAGGCGGCCGCAGAGCGGACGCGGCTCATGCGCGACCAGCTGCGGACCTTGCTCACCAAGGCAGGCACACTGAACCAGCACCTGCGGCAGGCGTACCAGCGCGAGCGCGACACTCGCCGCCTTCTGCGGCAGGAGCGGCAGGCGCACAAGGAGGCGGTGCGCGCGCTCGAGCTCCAGCTGCAGCAGGAGCGCGCCGAGCGGGCGGCTGCGGTCGCCTCCGCCGTTGCTGCTGCTGCCGCCTCCGCCGCCTCCGCCGCCTCCGCCGCCTCCGCCGCCGCGTCTGCGAGCCCGTCGGCGGCCGCCGAGGGCGAGGTCGCTGCCCTGCGCGACGAGCTGGACCGCGTGCGCGCCGAGCAGGAGGCGGCCGTCCGCGCCGCGACCGAGGCGCGCGAGGCGGCCGAAGCCCGTGCGGCCGACCTCGCCGCGCAGCTGCGCGCGGCACAGGAGGCCAGCGCTAAGCACGCCGCGCTGGAAGCCGAAGCCGCCCAACTCGGCGCGGACCTCGCTTCCGCCAAGGTTGGCGCAAACCTAGCGTACATGTGGGCGATGCGACCGATGCTGATGCACAGGTGCGCCTGGCTCGCCGTTGCGTTGCTCAGGCGGATGCCGCGCAGCGAACGGAGGCCCTGGAGCGCGAGGTCGCCGAGTTGAAGACGGCGCTGGCCGAGCGCGACGGTCCGGATACCCGCGTTGCGGAGCTCGAGCGGCAGCTGTCCGAGGCGCAGGCATCCCAAAGCGCCGCGGTGGCGGCGGCACAGGACGAGGCCGCAGCGGCGCGGGCGGCAGCGGCAGCCGCTGAGGCGCGCGTGGCCGAGCTGGCGGAGCAGCTCGAGGCCGCCCAGGCGACTGCGGCGGCCGACGCCGACGGCCGGGTGGCCGACCTGGAATGCCAGCTCGCTGAGACGCAGGCGGCGAAGGACGAGGCGGTTGCGGCCGCACAGGCTGACGCCGAGGCCGCCCGGGCGGCGCTGGCGCACGCCCAGGCGCGCGTGGCCGAGCTGGAGCAAGAGCGCGAGGCCAGCCAGTCTGCGGCGGCGCGGGTCAAGGTCCTCGAGCAGGAGCTGGCTGACGCCAAGACGGCGCTCGACGAGGCGGTGGCCGCCGCTCGTGCCGAGGCCGACCAGGCCCGCGCCGCCGCCGAGGCACGCGTGAAGGAGCTGGAGCAGCAGCTCGCCGACGCCCAATCCACCAAGGACCGCGAGGTCGAGGAGGCTCGTGCGGCCGCCAACACCGCGCGCGCCACGGCGGCCGCGGCGGAGGCACGCGTCAAGGACCTTGAGCAACAGCTCGCCGACGCCCAGGCCGCCCGGCACCGCGAGGTCGACGAGGCCCGCGCGGCCGCCGACGCCGCGCGCGCCGCGGCCACGGCGGCGGCGGAGGCGCGCGTAGCAGAGCTGGAGCAGCAGCTCGCCGAGGCCACGGTGCGGGCGGCCGAACTGGCAAAGGAGCGCGCCGACGCAGCGGCGGCCAGCGCGGCGGCGGCCGCCCGCGCGGCGGAGCTGGAGCGCGAGCTGGAGCTCGCGCAAGGCACGGCCGACGCGGCGGCGCGGCGGGCGGATGCGGCGGAGGAGCACACGCGGCACCTGGAGACGGTGGTGGCGAGCGCAGAGGAGCGCGCGCAGCACCTGGAAGCGGCGATCGCGCTGGCCAAGGAGCGCGAGCGGCAGCTGGAGACGGTGGTGGCGAGCGCGGAGGAGCGGCAGCGGCACCTGGAGGAGGCGCTAGCGGACGCCGAGGAGCGCGGCAAGGTAGAGCTTGACCGCGCCGAAAGCGGCTTTGCCACGGACCGCAGCCGCTTGCAGCGTCAGCTGAACCAAGTGAAGGGCACTCTGGACAAGGCGCGGAGCTTGACGCCGGGCCTCGAGGCCGAGCTGCGGCAGGCACAAGTGGACGCGGAGACCGCGCGGGACGCGCTCCAGCAAGCCCAAGCCGAGGCGCTGCTCCAGCAGAAGGCGCTCGTGCGTTTACGCCGTTGCCGTGGGCGGCGGATGGGAGCGCCTCATGCGCGAGCTCAATCGGGATCTCATCATCTTTGCGCTGTGCGGGGGAAACTGCCGCAGGAGCGTCGCATCGCCGTGTTGGAGGAAGAGCTGCGCGCCCGCGAGGCCGACCTGGCCGCGCGGAAGGCCGCGGCGATCCAGCTGACCATGGCCGACGAGCACAGCCGGGCGATGGCCGCCGAGGCGACGGTGCGCGCGGCACGCGCGAGAACGCGATGGCGTTGACGTTGGCACGGGATTGAACGTGGGGTGGGCCCGCAAAGCGTGTTGCCGTGACGGCGCCACAGGAGGAGCTGGCACGCGTGCGGCGCACGCTGCGCCAGCTGGAGGCGGAGTTGGCCGCCGAGCGGAGTCGGTCGCAGTCGCTGCAGCGCCAGGTCACCGAGCTGAACGCCCTGCGGCGGCAGGGTAGGCAGCCCTGCTAGAACAGGGCCAGGGCGAGCTGCGTGGGGATACTGAGTGTGTTACATCTGGACCGTGGTCGCGCGATTGTCCTCAGACGAGCACGCCGTTGCCGAGGCCCTGGCCGCACAGGTTCGTGGCACCCGGGCCAAGCCTGGGCGACGCTTGGCACGATGCTAATGGCACGCACGTCGCGCATTAGGCGCATTGGCATGCAGAACGAGCTGGCGACAACGCTGGACCGGACGATCCTGCAGTCGCGCGATGCGCTGCAGCACGCGGCGTCGGATCCCTCGCCCGCCGCCGCCGCCGCCGCCGCCGCGGCCGCCAGCGAGCCGCGGCGGCCCGTCGCGCGGGCCAGCAAGCGGCCGCGGCCCTGGTGGGCGTCCGGCCACATTGCCGTGGTGGCGCTGGCCATCGCGCTCTTCTTCTGGAGCGTCCGGATGACTTAGCCCTCCCTGTAAAGAACCGTGTACAGTAGCGACAGTGGCGTCTACAGACACGCCGACGCAGCCGACGCGCACCCCTCCCCCATGGCACTCCCAGCGGCAGGTACATGCCTCTCCGCCAGCCGGCCTCCATCGACCAGGCCCTACTTGCGCGGTGCCGCGGGCCGCGCGGTGCCGCGCCGCGTCAGGACGTTGAGGTAGGTGCCCATGACGAAGCCGAAGACTTGGAAGAAGGGCAGCCACAGCGCGGGCGGCAGGTACCGGTACGCCACGAACTGCGCCGCCGGGTACACCTGCCACAGCTTCTTGAGCGACGGCAGCAGGCCGCGCCACGCGAGCCGCGCCGCCTCGTCGGGCGCCTTGCCGTCCGCGAGGAGCACAAAGAGGCGGAAGACAAAGACCTGCACCGGCAGCGTCACCGCGCTGCTCCAGAGGATGCGCGCCAGCGTGCTGCGCGGCGCGGCGGCCAGGGAGCGGCGCGCCCGGCACGGCGGTGAGGTCCAGGCCCATGCCGTGAAGGCGCCGCCGCCGCGCACGCCGTACCTCGACGTCGGCCCGAGCACCTTGTTCATGAGCTCGAAGAGGTAGTGGCTCACGGGCCCACTGATGAAGAAGCCGTACGCCGCGAGCCGCGCGGCGCTCGCCAGGTTCTGCTTCTCGCCTGGGGGCCAGTCGCCGGCAGCGGCACGGGCGGGGAGGGCGGGGGCGGATAGCGTTAGCGCCGGTGGTGGCGGGTCGGGCATTCACGGTCTGCCGGGCGCGCCGCCCTACCGACGAGCGCCTGCGCCGTGAGCTCCTGCCCGCCCGAGAGCACGAGCTGCGTCGCCGACTTGGTGAAGATGGGCCGCGTCTGCAGCGCGATCAGGTACGCCGCCCACAGCTTCGTGCCGAGCGACAGCGGCGCCGCCTGCGGCTTCGCGGCCGCCGCCTTGGACGCCACGCCCGCCATGGTGCACCAGGCGTTCTCGCGCGATCTCGTCCAGCAGATCTGCAAGAGGCCCCCTAGATCCCGCCTAACACGATCTCTTCCTTCCGGTAGATCTCGGTAGATCTCGGTAGACCGTCGGTAGATCTCGGTAGACCGTCGGTAGATCTCGGTAGATCTCGGTAGACCGTCGGTGCCGGCGCAATTGGCGGCGCGAACGTCAACAATTAAACTGCGCCGCGCGCCCACCGCAGCGCACCCGCGGCGCGCTCCCCATGCGCCGCCGTGGACCCGGCGACTGCGCCCCGGTGTTTATGCCTTTTTAAACCTTTTTACATAGTTACAGAGGGGGGACGAGGGGGGCGATCGTGGTATTATAGTACAGGCGCTGCCACTTCGGCAGCACGTCGACGACCACGCCAGCAAGGACGGCGCCACACAAATACAGCCGCCGCCGCATTCGGTCATGTCTGCACCAGCTTGAGCTTGATCTCTGGCGCCGCTCCGCTGGTGCCCTCGCTGCCGGCCGGCTTGCCAGCCCGCTCGTCCAGCAGCTCCGCCGGCGGCGGCCTGGCAAGGGGATGCCAGCGTGCCCACGCCAACCAGGGCCGCTGCGTGAGCGCTCGTCGTACCAACCGTGTAATGACATGTTCGGCAACGTACGCTGCCAGCGGCTCCAGTGCTGCCGGTGGTGCGCTCTTCGCCGCCGCCGGGGCAGGCGATTCAGATGCTGGCGGCGGCGGCGGCGGCGGCGGCGGCGGCGTGGGTGCTCCCTGGGACCCTGTCCGCTCCAATGCGGCACTGAGCGGACGTGGCACAAACGCGCTGTGCCTCCCAATACCATCAGTGAACGTCGCCGCCGCGACGTCGCGGCTGCACCCATACGCCGTCGCAACGTACGCGGCAGCGGTCGGGACGACCTCGCCGTTGCTGGCGGGCGGGGGCGTTGGTGCGGCCGGCGCATCCGGCTTGCCCTGCGAGCTCGGTGCTGGCGAGGCGCCCTCGCCGCCCGATGCCGTCGCCCGGCCCTCGCTGAGGCGCGCTGCCTTGCGGGACGGCTTGTCCGGCGACTAGGACGAGAGCACGACGGCACAATAATAGGTGCCTATGTCAGCGACTTGGCGAGGCAGCACATGGTGCAAGCAGCGGGTCCTGTCGCCGCACCCGAACGCGCTTGCGCGACGCGGCGTTGGGATCGCCGCCTTCCAGCACGGCCGGCGGCAGTTGCGACCTACATCGTCCAGCACACAATGCGGCGTGGCCCGCCGCGCCGTGAGACGCACGATCTCCATGGATTTACGCGGCCGCGCCTGCGCCAGACGTGCCGCTTCAGGTGCCGGATGTCGATGCCCATGTCCTCCTGCCACCGGTCCCACGAGAACAGCAGCTGCAGGAACATGTTGACCGCGGTCGACAAGTCCAGCACGCGGTGCTGTGCCGTGTCGCCTGCGCCACCAGCGCACCAAGCGGAAGCTCGCGCTCTCCCCGTCAGGTCAGCGTCGACTCGCGGCCAAGCTGGCCACAGAGCTAGCGCGGCACATGCGGCCGTACTGGGATGCGGCTTGTCGAGCACCAGCCCGAGGAAGAAGCTCGACTGGCATTTGGGCTTCTCGGCCGTCGACGAGTCCTGCTCGCTCTCGTCGGCCATGCCGACGTCGAAGCTGTCCGGGAACGGCACGGCGAGTGTCACCATCGGCGCGCGCTCCAAGTTCTGGATGAACGAGCGCAACCGCGACTCGGTGAACCCGCGCCTGGCATGGGGCGGCCGCACGAAACGCACGCGCGGCGTCCGGGTGAGCCACGTTTCACCCCCTTCCCCGCCCCCCGGGCACCACCGCCAGCCGGCGGCCTCGTACCAGGCGGACAGGTTCTCCTGCGTGCTGGCGCGCACCGTCACTTGCAGGTACCACTTGTAGCGGAAGAAAAAGTCGGACTTTTCAAACAGGTCGTTCCAGGTGGCCTTGCCGGCCTCGATCTGCTTGACCACCTCGTCGCCTGCACGTGCCGCCGCAAAGCGCCGCTCAAGTAAGGCGCGTAAGCTCGTAAACCCTGTGGGGCGGCGCTGCGGCGACGGCAGGGCGGGGCGTACCCCGCTTGATCTCTTCGGTCATGAGCGTGAAAGTCGACATGCACACGTTGTACGTCGAGTTCATGCACGGGTACGCCGGCGTGATCACGGGCATGAGGTGGTTGCGGTCCGCCAAGTTTTTCTAGCGGCGCCAAGGCCCGTGGAAAGTGGAAAGCCGCATCAGCGAGTCGCGCACGGACTGCCGCTAGCGTTTGGGCCCAGCGTGCGCTCCGCACCAGCGGGTTCCACACGTTGAAGCCCAGCGAGCCCTCCTCGATCGGCTTGAGCGTCACGGGGTTGGGCCATTGCCTAGTTGTTCACGGCGAGGAGGTGGAGCGGCGCCACAACGGTGAGCCGGGCCAACGCGCAGCATTGGGCCGGCTTGCCCGCGGTCGCACCAGGCCTTGTAGATGTGGAAGAACTTGATCACGATGGTGGAGGCGATGGCGTTCGGGTAGAACTGGCAGATACGAGCCGTCATCAGCGCCCACGCAATGCCGCCCAAGTAGCCCATGATGTTGGAGTAGATTCCCCGTTCTGCATGCGGCGCCTCGCCCCGCGTGAGCCAGAGGCGGGCAATCCATCAGGCCCAGGTTCCGCGGGCGCATCGCCTAATCGCCGGCCTCGTACGTTGTGCCCAGAGCTTGATGGCGCACAGCGCCTTGCGGTAAGTCTCCACGTTGGGCACGAGCCGCAACAGCTCGTCGGCCACGCGAGGGCCGTTCAAGCTGCGCACGCTCCGGTCGTCGAGGTTGCGCAGGATGTTGATGTCGCTCAGGTCAATGTCCTCCGGCACGGACGGCAGCGCCAGCGTCGCTTGCAGCAAGTCAATCTGCGGCGACGCGCGCGACCGGCAGCCCCTGCTCCAGGACACGCGCGTGGTCGACACGGGCTCGTCGCGCCGCGCGCGCGTCTGTCCACCAGGCCGTACCTCAATTCCCGAAAACTCAATCTTCATAATGGGCGTGTAGGCGTCCGGCACCGGCTGTCGACCGCTCCGCGCCCACCGCAGGCGCAGGTCCCCGCGTGAGCCGCAAGCGGCTGGGCGCGGCGCCAGGGGCGGGGTCGCCTGCGTACCACCAGCTTGGTCACCTCGGCCCGGGCCAGCAACATTTCCCGCAGTTCCGTGAAAAAGTCCTCGCGCCCGACGTGGCGCGGCACCAGCACGAGCGTGTCGATATCCGCGCCTGCTCAGCGCGCACGCGCAGTCGGCAGCCGCGCACGAACGTGGGTGTGAGTAACGCGGCGGCGGCGTTCGCAGCGGCGACATGGGGCCCTACCCTTCTGGTGCACGCCGAGGCGGTACGAGCCGAGCGTGAAGATCTTGCCGCCGGCCTCGGCGGCCATCTGCTCGGAAAAGTTCTTCTTCAGGCTCACGCGCTTGCACCACTCCTTCACAATCTGGTCGAGCCGCGCGAGGACCATCTCGCGCTTAACCGACTCCTCCTCGCTCTCAAAAAAGTCGTGCTCCCGCAGGCATGCAATGAGCTTGGCGTTGAGCTCCTTGTCGGCCTCCGTCGGGTGCGCCACCGACATGGGCTCCGCCCAGTAGAAGCTGCGAAGGACCCCAGGAGGAAGCACAGCGTGGGCGAAACGGGGCCGCTGTTAGCAGGGTCAGCGACGCTCGGGTTGCTGCGCAGCGTTCGTGCTGCCGGCTCGCCTTCGCGCTTGCCGCGCTTCACTCGCTTCCGTGCTCTCTTTGCCCTCGCCCCTGCGTCCGCAGGCCCCCCCCCCCCCCCCCCCCCGTGGCCCCGGCCCCGTAAAGGGCGGCAGGGACTTCTTCCCCCTTTTTTCTCCCCAAACCTTTCCCCCCCCCTTCCCCCCCGGTCTCCTCTCCCCCCCC
>Ga0180216_1002575_pt1 | contig 14978 bp, 17 predicted proteins | sample eDN3rd37CBELigMG_FD_128879 | JGI IMG/M metagenome (GOLD analysis project Ga0180216, IMG submission 128879) | Enriched Miracle-Growth compost microbial communities from Emeryville, California, USA - eDNA 3rd pass 37_C BE-Lig MG (version 2)... ... | reverse complement strand
GGGTGGCATTTTCAACGCACGGCCATCCCGCACCCTGTCTTCAGCGCACGGGCATCCAGCACCAGGCCGTCCTGCTGTCTACTTGTTCACCGTCGGCAGTGACTCTGGCAGTTGCTCCAAACAGCGACTGCGGTGGCGGTCCCCTCCTCATTGCTCTCACGTGACCCAAGTCACTGACTTGTCAGAAGCGTGTCAGAGGTAAAGCCTGTCAGAAGGTTGTCAGAAGGTTGTCAGAAGGACGTCAGAAGTCTGTCAGAAGCGGGCTGTCAGAATATTGTCAGAAGGCTGTCAGAAGGGCCTGTCAGAAGGCTGTTGATCGCGTCGTTCGAGAAGACGGTGCGCTGACGGCGAAAGCGAAGGCGGCGACGGCGGCGACGGCGGCGCGAAGGCGGCGGCGGCAGACTTGAGCACGAGGGGACGACGAAGAAGGCGAAGAAGGCGATGAGGAGGACGTGGAGAAGGCGAATGAGACGAAGGAGGTGATGAGGAAGGACGGAGGCGGATCGAAAGACGCGAACGCAGCCGTCCAGCGAGGACCGTTGGGAGGGGGCAGCGACGGCGGCGAAGGCGACGGCGGCGAAGGCGACGGCGGCGGTGGCGGCGGACAACGAGGGCGAAGAGGACGAGGAACGTCGTGGAGGAGATAGAGACGGTTACAGAAAAGGTGGAGAAGCCATGCGGTAGTGGATCGAGCTGGAACACAACTGTTGGCGGCGGCCGCGTGCGCATGCCGTGTGCCGAGAGCGGCGGGGGGCGAAGGCGAGGCGGGCGGGGTGAAACGCGACGGAGAGGAGGAAGGAGTGGTAGCAGAACGGAAAGAGCTGCGGACAGAGCAACTGGAAAGATCGCTGGGCGCCTCATGACGCACCTGGCGTGCTATAAACGGCGTGCGGCAACGCAGGCGGCGGCGGACACCTGCCAGCGCTGCCTCAGGAAGCGAGGGTTGTTGGACACCGAAGCGACACAGGAGGCGGACTACCGGAGGCACTGGATGGCAGTACGCACAAGCGGGCGAGGTCGGGTGGGGCCCGTCGCGGCCAATGCAAGCGGCTGCGGACGACGAAGGCCGGGGGGGGGGGCATAAACGTTCAGCGGATAGAACGCGGACGGCTAGGCACCACAACGTTGAGGTTGAACGGGACGAGTGAGTTTAGACACCGCGATGGCCCACGGCCTGTTGCGGCCACGCGGGCCCGTCCTCAGGGTGGAGCTGGTCGGACGAAAGCCTACTGAAAAGATCGCACAGCGACAGGGCTGCAGTGACGCCCGAGCTAACATTCTTGCTGCTCCGTGACTCAACCCGTGCCTTAAATCACTGCAGGTGCGCCCGTAGCAGAGTTTCCTTGCCCCCTCTCTAACTCTGGCTAATCGCAGAGGCGCGCCAGCGCCAGGGAGGTCTGTGACGCGCTCCACCGTGCGTTGTGCAATTGCCAAGTCTGACGTACGCACATGTGGCCTTCACCTGAGGGCGCAACCGCACGCAGGCGCTGCTGCTAGGAACGCAAGGCTTCAGCACCGCGTCGACGTGGCTATTGCAGTACGCGACGTTCGTGCCCGTTCCTTGCGGTGTCCCCTAGCTGCTGAGCTTGTTCTGCTGCGCTGGGTCACTTCCGCGCTCCATAGGCCACTGCCCACTCGCCACCATGGCGGACGCCTTCCTGCGCAAGCCGGCCGAGGTGCTGGCGCAGTACGGCGTCCGTGCGGACGAGGGCCTGACCCCGGAGCAGGTCGAGGCCTCGCGCGCCAAGCACGGCCGCAACGGTGTGGCGCGCCGCCCTGCGCTATCGCTGGCCGCGCGCGATGCCCCCTCACCCTCTTTATCCCCTGCGTCCGTGCGCGCGCCGTGGGCGCCCCAGAGATGCCGGAGAAGGAGGGCACGCCGCTGTGGAAGCTTATCCTCGAGCAGTTCGACGACAACCTCGTCAAGATCCTGCTCGGCGCGGCCGTCGTGTCGTTCGTGCTGGCCGTCCTCGACGACTCGGAGGACCAGGCGCAGGCCTTTGTGGAGCCGCTCGTGATTCTCCTCATTCTGATCGCCAACGCCGCTGTCGGCGTGTGGCAAGAGACCAACGCCGAGAAGGCCATCGAGGTGCGCGGCACCGTGGGCAGGCGGCTGGGCGACGTTGCGCACATGCTGACCATGGCGCGCGCTGCGTGTCGCTGCGCCGTAAACCTCCCGCCAGGCCTTGAAAGAGTACACCCCGGACGTGGCCAAAGTGATCCGCGGCGGGCGCACCCTCCGCATCCCTGCCGTCGAGCTGGTACCTGGCGACATTGTCGAGATTGCTGGTACCGTGCCGGAAACCCCCGGAGGCGTGACCCCGGGAGGGAGCAACGAACTAAGGGCCCTGTGTGCACAGCGCTGCGCATCTTGCGTGAGCAGTTGGTGACAAGATTCCGGCGGACCTCCGCATCCTGGAGATCACTTCCACGACCCTCAGCGTCCAGCAGGCCGCCCTGACTGGTACGTGGCCAGCAGCAGTGCTGACGCCCGCATTCCGGGACGGCCGGGGCTGATACAGGCGACGCCAGGGCCGGTGCTGTGTCGCCGCGCATGGGTTCCAGGCGAGTCGCGCAGTGTCTTCCGCGAGGTGGAGGCCATCAGCGATCCGCAGGCCGTCATCGCCGACAAGAAGAACATGGCGTTCTCGGTGCGCTGGCCGGAAGCTCGCGGAGGTGCTGGGAAACCGCGCGCTTATCGTTCCCCAACCCTGCTCCCACGCGGCGCCGACTCGTGCACAGGGCACCACCGTGACCAACGGCAAGGCGCGTGGCATCGTTGTGGCGACCGGCCAAAACACCGAGATTGGCAAGATCTGGGAGGAGATCAACAAGCAGGACGAGGAGAAGCGCAAGACCCCGCTGGAGCAGAAGCTGGACGAGTTTGGCGACCTGCTCTCCAAGGTGCGGACGCGCCGCGATGCTCAGGCCCTGCGTACGGGTTTGGCTGACGGTCCACCCTCGCGGTGCACGCGCCAGCGGGCCGCGGAAAAACGCAGGTCATCGCGGTCATCTGCGTGCTGGTCTGGCTCATCAACGCGAACCACTTTAGCGACGAGGTCTTTGGCGGCAACGTCCTCAAGGTGCGCTGCAGCGCCCACGTGTGCGTCTAGCACTGCCTGCTCGGCAATCGCTCACGCCCGTGCTGCAAATGGAGCGCGCTTCACGACCGACGTGCCCTAGGGTGCCATCTACTACTTCAAGATCGCCGTCGCCCTGGCCGTCGCCGCCATCCCGGAGGGCCTGCCCGCCGTCATCACCACCTGCCTGGCACTCGGTACGGCGCCGCACGCAGGGCGCAGCCCGAACTGCCTTGCCCAGCAGAACTTGACAAGCAGCTGCGTCACCGCACGCCCGAGCCCTAAACCGCCCCTACAGGCACCATGAAGATGGCCAAGAAGAACGCCATCGTCCGGTCCCTGCCGTCGGTCGAGACGCTCGGCGCCACCACCGTCATCTGCTCGGACAAGACCGGCACCCTGACCACCAACAAGATGTCGGTCGCCAAGGTGTGGGACGCTCCGTAGCGGTCAGGGTGGGCCACAGTACGCCGGCGCTCATGGCCTCCGTGCGCCATGCCTCCCCTTTGGCGCCACTACCAGGTGCTGCACTTTGGCAAGGACACCAAGTCGACCACCATCCTGGACATCTCGGGCACCTCGTTCGCGCCCGAGGGCCAAGCGTACGGCCTTGCGTACTGGTTGGCTTCAGTCGCAGTGCATGCCCCGTTTAACCGGTCTCCTGCCGGCGGCTTTGGGTGCGCGTGGTCCCAGCTCGCACAATGGCAAGCCGCTGCAGGACGCCGCGGCCGGCAACGCGGCCCTGACCGACCTGCTGGAGGTGTGCGCCCTCTGCAACGATGCGCGGATCACCTACAACGAGGTACGGCTCGTAGGGAGGGCCGGCGTGTGAGGCTCGCACGGGCGCTAACGCGCGCGCGCGCGCGCGCGCCTGCTTTCGTCCGCCGCCCCGCGGATCTCAGAATACTGGCGCTTACGAGAACGTCGGCGAGCCGACCGAGGCGGCGCTGCGCGTGCTCGTCGAGAAGATCCAGACCGACGATGCCAAGTTCAACGCCACGCTCGCCCGCCACAGCCCCGTGGAGCGGTGCGGCCCCTCGCGCACGGCGTGGCAAGCACCACGTTTTCTGAGCACTCATCGGCGCCCGCGGCGACGTCCGTGTTGGCAAATCCGACCGCAGCGTCCAAGCTTGCAACGAGTACTTTGAGAGCCGCTACAACAAGGTAACGGCTGCCGCCTGCGGGTGCTTGGCCCCGCCGCGGCCCCGTGCTCAGGCTCACCGCCTACCTCGAAGCGCATTCGGGGAGGGCCGGTTGTCCGACTAGCTGGCCACGCTCGAGTTCTCGCGCGACCGCAAGTCCATGTCGGTGCTCGTGCAGAAGGCTGGCACCGGCCGCCGCTCGTCGGCGGGCCAGAACCGCCTTTTCGTCAAGGTGCGTCACCGTTTCATTGCGCAGCGACGGCGCTCCCCGCCGAGCTAACAAAACGCGCACTGCCCTTTTCTGGCGCGATGCCGGCGGCATCGGTAGGGCGCGCCCGAGGCGATCCTGGAGCGCTGCTCGACGCTGCGCCTGCACGACGGCAGGGTGGTGGCCCTGACCGAGGCGGTGCGCCGCAACATCCTGGACATCAACACCCAGTGGGGCGCCGGCGAGGTGCGCGGCGCCGCGATTGGCACTGGCGGCTGGCAGGGCAATCCTCACGCTTGCGTGCTGTTTTCACGCCTGGCAAGGTGCGTTCACAGCAAACGCTGCGTGTGCTGGCGATTGCGGTGGTCGACCAGGCCCGCGACAAGAAGGAGTACCGCTTCGACAAGCCTGAGAACTTTGCGTCCTACGAGGTGCGGCGTGCAGCGCAGCCGTCGCCGTGCGCATCGACCCGCCGCGCTGATGAGCCGCTGGGCGCGACGTACGAGAGGCATGACCGCAGAGCGACATGACGTTCGTGGGCCTCGTCGGCATGCTGGACCCGCCGCGCCCGGAGGTCTTTGACGCCATCCAGGTCTGCAAGAACGCCAAGATCCGCGTCATCGTCATTACCGGCGACAACAAGGTGCGCGCACACGCGCGCTGGATGCAATGAGGGCGGATGTCTGTGCAGATGGCTAACGAGCGCGCACGGTTCCGCCGCAACGTGCTGGCGTGGCCAGAACACGGCCGAGGCCATCTGCCGCCGCATTGGCATCTTTGGCCCCGATGAGGACACCACGGGTCTCTCGTACACGGGCCGCGAGTACGACGCGCTCTCCGAGGCGGAGAAGCTGCAGGCCGTCAAGCGCGCTCGGTACGAGCAGCTTGCGCAGAGCTGGCGACGGCGGCCTCGGTGGACGGCCAGCTGAGGCGGCGCTGCCGGCGCCCTTTGCCGCTTGGTCTGGCCCCAGCCTCTTCTCCCGGACCGAGCCCGTGCACAAGCAGAGCCTGGTGAAGCTGCTGCAGAGCCAGGGCGAGATCTGCGCCATGGTAAGGGGGGGCACGCAGACTCGTCGACACAACCACGGCGACGGGGGATGCTAACGCCTGAGCGTGCTTGACGTGGCCACGTCCACAGACCGGCGATGGTGTGAACGACGCGCCCGCGCTCAAGCAGGCCGACATTGGTGTCGCCATGGGCTCCGGCTCGGCCGTCGCCAAGGAGGCCTCTGGTGCGTGGCGTGCCGCCGTTGGCGGGGGCGCGGGCCACTGCAGTTGCTGACGGTGGACAAAGGAAGCTTCGCTCGAGAACGACGCGGCAGACATGGTGCTGGCGGACGACAACTTTGCGACCATCGTGGCGGCCGTCGAGGAGGGCCGCTCCATCTTCAACAACACCAAGCAGTTCATCCGCTACCTGATCTCGTCCAACATCGGCGAAGTCGTCTGGTACGCTTTCCGCGCTGGAGAGGACCGCGCGAACGGCGGTGTATATGCTTATGGCATCACACGCATCTGCGCGTGCGCCACGAGGCGCCCTCACAGCATTTTCCTGACGGTCCTGCTGGGCACGCCTGAGGCGCTCATCCCGGTGCAGCTCCTGTGGGTCAACCTCGTCACCGACGGCCTCCCGGCCACCGCGCTCGGTGCGGACTTGGGGCGAGCGCTTTGCGCGCGCGTGCGTCCGTTTCTTGACGGTTGGCTCGGCCTGTCTCCGTGGGGTGGCGCTCTGACTAGGCTTCAACCCGCCCGAGATCGGCATCATGAACCGCCCGCCCCGCAAGGCCAACGAGAGCATCGTCAACGGCTGGCTCTTCTTCCGCTACCTGGTCATCGGCAGTACGTGGTCCGCCTTCCGCCGGCAAAGCGCACCATGGCCGGATGCCTCACACGGCTGGCTTACTGTTGCGCGCCCCGGCGGCGCACAGCCTACGTCGGCATCGCCACGGTCGGCGGCTACATCTACTGGTTCACCAGCTACGAGAACGGCCCGCACGTCTCGTTCTACCAGCTCGTGCGTGCTCGCGTCGAAGAGTTTGGCAAGCAATCATGGGCGCGCAGATGCTAATGGCGGTTGCCTCTCGTTTCTGCTTGGCGCGCCCGCCCTGCCTGACAGAGCCACTTCCACGACTGCGAGGACTGGGAGAAGGACCTGCTGGCGCGCGGCATTGAGGCCGGCTGCAAGATCTTCACGCACGAGATGGCGCAAACCGCGTCGACGGTGTCGCTCTCGATCCTCGTCACCATCGAGATGCTGAACGCGTTCAACAGGTCCGTGCGCGCAAATGCTCGGGCCGCGGGGTGCGCCGGTGTGCCCCGCGCTGATGGCCCCGCCGCCTCGCAAGTGCATCGGCCTGGTGCGTCCGCCAGCCTGAGCGAGAACCAGTCGCTGCTGACCATGCCGCCATGGGTCAACAAGTACCTGATCGGCGCGACGGCGCTCTCCATGCTCCTCCACTTCATCATCCTTTACGTGCCCTTCCTGGCGGTACCTGCCCGTTCTGTGCGGCACGTGCCAGTCGGCTGGGCCAAGGCGCTAACGCTGTGGGCGAGCACGTCTTTCACGTGGCATGCGCAGGACGTGTTCGCGATCAACCCGCTGACGTGGGAGGAGTGGAAGGTGGTCCTCATGTTCTCCTTCCCCGTCGTGCTACTGGACGAGCTGCTCAAACTCATCTCGCGCCTGTGGCGTACGTGGGCAGGCATCGTGCGGGTGGGCGTGGTGGTTGGCCACCCTAACGCGCCGATCTCGTCTCGGGGTGGTCGGGCGCCGCGTCGCGCAGCGTCCGCACCGGAGGACAAGGTCAAGACGAGCTGAACGGGCGTCGCTGCGGAGCGTGCCTACGCGTACCGCTCGCCAGCGCAGCCCATGTAGAAACTTGTTCGGCAGAGGAGGAGCATGCGCCGATGGGTGAGGGGGAGGGGCATCCCTCGTGCTTGGGGAGAGAGAGAACCGGAGCCGTTTTTGCATCTTGCTTGACCCGTGATATTTTGCAACATTTAGACTGAATACACGACAACTGCGTCACCCTTCCACACAATGAATCGTGCTGGCTGGTTACAGTTCTCGTCGGCGCTACCCTCGAGCGTGCGCCTGCAGAGCGACAAACGCGTCGCACGCATTCCGCATGCGGGTGCTCAGTTCGGCGCAGCGCTCTTGAACCGGCACGCTGGCCCAGCGACGCAGGTTTGTCATAGTGGTCACGATTGCGTGATTCGAGCGTGCCAGCCGAGCAATGTTGCCTGCGTGCGTCTCCATGGCCCTCTCCACTGCGTCTCGCACGTGGTAGTACTCATCCAACACCCGCTGTGCCCTGTTCAGTCGCGCCAGGGCGTGGTTGACCCGCTCCATCGCGATCGTCAGATCCGGGGCGCTGACGCGGCTCCGATCCCTGATCATCGCGTCAAGCGCCCTTTCGGTCTTCTCGTACGCCGCCTTGGCCTTGGCCAAGCCGTTTTGTGCCAGCGCGACCTGACGTTGCAGGCAGGGATAGTGGTGGAGTTCGGCCACTACCTTGGCGGCGCCGGCTCTGGCCGCAAACCCGATCGCAAAGTTGAGGGCGGCGCCCGTTGCGAGGTTCGCTGCCAAGCGAACGGGATGGTTGTAGGCAAACTTGCCCAAATTCTCGCCCAAATTCTTTGCCGCTTGCGGCAGGTTCCGAATCCCGTTTGCCATGCTCATCGTGTACTCGATCGGGTGTGCCACAAGGTCCCGGGTGTGCCTCACAATGTCCGCCGGGAGCCGCACGATCCCTACGGCCCCCGCGACGCCGTCGTAGATGCCGGCCCCCGCTTCCCGTGCTTGGTATGCAACGTACTGCGCCCAGGTCTGTCGATCGCGGACGTCCGGAGCGGCGGGCTCGGCGTCCCCCATCATGTCTCCTAGGCACACCGCCACGTACAGGATGCAATCTCGGCACGCCTCAAAGTCTGCCGGGGCGTGCTCGCGAAGCCCATCCAGGTGGCTGACCAGCGCGGTGCTGGCTTCCAGTTCCGGCTGTTGCCAGCGCGCGTCTGCAAGATGCTGGCCGTCAAGCATCACGAGGATGGCCATCAGCTGATCGTACACCACCGTGAGCGGGTCCGGGCCCGACGGCTTGCACGCCGCCGCCACGAGCCGGAGGAGGTACAGCTTGGTCTGCACCAGCGGCACCGGCCCCCGCTCGCTGGCAAAGTTGCCCAGACGGAAGCTGGTGCCGGAGTCGAGGTTGATGAACACCGGATCCGCCGCAGGCGGCCTGGCACCAACCGCCCGGCGCCAAGCTGCCTCCATCGCCGTCCGGAGCGGCGCCTGCGCCACCGCATACCGACGATGCATCGTCGTGAGGCGCTGGAGCGCCTGATTGATGTACCTCGTAACATGCAGCGGCGGTGGAGCCGCGGCGGCCGCCGCCGCCTCCCGCGTCGGTGCCGGCCTGACCACGAGATAGCTCGCGGAGAAGGTGGGAAGCTGGTCGCACAGCGCGGCCTCGAAGCGCTCGTTCTGATCAGCGCGCTGCATGAGTAGGCCGCGCAGCTCGTCACCCAAGCAGGAGTCACGCCAGGAGAGATACTCTTGCAACGTCGGCCAGCTGGCAACACACGCGCACAGGTACGGCTCGCCAATGCAAGGGTCGATGGCGCACAGCAGGCTGTCCAAGCTGTGTGTCGCCAAGTCAATACTGACGAGACGCCCGCCCACCAGTTGTCGAACCTTTTCAGCAACGTCGGCCCAGTCTTGGAAGAAAAAGGCCAGCACCGCGTTCAGGAGCGCGGTGGCGTCGACGAAGGGCGTTGGACCGTCCGGGACGTGGAACACCATTAGGCGGTACCATACGCCTCGAAAGTCGCCGGCGGTGTTGACCAAGTTCGGCGTGCCGACCCAGTTGATGTGACGGGCCGTCGCTGCCGCATCCCCTTCGTCGGCGACGCCCGGCTCGCGCTTTACCGCGGCCAGCACGCGCCCGATGCCAGGGCTGTCGAAACTGACCGACTGCGTGCCGAAGACGTGGCCGACAAACTGGGCAAACATGCCGCCGAGCGAGTGGCCCGTCTCGATGAAGGTGAAGCGCACGCCGCGGTGAACCTGGCCGACGAGGTCGCGTACGCGGCGGGCAAACGGCCTGACCTCCACCTCGAACACCCGCGGCGGCACGCCGGCGATCATCGGGAGGTTGGCGCGGGTCCAGTTGTCGACGCCGTCGACCGTGCCGCGGTAGGCTGTCACGACGGTGGCCGTGGCTTCGTGCAGGTATGCGACCGCTCGAAACGCGTCGTTGCTGACGCGGCCGACCTGGCTGTCCAGCAGCAGCTGCCAGCCCGCCAGGCCCGCGTCCGGGTTTGCCGCGCTGTGGTAGGCGCACTTGCTCAAGATCGCCAGCACGTACGTGCTGACGCTGCTGGGAAGCACTGGGTACGCCATTTTCCGCACCAAACGCAGCGCGCTGCGCGCCGATCAGGCACTGCGCGCGAAGCTACAGGTCCCAATGATCGTGTGTCGTTTCCCGCAATTCGTAAACGCTATGTCGCGTCGATGTTGACGATGTGTCCGAAACGCACTCAACGCTCTTGGAGGCCTACACGTACGAACGCACGCTGCGCATGGACGCGCGACGACGATAAGGGCCCGAGCAGGACGTTGCGCAGCAGTGGTCGTTGTGCATGCCGCATGCTCATTGCCACTCTACTGCAAAAAACATGACCAGGGCAGTTGACGTGATCATTTTGCGCCGCAGTGACCCTGACCGATGGTCATTTGGTGCCTGACACACGAGACCTTCCAGACACCAGACGTGAGATACGGTATTGGTATTGGTATGGTATATTGACGCTAAAGGGAGCTCCAGCGCCATGCGCCACAGAATACGGGATGCAGCTTTAGCCGATGCGCAATGTACGTACCAAACGCATGCATGTGCCGATGCATCAAGTGCGCATGGTTGTGCGCTCGGCCACACGCGCCCTAACGGTTGCCGTGCTAGCTGGGAAGCATTGATCGTCGCGGCCAGAAGACCTACGTACCATGGAGCATCGCCCGGCAAGAGGATCGACCTATGCAAAAAAATGCATGCACGGGCCTTTTACCTCTACTCCTTCCGTTCCTCGCCAGCTATGGCGCCGTTCGATCCATGTATCGATCCACCTAGCCAGTGGCCTCGCATCATATGGATATGTTTCTGTATGTGGCAGGCGCGCCATTCAAGTTGCTTTTACCAACCACCTGCTGCATCTCTCTCTCCTCTCGATCCTCCCCCTCTCCGTCTCTCCTCTACATATGTAGCACGATCACGCATTGGGCACAATATACCTATAGGTCCATCTCTCTTTCTCTCTTTCTCCCTCCCTCCCTTTATCCACTCTCCCACCCGCCCTCCGTGCCTTCTCCCTCCCTTGATCCGCCCTCCCACCCGTCCTGCGCGCCTTCTCCCTCCGCTCTCCAACGTGCCTCCACGTCGCCATGATTTTGTAACAGGGCTGTATCGTGCTAGGCAGCTGAGCCCCTGTCCTGCTGTATGCCCCGGGCTGGCGTTGAGCGGCCTGTCACCTGATGCGGGGCTCACCACACCTGCACGCTACTGCCGGTCCCAGCCCCGCCTAGACAGCTGGTCGATGGAATACCCTGTATTCTGTGGCGCATGGCGCTCGCGTTTCCTTTAGCGTCAATATAGACCAATACCCTGTATTCTGTGGCGCATGGCGCTCGAGTTTCCTTTAGCGTCAATATACCAATACCAATACCAATACCCCGTAAGGGACTGTATGTTAGCTGGTCGATGGAAAACCCTGTAGTCTGTGGCGCATGGCGCTCGCGTTTCCTTTCGCGTCAATAGACCAATACGCCTCTGCAGCCCCCTAAGGGACTGTATGTTAGCTGGTCGATGGAATACCCTGCAGTCTGTGGCGCATGGCGCTCGAGTTTCCTTTAGCGTCAATATACCAATACTAATAATGCCAGCTGGTCGATGGAATACCCTGTAGTCTGTGGCGCATGGCGCTCGCGTTTCCTTTAGCGTCAATAGACCACCACCAATACAGCTGCATCTAGGACAGCCCTTGGTGTTTAATTGTTGGCCGCGTCACTCGCCACGATGGCCGCCGTCCGTCCGCTTCCGCCCACGTGGCCGCGGTGGACCACGTGGCGCTCGCGCGCCGAGTGGCGGCAGGTGCGTGCGCGCGCTCGCGGGCGCCGACCTGCCTCTCCCCCCGGCCGCCCTGCGGCCCTGGGGGGTAGCGCCCGCACGTCGGGCAGGACCCCTGGAAGGCCCCGCGTGCGCTAGATCTCGCGTGGGAGCGGCATCGGCTCATGGACATGCGACCGCGATGCCGCCGGACCGGGACGGGCTGCGCAGGTCGCCGCCGACTTGTACGCGGAGGATGCCGAGCGGCAGCGGCAGGGCGTCCGCCGCGTTCGCACGTGGCAGACCCGCGGCCGCGTGCCGCACGCCGTCGACGCCACCGCCGTGCTGCGCGAGGCGCTCCTGCAGTCCACTGGCCGTGACACGTACGTCCGGTACGGCGCGGTGCGTCGACGGCGCGTGCCAGGTGCTGAGAAGCGACACGCAGGACGCCAGGGCGTCGGCCCGCGACCGCAGGAGCGAGGCGTCTACGTACATGACCCGCATGGCCCTCAGCATGGCCCTCATTCGGTGCGGGCTCGTGCAAGGCCGCCGTAGTGGTTTCCCTGCACGCCATGCTCACGGCAACCGCGTCCCGCCCGGCGGCGGTCGTGGGCAGCAGGTTTGTGAACGGCCTGGTGGACGCGCAGCAAAAGGGCGTGTACGCGCAGTCGGTGGCCACCGTCGCCGAGTCGCTGGGCCTGCCGCACAGCTTTGTGGACCTGCGGCACGAAGCCACGCACGGCGCCCTGCCGAGCCTGCCGCTGCTCCGCCTGACCGCCCATCAGGTCCGCCCGAGCGTGGGCGGCCATCGGCGGCGCCGACCGGCCCTGAGCACGCTACTGGCAGGCGCAGCCGCTTGCAACCCCGTGCACAGGCCCTCGCCTGGCTCAAGGAGCGGTACTGGACGCCGCAGGAGGCCGCGCTGGCGACGGCGGCCGACGACGCCCGCGCCGCGCTCGCCGCCTACCAGCGGCGGCTGGACAAGTACGCGTCCAGCTGGGCGGCCGGCGCCGACGTGGACGCCGCGACGGTGCGCAAGCTGCAGGGCAAGGCGCGCCGCCTCGTGGCGCCGCTGGCCGAGGCCCTCGACGCGGCGAGCCTGCGCGAGGCCCTGGTGACGCCGCTCGTGCTCCCCGCGGCCAACGGGCCGGCGGGCACGCCCGCGCCGCTCTTCGCCGCGGGCACTGCCGAGACTGCCGCGGCGGTGCCGTTCACGACGCTGGCGGCCGTGTGGACGCCGTGGCTGGACGCCTGCGCAGAGCGGTGGCCCGAGGTGGACGTCGCGCTGCTGGACGCCCTCGGCGACGCTGCCAGCGCCGATGCCGCCCTGCCGCATGCTGGTACGCAGCCTCGACGGCATGGGATGCACCGCACCGCAAGCTTGGTCTCACGTCCTTTTCGTTGCTTGTGGCGCAGGTCGGCGCTTCGCAGCGGACTGGATTGTGTCGGCGCTGGCGCGCGTGCGGGCACGGCGGCGAGCGGTGCCCGAGGTGCTGGGCCCGCTGCTGCGCCGCGCGAGCGCGCTGGCGCCGGACGTGCGGGACCGGATTTGGGCCGCCGTGGCGGCGCACGACCGCGCAGCAATGGCCGGCACGGAATGGGCCGCCGACTTGGACCGCCTCGCGGGGACTTCCAACGGCGCCGCCGCCACCGCCGCCGCCGCCCCCGCCACCGCCGCCGCCCCCGCCGCCGCGACCGCGACTGCCACGGCCGAGGCCGCGACCCCGCTGGCCATCCCCGTGTTCCCCGCGGGCCAGCGCTTTGCGGGCTGGCAGCTGGCGCCCGCAGGCGACTGGTCGCGCATTCCGTTGGGCTGCGCGCGCGCCGACGACCGGCCGGACGACCGGACGCTGCCGCCGAGCGCCGACCTGCCGGTAGCGTCGGCGGCCGTCCCGGGTCCTGGCGCATCCGCTGCAGTGCCGGCAGCCCCGGCCAAACGCGTGCGCCTTTTGTAACACCGCGCGTGTACCATAGTTACATGTACCTGTACAGCAAGCCAGGTGGACTGAGCTCCTACTGCTGTATCGTGCAGACCGGCACATGGACGGGATGGGCGTCGTGAGTGAGCACAATGCGGGAAGCCGCTGGCTGGGCGCCGGCGTCCCGGCAGCCACGTCATATAGGACGGCCCGCGGCGTACGGTGTCGACGCCACGCGCGCGGCCGCGGTCGACGGTGGTGCCCCGTCGCTGCGAACGCCGTCACGGCGCCACACGCACCCGCCGCCGGTGGCAGACAAAGCAGTCGGTGCACGCTGCAGGGAGCAGTACAGGGAACGGTACGCGCGCCCGTCTTCAAGAAGGGACGCAGAGCCATGGCGGCCGCACCGGTCCCAGCCGGTGGGAGCGAGCGCGACGAGGCGCCGCTCGCCACGGGCTTCTTCGGCCGCCTGCTGCTCACGTTGCGCGGGCCACGCAGCCGCGCGCCCTTGGAGGAGGGCGCCCTGCGCATCGGCATCATGGGCGCCGGTACGTGGCTCGCGCCGACCGCAAGGCCAGCTCGGCGGGTTCGTTGGGCTCACTGAGCATGGGAGGCCGCGGGGTCGCGCGCGAGGCTGTGGCAGCGCGGATCGCGCCCCAGGCGGTCGTTACGCCGGCGCGCCTGCTGCCCAACGTGGAGATCCGCGCCGTCGCCGGTGCGTGCGCAGTATGCGTAGGCTGCGCCCCGTCGCTGTTGCACACGCTGACGACGTTGGGTGGACGTGCGTCGCAGCAGCACTCTGCCGCCCCCGCAGCGCGCGACGCGGCACGGGCGGCGCAGTTTGCGCGGCAGCACGGCATCCCCAACGCGTGCGGGTCCTACGAGGAGCTCTTGGCGCGGCCCGACATTGACGCCGTCTACATTCCGCTGCCCAACAGCCTGCACGCGCCCATGACGCTCGCCGCACTGCGCGCCGGTGCGCGTGGCCGCACCGCCTGCGTTGTGTACCCTCGGCGTTGCGCTAACAGGGCTGCCCGCAAAGCCCTGCGCACGGCGTGCTCACGCCAGGGAAGCATGTGCTGTGCGAGAAACCGCTGGCGTCCAACGAAGCGGAGGCCCGCGCCGTGGCCGAGGAAGCCCGCCAGCGCGGCCTGGTGCGTCGCTGGCGCCGCGCTCCACTGGCGTACCGTACCGCTCGCGGCGGACCAACCAACCTGCTGTGCGGCGTGCTCGAGCTGCGTGCTTTGCCAGGTGGTCTTCGAGGCCTTCCACCACCGCTACCACCCGGCCCTGGCGCGGGTGCGCGAGCTCGCCACCTCGGGCGAGATCGGCGACCTCGTCGAGGTCGACGCCGGCATCCGCATCAGCCGCTGGTCCTTCTCGCGCGACGACATCCGCTTCGACTACAAGCTCGCCGGCGGCGCCATGGTGCGTCCGCGGTCGCCGCTCCCGGCCGCGCGGCGGGCGGCCCCCTCGCTAACGACGACCCGCCCCGCCGGCCCGCCTCGATGCGCCGTCCGTTCAGATGGACT
>Ga0180216_1002573_pt1 | contig 14980 bp, 19 predicted proteins | sample eDN3rd37CBELigMG_FD_128879 | JGI IMG/M metagenome (GOLD analysis project Ga0180216, IMG submission 128879) | Enriched Miracle-Growth compost microbial communities from Emeryville, California, USA - eDNA 3rd pass 37_C BE-Lig MG (version 2)... ... | reverse complement strand
GATGGGCGTTGGAAGCAGCGGAAGACGAGGAAACACAACAGTTTAGTGTTTGAGGGGCAGATTCGCCACTGGCACACGGCGCATGCCATGATAGCCACGAGCGCCGACATGCACGGGAAGGCTGACAGACGCCGCTACGAGGTGCGCCGGCGAGCGCAGTGGGAAAGAACGCCAGCAGCATAGCAGCATAGCAAGTGGAGGCCTCTTTGCTTTGCATTCGCGCAATACATGCATGTACACGCCAAGGACGGACGAAGCCCGAAGCGCTAAGCCGGCCGACCGAGGCCACTATTGCTACGACGCAGGACCGGAGACGACGTACGAGCATGCCAGCCAGCGAGGCAGCCAGCGAGGCAGCCAGCGAGGCAGCCGCGAACGGTGCATCGATCGACATCGGCGGATCTCGCGTGGCCGCACACACTTGCATGGCGCATGTAGCCTAGCGGGAGAGGATTATATCGACATGTCAGAGCACGCAGAGGCAGAGGCAGAGGCGCGTCGCGCAAGGTGCGCGCGGCATGCACACGAGCTCGCGCAGGCCAGCGCACAAGCTGCATAACCAGCACGCACTGATAGCGGTCGCAGGCCGCACCGCTGCATCCACCGCGCGGCGCCATCGCGGCACCAGCGCGGCAACGGCGCCGCATGCCACAGACCGCACCCCAAACCCTAGCTCACCTTCTGACACGGCTTCTGACAGCGCGATGGATGACGTCATTGCCGATGACGTCAACCAAAACACGGCGGGGCGGCCGATGCGCGTGCGCGGTGCGCCTCGGGCGGTGCCAATTAAGCGGCACCATCGCTAGGCGAGGCGCGCAGCAGAGGACGGGGATAGCTTGGGCAGGTCCGGAAGGTGCTGGGGGCCCGCGGTGCTTTGAGGGATCACACGGTGACGTCGCGCGTCGCGAGCGGTTCCCGTGGCGTGGGCGCGCATGACGTCGGTGTGCCACCGCAGTAGCGGCGGCGGCGGCGCAGCGCTGAGCGCGACGGCGCAGGCGCACTCGGCCACCCGACGGCACAGCTGGAGCAGCGTCGGCTCGCCGCAGCGAGCGCGGCCGCGCCGCGGATAACCGGACCCGCACTGCCTGCTGCAGATGCACCCGCCTCGACGGCTGCATTTTACCCGTCGGCGCTGTTTCAGCTGGTTCCGGGGAGCGCTCCGCGGCCGGCGGCCCGCCGCGACGGACGTCATTGCACGCTCCACACTGGTCCGCCTGCAGCCCGTGGGCAGGCCTCGCGCCAGCAGCCCAAGTGCCACCACACCATCAGCTGCGCCGCTGGGCGGTGTATGTTTGCCGTGCGCCGTACGCCACCGCCGTAGCCGCCCACGCTGGGTTGGGCGGGACGCGAGCTGCCGCCGCCGCCCCCGTCGATGCCGGACTGGGAGCTGCGCTCGCGCCGCCGCCGGATCAGCTCGGCCGATGACCGCGGCGCCGCCACCGCCGCCGCCACCGCCACCACCATGGGCAAGCCCGATGCCTACGCGGCCGGCGCAAAGGGCGTCGACGCCGCGTCGTCGTCGCGCGTCCCGCTGGACGGCGGCCGGCGCGTGCTCGGGTGCGAGCACTACCGCCGCGCGTGCCAGACCTTTTGCAAGGAGTGCAACGCCTTTTGGCCCTGCCACGTCTGCCACGACGAGACCATCACGAGCCACACGCTGGATCGGTGCGGGCCACGCCGTCGCCGCGGCCGTGGTCGCCGTGACAGGCCAGTGATGTCGTAGGGCTCACCGCCCGCGGGCGTCGCGCCGCTGGGGGGCCGCTGTTGCGGCGGCATGCAGGTTTGCCGTGACCAAGATCCAGTGCGCGTACTGCCAGCTGGAGCAGGCGCCCGCGGCGCGCTGTGCGAACGCCGCGTGCGGCCGGCGCTTCGCGCGGTACGTCTGCACGCTCTGCCACATTTACGAGGACGCGCCCAAGAGCATCTACCACTGCCACGACTGTGGCATCTGCCGCGTCGGCCGGCCCGGCGAGTACATGCACTGCGCCACCTGCAACGCATGCGTGAGGTGGGCGGAGCGGGCGGCGCGCTGCGCCGGGCGGATGGGGCCGCGCTGACGGTGGTTCATTCGGGATGCGGCTACCGCGACATGCCGCAGCACGTCGCCGGGGCCGCACAAGTGCATGGCCAAGGGCACGCGCGACAACTGCCCGATCTGCCTCGAGTACATGTTTGACTCGCGCAAGCCCATGGTGCTCCTGCGCTGCGGCCACCCGCTCCACCACCACTGCCTAATGGAGGTGCGCGGCGTGCCCGGCGCGGATTCAAGGGAGGGGCCACGTCTGCTGACGCCCCGCAAGGGCGGCGGCATGCGAACCAAATGGCGTACGTGTCGGACAGCTGAGCCGGTACCACTACCGGTGCCCGCTGTGCCTCAAGACGATCGGCGACATGACGGCGTTCAACAGCACCGTGGACGCCCACCTGCGCCAGACGCAGGTGCCCCTGCAGGCCGCGCTGGGGCCGCACGCCAACTCGGTGTCGCTGATCCTCTGCAACGACTGCGAGCTGCGGTGCGCTTTCCAGCCGTTCGCACACGGCAGAATGGGGACAAAGGACGCACGGCTGATGGGTTGAGGCGTACACGCCAAGCGTCTCGGGAGGGTTACCAGGAGCGAGGCGCCGTTCCACTACGTGTACCACAAGTGCGCGTACTGCCACGGGTACAACACGACCGTCCTGCGAACCTGTGCGTGGCGAGCGCCCGCCAGCTGCGGCGGCGGAGCTTGTGCGTGGCTCACACGTATCGGTTTTGCTGCTTGCGGCTGTGGTACAGACGACCCCGCGACGGCGTCGCCGGACCTTCGGCCGGACGGCGAGGCGCACGCGGGCGCTGCGGCGGCGCAAGGCGAGGACGCTGGCGTACGGCGCGCGCTGGACTCGACGCTGCTGTCGTCGGTGATCGCGCTCTTTGCGATCTTCCTGGGCATCGCGGCCGTCATCGTGGCGCGGCAGCACCTCGGGTGGGCTGACGCGGCCGACGCAGCGAGCGACGCCGCCGCCGCCAGCGCCGCGGCCGCCACGGGTGGAACATGAGACGCGAGTTCGACTGGTGTACAAAGGGAGCGTGCCGCGACGTCTAGCTGTACAGTGAAACCGGATCGTGCACAGGTTATTACAGTGTCGGAAGGTTCACTCGGCGACGGCGAGGGCGGCGGCCTCGTCGTCCTCGAGGGCCTGCAGCCACCGCACGTACTCGGCGTCGTCGGTGGGCTTGCGCCGCAGCGAAAAGACGGTGCTCACCGCGAGACCCAGGGCCACCGTGCCGATGTTGATGTAGACGGCCAGCACGTAGCAGTCCTTGCCGGCGGTGCACTCGCCGCCGACCGGCACGTGGCTGTCCCACACCGCGCCAAACAGCGACGACATGCCCTGGCCGCCGAACGCCGTCGCCCAGCACACCCAGCCCCTGTGCATGAGCAGGCCGCGGCGGCGCATCGGCTAGGCGTTAGTGCGTAGCACTGCGCCCTGCACATCGCCCCGCCATTGATCGCTACCAGTTGATGGAGAAGGAGGCGGTGCCAAACCGCTCGCTAACGATGGTTGGGGCGGTCGAGAAGAGGCCGCCGTAGGCCAGGCCCACCAGGACGGTTGCGGCGGTCAGCGCCTCGGGCCGGGCGACCGCCGCGAGCGTGGCCATGGCCACGAGCATCAGCGCGACGGTGACCGAGAGCAGCACGCGCCGCCGCGCGTAGCCGTGCCGCAGGAGCACGTCCGACAGCAGGCCAAACCCGAGGCGGCCGGCGCACGACATGGCCGAGAGCACCGACACCTGCACCGACTCTTGGTGCGACACGTCCGCGCCGGGGCCCGCCAGCGCGCCCACCATTAGGTCGATGCTGCGCGCGCCGAGAGAAAGAGCAGAGGGCGGGCGGCCCAGCGGGCGTCAAGGGCGGTCCGCGTTCTCATCTCATGGGCGGCCCGGCGCCGTACCTGTTGATGTACATGAGGCCGGCGCCGGTGGCGAGGCCAAAGGCGACAAACATGAGCCAAAAGTCGCGCGTGGAAAAGATCCGGAACGCGCCGTACGGCCGCCGCTTTGCGGGCCATGCGCCGTCGCTGGCTGCGGCGCCGAGGAGCGGCGCGGCCTCCGCGCGGGCGCTGCTGGCGGAGGCGGCGGCGTTGATGGGCGACGCCGGCCGCGGCGGCGCGCCCCGCGGCCGCCGCACGACCACGATGGTGGCCGCGCCGAGCGCGCCCACGACGCCGAGCGTGGCGGCCATGAAGACAAGGAACCCAAAGGTGTCCTGGGCACCGTCCGCGCCCACAAAGAGGCCCTGGTGGATCTGCGAGAAGATGAGCGCCGAGAGGCCGCACATGGCGACCAGGAGGCCGACGACGAGGCCGCGGCGGTGCGTCGAAAAGTTGACGACGTTGGGCGTGAGCGCGATGATGTAGATGCCCGACGAGCCGACGCCCACGAGGAAAAAGTAGAACGCCACCAGCGCCACGCTGCTGTTGGCCAGCGCGCCCTGTGCCGGACGCAACGAGGAGACGGCGAGGCCCCCGGCCGTTAGCGCCTCTAGCGACGCCCCCCGCCGTTAGCGCCTCTAGCGAGGTCCATTTTATGGGCTGCGCGCCGCCGCGTACGCTGTACGTGTAGGCCATGGCGAGGTAGCCGCCAGCGCAGAGCGCGGCGGAGACGGTGCCGGTGAGGCGCACGCCGTAGCGGTCCATGAGCCAGCCGGAGGCGACCGCGGACAGGTAGAAGCCGGCGTCGCCGAGGCCGATGATGACGCTGCGGTCGGTGCCGCTGTAGCCGAGGCGCTCGCAAAAGTCGCTTGAGTAGACGGAGAAGGCGTAGAGCGTGCCGGAGCAGGCCATGACCACGACGCCCATCCACAGCGACCACGCCTGCGCCACCTCGCCCCGCGTCCAGAGCCGCGCCATGGTGGCCGGGCCTGCCCGCGACGGGCCCGCGGCCCCGCGCACGCTTAACGGAAGAGGAGATCTACGTGCCCCGCGACCATTGCAGGTTGAGCCCTATGGTCTCTCCCGGCATTTAACGGCAGGCGGCCGATGCCTGCTGCCCGCGGCGGGCCGGATGCTCCGTCCAAGAAGTGCTTGGTGCCACAGCATTAACCACTCACTTTCTTCTTGCCTATGCTGTCTAGCGCCTTCCCGTGCCTTCCACGCGCCCTTCTGGCGCTGACTGCGGCCGCACCGCCGTCGTCTACGCCGTCGTCCACGCCGTCTTGCGCGCCGGGGTCGCGTCGTGGTCGCTGGGTCGTGCGCGGGTCCTCCACTTCCACCATAGGTGACGTCATTGGCGTTGGACCAAGTTCAAGGCACATGCATACCCGCACCCCGAGGCGCCGCATCCAGCGGCGCGCTGGCCTCTGCAGCCCCGTAAGGGACTGGATGTCAGCTGGTCGATGGAATCCCCTGTATTCTGTGGCGCATGGCGCTCAAGTTTCCTTTAGCGTCCATAGACCAATACCACTACAACGTCATGTATTCAGGCAACGATGAGCGACCCTGATGCTACTGCTGGAAGTGCCGGCAAGCCAACGGACTAGCTGCCTTTCATTGGACGTCTTTGTACATCTTACTCCGCCTCCCAGATAATCACAGTTTTGTCCTTGTCCACCGAATACAGCTGCGTTCCCGAGTTGCTCCAGGCGACGCCGGCGACGGCCCCGCTGTTCGGCCATGCGCCAAGACCCGGACGTAGGCAACGGCCGTTAGCATTGGAGCCCCCGTCCGCCTCCCGCCTGGGCGGGCTGAGTCCCGGCACGTACGCGTGGCCCCGCAGCGTTGTCTCGAGCTGGCTGGTGTGCGCGTTCCACACCAGGACGGAGCCGTCCTGTGACCCCGCCACGACGTAGGCGCCGTCGTTGCTAAAGCCCGACTTGCTCCAGTTCATGCCGGTCCGGTAGGTGTCCGCCGAGTAGGTTCGAAGGACCTCGAACATGCGCAGGTCGACCAGCTTGATGGTGTTGTCCCGCGAGTTGGTGAGCAGCTCCATGTTGTCTGAGTTGTCGCCCAGAAGGACCAGCAGGAACGCGGCCGTCAGCGTGGCGGCGGGCCAGGTTTGACAGGGTGTGCCGACCTACTGGGCGCCAGGTTGAGCGACGTGATCTGGCCCGAGTGGATGTCCGAGAGCTCGTTGATGCACTCCTTGGTGCGCATGTCCCAGAAGCGAATTTTGTTGTCCAGGTGCCCGGTCGCGACGCGCGTGCTGGAGGGCGCAACCGTGCGTGCACAAAGGCCCGCGTCAGCGTCGGAGCGCCTCGCGTGCCATCTCGGGTGCGCGCCGCACCCGCCGTCGTCCAGCAAGCACACGTCGTTGCACCTTGACTGGCAAAATATGCTACGGAGGCCTGCCGCCCAGCGCCCAACGCGATGCCGATCCGTCCATCGTCAGTAGCGGCCGTCCTTCAACCTCGGCGGACGCGCCGCCCTTACAATAGTTCTTCTCGAGGTCCCACACCTTGATCCAGCGGTCCTGGCTGCCCGAAATCTGCGGGAAACAGCCTGGCGGACTACGAGGGGAGGCTAAGGTGTCAGCCTGGGCTCCCAGTGGGTGGCCGCGCGTGTGGCCAACAGCCTGAGCACGGCACGTACGACGTGGGTCGAGTCGCCGGTGAACTTGGCCGCGTAGACCTTGTCGGTGTGGCCCGTGAACGTGAACTGGACCGGCCGCGCGCGGGCCACGGCAAGGCGCGGCGCGCTGTAAGTGTGCGGCCGCGGGTCCTCCGCGTCCCGTCCGATCCTGGCGTACCCGCGTGCGCCCGGTCTCGACGTGCCAGATGCGGACCACGTTGTCATTGGACGCGCCCAGGATCAGCTCGTCGTTCTTCGAGAACTGCACCGACATCATGCCCTGGCTAGCGCCGCGCATGATCGCCTTGGCCGAGCCTGCGTCGTAGGAGGAGGGAGGCAATGAACGCTGCGCGCCAGTCAGTCCAAGCGCCTGCGCAGGTCCAACCTGCATTCGCGTCGTACCCTGTCCGTCAAAGACTTTGATGGTGCGGTCGCCGCTGGCGGTGGCGAAGAGGTTGCCCTTGCGCGACGCCGCCACCGCATTGATCTCCGACTCATGCGCCACCTGCTGGGGCCAACCGATGCAAACGGGACGGGCGGGCCCGTCAGCTGTGGTGGCGGACTCAAGCGGACGGGCGGCGCAGCGACTGGTCGTACGATTTTCTTCTTGGCCACCGACGGCAGCACCGCGACGCCGCGGCCAGCGCTGCAACATAGCGGTTTCCGCACGGTTGCAACAGCACCGTACGATGAATTTCACAGGGCCAGTCCCAACCGGCGGTGCCCTGGCGCCGGACGCACCGCATGCTGGCCGGCTCGTCGTCGGTCAAGTCGGGCAGCACGATGTCGTCCTGCGGCGTGCGCTCCAGCTTGGGCCGCATCAACCTGGGGCGTGCGCCCGCCGACCTACACCCCACGGCCGGCCGCGTCAACCGACGGAACGGTGCCGTGGCCCCGGGTTCCAGCGCCGCCATCGCACTCTTCCGCAATCTTGTTGGCCTCGTTCAGCTTGGTCGCTTCCTCGTTGAGGTGCTTCAGCCACGCGCCCAGGAGCAGCTTGTTCTTCTTGTCGAGCTCAGCCAGGAACGCGCTGCGCTGCTCCAGCTCGATCTCCATCACGCGCTTCTCGTCGCGGAGCACCTGCCATTGGACCCAAGCGGCGGACACGGGACGCACGCTCGCGTGAGCAGCGCTCGCTGCCACTTGTCAGTGCCAGCGTGCGTGGGTCGCGCACTTGGGTCGCGAGGTCGGCAGCGCGCACGGCCTCTTGCAAGGACCGCAGGCGGAGTTCCAGGCTCACGATGTGGTCATAGTGCTTGATGGCGCTGGGCCACGCACGTCGCCCAGGTCACCGCTATTCGGCCCGCGCAAGCAGTTAGCACGCGTCGGGCGGCCCAGGCCGGTGCGCGGCCGCACCTGTCTGCGCGCCGCTTGCACTCGTCGTTCTTCCGGCGCAGCAGCTCGTTGAGGTCGGCGAGGCGCTGGTGCGCCTGGCTTTCCGCCGCCGTCGTGTCCAGCAGCCGCTGCGTGAGCGTGGCGCGAGTCTGCCTCAGCTCTTCCAGCTCTTTCGAGTCGGCGCCGCTGTACGTAGGAAAAGCGGTGATAGCGTGCAGGGGGACGCGCCGCGGAGCTGTCAACGCACGCCAACGCAAAGGCAGCGCCGCAGAGGTTGGCGTACCTGGCCGGCCGGCCGGCGACAAACGCTTTCTCCAGGTCGTCCGCGCTGCCCTTGAGCAGCACGTTCTCGGCCTGCAGCGATGCGAGCGACTTTTCCAAGCTGGCCCGCCGCGCAGCCGCCGCATTGTCTGCGCACGACACCCCGGATCTCGGCGTGCCCGGTGTCGCGGCGGTGAGGGGGAACTCTCCCATTTACGCCACGGTACTGCAGGCCGTCCATACACATCGAGATGAGGGCGGCCAGGTTGCGGCATTGCGTTTGGTCTCGGTCGTCCAGCTGCTGCTGCAGATCCCGCTGCCACAGCGGCACCGACGCCGCCATGGTGGTCGCGGGCGCGGCGGGCAAGTCCACGCAGTGCCGCGAAATCTGCCACCGTGTGCACCTCGTCTGCCTGCCAAAGTATGCTCCGTGGCTCTTCCTGTGGCACCTGTCACAACCGTAGCGGTCCTTGCCCTTTCCGGCCGTCGTCCGACCGCCCTGCCCGGCGTCCGTCCTGGTCTGCCTGCGTCTGTCATTCGCCGCCCCGTTCTCCTCGCCGTCTTCCCGGTCGTCTTCGGCGTCTCTTTCAGCGTCTCTTTCAGCGTCTCTTTCAGCGTCTCTTTCAGCGTCTCTTTCAGCGTCTCTTTCAGCGTCCGCAGCGTCCTCGCGCGGCGTCCCCGCGCAGCGTCCTCCGCAGCGTCCTCCGCAGCGTCCTCCGCAGCGTCCTCCGATGACGTCATCGCCACTTTCGCGCCATTTTTTTTTCGCGCCATTTTTTTTTCTTCGTTTGCGACGCGGACGCGGACGCGGCGGCGAACTGCCAGCGGCAGAGGGACGGCTGCCAGCACCAGCAGCAGCAGTGGCAGCGGCTGGCAGCGGAAGAGGGACGACTGCCAGCAGCAGCAGCGGCGGCTGCTAGCGGCTGGCGTGCTGGCAAGCGGCTGGCCAGAGACGGATCGATCCGATCCGTCGTTCGCCTCGGCGGCAGCGGCCAAGTCGGGGCTGCAGTCCAGGGGCGAGGAGAAGCCCAGCTGAACGCGGTCTACGCCGTCGACAGGGGCCTCCGCTGCTGGCAAGCACGTCGAGGCAGATCCGGCTGCGAAAGCAGGGGAGCGGTCGACCAGGCGCGGGTCGTCGACGGCGGCCGCGCAATCCGGCAGCCACTCTGGCGACAAAGTAGCGGATGCGGCAGTGCCGAGCGTTCAGGGAGCGCCTGCTGGCTCGTACGCGCGGAACGAGGAACGGAGCGCTAGGCGGGTGGCTGGGTGATGCATGCGTGAATGGAGCTTTAGATTGCAATCCCTTGATGTAGAGTTGTGCTGCGAGGCCGGATTTGCCTGTCGGTCCGCTCTGCAGCCGGCCTTGCGTGCAAACGCACCACCGTCTTGGCCGGCCCGAGCGGGGCGTACGGACTGGCCACCATGGCGAGCGACGAGGACGTGTCCCCGTACGGTGCCCACCGCAACCCGCCACGCGAGATGGTATCGCGAGCTAACGCTGCTGCTGCAGCCCCGTGCCGCCGCCTAGCCCTCGAGCAGCGTCGAGCTGGCCACCACCGACAGCGTCTTTGACATGGATAAGCTGGAGGACTCGGAGACTGCGGAGCTGTGCGTCCTGTCGCCGTCCTTGCGCGCTTGCGCCAGCGACGCACGGCTGACCCGTTCCCTCGTCCGCGCCCTCTGTATCGCTCGGCGCCACCAGGACACAGCTGAACGACCTGCCGGAGGAGCCCAAGCCGGTCCGTCCGCTCGTGGCGTACAAGGACTTTGAGACCATCGGTGCGACCCACGCCGCGCCGCGCCCCGGCGTGGGCCTGCTGCACGGCGTGCTGAGCGCGCGAGGGGAAGGGTCCCGCCCGTCTGGGGCCGCCCGCAGACTGGCTCGAGTTCAACGCGCACGAGCGGCACCGCCTGGACAAGATCGAAAACTTGGTAGGGCACGCGGCGCCCTCAGCGGCGCCGTGCGTCTCCGCGCGCCCCCAGCTCACGCCAACGATGTGTTGCGGCGCCGGGCCGAGGATCGCACGGCCAGCGTGGGTTTCGCGGCCAGATCAAGCGGTGGTGGGAGTACAGCAAACCGTGGCTGCTCATGGCCCTCATCGGTGCGGCGCGCCGCCCGCACCGCCTTGTCCTCATCGGCGTGCGCTGACGTCGCCCCGTATTTTGTCCTCTTCATCCCTGGACGCAGGCTTCACCACGGGCGCGGTCGCATCGTTGCTCAACATCTGGCACTACTGGATGGTGGACCTGCGCCTCGGCTACTGCAAGGTCGGCTGGGCGCTCAACATGGACTTTTGCTGCTGGGAAGGCCGTACGCAGCGCGCGTGAGCGGCGATCGGTGATCCTTGTGGTCCGGCACCGCTGACGGCCAGAGGCGCCCCGCCGTGATGCCCGTGGTGGCTGCAGTGGAAGAGTCTTGCGAGCACTGGCACTCTTGGGACGGCTCCGAGCCGCACAAGGACAACGGCAACTTTGGCGTGGGCTACGTGGCCTACATCGGCTTCTCCGTATGAGCGCGCGCCACCGCCGCATGGCCGCATCCGCAAGGACTGCAGTCAGGCTAACCGCGGCGCCCCTCCCGGGCTACGGCGGTTCGTGGCCCTGCGCAGCTCTGCTTTGGGCTGATCGCCGCGATGCTGGTCAAGCACTATTCGGCGTTTGCCGCTGGCAGCGGCATCCCGGAGGTGAAGGTGATCGTCAACGGGTTCATCTTCCACCGGTACCTCAACCTTCGCACCCTTTTCTTCAAAGCGCTGTCGCTGGTGCGCGTGGAACCAGGGCGGGCAGACGGCCAAGCCCGGTGTGGTGCGCTCACCAACCACCCTTGGAATCCAGTGGCCGTAGCGCCGCAGGCGGCGGCCGTGTCCACGAGCCTCAACCTGGGCAAGGAAGGGCCGATGGTTCACCTGGCAGTGTGCGCCGCGAACGTCTGGGGCACCGCGTTCAAAGCCGTTCGCAACAACGAAGGCAAGCGGGGGCGGTGCGGCATGCAGGAGCGGCACGCCCTCCTAATCTCTGGCGGCCTCCCTGGCTGAGCTTTGCATGCGGTGCCACTGCAGCGGTCAAGCGCGAGCTGTATGCCTGCGCGGCCGGCATCGGCGTTGCCGCCGCCTTTGGCGCGCCGATCGGCGGCGTCCTCTTCACTTACGAGGTCGGCCCCGTGAGGTTTCCCCCACCCCCGCTTGTGCTCTCAGGCGCCGATGCATTCCACCCGTTTCCTTGGTTTGCCGGGGCGGGCTGACAGGAAGCGTCGGCCAACTTTCCTGTGCGCACGATGATGCGGACCCTGGTCGGCACCGGCTTTGCGTCCCTGGCCATCCGCGTACGTGGGACGACGGCTCTCTTGGCGTGCCGCTGCCGCCGGCGACTGAACGCGCCGAACGCGCCTGCCCTTGACCCGCGCCGGTTATGGTGCGGGGCCGCAGATGATCGACCCGTTCCGCACGGGCCGCATCGTCGAGTTCATCGTCACCTACGACCCGAGCCACCTGTGGCACTCGTTCGAGCTGTTCAACTACATCATCCTCGGCGTCATTGGCGTACGCACACGCCCCGCGGCGGCGTGCCGGGGCCGCGCGTCTGCCATGCTGACCTCCTTGTCGTTAAGCATCGTTTGCACTCGTTGCCATGCGCCAGGGCTTGTTGGGCACGTTCTTTGTGGTGTTCAACATCAAAGTGAACCGGATCCGGAAGAACTCGTTCCTGGCCAAGTGGCCCGTGACCGACGTCTTGGCGCTCGTCCTCCTCTCCACGCTCCTCCAGTATCCGATGAAAGTCAGCCGGTAGGGTTCTCTCCCTGCCCGAGTTGGGGGGGCGCCCGCCCTGCGCCAGCACTGACGGGACGCCGGCGTGCCCCCCGCCCCCCGATCGTCCGCCCCCCGCGCCAAAACCGCAGGCTGCCGTCCGGCCACCTGATGGGCGAAATGTTCAGGCCCTGCGGCAGCGGTGAGGACGAGCTCGGCCTCTGTGGGTACGTTCGCACGCGCTGTCCAATCGCGGCACGGCCTTGTGTTCACCTCCCCTGTCGCGCGCGTAACCCTGCACCCCGGGCACCGCCGCAGGGCGGAGGACCCGTGGCCGATGATCGGCCAGCTCACCGCCACGGCCATCATCAAGGTGCTGCTGATGACCATCACCATCGGCGCCAAGGTGCCTGCGGGCCTATTCATCCCTTCGCTGGCGCTGGGCTCGTGCATCGGCCGCGCGTTCGGCATGGCCGTCGAGGCCATCATCGCGTGCGTTCTCGTCCGCGCCACCTATGCGCGCCGCCGGCGCGGGGGGTTGGCACTCACGGCCACGCGCCCGGCGCCCCATGCTTCTTAGGGCGTTTGGCTCGACCTCCAGGAGCAACCCGTCCTACTTTTGGTGGGCGGCGTGCCCGGCCGAGGGCATGTGCGTCAACGCGGCCTTTTACGGCGTGGCCGGCGCCTTTGCCACGCTCGTCGGGGTCACGCGCATCACCCGTACGCTTGCTTCGCCGCGGCGCTATAGCGAATGCCGGCATCCCGCAGCATCCAGGGGGCACTTACCTGCCCTCCCCCCCGCGCCGGTTGTTCCCATTTTCTTTGCCCTGCTGCTGCAGTGTCGCTCACGGTGATCGCGCTCGAGATCACGGGCGCGGTGCAGTACCTCATTCCGCTGATGCTCACGCTCATCGTCGCCAAGTGGACCGCCGAGGCCGTGCACCACCGCGGCATCTACCACGAGCAGATCCTCGCGGCGGGCTACCCCTTCCTGGACAGCGTCGAGACGTACGTGCGGCCGACGACCGTCAAGCAGATCATGACCGCCCACCCGCGCACGATCGTGGCCGACCAGGTCACGCTGAGCGAGCTGGAGGCGCTCCTGCAGGACAGCAACGTCTCCGGCTACCCCGTCGTCCAGCTCGGCCCGGACGGCGACCCTGACCAGCAGCGCATCGTCGGCTACCTCAGCCACGGCGACATCGCCACGGGCCTCGACCGCGCGCGCCGCGAGGACGTGCCGTTCTCGCGCATTGCGCGCATGTCGCCCTCGCAGCGGCCCGGCGGCAGCGGCGTGCTGAACGGCGGCAGCTCGAGCGGCCTCCTGGCGTGGTCGTCCGACGCCCTGTCGCCCGGCGCCGGCGCCGCAGGCGAGATGTTCGATTTCCGGCCGTTCATGGTGGCCGCGCCCATGATGGTGCCGATGGACCAGCCCGTGGAGACGACCCACGAAATTTTCGTGCGCCTCAGCGTGCGTTTCGTGCTGGTCGAGGACCGCGGCAACCTGGTGGGCATCCTCACCAAGAAGGACCTGATCCGCCACCTGATGCGCGACGAGTACCACCACCCGATGACGGGGCTCAAGTTTTAGCGCGTGCGTGTGCTTGCACTTTGTTGTCGTGCATGTTGGCCAGCATAGTATCTGTCTCGCACACACACTCACGGTTGGTCTGTACAGTACAACACACCAATACATACAAGCAATGTGGCAGCAGAGGCAAGGGATGGTTGTGTACATGTCGATTTACGGTACCAGTTGGCTGTCAGCGGCCGCGGCGGCGGTGGCGGCCGCGGCGGCAGTGGCGGCGGGGTCGTAGAGGGCGGGCGGCGCTTCCGCCGCTATGAACTGCTCGAGCTTGCGCAGCACCTCGTCGCGCGAGAACGGTTTGTGGAGGACGTCGTCAAAGCACGACGGCAGGAGGAAGGATCGGTCGACGCCGGCCGTGGCGATCAGCGGGACGGCCATGTTGGGCCCCACGGTGGCGCGGATGAGCCGCGCGGCTGCGTCGCCGCCGCCGCCGGGCGCGGAGACATCGATGAAGACGAGCACAAAGTGGTCGTTGCCCGTCGCGGCCATCACGGCGCTCGGCGCGTCCAGGCACATGGTGCACGCAAAGCCGGCCCTGCCACGCGAGCCACGCGAGCGCGAGGCAACTGCGGCGATGAGCCGCGTGAACGTGGCGGCCGCGCACAGCGTCCGTAGCGACGTACCGCCGCAGGATGGTCTCGAGGACGCGGCCGGCGATGGGGTCCGGCTCGCAGATGAGCACGCGCCGCGCCTCGGTCGGGGGAGCTGGCAGCTCACCACTGCCGCGCTGCTTGCGGTGGCGCTCGGAGGGCGCCGGCGAGGAGGACGTGGACGACCGCCGCCGGTGCCGCGGGCGCGACGCGGCCCCCTCGCGCGGCGCCGACACGCCGGCCTCCACCAAGCGCTTGGCCACCGCCCTGTGAGACGGCGCGTCGAAACGTTGGATGAGAGGCGGTTCGCTGCGTAAGGATGGATACCGCGGGGCTAGGCTGGTTTCGCGCCGCACAGCGCAGGGCACGCACCGGTTCGCCCGGCGCAGCTCGTTGAGGTTCTTGTACGAGTAGTCGCCAAAGTCGGCGTCGGAGGCGGCGACGGTGTGGCTCCGGAACATGCCGGCAGCGAGGCCGCCGGGGATGGAGGTGATGCTGTTGGAGCGGGCGCGGAGCAGCCGCGTGGCAGTCGCGTACGCCGCCTGCGCGTCGTCCACCTCGGAGGTATCCTCGGACTCGTCGATGGTGGACGCCGCGCCGCTGCCTGCGGCGCACTGGTCCGTGAGCGCCAAGCTCTCCTGCACGGCGCAGGAACCAGCACCTACAAATGCAGGCGGTTCGACGGCGTGAGTGCCGCACACGAAGCCGATAGCGCCGAGCGCGCGCACGGGCGTACAAAGCTGGACATGCGCGGCAGGGACCCGGCCGGGGCCGCGGGCCCGCTCGCGAGCGCGCCCCCGGGGCTCGCGGCGGCGCCGGCCGCGCCGGGCGTGGCGGTGCTCGCGCTGGGGAGGCCAAACCCGGCGATCGTCGGCATGCTGCCCATGCGGCCGCTCGTGCGGAACCGCGCCACG
>Ga0180216_1002570_pt1 | contig 14987 bp, 12 predicted proteins | sample eDN3rd37CBELigMG_FD_128879 | JGI IMG/M metagenome (GOLD analysis project Ga0180216, IMG submission 128879) | Enriched Miracle-Growth compost microbial communities from Emeryville, California, USA - eDNA 3rd pass 37_C BE-Lig MG (version 2)... ... | reverse complement strand
TTTGAACCCTTATTAGAAGGGAAGCTCAATAAGCTCGAATTTGATTACGAAGTTAAGCGTTGTAGTGGATTCGGCGTCGAATATGGCGCACTACCGAAAACTACGGTGCTCACGTACCAATTACCGTACGCTGCGCTCCTCGTTTTCTAGTAGCTCACCATCTTCTTGGTACTGAAATCCAAGCTTATTGAGCCTTTATTGAAAGAGGAAGGTTAAAAAGCACGACTTTGATGACGATGCTGTTTCGTGGCAGGTTACTCGACGTCGAATCTTGAACGCTAGCGAAAACTCTGTTGCTCACGTACCAAAACCGTACGCTGCGCTACTCGTATTATACTAGCGCTCCATCTTCTTGGTCCTGAAAGCCGAGTTTTTAACCCTTATTGGAAGAGGTAGATTAAAAAGCACGACTTTGATGACGATGCTATGCATTGTACCGGGTTCTACGTTGATTATGCTGCAAGATGACCCCAGCGGAGCTCAATGTCTCGTGAGCGACCCTCATTCCGCAGGAATGTTCGAGCGAGGGAGACATTTGAGTGAAGCGTTGTTCAGCAATAGACCCACATGGCGCGCGCTCAAGCAGGAAACCTCCAGGATTAAGCTTAAGCTCTGAAAAAGGCCCCAGTGAAGCATAATAGCCTCCAGCGCGACCCTCATTCCGTAGGAATGTTCGAGCGCTGGAGGCTATTGTGCGTAACGCCGAATGTTCGAGCGCTGGAGGCTATTGTGCGTAACGCCGAATGTTCGAGCGCTGGAGGCTATTATGCGTAACGCTGAATGTTCGAACGCTTGAGGCTATTGTGCGTAACGCTGAATGTTCGAGCGCTGGAGGCTATTGTGCGTAACGCTACATCTGATGCAGACGATCCCTTGAACTTACGATTGTGTATGCTGCTGCTCCTTATTGCGGTAGAAGCTGTAGTTGCGTAAGCCTGCGAATAGGTTGAATAGTCCAAGCAGCAAGAAGATTGCTCCTAGGATGATGCGGAGTGTTGATTCGTTAGAGTTCAGCAGCTGAACAGCAGAGATAAAGACTAGCATCGCACCCATGCTAATGTTAAGCTTGCCACCGATTATTCCTTTTTTTACAGGCTCTTTCATTTGTCTTGAGCGCACACTGTAAAAAATAGAAAACAGCAAACTAATAAAAATAAATACAGCCAGCACTGTAAAGATAAAACTTTCCATTGATATGTACCCTCACTTTTTCCATATGCTGCATCATATTGTAGCATAGATAAAAGACCAATTCCTATAGTGATCTTTGCATTAAGAAGGCGGTGGGGCATATTTTCGAACACTCATCCATACCTGCAACGTATTGTCGACCAGCAAGACGGTCTTAAGCTCAATCGTGTAATCGTGATTTAAGATGTCGCGATATACTTTTTTCTCAAGTATTTTTCGAGCAAATTGTGCGTTAGAATCAATATCATATATGCTTTGTCCAATTAATATAGATAGATCCTCTCTTACTAGCTTTATAAGCTCACTTTGTGCCATAGCATCTAGCTTTGGTCTTGCGGAATCATTACTCTCTTCTTCAATTCTGAGCTTCAAGCTTTTTATTACGGTGTGCTGTGATTTGTATTGAGATAGATTGTGAATATCCTGCTCATATTGAATCAGCTTAGCCTGTAATTCCATTCGGTCATCGTAATAAGCTTCGAATTGCACGATATGTAGTGAGTTCAGCACAACGGCACCAACAATAGCTCCAGTAATAAATGCTCCTGACATTCCTAGCAAATGAATGAAGCGTTCAAAGGGAGGCAGTCGCATTATGCCACCGCTCCCTTACACAGGAGCTTGATTAGCTCCGTTGCGGTATGTGCCCCAAGGAAAGCAAAAATAATAAAGCATACCTGCTGAATTGCAGGAGAGATAAGACCTGCACTAATATTGCTTTCTATTACGCGCACAGGATCAATGGACCCGCCAATTGCTGCGACGATTGCCCATATTTTTAATCGTACAGCTGTGTCCAATATGACAGTTGCAGGAGGCATTAGCATAAACACTGCGCCTACCCCTGCAATAAGTGAACCTCCGAGTACCACACCAAATGCTATAAAAAAATCAAGCCCCGCCTTGGATAAAAACTCGTTCATGTACATCCCTCCCAAAGTAGACAAACCTTATGTTTCATTGTATGGGCGTGTCCATACGGAATATGATAAAATAATAGGAATAATATCTGCTTGTAGACAGGAGAGTGACGATTGATGAGCAATACACTGGCTGCGGACTTTGTCCACTTGCATGTCCATAGTGAATATAGTCTATTAGATGGAGCCGCACGCATACAGGAGCTCGTTAAAGCGGCTGCAAGCAAAGGGATGAAATCACTTGCACTGACGGATCACGGTGTGATGTACGGTACAGTTGCCTTTTATAAAGCATGTGAGCAGCATGATATTAAGCCTATCATTGGCTGCGAGATTTATTATACGGCGGGTTCTCGCTTTGAAAAGGGGAACCGCAAGGACAACCCAATCTATCATTTAATATTACTTGCGATGAATGAGCAGGGATATCGCAATCTTATGAATATCGTTTCCATAGCTCAGCTTGAAGGCAATCATTATCGACCTCGTGCGGATGAAGAAACCCTTCGTGCACACGCAGAGGGGATTATCTGCTTAAGTGCATGTCTAGGTGGAGAAGTCAATCAGAAGCTGCTGCACGGGAGCTGGGACGATGCTGTAGCTGCTGCAAAGCGTTACAAGGACATATTCGGTGATCGATTTTACTTAGAATTACAGGATCACGGCATCCTTGAGCAGAAGCGAGCGAGCCAAATGATGATCGAGCTGGCTGAGCAGCTAGATATCCCACTTGTTGCAACGAATGACGTACATTACGTAAATGAGCAAGACGCTGAAGTACAAGATGTGCTCATTTGCATCGGAACGGGTAAAACATTGAAAGATGAAGATCGTATGAAGATGGATACGAATCAGCTCTATCTGAAAAGCGGGGAGGAGATGGTCGAGCGATTCCAGCATGTGCCGCAAGCGATTGCTAACACGAAGGTAATTGCAGATCGCTGTGAGCTTAAGCTCTCCCTTGGACGAGCGAAGCTGCCTCAATTTTGGCCAATTCCGGAAGCATATACGTCTACAAGCTTTCTAAAGTCGTTATGTCATGATGGCATGCTGCTTCGCTATGGAAACCAGTCGCAGTGGCTGGAGGATGTCTCTTACCGCGAGCATATCGAGCAGAGACTAGAATATGAGCTAGGCGTCATTGAACGTATGGGCTACAGCGATTATTTTCTGATTGTTTGGGATTTTATACGCTTTGCTAAGGAAAGAAAAATAGCGGTTGGACCCGGTAGAGGCTCGAGCGCAGGAAGCTTAGTTGCCTATACCTTGAATATTACGGACGTTGATCCGATTAAATACAACCTATTATTTGAGCGTTTCTTGAATCCAGAGCGTGTCAGCATGCCGGATATTGATATTGATTTTGATGATGAGCGTCGTGATGAGGTCATAAACTATGTTGCAGCCAAGTACGGTGAGGAGCATGTGGCGCAAATCATTACGTTTGGAACGATGGCAGCAAAGGCAGCTATTCGAGATGTTGGACGTGTTATGAACGTGTCGTTTCAAGAGGTTGACCGTGCAGCTAAGCAAATACCGAATGCCGTTGGAATGTCGATAGCAGGTGCGCTTCAGCATAGTGATCAGCTGCGTAATGCTTATGAGCAGCGTGAGTCTACTAGGCAGCTGATTGATATGGCTATGAAGGTAGAGGGAATGCCGCGGCATTCATCAACACACGCAGCAGGTGTTGTTATTGCCTCTCAGCCACTTACTGACTTCACACCGCTTCAATACGGAAGTGAGCAGCTTCCACTGACTCAGTACGCGATGGAGCACTTGGAAGCAATTGGTTTGCTCAAAATGGACTTTCTCGGATTAAGAACGTTATCCATTCTTGAAAGATCGTATCGCTGGGTAGAAAAGCTACACGGCAAATCGGTAGATTTTCATTCGATCTCCGATGATGATCCTGCTACTTATGAGCTACTGGGCAAAGGAGAAACAACAGGCGTGTTTCAGCTGGAATCTGCAGGTATGCGAAGAGTGCTGAAGGAGATGAAGCCTTCTAACTTTGAGGATATCGTCTCCGTGCTAGCTCTGTATAGACCAGGCCCAATGGAGTTTATTCCAAAATACATCGAAGGGAAACACGGGAAAATTAATGTCGAATATCCGCACGACGAACTTCGGCATATTTTGCAGGATACTTACGGTATTATAGTATATCAGGAACAAATTATGCAGATTGCTTCACATATGGCTGGTTTTTCATTAGGTGAAGCCGATCTGCTGCGAAGAGCAGTATCAAAGAAAAAGCGTGAAGTGCTGGACGAGGAAAGAACTCACTTTGTTAAAGGCAGTCTTCACATGGGCTATGACGAGCAAACTGCTAATGAAGTGTATGACATGATTGTTCGCTTCGCTGATTACGGTTTTCCACGTGCACATGCTGTCGCTTATGCTGTGCTCGCTTTCCGAACTGCATGGTTTAAGACACATTATCCTTCTATATTTATGGCATCCATGCTAGCCTCGGTAGCAGGCAATTTGCAGAAGACTGCTCAATATGTGGACGAGTGCCGCCGTATGGGGATTCTGGTGCTTCCACCGAATGTTAATGAAAGTCATTTGAACTTTGCTCCTGTGGAGGAAGGGGTTCGATTTGGCTTGTCTGCCATAAAAAATGTTGGCACGCAGGCGATTGAATCGATAGTAAAGGGACGGCAAGATGGGCCTTATGAAAGCTTGCTAGATTTTTGTAAGCGTGTCGATCTTCGTGTCGTCAACAAGCGCGTATTAGAATCGCTAATTCTTGCGGGTGCATTTGACGGACTTGAGGGACATCGTGCACAGCTCTATGCCGTTCTTGATGATTGCCTTGAAGCCGTTACGAAGTGGAAGAAACAGCGTGATGAGCTTCAGCTTGAGCTATTTGGATTTGAGGAAATCCAAAACTGGAATGTTGAGCTGCCTGATATAAGCCCCTTTACGATGCATGAGCAATTAGAGCATGAGTACGAGTTGTTAGGCATGTATTTAACAGGTCACCCACTTGATGAGCTTCTAGCAGGCATCGCCGGTACTTCTATAGATCAGCTAGTTGAGCTATATGAGAAGGAAGACGGAAGCTATGCAGTTGTCCCTGTCCGCATCACTTCACTGCGTTCGTTCGTAAGTAAAAGTGGTCAAGCGATGGCTTTTGCAGAGATTGAGGATGCGCTTGTTCGAGTTGAGGCTGTGATCTTCAATAGAGTGTGGAGTAAGCATTCCCAGCAGCTCAGCAAGGACAAGCTTGCTTTAATGCTAGTTGAGCTGCAAAAGCAGGAGGATGAGCTAAAGCTGATCGTTCATGATGCTGTCGTTCCAGAGGCTGAAGATTACGCTGCGTTACGCCCTGCTGTCGATCGTCTTCGTTCTCAAGCAAATTGGCGTACGCAAGCTATGCAGCGACGTAATGGGCAGCTGCATCATCAGGCGGCACAAAGCACCGGGACTAACAAGCACTCTAACGTTAGACGAGATGCAGAGCAGTCTCATGTTTCATCGCCCGATACTTCATCAACTCAAAATAGTTTACAAAAAGTTTATATTAAGCTGAGCAGCGAAATGCAAAAGCAGGAAATACTTGCTCAGCTGCAGAGGGTACTGCGAGCTCATCGCGGTGAGCAAGAGACCGTATTGTTCTATGAAGGTACCGGTCAAATCGTTGCATTAAGTAAGCAGTATCACGTCCGATACAGTGAGCAGCTTGCTATTCAAGTCCATCAGCTACTTGGTGAGGGATCGATTGCTGTAAAGTAATTTTAAGGCACAATTTCAGTTAGTCGTGCATATGCTTTCCTACACTAGTATGTAGGGAGTGAAGACAATGAGTACGATAGAAGCGTTGTTATTGGAACGTGGTGTTAGCCTACAAGAAGTTGCAGAAATCGCTTATCAATTACAGCTACCCTATAATGCGGCCTTAACATTAGAGCAATGTGTAGAGAGTGTGAGAGCCGTATTGTCGAAGCGTGAGGTGCAATATGCTCTATACACAGGCATTGCTCTAGATCAGCTCGCTGAGCAAGGAAAACTGCCTCAGCCACTTCAAGCCATTATGGAAAAAGACGAGCCGTTGTACGGAGTAGATGAAACGATGGCATTAGGAATTACAAACGTATACGGAATGATTGGTTTGACAAGCTTTGGCTACTTGGACAAGATGAAGCCTGGAATACTGCAAAAGTTAAATGAGAAAGGGAAAGGCATTCATGTTTTCCTTGATGATTTGGTCGCAGGGCTTGCTGCAGCAGCCTCAGCGAGAATCGCACATCAGGATGAAAAGGCGCGGCAATATGATTTGCCCGATCCTCAATAGTTATGTTATCATGAGTTCATCATACGGCCATTGACGGGATCGCAGCTGTATATTTAATTTACGATTGCTAACGTGGTGTTGTAGGAGGTAAACCCATGTGGACGGTATTTTATATTGCACCGACTGAGAGAGCTGCTGAAAACATAAAAAATAAACTATTACAAGAAGGATTTCTCGTAAAAATCCGTCCTGTCAATTTGTCTAAACAGCAATTCGAAATTCTAGTTCCTTCAGGTGAGGTAGAAGAAATACGAGAGATATTTGACAGCATCATTCGCCCATAGAGAGCTATAGGATTCGATTGCGCCCAAAGAGGTGTGAAAATTGCAAATAAAAGATTTGTTTTCTAAGAAGAAATATGCCACGATTCCTACGGAGCGTCCAAAGCGTGAGGTTCCGGAAGGACTAATGAACAAATGTCCGAAATGTGGCAATATACAGTATAGTAAAGAGCTTGAGAAAAATCTTAAGGTCTGTTCATCATGCGGTTATCATGGTCGCTTAAGCGCTAGAGAGCGTATAGCGATGACACTTGATGACGGTAGTTTTGTGGAATACGATGAAACGATGGAATCTGTGGACCCACTAAACTTCCCAGGCTATAAAGCAAAGCTTGAGCAGCAAAAGGCAAAATCTAACCTAATGGATTCTGTCGTATCTGGTGAAGGGGCCATTGGTGGCTTTCCGGTTGTCGTTGCCGTAATGAGCTTCGACTTCTTTACAGGAAGTATGGGCTCCGTTGCTGGCGAGAAAATTACGCGAGCAATTGAAAGCGCACATCTTAAGAAGCTGCCTCTTATTATATTCTCTACATCTAGCGGTGCTAGGATGCAGGAAAGTATATTGAGTCTAATGCAGATGGCTAAAACAAGCGCGGCTTTGGCAAAATTCCAAGGCGATGGCGGCTTGTATATCTCTGTGTTTACTGATCCTACTACCGGTGGTGTATCAGCTAGCTTTGCAAGCTTAGGGGATTACAATCTTGCAGAACCGGGTGCACTTATCGGATTCGCTGGTCGTATCGTTATTGAACAAACGATTCGTCAGAAGCTTCCTGATAATTTTCAAACTGCAGAATTTAATATGCAGCATGGACAGCTTGATAAGGTTGTGCATCGCAAGGATATGCGCACGATGCTTACAAAGCTTCTCGATATGCATATGGTAAAGGAGGTTTCTGTGAGTGAGTGAGCTGCCTTTTGAAAAGCCACTGAATGAGCTACGCAATAAAATTAAAGAACTGAAAAGCTTAAGCGATGGGACTGGACTAGATTTCTCAGAGGAAATCGCTAGACTTGAGGAACGCTGCAAGGAACTGGAAGATACGATGTATCGTGAGCTAACAGCTGCTCAAAAAATGCAGCTAGCCCGCCACCATCAGCGTCCTACATCGCTTGACTTTATTAACGCGATATTTACAGACTTTATAGAACTGCACGGTGATCGACTGTTTGCTGACGATCTTGCTATAGTAGGCGGAATCGCTAAATTTAACGGATTGCCAGTAACCGTTATTGGTCATCAACGCGGAAAAGATACACGCGACAACATTGCTCGCTTTTTTGGTAGCCCCCATCCGGAGGGCTTTCGTAAAGCGCTGCGCTTAATGCAGCAGGCTAATAAATTTAAACGTCCAATCATTACGTTTATTGACACTAAGGGTGCCTATCCTGGGGATACTGCTGAAGAGCGTGGACAATCCGAGGCGATTGCTCGAAATTTACGGGAAATGGCTGGCTTTGGTGTGCCAATCATCTGTGTCGTTATTGGTGAAGGTGGTAGCGGTGGAGCGCTGGCGCTTGGTGTAGGTAACCGTGTCATCATGCTTGAAAATGCAATCTATTCGGCGATCTCACCAAACGGTGCAGCTTCGATATTGTGGAAGGATGCATCTCGAGCTGATGAAGCAGCTGAAGCGATGAAGATTACAGCGAAAGATCTACTTCAATTAGAAATCATAGAAGAAATCGTTCCTGAGCCGCAGGGTGGAGCGCATCGTAATCTCGAAGAGCAAGCAGAATCTATTAAGGCATCTCTCGGAAAGCATTTGGACGAGCTGTTAGAGATGAATGAGAACGATTTGATCGAGGATCGCTACCATAAATTTAGAAAAATTGGTCAATATCGTATGGCAGAGGCAGAAGCTGGCCAAGCTATAGAATAGTCTGTTCAAGCGGCCTATAGCAGAAGTTTTAGATTGTATGTCGAAAACTGCTGTTATAACTTGCCAATCCACTATAAAACCGATAAAATTATGATGCAATGATGATACTATAGTTTTGAATTTCAGGCATTAAACGGAGGAAACCTATCATGCGTAAAACTAAAATCGTTTGTACAATTGGACCATCCAGCGAATCGTTGGAAAATACGAAGAAATTGATCAATGCAGGAATGAACGTAGCTCGCTTAAATTTCTCACACGGAGATTTTGAAGAGCACGGTAATCGAATTAAAAATATTCGTGCAGCGAATCAGGAGCTTGGTACTTCAGTAGCAATTTTGCTAGATACGAAAGGTCCAGAAATTCGTCTAGGCAAACTCAACGAAGAACCGATTGAGCTTGCTCAAGGAGATGCAATTACATTAACTACCGAAGATATTATTGGTGATCGTAATCGCGTTCCTGTTACTTACAAAAATCTTCCTAACGATTTGTCCGTTGGTTCAACAGTTCTTATCGATGATGGTTTAATAGGCTTGAAGGTTGAAGGCATCGAAGGTACAGAAGTTCATTGTCGCATCGTAAATAGCGGTCCGATTAAAGGTAAAAAAGGCGTTAACGTACCTGGTGTAAAAATCTCTCTTCCAGGTATTACAGAAAAAGATAGAAATGATATCATATTCGGAATTGAGCAGGGCATTGATTTTATCGCTGCCTCATTCGTACGTAAAGCAAGCGACGTATTAGAAATTCGCGAGCTTCTTGAGCAGCACAATGCAGGCCATATTCAAATTATATCTAAAATAGAGAACCAAGAGGGCGTAGACAATCTAGATGAAATTCTAGAGGTGTCAGACGGTTTGATGGTAGCTCGCGGCGACTTGGGCGTTGAGATTCCAGCAGAGGAAGTACCTCTAGTTCAAAAAATGATGATTAAAAAATGTAATGTTGCTGGTAAGCCAGTTATTACAGCTACTCAAATGCTGGATTCCATGCAGCGTAATCCGCGTCCTACTCGTGCAGAGGCGAGTGACGTAGCGAATGCAATCTTTGATGGAACAGATGCAATTATGCTTTCAGGTGAAACAGCTGCTGGTAAGTACCCAGAGGAATCGGTTCAGACGATGTCACGCATTGCACAGCGCGCTGAAGAAGCATTAGAATATCGCGAAATATTTATGAAGCAAGCGAGTGCACAGCAAAACTCCGTAACAGAAGCGATCAGCCAAGCTGTTGCGAACTCAGCATTAGATCTTAATGCTAAGGCCATCGTTACATCAACGCACAGTGGTTTCACTGCACGTGTTGTATCAAAATACCGTCCAAAAGCGCCAATTGTTGCAGTTACACCAACTGAGCAAGTTATGCGCGGTCTAGCTTTATGCTGGGGGGTATTCCCGGTTCAAGGACCTGAAGCTGAAACAACGGACGAGATGTTTGACTCTGCAGTGAACGGAGCCTTAAATACAGGCTGGCTAGCTGCTGGTGATACGGTTGTCATTACTGCAGGTGTTCCTGTTGGACGTGCTGGTACAACGAACCTAATGAAAATTCATCATATTGGTGAGCTGCTTGCAACTGGACAAGGGATCGGCAGTCAAAATGTTACAGGCAAAATTGTTGTAGCTCGTACAGCTGAAGAAGCAAATGCGAAGGTACAACAAGGCGATATTCTTGTAACAGTAGCTACTGACAAGGATCACATCCCAGCATTCGAGCGCGCAGGCGCTGTTATTACTGAGCAAGGCGGCATTACGAGCCATGCAGCAGTATGCGGCATTAACCTAAGCACACCTGTAATTCTTGGTGTTAAGAACGCAACTGAACTGCTTAAGGATGGTATGGAAGTTACGATTTATGCGGAGACGGGGTATATCTACTCGGGCCAATCCAAAGTCCTTTAATTTATAAAGGTAGTCAAAAAGCTCGGCTTTGATTACGAAGTAATTTTTTGTAGCATATTCGGCATCGAATATGGAACGCTACCGAAATAGCTTCCGAAGCATGTTTTCTTCGAAAACATTGTAGCTCACGTACCAATTGCGTACGCTGCGCTCCTCGGTTTCTAGTATCGTCCCATCTTCTCGGTACTGAAAGCCGAGCTTTTTGAACCATTATTATAAGTCCGTCAAAAAGCTCGGCTTTGATTACGAAGTAATTCTTTGTAGCATATTCGGCATTGAATAAAGACCGCAATCTTCTTGTTTTACAGAAGATTGCGGTCTTATGTTTATCTGCTCTGTTTGTGCTTTGCATGGCGAGCATAACCTTTATTATAATGATATAAAAAGAGTTGCAAAAAGGAGCATTCAACATGGCTGGTAAATGGCTAGTTCATCCACAACGTGTTAGATACCAAGAAACGGATCAAATGGGAGTCGTATTTCACGGGAATTATGTAACCTGGTTTGAAATTGGCCGTACAGAATGGGTAAGAGCTTTAGGGGTAACCTATCGAGATATTGAGGAAAATGGATTGCTGTTTCCTGTAATTGATTTGTCGGTCAGCTATGAGCTGCCTGCTAAATATGATGATATGGTTATTATTTGTACAAGAATGAAGCATCTCACTCCTCTGCGTATGGAGTTTGAATCTCAAGTAAGGAAAGTAACGGAAGCTGATTATAAAGCAGGTTGCTATGCTTCCAGTGAGGAATTGCCTGGGGAGCTTTTAGTACATGGTGGTACTAAGCATGTATGGGTCAATGAAACATTTAAGCCTGTTCGACTTTCAAAGGTTATGCCTGAGCTTTATGAAAAATTACAAATGATGTAAATGAGGTGGAAGAGGATGAAAAAGTGGCTGCCCGCAATAATAATCATATATCCACTAATAGAAATATGGGGAATGCTGCTCGTTGGAGATTGGATTGGTGGCTGGAACACCTTCACACTAATGATCATGATAAGTGTAATTGGAGCGGCTGCAGCGATCTACGAAGGGCGTAAAGTGATGCAGATTGCGAGAGGACAAATGAATGTTGGGCAAATTCCAGGGCGTGCTTTAGTTAATGGTGTATGTGTGCTTGCAGGAGCGTTACTTCTACTTATTCCTGGTTTTATATCCGATATTGCTGGTGTATTACTTATCATTCCATTAACACGACGAATTTTTGAAGGCATCATATTGAAATGGATTGAAGCAGGCATTAATAATGGAAGGTTCATGTTTCGTCGTTTCTAATTTAACAATTCCTTTACATTTCAAAGCATTATAATTAACGATTGTTCGATATAGTTTTGTTAATGCAGTTTAATATTTGAGATTAGAAATAATACTGCATAGGGGGAACGTTCATGACGAAGCAATTATCAGCCTATTTAAATAGAGATCTAAGCTGGGTAGAATTTAATCGCAGAGTGCTGCAAGAGGCGCAGGATCAACGAAATCCACTTCTTGAGCGAGCAAAGTTTTTATCCATTGTTTCAAGTAATTTAGATGAATTTATGAGTGTACGTGTGGCTGGTGTTCATGAGCAGATTCGAGCGGGCTTAACGAAAATGGATTTCACGGGCTACTCTCCATCGGGATTGTGGAAAAGGTTGCAAAAGCGGACCAAAGACATGGTTACCGAGCAGTATCGAACGTATCGAGAAATCGTAAAGTGTTTAAGTAAAGAAGGTATTTTTATACGTGAGTATTCAGAGCTCACCATAACTGCACAAAGGGCAATTGCTGACTATTATAATGAGATTGTCTTTCCTGTAATTACGCCAATGGCAGTTGACCAAAGCAGGCCTTTTCCTCATGTGCACACGAAGGAGCTGTACCTTGCAGTTACGTTGCGTATGGAGGGAGAAGAGGAAGAAGGCTGTGAGCCATTGTTTGCAATCATCCAGATTCCATCGATTCTTCCTCGTTGCTTCGCCATTCCAAGCCGCAGCAATAGTAAAAAACAGGAATTTATATTGCTTGAGGACATCATTACGACCTTCATTGACTCGTTGTTTACAGGCTATGAAGTAGAGTCTGTTAGCCCGTTCCGTCTAACTCGTAACTCGGACTTATCACTTGATGAGGAGGGTGCCGAGGACCTGCTTGAGGAGATTGAGAAGGAGCTGCGACGTAGAAAATGGGGGAATCCAGTTCGACTGGAAGTGGAGTGCGACATTGATGCCTATGCATTGAAGGTGCTTAAGGAAGAGCTTGAGATTGAGGAAGGACTATATATGATCGACGGGCCGCTTGATTTAAGCTTTATGATGAAGCTTTCCAGCATGGTGAATGGTCACGATCAGCTACGCTATAAAAAATTTGATCCGATCTATCCATTTGAATTTGATGAGGATAAGGACATTATGAGTGTCATCGCAGAGCGAGATGTATTATTGCATCATCCCTTTGAATCCTTTGAGCCTGTCAATGAATTCGTATGGCAAGCGGCAAAGGACCCTGATGTGCTAGCTATTAAAATGACGATGTATCGGGTTAGCGGTCAATCTTCACTTGTAAAGGCGCTTGAATATGCAGCAGCGGCAGGAAAGCAAGTGACCGTCATCGTGGAGCTTAAGGCTCGTTTCGATGAAGAGAACAATATTGCATGGGCTAAGCAGCTAGAGAAAGCAGGCTGTCACGTTGTATATGGCTTGGTCGGACTAAAAATACATGCGAAGCTCCTTCTAGTTGTACGAAGAGAGAAGCATGGGCTAAAGCGGTATGTCCATGTCGGAACAGGCAACTATAATGAAAGCACGGCAAAGCTATACACAGATATTGGCTTAATGACGAGCAACGACGTGATCGGCTCTGATACCTCTGCACTTTTTAATGAAATCACAGGGTATTCGGTGCCCCGTGATTGGGAAGCCTTTGCGGTTGCTCCTGCAGGCTTAAAGGCTAGACTACTGAAGCTGATTGATCGAGAAATTGAGCACGCGCGTGCAGGCAAAGAAGCAAAAATTATCGCCAAGATGAACAGCTTATCGAATCAAGAGATGATCGATAAGCTATATGAAGCATCTAGAGCAGGCGTACATATCGATCTGATTGTACGTGGTGTTTGCTGTTTAAGGCCGGGGTTACCTAGTATAAGTGAAAATATTAGAGTAATCAGTATCGTTGACCGCTATCTTGAGCATTCTCGTATCGTCTACTTCTACAATGATGGGGAAGAAGAGGTATACTTATCCAGCGCTGATTGGATGACAAGGAACTTGGAAAAACGTGTGGAGCTGCTCTGTCCCGTGTTTGATAGTGAATTGAAAAACTTACTAATTGTCATACTGCAGCTTAACTTAGCTGATAATGTGAAGGCTAGAGCGCTAGGTGTAAATGGTCAATACGAAAGAGTTGCTATTGATCAAGCACCATATCGAAGTCAATTTGAGTCCCAGCAAGTAGAGCGTTGGAAGGGCAGGAAGGAATACGTCCAATAATACGGGTCCTGCGAGAGAAAAGTTTAATGGAGACCGCACTAATAACAACATGCATGCTATACTAGTAACGACGCAAAGAAGCGTAAACCTCAAGCAACGAGGTTTACGCTTCTTTTGTTATTGCTACGAAAGCAGCTGCGCTGCTAGGCTAATTCTGTTTAAGCTCCATCGATAAAATCGGTCTTACTCCCCAATGCTTTTTGAAGTCTGACGCCAAATCCTCAACGTTGTGGGTTTCAAGCTCCATATCCGTTTGTGCTTCAGTGACACTGATATGCAATGTATCTTGATCTAGACGAAGTTCCATACTTTGTATACTCTGTGCTTCGCTGCGATCTAAGGCGGCAGCGAGCTGCAGCACGTATCCGAGCCGCGATATTGTATCTAGATCCACTTGAGAGATCAGCTTGCTATAGCCTTTAAGCTCTGACTTCGCTTTGCCTTTACTGCGAAACGAAGCGATGGCAGCGACGAGTAATATCTCCTTATGCGAAAGTCCATTTAGATGCGAATCCACAATAAGGTAAAAAGTGTGCTTTGCAAACTGGTAGTATTCGATCGTTGCGCCGATTCGATAAAGCCGTGCTGCAGCATTCAAATATAGCGCGTAGCTCTGCCTGCTTGGGTCATCCTTCATAAGAATGGACAGCAGCTGATCTGCTAGTGCACTAATGTGATCCGTATGAGCACGCGGCAGGGCAGTATGCAGCGCGATTAAGTTTTCTATGCTGTATTCAAGCGGGTTATTGTGCATTGGCTGCTCTGGGAAAAACAGCTTATGAAACACTCCGTCTCGGAGTCCCGCCCCGCAAATGACATAACGCTCAGCATCAGTATATTGAAATATTTTCGTTAAGATTGCAAGACCTGGAATGATAACATCTGCTCGATCCTTGCTTAGTCCGTTAGTCTTTTTTCGCTTGTCCTGAGGCAAAGCCCTCAATTGATTGAACAGCTCCATAACATCTGCATCCGACATTGGATAATTATGAGTTTGAGCAAGCGGGTAGTCAATGGATGCTTGATGGATTTT
>Ga0180216_1002569_pt1 | contig 14991 bp, 20 predicted proteins | sample eDN3rd37CBELigMG_FD_128879 | JGI IMG/M metagenome (GOLD analysis project Ga0180216, IMG submission 128879) | Enriched Miracle-Growth compost microbial communities from Emeryville, California, USA - eDNA 3rd pass 37_C BE-Lig MG (version 2)... ... | reverse complement strand
GGCCCCCGGGGGGGGGGGGCCCGGGGCGCGCCGCGCCCCCCCTTGGGCAAAGGAAGGGGCCCTTTTAAACTGGGGGGGGGGGAAAAGGCGGGGGCGGGGGCGCACCACCCCCCCCCCCCCCCCCGGGTGGTGCTTGCCGTGGTGATGCAGGCGCCGCGCTTGCTCGATGGCCTGCAGCTGTACCTGTGCGGCGCCTTTGACCTGCCCCACCAGCAGCTGGAGGACCTCGTCGCCACCTGCGGTGGCCGCGTCGCGGCGGTCGCGCGCGACGAGGCCGAGTATGCCGGCACGCGCGTGCCATGCCGCTGGCGATCAGCCGCCCTACTGACGATCCGCCGTCCGGCTCCCGTTGTTGGCTGATCGGTGCAGGGTGGACGCGGTGCTGGCGACGCTGGATGACGACGGCGCCGACCCCGTGAGCAACCGGCTGCTGGTCGTCGGCCGGCTGCGCACCGCGGCGGTCGCCCGGTTGGAAGCGCGCCTGCAGCTGACCGCGCGCACCATCGACTGGCTGAGCGACTCGGTCGCGTTCGCGGTGCCGCAAGAGTTTGACGAGCGCTACGTCGTCAGCTCCGAGACGCTCGGCCCGTCCTCGGACGGTGGGCGCTCCAGCAGCCTGCCGGCGCACGAGGACACCACGCTGCCGCCGTCCGCGGTAGCGGATCCGCTGCCCGCCGCCTCCGGCGGGGGCGCTGGTGGCGCGCCGACGTTCTCGGATGTGCTGGAGGAGGACGACCTCTTTGGGGACGATTTTTATTTCGGCGGTGCTGCCACCCAACAGCTGTAAATAGGAGACTGTGTAAATGTGTACATGGTCGTTATGTACAGCCCATCCACGTGCAGTTGAAGCATTCATGGAAGGATACGTACATGGAGAGTAAGCCAGCGGGGTGGTGCTCGCCTGACCACTGCCCGTCTATCGGACCAATGACGGCGTCCGCTGATCGCGTCACTCGTCGACGACCCAGGGAGCGGACGCCGCGGCCGCGGACCATGGCGGCGCTCACGGCAGTTGGACGGGCGGCCGCCGCCCTGGCGGCCATCCTCGCGCTCTGGTACGGCGCTCAGAGGAGCGGCAGGCTGATGGCCAACACGAGCTGCACGGGCTAACGCAGCTGGCACGGACCGCTCTTCCGCCGCTCCACAGCTTGCTGACCTCGGTCGCCGCGGCGGCGGCGGACGCGAGCACCGCCGTGACGCGGGGACGGCTGGAAGGCCGCGTCGTGGTGAACCCGCACTTGACGAGTACGGGGCGAGCGGAAGGCCGGCTCACGCCGTGCGGCGATGCAAGTCACTCGCTGACCGGACGCTCGCTGCCTTCCGCCTTGTCCGTCGCCCAGCCTTGGCCAAGCTGGCCCCCAACGCGCGGGTCATCCTGAACAACGGCGAGCATGTCGGCTTCATTCGGGAGGACGGCAGCTTCTCCATGTACGGAGCCGCACGTGGCGCCCAACCCTACTTCCCTGGCAGCGACTGACAGCGCCTGGGTCGGCCGCTGGGCAGCGCGCGTTTCAGCCCCAATGTGCCCAGCGGCAGCTACGCCCTGGACGTCGTCGCCGAAGGCCTGGCCTTTGACAAGGTGCGGAGGCCGTGCTCCATGAACTACACGAGGCCGCGTTCAACGCCAACGCCGCGTGCACCCCATCCCCTGCCTCTTCTGCCCGCTCGCCAGCTGATGGTCCAGTTCACGGCGCGCGACAAGGCGGCGACGCGTGCCTACCGCCTGGTGCCCGGCGTGACGATTCTAGAGCAGGAGCCGCTGCCGTACCCGCTGCGGCTGGAGGCGCGGGGCAAGCTGGACTACTTTGCGAAGCGGCAGGGCTTCTCGCTGTGGGGCATCCTCACCAACCCGATGATCCTCATTACCGGCGTGGTCCTCCTGCTCGGCTACGCCATGCCCAAGCTGACCGAAGGCATCGGTACGGCGGCGGCAGGGCCGGGACCGCGATGTTGTGGCGTGCTCACCAGTGTAAGGCGCACTGTTTGGGCGTCGTGTGCTCGCGCGCAGACATGGACGCCATCCGCGCCGAAGCGGCGGCCCTGCAGCAGCAGCAGCAGCAGCAGCAACCTCAGCAGGGCGGCACACAGGCGCGCGCGGCCGCACGAAGCGGCGGGCGTTAGGTCGCCCGCGCCGTCCCCACCTGTACAGCCGCGCATTCAGACAACGATTCGCGTCGTGTTCGTGCAGTGGCCGCCACTCTACGTGTCTGTACAAATCGTTCGCGGAAACTATCTGTGGGAGTGGGAATCGGTTAACCCTGAAACGGACTGGGTCCGCGACGTGCTCGGTTGCTCGCGCGACGACGTTGTCCACGTCCGATTCAGCCGCTCGGCCTCTTCCTGCAGCAGCTGGTCCAGCTCGGCCTTGCTCGGCGCGTAGTGGTAGGCCAGCCCGGCAAACACCACGCCGACCGCCTGGTGCCGCCAGCGCGACCGAAACAACCGGTGGCGCCCGCACCCGTTAGCGGCGGCGCAAGGACCCGCCGGCCCTGTACGGAGGCGGGGGTACCTGGACGAAGGCGGAGACCAGGCCCGTGATCTTGACGACGCCCAGCACTTCCTCGGACAGTTGGATCAACGACTCGCGACACCCGACGTCGGTGTTTAATATATCGGAACAGTTGCTGGGCACGGGGGCGTCAGCTGGGTCGTTGAACCCGCAGCAAGTGTACTGCACCGGGCGCCGGCGCCGCGACCACGGCAGGACCCCGTGCGTCAGCAGCAGACGCGGTGCGTCCTACGCTGCGCGCACCGCGACGTACATCCGTCTCCAGGCTTTCGAGGATGGGCGAGTGGGGGTTCGCTTCGTACTCGGCGTACCACGCATTTTCGAGGTTGGTCGCCATCTGCGCACGCGCGGCCAGCCCTGCGGGAAACAGCAGCAGCGCATTAGCTGGCGCGCACGCGTCCTGATGAAGGCGATGGCGGCGCCGTACGTTGTGCTTGTCGTCGTAAAAGGTAAGGATGGTCAGCGCAACCGTCACGAGCACGCTCGTAACGATGAGCACAATGTACTGCAGTCATCGAACGGCACCCGTCGGCGGACCGCGCCGTGCGTCAGCTCCCACCACGCCGGCCCGCCGCCTGCGCGGCCCAGGACGCGCGGCCGCCGACGCGCGCGGCCGTACCAGCCCCATGAGGGTTCGGCTCTCGCGGGTGGAGCTGTACCACCCCAGGAAGGAGACGAGGAAGATGAAGACACCAATAACAATAAACGCTGCCGCCGCCGCCGCCCCGCCCGTCACGTTCGGTCTCTGGGCGTCAGCCGCGTCGAACGCCCGTCGACGCCTTGGCCGTGCAGCACGTACAGACAGGCAGGACGGAGATGAGCGGATTCAGCGGGTTCACCACGCTGGCCCAGATGGAGAGGGAGATCAGCACAATGCCGGCGCCCTGCGTTCGCCCGCGCCGAAACCGAAACCGTCACTGCCCCAGCGGCGGCGGTTAGCCGCGCGGCGCCTTGCACGCTCTAGGAAACTGGCCGCTGGGTGTACCAAAAAGATGAGGCTGAACCAATAGACGGCGGCACGCCACTTTTCAAACTCGGCGTGCCGCTTGTAGTGCTCGCTGGTGGCGGCCCCCAGCAGGGGCGCACCGTCGTCCATGGCTGCCGCCGCCGTTTGGGCTGGCCCTGGGCGGAGCCAGCGACTGAGGATCGCCGAAATCTTTGCGATGGGCACTATCTATCTAACAGAGTGTGGCGGCGCGCCACGCTAGCATTTGCGGTCGCCGACGACGCCGGCTGCTGTGAACAGCGGCCGCCCGCGGCCGGTGCTTTCAACCCGCACCCGCGGTTGATCACGGAAACGACCGACCACACAACAACCCCGAGCGGAAGGACGCCACGCCACAAGCCCCAAAACGAAATGACAAAGGCCACACCCACTCGCCCACACGCGCACATGCAGCCGCTGCTGCTCGCTTCTGTCTCACGCGCACGATGCCCGCCGCAACGAGCGGGGCCGGCGTCCACCCCGCGTCCCGCCGACGGCGGTCGGTTGGCCGCCCCCCGCGCCGTCGCGTCGCGCACGCCCCTGATGATGTCATAGGCGCCTTTCTATTGTGCTTCCACGTGGCGACCATAGCGATGGTTGTAGACAGGGCGTTCTTACGTCATACGCGATGGCAGCACAATAAAATGATGTCATAGACGCCTTTCCAAAGTAGCACCCCTTGGGACGCCGCAGAGCACGCATCGAAAGGGCGCTTTCATGTCAGAGGATCAATGACGCAGGCGATGCCGGACTGCCGCATGGACACTTTTGCCAGTTTGCCATGGACGGCCACCACTGCCGGCGGCGGCGCACGCCGTGGGCCCCGCCACGCCAGGCGCTGCTTGCGCTATTGCATCTGCCACGCTCCGGACACGTTCCGGGGATGCGCATGGATGGCGCTAATCTCATGGCGCCCGGCATAGGGCCCTATCCGATCAGCCTTGTGCTGCTTGTTGTGGCCTCGAGATTCCTGCACTGTTCTCAAAAAGAACCATCGTATTGGTTCGAGGAGAGGGCGATCCCCCGTTGGCATGGAAGGAAAAAGGAAGGAATCGCTGGGGTGTGCTGAATGAGCAGTACCGAGCAAAGCAAAAACGCGAGCTGCCTTGCGGCAGCCCATGTGTGGTACAAACGAGGTTCGAACTCGTGCCATCTTTCGATGATATGATCTTGAGTCACACGCCTTAGACCACTCGGCCATTGTACCAAGATCTGTTTCGGCGGAAATTGCCCTATAAACCCTCGACGGTGTTTCTGGAATGTTCTATTTGGCGCGAACGAGCAAAAGTGGCGCGAAAGTTGGGCGACCGCGCGGATTCTGCCGCGGCTGCGCGCGCTGCGTGGCTCGCCTGGCGCCCCCGCCGCACCGCGCCACGCCACCGCGCAGCGCGTTCCGTGCACGCGCGGGGTGGCAGGCACCGAGCACCGTGCCCTGGCTGCGACAGCTATAAGGCGAGCGGGCCACATGGCGACCGCGGGCGTCGTCGTGCCGCTCGCCGACGTCGTCCGGTATGCCCAGAACCGCGCGGAAGTGAGCCTGCTGCTGGACATTGGCCTGCTCGGCCGCCTCTTCGAGAGCGCCGCCGCCAGCGCCCGAGAATGGCACCGGCGCGCCACGGTAGGCGCGCTGGCCGAGGCCTGTGAGGCCAACGAGCGGTATCAGCTAAGCGTGCGTGTTGGACTGTGGGCGGGACCGCGGCCGGGCCAGATCTTGCGGGGCGTCTGCAGTGGCGCCTGCCGAGATCAGCTGCCAGCGGTGGCCGCGCTGCTTGGTACGAACTGCCCGCTGCAGCCGACCCACCCGCAATCTGGCTCACCGAGGCCGCCTTGCGCCCTTGGAAACTACGCCATGTGCAGGCCCCGCCATTGAGGCAGCAGATCGGGCGTTTGCGACGGCCACGGCGCACGCCGGCGCCCTCGGCGCCTGTACGAATAGAGAAGCCTTTTCCCTTTTGATGCGGACGGCACGTTGCTCACCCAGGTTGTTCACCTTGGATGCTTCGTGCTTGCTAGTGCTCTCCACGTGCGTGGACCGCTGCCAGCAGTTTGAGCGCGCCAACCGGGCGTTTGCACGGGAGCTCGTGCGACGCCGGTCGGCCCCCGAGGTCGCGCTCGACAAGCTCGTTCTGTACGTGCCTCGTGAGTGCCCCCTCCCCAAGCATCGGGCCTGCCCGCTGACGCTGCTGAGCTGGACCGGAGAGGACCACATTGGAGCAGGGCGGACGTGGAGCAAACGCTGGCATCGCGCGTGATTCAGATGCTGCACGCGGCCAGCGACGGGCACAGGAGCACCGCAGATCAGCTGCCCTCGTGGGCCGACGTCATCGCCCAGAGCCACCAGCGGTGGGCAGAGTCGACCGGTGCTGGCGCCGGCGCCGGCGCCGATCGGAAGCGGCCGCGCACCAGGTACACGCAGCCAGAAAGGCAGGTCTGCTTGGTGACCCGCCCATCCTGACCGTGGCGTTGGCGATCCCCCCCGCCAATGCCCGGACACGACGCAGCGACCCCGCCCAAGCGCCACCGGAGCGGTCCAACGACGTGGAGGAGCCACCCAAGCGCACACGCTCTGCCCCGGCCGACGAGGGCGGCGCCGTCGTCCCGTCGGCGCGGCCCACCCACACAGACCGCGAAGCCGACGGCGGCGGCGGGGCCGACGCCGCGACGCCGGCCGACAACGTACCGACCGCTGCGTCAGCCGTGCCGGCCGCGGGCGCAGCAGGGATCTCGCCGTCGGCGCAGGCGCTGGCGGGCTCCTTGGACGGCCTGCTGTGGTCGGTCGGCCCCGTCACCGCGCGCAAGGCACCGCCGCCACTGCCACCAGAGGGACTGGAGATTAGCCCAGGCAGGCCCCCACCAGATGGAGCCGCCGGCGATCTCGGCTGGAGCCCGCTCCCGGCGCGCGCTGCCGCTGCACCGCCTCCGGCGCAGTCCAAGTGACCTTGTACCATAGTTTGCAAGCACTGTACACTATGTAATGCACAATGTCATGCATTCGGCCGGAGAGAGGCACCCCCTGCCCGTTGATTGCAAGGGGCCGTTCGCCCTGTCGCCCACAGCAACGCCGTTGTCTGCGGTATATAGTCCGGCTGGGCCGGTTCGGCATCTGCTTTGGTGCAGATGCAGGGCGCAGCGGTGGCGCCCCGTCGTCGTTCCCCAGGAGCATGGATTGCGCCAGGCGCCGCCTGCGCAGGCTCAAGTGATGCGCAGGAAAAAGATGTTCTCCAGCGTCGGTCCACCGGGGTAGCCCACCCACAGCGCCTCCGGCGGCGCGTACAGCGCGCGCTCCTGGCACAGCGCCCACACGGCATGCTCCAGCGTGGCCGGCAGCTGGAACGCCAAAGTGGTCGTCCCCGATCGCCCGGGTGGGTCAGTCGCGCAGGGGAGCTCACTCCGCCCTCGCCGCTACGCCTCGCGCACCGCAGGCGTCGGGCCGACGCCGGCGTCGGCCAGCCGCTGCAGGAGGTACGGGTCAGCGAGCAGCTGTGGCACGGAGAACTGGACGACGCCCAGCGCCGCCAGGTGCTGCAGCACGACCTGGCCGACGGTGTGGATGGCGGCCACTGCGGGGTCCGCGGGACCGGCCTGCGGCGGCCCCTCGACCACGTCGGCCTGGAGGGAGCGCGCCAGGAGCTGCTTCCACATGCGGCCGGTGAGCGCACCGCTCTGACGCAACCTGCCCTAACCCGGCTAAGCAGGACGCACCGGCAGCTGGAACGGGACGGCGAGGACGTCGCGACGGGTGGCGAGGACCTCGAGCCACCGGAGCGCCTCCATGTTGGGGTCATGGACGATGCCGAAACGCGTGACCGTCAGCTGCCGCCGCGCCTGAAATTCGCTGAGGCGGCCGCCGACGTCGACGAGGTCGCCCAGCGCGGGCAGCTCGCGGGTCGCCCACTCGGCCTCGGTGTTGACCCAGAGCGTGCAGGCGAGCAGGCCAGTCCCGTCGTCCACTGGGCGGCGACACGATCCCCTTGCCGCCCGGGGCACCGCTGGGGTCAGCGTGAAAATCTCCCCCCTTCTCCAGCGGGCGGCCGCCGGGGACGTGCCCACAAAGTCGGCCTTCTTCTCGCGGCGCACGAGGGCGACGACCTGGCCCATGACGGTCACGCGGCGCAGCGGGTGGTTGCCATAGTTGTAGACGGCTGTGTGACGCCGCCGCCGCCGCCGCCGGGACGTCGCCCGCCCATCAGCTTCACCGGCCTCCGTGCCGTACACTCAACGCCCACGGCAAGCGCACCGCCGACGTCCGGGTGCGGCACCAGCTGGTGCACGTCCGCCACGAACAGCTTGGCGTAGGTCCAGAACACCGGGTCGAGGCCCAGCAGCGACACCGGCAGCGGCCGGTCGGCCGCGCCGCCGCCCGCCGCCTGCATTGGCGACGGCCCCCACCGGGCTAGTTTCAAACTGGCCTCTGCACTCAAACGTGCTCAGGTGGCGGTCTAGGGGGTCCATGGTTGGAGAACTGCTCCTCGCCACACCCAAGCCCGTGCGGACGCTCATACGCCCGGCACGGTCCGCGCCGCCTTCTTTTTTCTGGTTATGTATAGTGGGACAACCAAGACGTGTACAAGTTTTTTAGGTCTTTGGCACACCCGCGCGGTAGGCGTGAGCAGCTTTACTCGCTGCCCGGCCCGCTGCGCTCAGCGCCAAAGCCGCCGCGGCCGCGACCGAAGCCACCACGGAACTGGGGCTTGAAGTCGCCGCCCGGGGCAGCCTGCTTCTCGTCGCCAAAGTTCCGGCGGCGGTAGCCCTCGCGGTCGCCGTCCTCGCGGCGCGGGCGGTCCTCGCGGCCAATGATGCGGCCCGCCGGCTGGGTCTGGACCTTCTTCTTGAGGGTGGCCGGGACGATCTCCGCGGGCAGGTGGAGGTACTCGCGCAGGTACTCAATGCCCGAGGTGGTCAGGTAGTAGTAGTACCACTGCCAGTTGAACCGCTCCTCGACGTAGCCGCGCGACTTGAGGGACTGCAGGGCCTTGATGACCTGCAGGTTCGGCACGTCCAGGACCTGGTGCTTCGGAAGGTTGAAGTCCTTCTTGGCAACCATGACGCCCTCCTTGAAGAGGTACTGGTAGATCTCCTGGCGGTTCTTCTTCGGGATGATCATTTTCGGCAGCGACTCACAGACCGACTGCGGACGACAGCGCGCACACGCAGTCCGCATGCGCACAGGCGACCGAGTTAGCTCCACGTCCTCGCGCGGGAGACGACGGGTAGGACGCCTAGGCCGAGAGAGAGGCGGAGTGAGGGGGCGAGAAGCAGGCCGGTTCGCCAGCGGCCGCGCTTAATCCGCAGCGGCACATCCACCGCCGCACACCCACCGTCTCACGTCCACGGGCACGGCCGGCGACAAGCGCCCAGGCACGCATGCACCGCCGGCGGCGCACAAGCATGCATGCGCAAAGCCTCGCGCCAGACGCCGCGCCGCGCGTGCCATGCGCGGCCGAGGTGCATGCGCAACCGAGCCATGCCAGCTTGGGCGCCGGCCGCGCGCCGCCGCCGCCCATCGGCCGCCACCAACGCATCCGCCGTCGCCCCCGCGCACGCCGGTCCACCGCCAGCGCGGCCAGCCGTCGATGGCGCGCGCCGCAGTCCGCGGGCGCGTCTCCTCCCATCCGCACGCCGCCCATCCCCGTTGGCGCCCATCGCCGCCGTCCGAGCGCGCCGCGGCCGCGCCCAGCGCACGCATCGCGCCCTCGCCGCCCAGCGGCGCGCGTGTCCAGGTGTCCCCACCGCTGCGCTCCGCAGCCCCAGGGGAGTTGGAGGGGCCCAAGGCGATGGGAACGACCGGCGGGAGGGCAGCGTACCTCGTCGGTCCGGCGCGCGATGCAGTAGGAGCGGCGTCGTCGAAGAGCAAACCGGCAGTAGTGATGCGGCGGCAGCGCCCTTTTCCTAGCCAACCGCCCCCGTCAGTGGCAGGCGCCATGCGGATCCGGAGGTTCTATGACGTCATAGACCCTTTCTCGTGTGGTGCTGCCGAGGCAACCCCTGCGGATGCGAAAGAACGCGCGTCCACACGAAAACGGCCACGCTGTTTTGGCGCGAAAGTTGACGAGCAGTGGCGCTGGTGTGCGCTGGTGCGCGGCGATCGAGGTGGAGGAAGCGCCAGCACCAGCAGCCCCGCCCAGCGGCACCAGTGGCAGCTCCAGTAGTATCAGCCAGAGGCGAGTGCAAGCGCGGTCGCCGTGCCAGCATGTGGAGCGATACCTACCACTGACCCCGGCGGCGATCGGTTCGCGGCGGCAGCCGAGGCCGCTCGGCCGCCAGCGCCTCACGCGGCCATGGCGTCCAAGGTATGCGCAGGCGGCGGCTTCAGGGGCTTACGTTTTGTTTGCGCCAACGTTCTCTCCATTGCTGCGTTGGACTGGGCCCACCACACAGAACCCGCTCTTTGGGGGCGCCATGACGATTTCGGCCGCCTCTGCGCGGGGCGGCCTGAGCAGGCCGCCCGAGGTCCGCGCGGCGCCCCTGCAGCGGACAACCCTGGGCGACCAAGGCCGCATTATCGGGTCGCCGGGCGTGAGCACCGACGTCATGAACCTATCGTTTGGCAGCGCCAGCGGCAAGGACCGCGGCGGGCGCGGCAGCCCGACCGTCGACCTCAGCGCCGTGGTTATCTTCGGCTCCGACGACGAGCACGACGACACGCCGCCGGTGCTCATGTCACCGGGGCGCGACGTGTCGTCGGCGATGGAAAAGACCGCGAGCTTCCATCTTCGCGGGGCGACGCGCGCACAGCCGCTGGGCACCAAGCCACGCAGCCCGATTGTGACCGAGCTCTTGGTGCGCCGCCGGGCGCAGTGCCTACGCTGCACATCTACGTGCGGTGGGACATCGCCCACTGACGCCCCTCTCCTCGGCTCGCGCATACATGCTGGGTACGCGTCCCGTTTGGCTAGAAACCGGTCGACACCACCAAGCCGCGAAGCCAGGTGGCGACGCCCACGAGCGGTGGTGGCTCTGCAGCCCGCAAGAGAACGGCGCCCGTCAGGTTCAGCAGCGTGGCGCCCCCCGCGAGCACGACCCCGCGCACGCCGGTGACGCGGACGCCGTCGGTGGTGGCGGAGGCGAGCGCGGCGGCGCGCCGCACCAACGGGTCGGCGACGCCGATCAACGTCGACGACGACGACGACGACGACGACGATGCCAACGACGACGACGACAAGGACGACGGCGTCCACGTCGACATCGACCCCATCAGCGACCACGACAGCGACCACGACTTCCAGCCGACGCCGTCGCGTCGACCGCTGGTGGCAAACATGCAGGGGCGCGGCGGCTCGCCGACGGTGCCGCTGCGGCCCTCGACGACGCCGCGCCCCGCGACGCCCCCGCCGCCGACCCGGAGTACCCCCCGCAACCTTCGGTCGGTGCTGCGGTTGTCGACGCCGACGGCGGGGAGCGCCTCCGAGTCGCCGCGCATGTCTTTTGGGGACTTCCCCGTGTATCCGCTGGAGGAGGTCGAGCTGTGCGGCCAACGGTTCACGCGCACCGCAGAGTCGCCACTCGAGGTCGCCGTCGCGCCGACGTTTGTGGCCGTGCGTGGGCTGAAGACGCCGAGCGGCGAGCCCAAAACGATCCAGATCAAGGACAAGTCGTTCCGATGCCTTGAGGTAGGCCGCGGCCGCGAGCCTGGCCGAACTGGCGCCCGTCACTGACCGCGCCGCTGACGCCCGTTGCGTGGTGCAAAGTCCACGGCAGTACTTTCGCCCGGCCCACACGGCGCTGATCGTGGTGCGTAAGCAGGACATGAACGAGTATTTCATGCTGGTGAAGAGCCTGTACCTGGACTCGGACGATGGCCGACAGCGGAGCGACCAGTATACGATCCTGCTCAAGTTTCCGAGCGCGGAGGTCGGCGAGCGCTACCGGGAAAAGTTTCGCAAGGGCCGCGGGGGCGACTCGCACGTCCTCACCGAGTATGCGCGCAACTGCTGGGGGAGTGCGGCCTATGTCGTTGTGATGGTTGCTGACCGCAACTGGAGGCCGGGAGTTTGATGTGGGCGGCGGTTGGGGCAGCGACTTGTCGCTCCTGGAGAACTACCTGATCCGCTACAAGCTGCAGGCGGATCCTGCGAAACTGGCCGATGGAGTCGAGGGCAAGGCGCCGCGGCGGTCGCCGCGTGCGCTCAGCCTGGACGCGCCGCAGGAGCGTGTGGTGATCGCCCAACCGACCGGGCCCCCGCAAACGTACGCGCGGAACGGCTGCCAACCGGCGCACAACGGCAACTGTGCCCCTCACCGGCGAGACGGCTGTGGTGCGATCGCGTGGATGCACGCGCGCAGGCTCTTTGAGTACCCGCACGGCGAGCGCGGCGCCGTCATCATCACCACCGAGGACGAATGGCGGCTCAGCGACGGCGAGTTCCTGAACGACAGCCTCATCGACTTTGGCATCAAGTGGACGATCAACCACCGGGCGGACTCCGCGGTCCTGCAGCGGTTCCAGGTCTACAACACCTTCTTCCACCGCAAGCTACACGAGCTGTGGTACGTGATGCCGCCAGCTGCCACACGGTGGGTCCGCGCGGGGGGTACGGTTGCGGCGAAGGCTGACCGGTGCTCCCGTGGCCCAGCCGGTCGGCACTGGGGTGCTTGGGGGGTGCACTCTAGCGCGTCGAGCGAAATCCGGAAACGGCCGCAGGACGAGCTGTTTGCAGCGATGAAGCGCTGGGTGAAAGAGGACATCTTTACCAAGGACTTTCTGCTCATCCCCATGAACGAGAGGTGCGGTGCTGTGTCGGATGGGTCGGTGCGGCAAGGCGCCCATATGCACTGACGCCTTGAACAATGGCCCGCGGGAGTTCCAACGACGTGGCGCAGCATGCACTGGTTCCTAGCCGTCGTGGCGTATCCGAACCGCCTGCTGGAGCGGCTCGAGGCGAAGCCGACCGCGGTGCGCATCTGCCCAACAGTCCGGGACGGGACCGCGGGGCGCGGCACTCATCCTACTTCGGATCGACTGGAACGTGATTGGAGCACGATTGATCCAGTGGGAGGACGACGACCCGTCGCCGCAGGAGCCGCCGCGTCGCCGCGCGCGCATCGTCGACAGCGACGACGAGGAGACGCCCTCTGCGTCCCCAGCGACGCCCGCTGTCCGCGACGCGCACCCCTGGTACGCTCCGGCCCCGGTCGTCGTGCGCGGCCGCGCGATGCGTGCCCCGCCAAGGGTAGCTCACACCACCAACTGTGCCTGCATGCACTGGAACGCTCCGCAGCACCATCTATGTGCTGGACTCGCTGGGCGGCCTGCGGCGCGGCGTGTTCACCCTGCTGCGCAACTTCATCTGCCAGGAGCTGAAGCGGCTGCACCCGGAGCTGTCGGAGGCCACCGTCGAGCGGGCCCGCCGGATGATCGCGAGCAAGACGGCGCAGGTGCCGCAGCAGAACAACCACAGCGACTGCGGCCTGTACATGATCAGGTACATCGAGCACATCGTCAGCAACGGCGAGACCGCGTACGAGGTCTTGCAGTCCGACACCCTGGACAACTGGTTCAACGACGACGAGGGGCGGTCGCTCCGCGCGATCATGCGGTCCAACGTTGACGCATGCAAGCGACACTACAAGGAGGTCGTGGCAGAGCGCGCACAGGCCGAGTCTGCGCCCTCGCCCGACGGCGGGAGCGGCTCCGACACGGACGAGATGGAGATTATCACCGTATAGCACTGTATTCTACTTTACATTCGCTCGTTGGCGGCGGCATGTACATGATGAACTGCAAACAGTGTACAGTCTGTGTACAGTGAAATGCGCGCGCGGGATGTGTGGAGCCTTCCGCTAGGCTTTGGCGCCGCTGGTTCGGCCGGCGGCCCTTCCCTTTGACGGCGCCGTGGCGGCGGCGGGCTTCGCCGCCGCGGCGCCGGGCCGCGGCCGCGGCCGAAGGCTCTCGATGGGCAGGTGCAGGTCGGGCCGCACGCTCACGTGGCCCGCCGTGAGCGCCTTGCGCGCGGCCTCCGGCGTCGCAAAGGTGACGATCACGTACGTCGCGCTGGGGAGCATGCGTTGGTTCTGCGGCTCGCTCGGGTCAACCAGGCGTCGGGCGCTCGCCGTCAGTTCCAGGACAGGGGCGTGCACCGTCCGGCCAGGCGCGCGGCACGCACCACCAGCCAGCGGGCCAGTACAACGGGGCCGTGCTGCCGCTCGAGCGCCTGCTGCACCTCGGCGAGGTCGACGCGCGCGTGCGGCGCGTGCGTGATGGCCACGGACGTGTCCGGATTGAGCAGCCTCTTGTACAGCGGCCACTCGCCCGCGACCGCCTTCGGGTCCCGAGGCTCGCCCCCGGTGGCGTCACAGGGCTCTGCAGCAGCAAGCGCCGCGTTGCTGCAGGCCCGCTGCGCCACCCCAGACGGGCCAGCCAGCCGCCCGGGTCTGCTGGCCCGCAGCACCGTCCGCACAAACGCAGCGGCGGCCATGATGGCGACGCGCTGTACGTGTTGACTCGCTGGCGTCCGTGGATGCGCCCGTATCCTCAGTCGTCGGCGCCGCCACCGAACGCTGCCGTTCCTCTTCGTCTACTCTTTGTCCGCATACCGCGTCCGCGTCATCCACATCCTCCAAGACGTCCCGCTTCGCCGCCTTCGCCTTCTTTGTCCTCGTCGTCCTCTTTCTCCTCCGCGTCGTCTTTTGAGGCTTCGTCCGCGTCCGCGTCGTCCGCGTCCTCTCCTTCCTCTGTTCTCCTCGTCCTCGCCCTCCCCCACTCGTCCCCCCTACTCGTCCTCGTCGTCCTCGTCCTCGTTGTCCGCGTCCTCGTCCGCGTAGTCCTCCTCGTCCTCCTCGTCCTCGTCCTCCTCCTTCTCGTCCGCGTCCTCGTTGTCCTCCTCCTCCTCGTCGTCCTCGTCCGCGTCCTCGTCCTCCTCCTCGTCCTCGTCCACGTTGTCCTCCACGTCGTCGATGGACGCTCCTTTTCCCCGTGGGACGTCTGCGTCATCGGTCCTTTGCCCGGCGTCGCCGCTACGGCGCCGGCGCCCTGTCACTCGCCACACGGCCGCGGCGCAGGCGCTCAGGCCACCGAAGCGACGCGGCAGGGCCACGCGGGCGACGCCGCCGACGCCGCAGTGGACTCGGACGCCGCCGACGCCGCAACGAGCGCGCTTCGTGTGCTTTGCACGGCGCTCGCCAACGGAGAGAGAGAAGGGTCCACACAGCCATGGCGGCACGTGCGGGCCTCCGTGCGGCGGTGGCGCTGGCGCGGCCCACGGTCGGGGCAGCCGCGGCCACGGCGCGCCCGGGCGCCCACGCCGCCGCGCGGGCGCCGGCCCGTTCACTAGCCGCCACCGCACGCGATCGGCCAGAGCTCAAGCTCGACCTCCGTACGGCGTGCTACACGAGGCTATTGCTAGTGGGGTGCTGCCACTCACGAGTTCCCCCCCCCCCCCCCCCCCCCCCCCCTCCCCCCCCCCCCCCCCCCCCCCCCCCCCCCCCCCCCCGCCCCCCCCCCCCTGGGAGAGGGGGAGGCCGGCCGCCCCCACACGGGGGGGCCCCCGCCCCCGCGGGG
>Ga0180216_1002568_pt1 | contig 14992 bp, 11 predicted proteins | sample eDN3rd37CBELigMG_FD_128879 | JGI IMG/M metagenome (GOLD analysis project Ga0180216, IMG submission 128879) | Enriched Miracle-Growth compost microbial communities from Emeryville, California, USA - eDNA 3rd pass 37_C BE-Lig MG (version 2)... ... | reverse complement strand
TCATGTGGCAGCCGGAGCAGGCGCCGTTCAGCACGGGTACCACCACCGTCCCGCGGCGCTGGTGGATGAGGTCGTAGCGGCGGAGCATCTGGGGCGGGACGGCCTTCGCCGCCTCGTTGCGACGCTCGGTGAGCTCGGCCTCCTTCTTGGACTTCTCCCCGATGGCGCTCTCGATGCGCTCGCGGTCGGCGCGCACCCCGTTCTCGACCTCGGCGAAGGCGGCCTCGGCCGCCTCCAGCTCCTCGCGCGCCTTCTGGATCTCCTTGGAGAGTTCGACGATCTCCTCGGAGGTGGTGGCGTTCTGCTTCTTGGCGATGTCGATCTCGCGCGCCAGGGCGGTGTACTCGCGGGCGGAGCGCTGCTCGGCGAGGCGGGCCTCCCACTTCTTCACCTTGTCCTTGTCGGCGGCGAGCTGATCCTCCAGGGCTCGCTTCTGGTTCTCCAGCTCGGTCAGCCGCTGGCGGTTGGCTTCGGTCGACTGTCGCGCGGCCCCCAGCCTGGCCTCCAGATCTGCCAGCAGGTTGGGAAACTCCCGGCTGCTGCGAATGAGCTCGTCGAGCTCGGCGTCCACCCGCTGCAGCGCCGTCAGGGCCTTCAACAAGTCGTGCAAGGTACTGCTCCTTCCATGCAAACGTATTCAGGTTCCACGACCGAGCGTCGTGCCCATGATCTTGGTGGGCCCAGCAGGATTCGAACCTGCGCCTGTTCGATTATGAGTCGACGGCTCTGCCGCTAAGCTATGGGCCCCTGTCGAGGGGGCCTTAATACAACCGCGCCGCCCCGACGTAAACGAGGCGGCGCGGATTTTTACGTGTCGATGAAGCTCTTGAGGCGCTTGGCCCGGCTCGGGTGGCGAAGTTTCCTCAGTGCCTTCGCCTCGATCTGCCGGATTCGCTCCCTCGTCACTTCGAAATCCTGCCCCACTTCTTCCAAGGTGTGGTCGCTCTTCTCTCCGATGCCAAAACGCATGCGGAGCACCTTCTCCTCCCGCGGAGTGAGCGTGGCCAGGACCTTCCGCGTCTGCTCGGAGAGATTCATGCTGATGACGGCGTCGGAGGGGCTGACGATCGCCTTGTCCTCGATGAAGTCGCCGAGGTGGCTGTCCTCCTCCTCTCCGATCGGGGTCTCGAGGGAGATGGGCTCCTTGGCGATCTTGAGCACCTTGCGCACGCGCTCGAGCGGAAGCTCCATCTTCTCCGCGATCTCCTCCGGCGTAGGCTCGCGGCCGATCTCCTGGACCAGGTAGCGGCTGGTGCGGATCAGCTTGTTGATCGTCTCGATCATGTGCACCGGGATGCGGATGGTCCGCGCCTGGTCCGCGATCGCCCGGGTGATCGCCTGCCGGATCCACCAGGTGGCGTAGGTGGAGAACTTGAAGCCGCGGCGGTACTCGAACTTGTCCACCGCCTTCATCAGGCCGATGTTCCCCTCCTGGATGAGGTCGAGGAACTGCAGGCCCCGGTTGGTGTACTTCTTGGCGATGGAGACCACGAGGCGGAGGTTGGCCTCGATCAGCTCCTGCTTGGCGCGCTCGGCGCGCCGCTCGCCGCCCACCATCTGCTCGTAGGTGCGGCGGAGCTCCTCCACGCACTTCTCCACGCCGCCGGTCTTCCGCTCGAGCTTGTCCCCGAGCTTGGCGTCGATGAGCGCGTTGCGGATGCGGCGCCGGGCGCTCTTGACCTGCCGGTCGAGCTCCTCGAGCTCGTCCTCGGATAGCCCCGACTCCGCCAGGGCCGCGGGGACCGTCCGGCTCTCCCGCATCTCCTTGGCGAGCTCGAGGATCTGGTCGGCGGACATCTTCGCCTTCGCCTCGGCCTCCTTGATCTCCGCATCGGCCTCGTCGATGGTGAAGATGATGCGCTTGAGATCCTCGACGATGAGGTCGATCTGCTTCTTGTTGAGCTTGATCTCCTCGAGGAGCTCGGCCATCTCGGCCTGAAGCGTCATCTGCTCGTTGCGGATCGCCTGGATCCGAGCCTCGGAGAGGTTCTCCTTCTCGAGCTGCTCGTCGAGCTTGCGGTTCTCCCGATCGAGCTTCTTGAGCTTCTCGATGGTGCGGATGACCTGGTCGGTCTTGGAGGTCTCGGCACCGCTGCGGCGAACCGGGACGTCCTCGTCCTCCAGATCGTCGGAATCGCCGTCCCCCTGGCCCTCGGGGGCGTCCTTCACCACGTCGCGGACGCGGATCTTGCCCTTCTTCAGCTTCTCGCCGAGCTCGACGATGGCGGCGATCGCCATCGGAGCGCCGAGGACCGCGCGCAGCACCTCCCGCTCGCTCTCCTCGATCCGCTTGGCGATCTCGACCTCGCCCTCGCGGGTGAGGAGGGCGACCGAGCCCATCTTCCGCAGGTACATGCGGACCGGATCACCGCCCCGGATGAAGGCGGCGTCCTCGTCGTCCTCCTCGTCCTCCTTCCGCTCCTTGTCAGGCTCGGCGTCGACGAGGGTGGGCTTGGCCTCGCGCAGGAGGCCTTCGCTTCCGACCTTGGACGCGTCGACGACGGGGATGTCGTGATCGCCGAACATCGCCATCACGTCGTCGAGCTGGTCGGGGGAGATCATGTCCGCGGGAAGGGTGTCGTTGACCTCGTCGAAGGTCAGAAATCCCTTCTCGCGCCCGAGCTCGAGCAGGGCCTTGAACTCCTTGCGATCCGCGGTGGGGACATCCTCTTCCTCGTCGTCGGTGAGGCTGAGGTCCTCGACGTCGTCGTCGGGGAGGTTGGGGAAGGGGAGCTTGGCGCGCTCGGCCGGCGTGAGGGGGCGGCGCCGCTTGCCCTCCTCCTGGGGCTCGGCCTCGGCGCCGGCCGCGGTCTCGGCCTCCTTGGCCGCGGCCTTCTCCTCCTTGGCCTTCGTCGACTTCTTGGCGGCCTTCGCCTTGGTCGGCTCGTCCTTCGCCGCCTTCTTCGCCTTGGCCTTTTCGGTCCCGGCCTCCTTGGTCTCCGCGGCCTTCTTCGCGGTCTTGCGGGCGGTCTTCTTCTCGGCGGCCTCCTCGGCGGCTTCCGCGCTCTTCTTCGAGGACTTGGTCGCAGCCTTCGCCGGGGCCTTGGCGGAGCTCTTGGAGGCGTCCTTGGCGGCCGTCTTGGCCGGAGCCTTGGCGGTGGCCTTGGTCGAGGTCTCCTCGGCGGCCTTGGTCTTCTTGACCGTCTTGGCCGCGGTCTCGGCCTTCGCCTTCTTCGCCGGGGTCTCGGCCGCCTTCTTCGCAGAGGCCTTGGACGCGGTCGTCCCCTTGGTGGCGGACGCCTCGGCCTTCTTCGTGGAGGTCTTGGCCTTGGTGGAGGACTTGGTCTCGGGCTTCGAGGCCTTCGCCGCGGTCTTCTTCGCGGTCGTCTCCTTCACCTCCGCCTTGGCCTTCTTGGCCGACTTGGTCTCGCTCTTCTTCACCGATGCGTCCGTGCCGGCCACGGCCTTTTGCGTTTTGCTCTGCGCGTTCTGCGCCATGGAATCTCCTCGCTTCCCGAAGCGGGGGGCCGTTTCGGAAAGATCGACGATGGAACGGAACGCTCGCTCCGTCCCTTCCCCAACGCTCAGGCAGCGCCTCGAAGCTGCTGCATGAGCTCGTCCATTCTCTCCCGGAGCCGCTCGACGTGCTCGCCGAAGGTCCGGATCGTCTCCAAGATCGCTTCCTTCTCGCGGGGATCTCCGGGCCCGAAGAGATCGCGCTCCAGCTCGGCTCTCGCCCCGATCGTCGACTTGAGATCCTGCCGCAACTTCTCGATTTCCAGATGGAGGAGGCCGTCCCGGGCCTCCTTTTCCCAATCCTTCTCGTCCCCTTGGGCGACGAGTCGTCGGACTCGCTCCCCGAGCGCGCGTCTGGCAACCTCGGGAAGCCTCGCAAAAATTTCCTCGGCCTCCGCGCCCTCGGAGAGCAGGAGGCCGACGGCCTCCTTCAGATCCATGTCGCCGAGCAGCGAAACGATCTTTTCGCCCAGGATCGGGCGCAGGCGAGGGAAGGCGAAGAGGTAAGCGACGAGTTCGATTTCCCGTCGCGGAGGCGGACCCTGGCGCGGCCGCGCGGGGCGGGGCGCCTCCTTTCGCGCCACCGGCTCCCGCCTCGGCGGCGCGCCCGCCGGTCCGAAGTAGGCCTCGACCTCGCGAGGGGAGAGTTCGAGCGCGCGCGCCACCTCGGCCAGGAAGAGCTTCCGCTGCACGCCCTCGGGAATGGAGGAGACGATCGGCCTCAGCTCCCCGAGCGCCCGCATCGCGGCTTCGTAGCCTCCCCCACGGGGGAGGAGGGCGGAGAGGACGTGATCGGAGAGGGCCGGCGCCTCGGCCTCGAGCTCGCGGTAGGCCTGGGCGCCCCTCTCGCGCAGGAAGGTGTCCGGGTCGTGTCCGCCGGGAAGCGTGATCACCCGGGCGGCCAGCCCCGACGCGAGGATGGGGCCCGCGAGCCGAAGCGCCGCCTTCTTCCCGGCCTCGTCGCCGTCGAGGAGGAGGGTGAGCGTCTCGACCCCCAGCCGCTCGAGGCGCTGGAGGTGCTCGGGCGTCAGCGCGGTGGAGCAGAGCGCCACGGCGTTGTCCACTCCCGCTTCCCAGAGGGCGATGGCGTCGAAATAGCCCTCGACCAGCACGGCCTCGGCGCGGGCGCGGAGGGCGGGCCGGGCCACGTCCAGGCCGTATAGGGTCTGGCTCTTGCGGTAGAGGGGGGTCTCTCGGGAGTTGACGTACTTCCGGGGATCGTCGCCCTCGATCACGCGGCCGCCGAAGGCGATCACCTTTCCGTCGGCGTCGCGGATCGGGACCATCAGGCGACCGCGAAAGACGTCGTAATGGCCGGGCCTTTCCCCTTCCCGGGCGACGATCAACCCTGCTTCCTCCGCATCCCTCGGATCGATCCCCTCCCGGGCCAGGCGATCGCTCAGATCCTGCCAGGCCTGTAGGGCATAACCGAGCCCCGCCCGCCTCGCCATCTCCTCCGAGACTCCGCGATCGGCCAGGTAGGCGCGGGCCTTCCCGCCCGCGGGACCCCAGAGGTTTCGCTGGAAGTGGGAGGCCGCGACCTCGCAGGCCCGAAGGAGCGCGCGTCGCCGGGCGATGCGGCGCTGGGTCTCCGGATCGTAGGCCAGGCTGACCCCCGCCTGATCGGCGAGCTGGCGGAGGGCGGTGGGAAAGTCCTTGCCCTCGATCTCCATGACGAAGGTGATGGCGTCCCCGCCCTTGTCGCAGCCGAAGCAGCGGAAGCGCCGGCTCTCCGGGAAGACGTGGAAGGAGGGCGTGCGCTCGCCGTGGAACGGGCACAGACCCGCGAAGCTCCGTCCCACCCGGCGCAGTTCGACGTGCCGGCGAACGAGCTCCACCAGATCGGTGCGGAGGAGGACCTCCTGGATCTTTTCCCTACCGCTCAGCAATGCCTTGCTGCCGCCCCTTGTCGAGGCTCCCGTCGTCGAACGTCGAAGCGCCCGATGGAGGGCATCCAACGGGCGCATGGACGGTGAGATCGACACTCGGTCGATTCACATTCCCGCCTTGCGGAGCTTCTTGAGCGCCCTCTTCTTGGCGGCGAGCGCCTTCTTCTTCCTCTTGACGGAGGGCTTCTCGTAGTACTCGCGCTTGCGGATCTCGGAGAGGATTCCGGCCTTCTCGCACTGCTTCTTGAAGCGCTTCAAGGCATTTTCGAAGCTCTCTCCGTCTCTTACGCGTACGCCTGGCATTCGCTACGTCACCTCCCCTCTCGCCAAGATTTCCGCCTCGCGGCGGATGGAACGACGATCGGCTCCGCGCCGACCGAAACCGAGCGACTATATGCCGCCTGGACGGGCTGTCAAGCCGATGGGGCGCGGAGGCGGCCCCCCTTTACCTCCCGGGAGGGACGCGGTCAAGCGGAGACGATCGGGAGCCGCGACGGAGGAGAGGCTGGGGATCCTGCCGGCTCTCGCACGCTTTCAGGCGGTGCAGGAGGTCGAGGGTCATGGGGTCGTGGGGGATCTCGTCCGGCTCCTTCCCCTCCGCCTCCAGCTCGCTCGGCCAGCGCTCGTAGACGTGGCGTGGGGGCTCCAGCTCCTCCAGGCGGCGCTCCATGGGAGGGGGGCGGCAGTCCTCGTCGTCGGGGTGCTCCGCGCAGCGGCGGAGGGATTGGAGCAGGCGGAGGGCCTGGGCGTCCTGCGGGTCCTCCACCCAGCCGAAGGCGTCGCGCTCGGCCGCCACCCGACGCAGGTAGGCCTCGCGCGCCCGGAGGGCTTCGCGGAGCGGGGCGCAGGGGTCCTGGGCTTCCGCCTCGGCCTCGGCCGGGGGCGCGGCCGGCTCCGGAGGCGGGGAGGGGACGATCGCCGCCTCCGCCTGGGTGTCCTCCTGCGGAGCTTCGTCCTCTTCGTCGGAGGTCTGGATGGAGAGGAAGGAGCCCTCGGAATCGTCCCCGCCCACCCGGACCCGCTTCATGAACTCGGGGAGGGGATCTTCCTCGCCTTCCGCGGCCTCGGGCGTTTCGACGGGTCGGAGGGGGTGGCGGAGAAAGGCGGGGACCTCGTCGGCGTCGCTCGCCCCGGCGGGCCCCGCCATCCCGAGGGAGGCGAGGACGAGGAGGGCGAGTCGCCGGCCGGCCCTCATGCCTCCCGATCGACGATCCGGTTCACCCGGTCGCGCAGCTCCTTCCCGGTGCGGAAGAGCACGCCGCGCTTCGGTTTGACCTCGATCCGCTCGCCCGTCTTGGGGTTCCGGCCCTGGTAGCCGTCGTAGTGCTTGACGTGGAAGGCGCCGAAGCCCCGGATCTCGATGTTCTCGCCGCGGCAGAGGGCGCTCGTCATCGAGTCGAAGATGCTCTCGATGGCCATCTCCGCCTGCTTCTGGGTCAGGCCATTCTTGCGGACGAGCGTGGCGATCAGGTCGGACTTCAGCATGGCATCAAGTTTCGTAGCAGAGGGCGGGGCCCGATCTCAAGTGGCGCCGGGCTCCCCGGTCTTCTCGCCGACGCTCTCCGCCTCGGCGGCCCGCGACGCTGGGGCCTCCTCGGGGAGCTCGCCATTGCGCACGGCCGGGGCGTTCGCGCCCTCCTCGGTCCGGGCCGTGGCTTCCTGGCTCGCGACCTTGGCATCCTGGCTCGCGACCTTGGCCTCCTGCGCCGCCCGAGCTTCCTGGGCCGCTTTCTGCGGGCTCGGGCGCTGGGGCTTGGGCCGGTCCTGGCGCCCCACGAAGTCGAACTGCTCGATGTGGTAGTGCTGCTGCGCCCGGACCTGGATGGTCTTGTTGAACTTGTCCATCAGGTGGCGGAGGTTTTCGCGCTCTTCGCCCTGGAGGACCTTGGCCACCTCCGGGTGGCAATTGATGACGAGGATCGGCTCCCGGAAGGCGGTGGCCTCCCGCCGGATCTCCCGGAAGATCTCGTAGGCGACGGTCACGCGGCTCTTCACCGTCCCGCGTCCGTCGCAATAGGGGCAGGGCTCGTTCATCATCCGGCCGATGGACTCGCGCACCCGCTTGCGGGTCATCTCCACCAGGCCGAGCTCGGAGATCTTGAGGACGTTGGTCTTGGCCTTGTCCTTTCCGAGCGCTTCCTGCAGGGCCTTGAACACCTTGTCGCGGTTCTGGCCCTTGTCCATGTCGATGAAGTCGATGATGATGATGCCGCCGATGTTCCGCAGGCGGAGCTGGTAGACGATCTCCTTGGCCGCCTCGATGTTGATCTTGGTGATCGTCTCCTCGAGCGACTTCTTCCCCACGTAGCGGCCCGAGTTGACGTCGATGGCGGTGAGCGCCTCCGCCTGGTCGATGACGATGTAGCCGCCGCTCTTGAGCCAGACCTTCCTCTGCTGGGCGCGCTGGAGCTCGTGCTCGATGCCGTAGGCGTCGAAGATCGGCTCTTCGCCGGTGTAGTACTCCACGTGCTCCGCGAGGGCCGGATCGGTGGCCTTCACGAAGCGCATGATCCGCTCGTACTGCTCGCGGTCGTCGATCACCAGCTTCTCCACGTCGGCGGAGAAGAGGTCGCGGGTCGCGCGCAGCACGATGTCGAGGTCGGGGTGGAGGAGGGTGGGGCCCGTGGGCTTCTCCTTCTTCCGCTGGATCTCGTCCCAGATGTGCATGAGGAAGCGGGCGTCGGCCTGGAGCTTCTCGGCCGGGACGCCCTCGGCGACGGTGCGGACGATGAAGCCCGTCCCCGGCGGCCGGATCCCCTCCACGATCTCGCGGAGTCGGCGCCGCTCCTTGTCGTTCTCGATGCGACGGGAGATGCCGATGTGATCGACGGTCGGCATGAAGACCAGGTGCCGCCCGGGGATCGAGATGTGGCAGGAGATGCGCGCGCCCTTGGTGCCGATGGGATCCTTGACCACCTGGACGAGGATCTCCTGGCCCTCCTTGAGGAGGTCCTGGATGTTGACCTCGCCCTCGGCCCCGTTCGGCGCCTTCGGGGCGCGGGCCTCCTTGGCGGCCTCGCCGTCGGCCTCCACGTCGGGCGGGCTCTCCGACTCGGGGTGCTCGCCCTCCGTGAGATCGTACTGGCGCTCCGAGAAGGAGGGGTCGTAGGTGACGTCGGAGACGTAGAGGAAGGCGGCCTTGTCGAGGCCGATGTCCACGAAGGCGGCCTGCATCCCGGGCAGGACCCGGACGACCTTCCCCTTGTAGATGTTGCCGACGATTCCTCTTTCCTGGTTTCGCTCCAGGTAGAATTCCGAGATGTGTCCGTTCTCGACCAGAGCGACGCGCGTCTCCGGATCGGAAGCGTTGATCACGAGGATGGAAGACATGAAAAATCCTGCGCGGCTCGACCGCGCCACGGTGCCGCCGAAGGCGTCACGGCGTTGGGATGCCTGGTGGGTCCGCAAAAAGGCGGGGGCGTTCCGACCCTCTTGGCGGCATATCGGCGGGGCCCTGACGGGCGGTGAAGCCGCCGACCCAACTGCCGTGTCCTCCGGTAGCCGCCGGAGGTTGAGCGGCCCGAGGCCGCAATGACAGGGCATGGGACGCCCCGCCCCATGCCGTATGACTCCCCGAATAGGACGGCCGCACCGGCCGTCGATTGGGAAGGAATCTGCCCTAGTCGGCGTCCGCGGGCAAGGAAGAAAGGCGTGGGCGGCTCCCGTCGGTCCGGGGTCATGCGACTATTGACCCGATTTGCCGCGGATTCTAGAGTCTAGGCCCTGCAACCGGGTCCTGGCCCTTCTGCGACTCGAGGTCGTCATGAAAGCGAATGCTTTGCGTTGGATGGTCGTACTCGCCTGCCTTTTCGCCTTCGCGTGCGGCGACGAATCCGGTGACGGGGATGGCGGAACGGGCGGAGGCGTCGGAACCGGTGGAACCGGCGGCGCCGGGGGAGACGGCGGCACCGGCGGAGACGGTGGAACCGGCGGGACCGGAGGTGGAGGCCCCACCTGCGGCGACGGCAAGGTCGACCCCGGCGAGGAGTGCGACGACGGCAACGAGTTCGACAACGACGGTTGCTCGACCTCGTGCAAGATCGAGGGCACCTGCGAGACGCCCTACGACTTCCGCGCCATGGCGATCTACTCGCCCCAGCACAAGCAGCGGCTCGTCGGTGACGTGTCTCCCATCACCTTCGCCTCGCTGGTCTCGCCCGAGGTGAACCAGTGCGGCCAGGGCAATCGCTCCGCGGTCTTCCTCTACCGCAACGGGAGCGAGCGGGGTTACCTCAGCGTCGGCGGCCTCGTGCCGGAAGGCTTGGAGCCGGCCGTCAGCATCGCCGTCCGCAAGACCTGCGACGCCCCGGCGAGCGAGCAGATCTGCCGCATCGCCGACGGAATGCTCTCCGAAACGATGATCATCGCGCCGGAGGAGGAGGTCTACATCATCGTCGACGCGCACGAGAACGTGCAGGATACGCAGCCCTACATCGTCGGCGCCGCCTTCGCCGCCGTCCGGGGCGTGGGCGATCCCTGCTCCCTCGAGCCCGTGGCGGACGAGCCGCGCTGCGACGAGGGCCTCGCCTGTGGTCCGAACGAGGAGGGCAAGCTGGTCTGCCACGAGGACGAGCCGCCGGTGATCGAGCGCCTGCGCGCGCACCGGGACGGGAACCGGCTGATCATCCTGGTGGACGGGACCGACGTGCCCGGAAACGTCGTGGCCATGGAGATCCTCTTCAAGGACGCCGTGGGCAACACCCTGCCCTTCGACGGCTACGACATCGGCGACCTCCGGATCGTCTTCCCGGAGTCCGACCCCAACGGCAAGTCCTCGTTCCGCGCGGAGTGGGAGGTTTCGAACTTCTTCACGAACCCCACGGTCTCCGGGACGGTCGAGGTCAGCGTGCGCCTGGTCGACAACAACCTGAACCTGAGCGAGGTCGCCGAGCGTCCGGTCGAGAACATCCCCGTGGTCGGCGAGGGACACGAATGCGACCGCAACACGAGGGAGTGGAAGTGCCTCGAGGGCCTGCGGTGCATCCAGGGTACCTGCACTTCCGACTTCTGAGCCTTCGTCCCGACCACGGCGCCCCGGCGCCGTGAAGACCCCGTGCCTCCCCGGCACGGGGTTTTTTCATGGCCCGTCGTAGATGACCACGCCGTGGGTGGTGCCGACGATCAGCCGGCGAGGCGAGGTGGAGCGGTCCACGAAGACGCTCGTCACCGCGCCGGGGATCCCCTCGGCGGCGCTCCAGACCAGCACCACCGAGCCCCCGACGATCCTCGCGAGCCCGGCTTCGGCGGCCACCCAGAGGCTCCCGTCCACGTCGAGCGCCAGGTCGCGGATCCGATTGTCGGGAAGGCCGTCGGCCGTGGTGAGGTAGAGGAACGAGCCGTCCGGCGCCCGATAGGCGAGGCCGTTTCCGAAGCTCGCGACCCAGAGTCCGCCCGAGGCGTCGGCCGCCAGCGCCATCACCCAGTCGTGCCCCTCGGGATCGAGGGCGATCCCCTCGGGCCAGACGTCGAGTTCGGGGGCGATCCGAGCCCAGAAGTTGCCGCCCTCGCTGGCGTAGTGGATGAGGCCGGTGCGGGCCGCGGCACCGACCCAGACGTTGCCGTCCGGCGCCACGGCGATGCCGCGGAAGTCCCCCGTGAAGAGGGAGTCGCCGACGTTGATGGCCGGGTGCACGTGCTCGAAGACCTGCCCGTAGGCCGCCGACCACATGGCGGCGCCGTGGTTGCAGCCGAACCAGACGTCCCCGCGGAAGGGCCCCTCCAGGACGGGGACGATCCGGTAGCAGCTCCGCAGGACGTCCCGGCCATCGGGGTAGAGATCGCTGGGGGGCGAGGAGATGTCGTAGTGGAAGCGATCGAGGGTGCCGTCCCGCAGGCGCACGCGATCGACGTCTCCGCTCTTGGAGATCTCCTCGGGATCGTCGAAGGGGTTGTCGTCGGGGAAGAGCCCTTCGTATCCCACCCAGACCTCGAGGTCCTCGCCGCCGGCGACCGAGAGCACGGGGTAGGGGAGGAGCCCATCCTCCTCGGTGAAGGACTCCCAGAATTCGGAGCCGCTCCGCAGGAGGAGGAGCGCCTCGCGGTTCGCGGCCCAGACGTTGCCTCCGCGGTCGGCCCCCACGCTCCAGACCGGGCGCTCGAGCCCCTGGTCGGGCCCCCAGCGCCGAAGGTGCTCGTCCACCTCGATCGGGGGAAGGACCGCGGTGCCCCCGGTCCCTCCCTCGCCGCCCGTGCCCCCGTCGCCCCCTTCGCCGCCGGTCCCCCCCGTACCGCCGGTGCCGCCGCCCGTGCCCCCGGTCGGGGTGATGGGCGTGACGTCGTCGAGGCGGTCGTCGGCGCAAGCGGCCAGGACGAGGATCGAGCCGACCAGGAGAAGCGCGCGAGTTGGCAGATTCATCTTTCCCCTCCGAAGCGATGGCAGGAGCAAGAGGCCTGCCACGCGGCGATCGCGTCGGAGGGCCGTCTCCGGGGCCGGGCGTGGGCATCTCCCCGCCCTGGGAGGGAAAGACCCTTACCCAGCGACGGACATTTCCGGTCCGGGCGGGACGCGGCAGATGAGGAGGGGGCTCGTGCAGGTGGAGGCGAGGTGGCCGGCGACCCGCCCCATGGGGCGGAGCGGCCGGCTCACCCCCGCGCCGACGACCAGGACGTCGGCCTGGAACGACTGGGCGGCGTGCAGGAGTTCGATCGCGGGGTCGCCGACGAGGAGGCGGCTCTCCGGCGGCGGAAGGCCCCCATCCGCGGCCTCCCTTCCGAGCTCCTCGAGGAGGGAGGCCGCGTCCTCCCGGGTGGCGTCGCGCGGCCCGGAAGGGAGGCGATCCGGGACGACGGAGACGAGGAGGAGCGAGGCCCCGGTACCGGCGGCGAGCTGGAAGGCGCGGCGCGCGGCGGCGAGCGCGGTGGGGCCGCGCCGGGCGCCGACGGCGATGCGTTCGATGCGGGGGATCGAGAAACTCTCCTCGCGGAGGAGGGCGACCGCGGCCCTGGACTCGCGCACGACCGCCGCGGAGACGCTGCCGATGCCCAGGCGGGACCGCCCCGAACCCACGCAGACGAGATCGGCCCCGATCTCGTCCTCCATCTGGAGGATGGCGGGGAGGGCTCGACCGCCGACGATCCTCCGCTCGGCGACGAGGGCCCGCCCGCCCAGCGCGGCCTGGGCGGAGGCGAGGGCCGTCTCGCAGCGGTGCTCGAGGCTGGGTTCTCGGACCAGAGGCCCGGTGATGGGAGGGCTGCGTCGGTCGGTCACGCAGAGCAGGTGAATCGTGCCCCGACGGCTCGCCACGCTGGCACCGAAGAGAGCCGCCGAGAACGAGGACGGCGTACCGTCGACCGCCACCAGGATCCGATCGAACACCAGGGAATGTGGGGATCGACGCGGGGAAGGGGAAGGCGACGCAATCGACCGTGCACCCTTGTCGGATGGTGCAACGACCCAAATGTTTGGGTCATGGTGAATTATCGGAAGACGGAATCCTGGCGGCTGCACTGGGGAGCTCTCCTCGGCGGGGCCGTCATCGCGGTCTCCATCGGCTGGCTCGGAGAGCTGGTGGGTGGGTTGTTCATGCTCTTTCAGCCGGGCGAGAGCTCCGTGTGGGGGTGGATCGGAGGGCTTCTCACGGTGGTCTTCTGGGCGGGCGCGGCCTTCGTGGGCGGCTTCGTGGCCAGCCGCAGCGCGGACCGCCACACCCGCGCCGGCGGCATGGTCTACGGCGCGGTGGTCTGGGGGCTGATGGGCGCCTTCGGCGCGCTCCTCTTCGCCCTCCTCGGCGGGACGGTCGGCCTCCTCGCCGGCGGCACGGCCGGCGCGGCGCGCCTCTCGCTGGGCATCGGGATCCTGGCGCTGCTCGCCTCGGCCGCGGGCGCCGTCATGGGCGGCCTCGCGGGCCAGACCGAGGCGCTGCAGACCCTGGCCGAGGAGGAAGAGGAGGAGGAGCGGCCGGGCCGCGGGACTCCTCGGATCGGCAAGCCCCCGGAGCAGCCGCCGCGCGAGCCTCCGACTCCCATCCACTGAGGCGGCGCTTCGAAACGCAGCCATGGACGCCGGCCTCCGGGCCGGCGTTTTTCATTTTTCCCGAGCGGGTTGAACGGGGTCCGGCCGATCGCTAGACTGTCCGGCTTTCCAAGGGGCAAGATCCCGACCGGGATGGAATTCGAATGCGCTTGAAGGTCTGCTACCACGACAACTGCTTCGACGGTCTCGCTTCGGCCGCTTCCTTCACCCGCTTCTTTCTCCAGACGATCGATCCGAAGGCGCAGGTCGAGTACGAGGGGCTCGCCTACCGGGGCCAGAACCCCTTCCACGAGAGACTCCTCTCCGGCGACGTGAACGCCATCCTCGATTTTCGCTACACCGCCGATCCGAAGCTCGACTGGTACTTCGACCACCACGTCTCCGCCTTCCAGGAGCCGGGGGACGAGGAGCACTTCCGCGCGGATCGGAGCGGGAAGAAGTTCTGGAATCCCGAGGCCCGGAGCTGCACCAAATTCATGACCGACGTCCTGCGCTCCCGGTTCGACTTCGATCCGGGCCCGATGGAGGAGCTCATCCACTGGGCGGACATCATCGACGGCGCGCAGTTCCCCAGCGCCGAGATGGCGGTCGAGCTCGAGGAGCCGGCGCTCCGGCTGATGACGCTGATCGAGGCGGAGCGGGAGCCCGCCTTCCTCCACCGGATCATCCGGTGGATGCAGGAGGAGTCTTTGGCGGAGATCGTCGCGCGCCCCGAGGCCGCGGCGAAGATCGACGCCCTCCTCGAGACGCATCGGGAGAACGTGGAGCTGATCCGGCAGCGGGCGGAATGCGAGGACGGCGTGGTCTTCTTCGACATCTCCGACCGGATGCGGGACAACGCCAACAAATTCATCCCCTACTACCTCTTCCCCGACTGCCGCTACAGCATCAACGTCTCGGCCTCCGCCACGCGCACCAAGATCTCCCTCGGCTCGAACCCCTGGTCGAAGGTGCCGCGGACCCACGACCTGGCCTCGATCGCCTCGCGCTACGGCGGAGGCGGCCATCCGGTGGTGGCGGCCATCTCCCTGGACGCCGGCCAGGCGGACAAGGCCCGGGAGATCGCGCAGGAGATCGTCGGGATCCTTCGGTCCAGGACCTAGCGGCGGCGGTCCTTCATGCCGACGGTCGATTCGGGAAGGGGCGCCGCCGGTCGGTGCGGCGGCTCCTCGCCCCGGACGAAGGTGTAGCGGTAGACCGGCTGGCCCCGCTCCAGGTAGCCCCGTTCACGGGTGGAGGGCACGTCGGAAGGATCCCGAGGTGCGAGATTCCCGGGGCCGAAGGGGTTGCGGAATCCGACGGCTTCGAGCACCTGGGCCATCTCCTTGCCGCGCATCTCCACGTCGGTCCGCAGCTTCACCTCCCCCCCCACCCGCAGGAGGTTGTAGAGCAGGATGGCGGTATCCTCGTCCACGAGGCGTCGTTCGTGATGCCGCTTCTTCCACCAGGGATCCGGAAACTGGATGTGGAAGCGCGAAACCGAGCCGGGCACGAAGAGGCGGGGCAGGACCGTCTTGGCGTCCGCGCAGAGCACGACGAGGTTGGCGAGCCCGTCGGCCTCGGCCTTGGCCTCGATCTCGGCGGCCAGCTTCTTGCGGATCTCCAGGGCCACGAGGAGGATCTCCGGCCGAGCCCGCGCGTAGCCCAGGGCGAAGCCCCCGGCGCCCGCGCCGAT
>Ga0180216_1002565_pt1 | contig 14997 bp, 7 predicted proteins | sample eDN3rd37CBELigMG_FD_128879 | JGI IMG/M metagenome (GOLD analysis project Ga0180216, IMG submission 128879) | Enriched Miracle-Growth compost microbial communities from Emeryville, California, USA - eDNA 3rd pass 37_C BE-Lig MG (version 2)... ... | reverse complement strand
GAGAGCGTCGAGATCGCTCGGCGGCTGGCCTTGGAGTCGCCGGTCCCGATGCGCGTGATCGTCAATGAGCGCAATAGCGGCGGCACGTTCCGCCAGTGGTTGAAGGGCTTTGAGCTGGCCGAGGGCGATCTGGTCTGGATCGCCGAGTCGGACGACCGCGCTCATCCCGAATTCCTGGAGCGCCTGCTCCCGGAGTTTCACGACCAAGACGTTGTTCTCGCCTATTGTCAGTCGGCCTTAATCGACTCGGAGGATCGGCTCCTCGCCCCGGACTTCCTGGGGCACACCGACGACATCTCGCCCGCGCGCTGGCGATCGCGCTATTCGGCCACCTGCGACGAGGAGGCCGAGATCGCGCTGAGCCGGAAAAACACGATCCCAAACGCCAGCGCCGCGCTCTTTCGGCGATGCGGCGAGCTGGATTTCGCCGACGAGCTGGCCGGCTTGCGTTTCGCGGGAGATTGGCTCTTTTACGCGTTGCGGATTCGCGGCGGCAAGATCGCCTTCCAGCCCGAAGCTCTGAACCATTACCGCCGCCATGAGATGTCGGTCTCGCATCAGGCGTTCAAGGACGACACCCACGCCGAGGAAACCCTTTATGTGAAAATCCGGGTCATCGAGACGTACTCCGCCTCGGCCAAGGCGATCTGCCTCGGACTTGCCCAGACGTTTCTTGAGCACGCCATGCTGGCCCGGATGTTCAACCTCAAGCGTCCGCCGCTCACCTCCTGCCCGCGCGCCGCGATCGCGAAACTGCTCGATCGCGCCCGAGCCGCGTTCGAGCGCCAAACCGAGGCCCGCGGCGAGTTGAGGATTCTCTTCATTCTCGACGCGCCCCGACGCGACCTCGCCTTCGTTTCAAGCCTGCATCTGATCAACGCCCTGGCTCGGGACCATCGCGTCTTCCTGTGCGTCGCCTCGCCATCGGCCGAGAGCGAGACGCTGGCCGCGGAGCTTGACGCGCGCGTCACTCCCATCGAGGGAACGCTTGGCGCCGCGCCCTGGTCGTCCGATGGGTTCGAGGGCGGCTTCCGCGTCGATGTCCTCAAGGAGTTGATCCGGTTCCACCAGATCGACGTGATCCATTCGCGATTCGAGGAGGCCGATCGACTGGCCGCCACGATCAATGTCGACTTGAACCTGCCCTGGTTTGTTCATGTCGACGACGCCCGAGCTCCGTTCGAGGGCTCGGCCGACCCGACGCTTCACGAGGCGCTCGCGACGGTCTCCGGCGTGTTTCACGAGGGAGCCGACGCGCGCGGGCTCGCCGCGTCGCGGCCTGGGCTCGCGGGCAAATCCTGGATTCGGTTGTACGACGGCCTGAACCCCGAGGCGCTCGCGGTTCCGGAGACTCCGATTCGCAAGCGGGACGGTGAGTTCCTGGTGTATCTTGTCACGGACGATGAGCGACGCGACCCGGATTCCCAAAGCGCGATGGCCGCGGTTCAACTGGTCAATCGCCTCTCCTCCGCGGAGCGGGGCGGCCGGCGGGTGAGGCTCGTTTTGCCCGACGGATCGGTCGCGGCCTCGTTGGACTCGGAGGGGCTGGACGAGTTTGCCGTGATGGCCCAGTGCGACACCGCGATCGCGCCCAACGCCGGCGATTCATGCCGCGTCTCGCCGCGGATCGCCGCGTTGCTCGCCCGGAGGATTCCGGTCATCGCCCCAAACGCGGGCGCGATCCGCGACATGTTGTCGCCGGCTCCGCGGCAAGCGGGGCTGGAGGTTCCATCCGACGGTCGGCCGACGCTCGCCGCCGACCGCGCGGCCACCGCCATCCTCCGTTACCTCAGGGAGCCCAACCTGCACGGGGCGCATCGCGATGGAGCCGGCGAGCTTTTCGACGCCCGATTCCGAGTCGATCACGCGGCGGCCATCTGCGCGGCGGCCTATCACCACGCCAGGGACTTTCTCGTCTTCGCGCCCGAGCCTCGTGTCTCTTCGTCGCCCGACGTCCGCCCGACGCCGGGGATCGTGTCGCGAGAGAGCGCGTGATTGGGGCGCGCCTCAGGGAAGCCTGAACAGCATGGCGTACTGACCGAGGACGTTGCCGAGCCTGGAGTCGAGTCTCAGGCCGGCCTCGGTCGCCAGTTCAATGAAGTAGTCGATCTCGATGTCGATGCGCGCCTCGTTACCTGAGTATCGAGTGCCCGGCGCGGGGTTGATGTGGATGGTCGGGAGGAACAATCCCCGCGGCGAGAGAACGCGGCGGACCTCGCGGAGATAATGTTTGGCGTCGTCCTCAAGCAGGTGGGTGAACAGCGAACAACCCCAGGCGAGATCAATCGACCCATCGTCCGCGGGGAAGACGACCTCGGTGGACTTGAGCGTCCCGGACGGGTTGTAGCATTCGGAGTGGACGTCGAGGCAATGGAACTCGAATTTCCCGCCGATCCGTGGGGCGAGAAGTTCGTTGCAGAAATCAATGCTGCTTTTGATGACGTCAAAACCGATATACTTCTTCACATGGGGATGGTGCGCGAGGTTCCGCGCCATCTTGCCGCAGCCGCAGCCGATGTCGAGCAGTCGCGAATCGGGGACGAGATACTTGCTAAGCAGGATTTGCCAGGCGTCGCCGCTGAGGAGATATCCGGCCATCGTGGGGGAGCCGACGCTGGACCGAACGCTCGCGCCCGGGATCGGCGGGATGATCTCGGCGAGGAGCTCGGTGCAGCCCAGGCGGAACGGCGCCTGGCCGTCGAACTGGGCCTGTTCCTTGCGGTACTGGTCGAGACGCCCTTCAAGCGAGGCAACCTCATGCCGCAGCGCCTGGATCTCCGCTTCTCTTTTGGCGATCTCTTCGAGATGGTTTTCGGGCGAGGAGGTCGGGAAGAGAGCGCCGAGCAGCCCCTTGCGGCGACGGAGGGCTTTTGTGGGCGCGGCCGGCTCAAGGGTCCCCGTCGCGCCGCCATCTGGTCGCGACTTCCGCGGGTCGAGCTTCGCCATTTGGTTTCGCTTCCTTTCTCGGAACATGACGAACTGGGAATTGACGGATGCCCGTCCGCCAGTGAGCCGGCGAGCGAAGAATCTCGGGCGAGATTGTACGGGAAACCTCCATTTGAGCAAGCGCGGAAATCGGGGCTTCGCGGGCGCTCCGACGCGCTCCGGGAAGCGTTGGAGGCGCGCCGGCGGGGTCGCGCCGCGACTTGCGTCGAAGCGGACTCGAACCGTCTTGACCGCATTTCCCCGTGGTGGTAGACATTCGAGCCCCGCACGCCAAAGGCCCGATTGAAAAATCGGCGAAAGCTCGCGGATCGGCGGCGGATCGTCCAGCGCCCTCGGGCCGAGGCCGCGCTTCCCTTCGGACGAGGCCGCGCTCGCCGCGAAGCCGATCGGGAGACCCCCACGGATCACTTTAAGAGATGGAGCTCGTCCGGAGGGGCTGACGGCGGGATCGTTCCGAATCGTCGCGAGCGCGAGGCGCGCTCCAACCTGGATCGGAGGTCAGCATGGCTCGAGTCCGACTCGTCGATGTGATTGTGCCGGTGAAACGGCGTGGTCGGGAACTGCCGCGCCGGCTTCGCTCCCTGCTGCACAACGCCGGATCGACGCTCGGCCGGCTCCTGATCGTCGTCGAGGGCGCCGCCGCGGAATCGGACTCGACATGGAACGAATGGGTCCGTTCGGAACCTCGCTGCCAACTGCTGCGAGGCGCGCGGGGGGCGGGCTGGGTCGACCTTTGCAACCTCGGTCTCGCGGAACGACGCGGCGACGCGGTCATTCTCCACCCCGACGCCCTGGTGTTTCCGGGCTGGCTGGACGCGCTCGCCGCGGTGGCGCGGTCGGCGGAACGGGTCGCCCTGGCCGCTCCGCTTGGCGAAGGCGACGGCTTGAGCGAGGGGCCGATTGATTGGCGATTGTTTCAAAAGGCCGTGAGCGGCCTTCCCGCGGACACGTCCCTGCCTCGAGCCGGCCTGATCTGCAATTGCCTCCGCGGCGACATCCTCGACGCGGTGGGCCCGCTTGATCCAACGTTCGCATCTCCCCGCGCCGCGCTCGACGACTGGGCGACGCGGGCCCGCAACCTGGGCTTCGTCGCCAGGCGGGCCAATCACGTTCTGGTCTCGCTCGACGGTTCGCGCGGCGACGACGACTGGACGCCGGGCCCCGAGGACATCGCCGAGTTGAACGCCAGGCATCCCCGCCTGGCCGATCGGGTCGCCCGCTTCGAGCGGACGCTCGACGCCACGCTGGACAGGCGCGCGGTGGATATTCAGACCTCGGGGAAAATCAGGGTCGCCCTCGATTTGCGGCATATCTCCCAGGACGTGAACGGCACCAAGAACTACGCGGCCAAACTGGGCAAGGCCCTCGCCGCCATGCCCGAGGTCGAGTTGACCCTGGTGGCGACTCACCCGATCCAGGCCGAAGGCATCCCGGGCCGGCTCGCGCGTCCGGATGACTGGCCCGATGACGTCGACGTGATCCACAAGACGGCGCAGGTCTTCGATCGGCGGCACGCCAAACGGCTCTTCGAGTCGTCGGCCCACGTCGTTCTTACGTATCAGGATTTAATCGCGTACCGGTTGCCGCGCGTTTTCGACGAGGAGGCCGACTACACGGTCTACCAGAACACGAGCCGGATCACGGTCCTCGCGGCCCAGGCGGTCCTCGCCTACTCGGACAACACGGTGACGGAGATTGAGGCCGAATTCGGGATCCCGCGGGAGGATATCCACGGCATTCTCCTGGGGGTGGACGTCGAGGAATTCTCCAGACCCGTCGCCGCGGCCGGGGAGATCCGAAAACGACTTCGACTGCCCGAGCGTTACCTCTTCAGCGTCGCCAGCGATTATCCGCACAAGAACCTCTCGGGGCTGTTGGAGGCGTACGCCAAGTTCCGCGCCACGCGCCCCGAGGGCGATCGGCCGGCCCTCGTGCTGGCCGGGTCGGCCCCGAAGGTCGAGGACGAGCTCGAGGAGCAACACGAGGGGGGGATGCCCCCCGGCGTCCAATTCCTGGGGACGGTCTCGAACGACGAGCTGAGAGTCCTTTATCAAGGCGCCGAGGCGTTCGTCTATTCGTCCTTGTACGAGGGCTTCGGCCTTCCGCCGCTGGAAGCGATGGCCGCGGGCGCGCCCGTGGTCGCGATGCGCGCCTCCTCGGTGCCGGAAGTCTGCGGCGACGCCGCATTGTACGCCAAGGGCCTTTCGTCCGACGACCTGGCGCTCGCCCTGGAGCGGATCGTTGATGACAAGGCGCTGCGACGCGACCTTCGCGAGCGCGGACGAAAGCGGGCCGAGGAGCTTGATTGGCGGGAAACCGCCCGGAGGACGGTTGAGGTCTATCGAAGGATCATTCTAAACCCCTCCCGGCGCTCCCTCGAAATGAGACGCTCGCTGACGGCGGCGATCGTCCACTGGGCCGACGTTGAGGTCCCATTCGCCCTTCCCGCCGCGCCGGCCCAGCCGCTCAAGGGGGCGGAGGCCGCCGCCGAGCGGGGGGCCGCGGCCGAACCGGCGCCCGTCGCCGAACAGGAGCCCATCATCGTGCCGGAACCCGAAATCGAGTCGAAAGACGTCGTCGAACAGGGAGGCGTCGCGGACGCCCCCGCTCCAATCGTCGCGATGCGGACGCCACCGGCGTGTTCGTTTCAGGAGGCGGAGCCGATGGGCATCATCAATGCCTGGCGGGCGCTGGGAGGCGCCGTACGGAGGCGGGTTCGCCGCGACCTGGCGCATGTTCCCGGGTTTGAACGGATTTGGGGCTCCCGATTGAACCGGCTATCCCGCCGCTTCGTTCAGGTCGCCCGAACCGATGGACTCAGGGCCGCCTCGGAACGAGCGCTTCGCAAGGCGAGGGCGAGGTCGACGGGCGCTCCCGGAGTCTGTCCCCCCCCGGGACAAGTTGAACGTCCAGCTTGCTCATACTTCCAGCCTCCCAAGCCCCGAGACCGCTACGAGGCCTGGCGCGGCGCGAACGCGCCGAACCCCAGGAGATCGGAACGACTTCGGGAGGCCATCGAGAGCATCGAGCGGCCAACGATGTTCTCGATCCTCGTTCCGGTTTACAACACGCCCGTCAAGTTCCTGGCCGCGGCGATTGATGGCGCGCTCGCCCAGAGCTACGAGAACTGGGAGCTGATCCTGGTGGACGACGCGAGCACCGACTCGCGCGTCACGACGTATCTCGATGAACAACTTCCGAGCGATTCCCGCGTTCGGTTGATTCGGCGCGAGACCAACGGCAACATCTCCGCGGCGACCAACACCGCGGCCGAGCACGCCCGCGGCGAGTTCCTGGTTCTCCTCGATCACGACGACGTACTGCACCCCGACGCCCTGGCCCACCTGGCGATTCACATCAACGCGAACCCCAAAGTCGATTTGATCTATACCGACGACGACAAGTTGGGGACCGACGGGCGCCGCATGGCCCCTCAGTTCAAACCCGATTGGTCGCCCGAGCTTCTCCTCTCATTCTGCTACACGGCCCATTTGACCGCGACCCGCGCCTCGCTCTATCGCCGGGTCGGCGGAATGCGCCTTGGGTTCGAGGGCTCGCAGGATCATGATTTCTGGCTTCGGGCGTCGGAGTTGGCCCGAGAGATCGGCCACATTCCGCAGATTCTTTACCACTGGCGGGTCTTGCCCGGCTCGACCGCGGCGAGCGGGAACGAGAAACCCCAGAGCTTCGAGGCCGGCCGTCGCGCGGTCGAGGAGGCGTTCGGGCGCCGTGGCGTTTCGTGCCGCGTGAAGCGGCCCGATTGGGCGGTGGCCGCCGGGTGCGGAATCTACGAGCCCGTCATGTCCGATGATGGTCCCTCGGTGGCCATTCTCGTTCCCACCAAGAATCGGAAAAAGCTGCTTCAAACGCTGCTGACTTCGCTTGAGAAGACGACGTACCGCAATTACCGGGTCTACATCATCGACAACGAGAGCGATGACCCGGAGACGCTGGCTTATTTGTCCGCGTCTCCGCACCGCGTCTTGCGGATCAAGAATCCCGACGGCCGCTTCAACTACGCCGCGATCCATAATCGGGCGGTTTCCATGCTGACCGAGGAGTTGGTTCTCTTCATCAACAATGATGTGGAGGTCATCAACCCCCGATGGCTGAGCCAGATGGTGGGCTGGTCCCGCCTGCCCGGCGTCGGCTCGGTGGGCGCGCGCTTGCTCTACACCGATCGCCGATTGCAGCACGCGGGGGTCGTTCACGGTCTGCACGAGGGGCTCGCGGGGCACGCCTTCAAGCTGTTGCCGTGGTGGGACGGCGGCGAGATGGGGCTCGCCCGAGTTACGCGCGATTGCCTGGCCGTAACGGCGGCCTGCATGTTGACCCCGCGCCGGCTCTTTGTCGAGATGGGCGGCTTTGACGAGGAGCGGTTCGCGGTCGCCTACAACGACGCCGACTACGGCTATCGCTTGGTCGACGCCGGCCATCGCAACGTCATCTGCGCCGAGGCCGAGTTGTACCATCACGAGGGCGCCACGCGAGGCTTCGTGGACAACCCTCTCGAAGAGGCGAACTACCGCAAGCTTCACGGCGACCGTCGCGACCCTTACTTCAACCCGCACCTCGACACCGCGATTGAATCGTTCCAACTCAAGCCGACGGTCGTTCCCATCGCCCCCAAGGATCGACCGATTCCGGTGCTAGCGGTGTCGCACAACCTGAACTTTGAGGGCGCCCCGCGTTTCGAGCTCGAATTGATCGCCGGCCTGAAGGAGGCCGGCGCCATCGAGCCCACGGTGATTAGTCCTCTGGATGGTCCGCTGCGAGCCGAGTACGAGAAGGCGGGCATTCATCCTCTGATTGATCCGTCGCTCGCGGCGCTGTTTCAAAACATCAACGCATATCACGAGATCCGTCATCGAACCGCCGATTGGATCGCCCGGGAGGGATTCGAGGTCGTTCACGCCAACACGCTTCACGGCTTCTGGGCGGTGGACGCCGCTCGGACGGCCGGCGTTGGCTCCGTTTGGTCGGTCCATGAAAGCGAAGCGTGGCATGGATACTTTGATCAATTCCCGACGGAGGTCGCTCGCGAGGCCCTCGCGGCGATGAGCCACCCGTACCGCATGGTCTTCTCCGCGCGGAGCACCGCGGACCTCTGGAGGCCCCTCGACTCGAACCACGGTTTCGAGCTGATCCGCTACGGCCTGGACGTCGAACGCTTCGGCCGAAAGCTCGACGAATGCTCGCGAGACGAGGCGAGGGAGCAATTGGACCTCGCCCCCGACGAGGTTTGCGTCTTGCTCTTGGGCACGGTGTGCGACCGGAAGGGGCAACATGACCTGTTGCACGCCTTTAAGCGGCTTGACGACCGCCTGGTCGGCGCGACGCGCTGCGTTGTGGTTGGCGCGCGGGACGGCCTGGAGTACAGCCGGGAGTTGAAGCGTCTGGCGAGCCAGCTCGACCCCGACCGCCGCGATCGCTTCCAGATCGTCGACGAGACCGGCGACACGGCTCGGTACTGGCGGGCCGCCGACATCTTCTGTTGCGCTTCTCGGAACGAGAGTTACCCCTACGTCATCCTGGAGGCGATGGGCCGGGGGCTGCCGATCATTACCACGCCCGTGTTTGGCATCTCGGAGCAGGTCAGGCCGGACGTCAACGCCCTGATCTACGCCCCGTGGGACATCGAGACGCTTCGCCGGCATCTGGAGACGCTCATTAAGGACGAGGCGCTGAGGCGACGGATGGCCGAGGCGTCCTCCCATGTGCTGCAAGCTCTGCCGAGCCACGTCGACAAGCTGAAGCGCTACGCCGATCTCTTCCGGGCCGCGGCCGAGAGCGGGTTCGCGGCGGAGCGGCCGGCCGCCGAGTCGTTCGCGCCGTCCAACGGAACAACCGGACAGGCGGCCTCGGCCGGCTGGAGCCGCGTCGGTGAGCGTTCCGAGATGCAACTGGCGTCGAGGGGACGTTGATTGGCGAGCGCTCGCGCCGCCGCGGTGGTTTTAGCCTCTCTACGTCAGGTGGGGTTGGATGAGTGAAATCCCGGCCAAAACCCTTAAGCGGCGGGGGGCGCTGAGCCGCGAATTCCTTTCCGGAGATGGAATCGAGGTCGGGGCGCTGCACCACCCGCTCGCGCTTGGCCCTCATGCTCGGGTCCGGTACGTGGACCGGTACGACATTGAGGGCTTGCGCTGGCATTATCCCGAATTAGGCGGGTATGATCTCGTGCCGGTGGACGTGGTCGACGACGGAGAGACGCTCTCCACCTTCCGCGACGGCGAGCTCGACTTCCTGATCGCCAACCACTTTCTCGAACACACCGAGAACCCGATCGGCACGATCCGCAATCATCTGCGCGCGGTGCGCCAGGGCGGCAGGCTCTACTTCGCGGTTCCCAACAAGCACGACAGCTTCGACCGCGCGCGACCGCGAACGCCCTTCGAGCACCTGGTCGCCGACGACCGCGACGGCCCCGGGCGCTCGAGGGCCGACCACTATCGAGAGTGGGTGAGGCTCATTGAAAAGCGCGTTGAGCCCGCTGAGGTCGAGGCGCGCGTCGACTTCCTCATGTCGATCAACTACAGCATTCATTTTCATGTTTGGGACGCGCGGTCCTTCGGCGACTTCCTGGACCGGACCAGGACCTACCTGGACAACGCGTTTGACATCGAACATCTCTCGGCCAACGGCGCCGAGATCGTGGCCATTCTGAAGAAGCGCGACCCAGCCTCGCCCCGGCCGAGGTTGTGGATTCCGGTCAAGGTGGACAAACTGCGTCGCTTCCTCTCCACCCACGGGGCGGATTGGAAGGGACGGGCGAGGACCATGCGGGCCGCGCTTGGCGGAGCGACGCGAGCTTCGACCGGTCGGCGCGCTTCCTGACGCCAACATCCCGACCCAACCGCGCGCGCCGGGGCGGAATGAGATCTCAACGCGCGAGTGGCCCGCCCGCGGCTCAACGGGTTCGGGGCGGGCCGGACCGCGATCGGGCCGATGTCGCCTCGGTGAATGTTGACGACCCTTCTCCATCGAAGGGCCCGCCGCCCTGCGAGCGACGCGTTCGTCAAATTTCGTCTCGAAACCGCGTTCAGATCGAGACCCGGAGTTTACCCCGACCCGGATGAAACGCCCCGGCGGACAGGCGTTCTCGCCCGTCCGTCACCGAGTCTGGACGGGCGAGAACGCCTCTCCGCCGGGCTGAAAATGTCCCCTCCGGAAAAACTCCGGATTCCAATTTGAACGCGGTTTAAACCACCGGTGCTTCGGCGGGATTTTGGAGGCCATTCGGACGTCGCCAGATGTGCGCGCGGGGGATCGCGCCTTGCCTCTCGCCCGAACGAGGCCGCGACAAACGCCTCTTCAAGGTCTTCTGCAACGCGATGTCAAATTTGCCGAACCACCAACCGCCAACCAGCGCGAGGACCAATCCGACAACCCCGAGTATCGTAGGGTTGTGGATACCCATGAACTGGTTCGCCGTAAAGAAAAAACAGGTGATGATCGGTACATGGATCAGGTAGAGACCGTAGGAGGCGTCGCCGAGCTTCTCGAAGAAGGAACCTCCCGGAGCGGACTTGTCGCGCCGATCGCCCAGCGCGCCCCACACGATCGTGGCGGTGAAGCTCAGGCCGAGCCCGAAGAATCCGATGGACACCGAGCCCCCGTTTAGGTTGTAGATCAGAACGCCCCCGCAGACCGTCAACAAAAGGAGGCGGCGAGCGCGAGGCGTCGGCTCAAGGCGCTTGTAGACGTGGTATCCCAGCCCTCCCATGATGAAGAGGAGGTTGAAGATCGACAAGAAGATCAGGCCGGGGCCGGGCAGCATCGGACTCGGGAGGCCGAACGCGTGCTGGGCGGTCACGATCGCCCCCGCCCAGCACGCGAGAAACGCCGGAAACCAGCGATGATACAACGCGGTGGCGAAGATCGCGCAAACGAAATAAAAAAAGACTTCGTAAATGAGCGTCCATTCGATGCTCAGAGGGTACGTGACGTTGCCTCCGAACGGCAGCAGCGAGGCCGCGCGGATTAGCCGAGGACAGGCGACTCTGTCGAACAAGGCGATTTTGGCTAGAAGCGTAATGCCGACGGCGGCCCAGAACGTGGGGTAGATCCGTATGAGTCGCCGCTGAAGGAACCGGTCGCGCGACGTGTCAATGATGTAGGCCATCAGGAAGCCGCTGAGCGAGAAAAAGAACCACGCTCCCATGCTGAATTTGGTGTCGAAGACCCGAAAGGGGGTTCTGGGAGCCTTCAGCATCAACTCCAGATAGCAGTTGACGTGATACAGGACCACGGCGACGGCCGCGATCCCTCGGAAAACCTGAAGCGAGCGGAAATACATGGGCGTCCTTCCCGTGATCGCCGTCTCCCGAGGGAGAGCCATCCATGGCGTTTTGAAGGGGGGGGGCATGTTGCGGTTCGCGAGGCGCGCGGCAATTTTAACGAGAGTCGGCCATCACCGCCATTGGAATTGAACAATTCCAAGAATTTCCGGGAGATGGCCCACGATGGCGTAAGTGACGGCGGTCAAGCCGGCTCCGATCATGGCTTCCGGCCTCGAACGATGCTCCGGACGCAGTCAATCCGGATCGCGCCACCGTCATGAGGGAGGGGGAGGAAACCTCGGACGCCGGGGCTTCGACGCAATTCCTGGCGAACCTCCTCCTTCGGGCTCGACGGCGTTCCGCGGTCGAACCATTCGTCGAAGTCGAGGCTGAAGTCCTCCTCCAGATGCTGGACGTCCACCAGGCCGACCTCGGCGAAGAGATCGACGAGTTCCTCCGCGGTGAAATTTCGCGTGTGCGTCTTGTCGCGGGCCTTCTCGATGTCTTGATGCCAGCGAGCCCGATCGGGATCGGGGTCGGTCAGGTGGTCGCTCAACACCACGATTCCCCCCGGGCGGACCAATTCAACCTGCCGCGCGAGGAAGGCCCGGGGATCGAGCACGTGGTGAAGCACGTATCTCGAATAGGCCCCGTCAAAGGGCGCGAGGGCTTCGACGCCCGCGTCGTGGACCGAACCGAGAAGGAATTGGGCCGAGCCTCCCGCGAACGCGCAGCGCCCCCGGGCCCGCTCGATCATCTCGGGCGAGAGGTCCACCCCCACGACGCGGCAACCGGCCTTCAGGAACGCGGCGGCGACCAGCCCCGGCCCGCAGCCGGCGTCGAGAAGTCGGGAGCGATCGGGGAAATCCGCCGCTTGAACCAGCCGCTCCAGCGCGGCGGCGTCGCTTTGAACGGGGGCTCGTTCGAATTGAGGCGCCTGGCCGTCAAACGCCCTGGACAGCGCCTCGTCGTGCTGATTACTCATGTGAAACTATCACCGAATGATGGAATGCGGCTCCGGTCGAGCGAGCGCTCAATCGTCGGCCGACTCTTCGAGGATCTTGCGGTAGGCGGCCCGCGCGACGTCGTAGGCCTCGCGCGCTTGGGCTTTCTCGGCGTCCCGGTAACCCGGTTCTTTTTGCGACCAGCATTGATCGACGGCCTTGAGGCACCACTCGGCCGACTTGCGCGAGGCGCGGATCGGCTTTTCGTCCACGACGACGAAGACGGGGTTGGTGTGCGACGAGGGCAGGATCCGCAGCGCGACCCAGCTTGACCGCTCAATCGGCGCGTCGAATTCGAGTTCGCGAAGCGAGCCGTCGGCCTCGATCTCTTGGCGGGCGATGGGAAGACCGTTGACGATCAGCTCGACGGGGACCCTGCGCGAGCCGCCGATCCGGGCTCGCTCGACGTTCCAGTAGGGCTTCTGATCGAGCGGCTTGTTGCGGATCTCCTCGGTTCGGGCCGACGGCGCAGCCTCAAGCATCGCGGCGACCTTCACGCGGACCTTGACCGAGCCGGGGGCCGAGAGTTTCAATTCGCTGCCGTCCACGCCGACGGGTTGATCGTCAACCTGAAAGTCGATCAGGTGGCTCCGGCCGTCCGAGACGTAGGAGCGGCCCTCCTTGACGCCCTGGACCCAGCGGTCGAAGTCGAGCGCGCCGTCGTCCAGCTTGACGTAAGACCGCCCCAGGCCGAGCCGCTCGTCGTAGATGCACGGGAAGTCGGTCTCGCCGCTGACGCGCGTTCGGAACCCGCAGTTCAGCGTGTGATACCAGATGTTCAGCTCCCAGGGCGCCGGCGTGTCGACCGTCGAGAGGAAGTCGACCGCGTCGTGAACCACGTCGACGATGTACTCGTTGCCGCCGATGCCGTCAAAGGGGGGCATCTCGTAGTTGGGGATCTCGTTGGATTCGGTCCGCAGTCCCCAGCCGGTGTGCGCGAAGCCGACGACCCCGCCCTGCGACTTCCCCCACCGCAAGACGGGCAGGCACCAGCTTGGCCATTCCTCGATCCGGGTGGTTCCGGGATAGTCGTCCTCCCGCAGCCGCAGCAGGCAAAGGTGCCCCGCGTGCGAGGAGGGGAAGCCGGAGACCTCGACATCGTAGCGGAGAAGCGTGTCGGCCGTGGACAACGGGCTGACGCCGCCGCTGAAGAATTCTTTCTGCGCGTACCAGCAGGGCCCCCAGGTCAGCACGCAGCCGACGTCAAGTCCCTCGCCCAGAACGTGCCGCCACATGTCTTCGGGCCGGACGCCCTCGGTGGGGCTCTCGTAGTGCGAGCAGCCCGCGGCGTGGATGTGATGATCGCCCGAGAACCAATTCATCGCCGACGGGTTGATCCAACGTTCCAGATCGAGGCTCTCATGATGCTCGTCGGCCTCCGGCACGGTGATCGTCTTGGTTTTGACCAGGTATTCGGGGCCCCTGGTGTATTCGACCTGGTACTCGCCGGGGGGCAGAGAGACCGTTTCGCCGGCCTGGCGGTAGACCTGCGGCTGGAAGAAGAAGTCGGGGGCGAGCCGCCGGCCGGGCGACGGATAAACGCGGCCCAGCCGATCCCGGATGATCACCGAGGCCATCGCGGGCGCGCCGTCGTGGTCGCGAACGTTGAATGTCACGGGGACCGCGGGCGCGGCCGTGAAGAGGATGTCGACATCGCTTCGGAGGCCCAGGTCTTGCGATCCCTGGCCGACGTCGAACGCGAGCTTGGCTTCGCGGCGGCCGGCGTCGCGGCTGTAAATCTGAATGATCCGATATTCCAGGGCCAACCCCGACAAGGCCCGGTTCAGGGGCCGCTCGCGGTGCATGGCGACGTCGCACCAGCGCTGAAGGATGTCGGATTCGCGGATGGAGGGCTTGGGCTCGGCCGCGTTGGTGGATTGCTTGAAGACCGGCTCGGCGTTGGGACTTTTGGCCTCCAATTCAGCCGTGACGCCCGCTTCGTTGTGGACCTTCACCAGAAAAACGCTCCAGCCGCCTTGATGCAGGTCGGGAGCGGCGGGGCCTTGCGTCGCCTTGACCCGACTCTCCGGGTTGATCTCCACGCCGACGAGGCACGCGGAGTCGAGAATCCGCTGGATGGTCCGCGACGCCTCGCGCTCGTCGCCGTCGTTGATGGCCTGATCGATGCGCGCCTTCTCCTCCGCCGAGAGCGGCCGGCCGAGGAGGTCGAGCGCCTGAATCACGCGGCGGACCTGGGCGACGAATGGTTGGAACTCAACGTCGGTCACAATCGGAAGTTCGTCGGCTCGCGGCGAACCGCCCGCCAGGAACCCCAGGATCAACACCGCGACGACGCGGGAGACGGACGCCTTGTTCGCCATGTCGGAGCGCTCCGGTTGGGCCTCGAAGAACGGGCAGCGCGGCGGAAAAAGAGTATCACCATAGATCGAACCGCGCCGGAGCGCCGGAATCAACCATCCGACGGAGCGCCGCGCGCGATCTGGTTTGATTCAAAGCATCGTCGGGTCGAGGGGCAAACTGTTCTTGCGGGGTGGGGATGATTCGCTTATGGTTCGCGGTCGATCGGCGGGGCTTCGTCCAACCGCCCGTCGCGAGATGGCCTTGGTCATGGAGGCCGGGGCGAGGCCGGACGCCTCGGGCGTTCGGGAGGGATTCCGAATGAGATGCCGCTGGGTACGTCGACTCGCGCTTTTGTTCGCGGGGATCGTCGCCGCTCCGTTCCTGCTTTGGGGGCTGATCGTCCTGATCGCGCCGACGGGCTGGGCCAGGGCCTATGTGACCTCGGCCCTGGAGCGATCCAGCGGACG
>Ga0180216_1002564_pt1 | contig 14999 bp, 15 predicted proteins | sample eDN3rd37CBELigMG_FD_128879 | JGI IMG/M metagenome (GOLD analysis project Ga0180216, IMG submission 128879) | Enriched Miracle-Growth compost microbial communities from Emeryville, California, USA - eDNA 3rd pass 37_C BE-Lig MG (version 2)... ... | reverse complement strand
GTGTGGGCGACGTCGGGGAGGGTGAAGGCGACGGTGGTGGGTTGGCCGGGCGTGAAGGGCTCGGGGGTGGAAAGGCTGTTGCGGAACCTCCCGCGCATCACTTCGCCGCGGACCAGACCCTGAAAACTCGCCAGGGGGGCGCCGCCGATCGCCTCGCCGGGCTGGTCGTCGGGGAAGACGTCGACAAGCTTGACGATCCAGTCGGAATCGCCGCCGGAGGTCGAGACGAAAAGCTTGGCCTGGATCGGCCCCACGAGCGTTAGGTCCTCCTCCAGTACGTCGGTGACGTAGGTCAGCACGTCGGGCCGGCGCGACGCGAAGCGCTGGTCTTGGATCATATAATCGCCCGTCATCCGGCTGGAGATCTGGTCGATGAAGCCGACGGGCTTGGATGGGTCGCTAAGGTATTCGTCATAAGCCGGGGCCGGCGACGCCTCCGGCGGGGCGAACGTCACGCGCCCGCCGGCCCCCAGGTATAGCGAGCGCGGCTTGGCCGAGCGGGGAGGCCAGGCGTCGAACGAGCGCCACTGGTTGGTTCCGGTCTCGAAGACCCGGGCCTCGGGGAAGTCGGGAGCGCCCTTGCCCTTCAAGTAGTACTGGAAAAAGGGGAACTCGATCTGTTCCCGATAGTGGGCCGAGGTGTTGGAGTTGAACGCGATCGGCCCCAGCGAGGCGCCGTCGCCGCGCGCCCAGCCGCCGTGGAGCCAGGGGCCCATGACCAGGAGGTTCGTCGCCCTGGGGTTCTCCGCCTCGACGGTCTTGTAGGTCTCTAGCGCTCCGTAGAGGTTCTCGGCGTCGTACCAGCCCCCCACGTTCAGGACCGCCGGCTTGATGTTCCGGAGATGGGGGCGGATGTTGCGAGCCTTCCAGAAGTCATCATACGTCGGGTGCTTCATCATCTCGTTCCAGAATGGAACGTCGTCCTTGAAGTACCGGGCGTTGGCGTTGGAAAGCGGCCCCATCGCCAGGAAGAAGTCGTAGCCGTCGGTCTTCGCGTAATCATACAGTTCGCGCGTGTACTTCTTAATCAATTCGGGGCGGGGCCGGCCGAACCACGTCCAGTAGTTGAAGGCGTGGGGGAGGAAGAAGGCCCCGTTGTGACGCCAGTCATCCCCCGCGAACCAGTCGGCGATCGGCGCCTGGGGAGACGACGCCTTGAGCGCGGGGTGGGCGTCGATCATGCCCATCGACGTATAAAAACCGGGGTACGAGATTCCCCACTGGCCGACCTTCCCGTTGTTGTTGGGGATGTTCTTGACCAGCCAGTCGATGGTGTCGTAAGTATCGGTGCTCTCGTCGATCTCGGAAGGGTCCCCCTTGACCGGGAGGTGGGGCCGGACGTTGACGAACTCGCCTTCGGACTGAAATTTGCCCCGGACATCCTGATAGGCGACGATGTAGCCTTCGCGGCTGAAATGCGCGGAGGGGCCAATGTCGTCGGGATAGGAATCAGCCCCGTATGGGGCGACGCCGTAGGGCGTGCGGTTCAACAGAATCGGATACGGGCGGGACCGATCCTTGGGGACGTACACGGCGGTGAAGAGCCGAACCCCGTCGCGCATCGGGATCCGAAACTCGTACTTGGTGTAGTGCGATTTGACGTAACTCGGCTCCTGGCCGACGGTCGCCGGCGCGAGCGCGAGAAACAGCGAAAGGACGGCGAGCGACTGAAACGGACTTCGGCGCGGACGTGTCGACATGATTCGATTCTCCCCGCCTAACGGCGGAACGGGTTCGACGACTCGCGGGTCGACCCGCCTCCAATGGCGACGGGCCGACTCGTCGATTACCGAACCAGCGTAAGGGAATCGAACCTTCGAATCAGCGCCCCAGCCCCAGCCTCCGGCGATGGTAGGCGAGGCGGTCGGTCGGGCTCATCCGGGCGAAGTCGGGGCGGCCGTTGGAGGACTCGGTGCCGCCGTTGGAGTCGAAGCTCGGATACGCGCGGGCGGCGACGGATTTCGACTCGGTGACGAGCGGTCGCGAGACCGGCTCGGGCTCCGCGGCGCGGCTCGCTTCGTGAGCCTTGCCGTTGCACGAGCAGACGTGCCGCCCGTTCGCGGAGGGGGCGGGCGCGGGCGGGGGCGCGGGGAGGGTTTGCGGAGGAGCGGGGACGGCCGCGGAAGCCGACCCGCCGTAGCTCATCGCCTGCGTCGTGAGCTTTAGATCATCCTCAAGCGAGCGCCGGGGGGGGATTCCAAGGCGATCGAGCACGGCGTGGTACGCCTTCACCGCCTCGACCGGACCGATCTGGCCGTCGGCGATGAGGCGAAGGAACTGCACGAAGGCGAGTTGGTTCTCGGCGTTGTTGATCTTCCGGCCGAAGAGGGCGGCCCTGGCGCCGTATTTCTGGGCGTCGGCCAGCAATTGGAAGGCGTCGCGGGTGGTTCCCGCCGCGCCGCCGAGGATGCCGACGATCAGATGGCGGTCGAACCGGACGAGTTCCTCCATCGCCCGGGGGCCGTGATAGACGATTTTGAGGAAGACGGGACGACCCGCGGGCGCGACCCCGGCGAGCATCCGGGTGATCATGTCGTTGAGGTAGTGGGGCAGGATCTCGGGGGCGAGGCCGCTTTCGACGTTCGGGTCGAAGACTTCGAGGAAGTAGCGGAAGCCCTTCCGCTCGGCCTCCTCGCGAAAGGCGTGGAACCGTTCGAGCGTTTCCTTGTCGCGCTGAAGGTCGTTGTTGAAGGTGACGCTGTAGAGACCCAGGTTGGCCCCCAGCGAACGCTCCTCCGGCGCGCAGTCGAGCCGGCCGCACTGGGCGTGGTCGAGGCTCGCGGAGCGGAAGGGGCGCGCGGCCTCCGCGGCGTAGGAGGAGCCCCGCGCCAGGAAGATGTCGGTCGTGTCGTTGGCCCGGATCGCGGGCGTGACCGGAGAGCCGTCGAAGAGCCGCTCTTGAAGCGTCAGCGCGTAATTGGAGCTGGCCGACATGAGCATGATGTCGACCAACGCCTGGCGGGTGACCAGGCGCATCTGCTCGCGATACTGCTCCAGCGTCTTGAAGACGACCTCGCCGGCGTGCGATTCGGGCGACTCGCCGGGCGCGCCCAGGCCCATCGCCATGTCGGCGTCCTTGGCGTCGGCGAGAATGAAATCGCGACAACTCGGATCGGCGTGGATCGCCGCGAGCTTGCGGTCAAGCGACTTGGTCATCGAAGGCCCCTCCGCGCAATCCGGTCATGAAACAAGTGTTCGAGGTCATTTTGATCCGCCGAGCGCGCTCATGACCTGATCGGTGATCGACTTGACCAGAGCCTCCACGTCGGGGCTCGCCGCCGACCCATTCGACGAGGGCTGGGCCTGGGACGCCCCTCCCGGGAACTCGGCCGATCCGACGGCGCACCCGCAGGTCGAGGTCTCGCCCGAGGCGGCGCTTTGGTTCAGCAGCTTCGGATGGATGAAGACCCGGGGCTCGGGGCTGAAGTCGCCGTAGCCCTGGCGGAAGAGGCTGTTGCCGCACAGGTCGCAGTTTTCGAGCCCCAACTCGTTGCGGGGGTCGGGGATGCCGAGCTTCGGCTTGAGGCGGAGCAACTCGGCCGCCTTCTCGTCGGAGTAGTAATTCACGCGGCCAAGCTGCTTGGCCAGCAGCAGGATCCGGCAGTAGGCGTCGATGATCTCGGTCTTGAAGTAGGCGTCCTCGAGGTCCGTGCCCAGGGTCGCCGTGCCGTGATTGGCCAGCAGGATCGTGTCGGTGTCCTTGACGTAGGGAAGGATCGTGTCGGCGAAGGTCTGGGTTCCCGGCGTCTCGTACGGGGCGATGGCCACCTCGCCGAGAAACACCTCGATCTCGGGAAGCACGCACTTGGGGATCGGCTCCTTGGCGACGGCGAAGGCCGTGGCGTGGGGCGGGTGGCAGTGGACGACCGAGCGGACGTCCTTCCGGGCCTTCATGGCGGTCAGGTGAAGCAGGATCTCGCTCGACCGCTTCCGCTTGCCGGAGACCTGCTTGCCGTCCAGGTCAACAATGCACAGGTCGTCGGGCTTCATGAAGCCCTTCGAGACGCGGGTCGGCGTGCAGAGGACCCGGTCCTCGCTCAGTCGGTAGCTGATGTTGCCGTCATTGGCCGCGGCGAAGCCCTTGTTGTAGACCCGGCGGCCGATCTCGCACATCTGCTCGCGCAGCTTCCATTCGTTCATGTGGCTCATATCTCGATCCTCAACGTCGTCCAGGGTTTTCCGGGTCTCGTTCGTGTTTTATCGACATCAAAAGGAAAGTTGATCGATCAGGCACGCGCAGTAGGCGTCGATTGGCGTCTTCTCCTTGCCGAACGGGTTGGCGGCCTCGCGCCCCTCGCTCAGGCCGACCAACGCGCCGACCCCCGCGCCGAGCCGGTCGTAGGCGACCACCGCCTCGCCCCGATCGTCCGAACCGTCCCGCAGGGCCGCCAGCGGCATGGGCAAAACAATGGGAAAGCGTCCCCCGCGCAGGCTGGGATGCGCCCGGGACAAGGTGACGCGACCGACCACTTCGGCGATCCTCATCGAGACGCCTCCCCGAGCCCCGCGGGCTCCTCCGCGAACCGAGGAGCGCCGGCCCCCCGAAACGCCAGGGCGATTTGCCTGATCCACGAAATCGACTTGCCCGTCGGATCGACGACCAACAAATTGACGCCCAGCGATCGGGCGGCGCTTCGGGCGTCGGCCGGCTCGGCGGCGAACGCCGCGCGGACGCCCGGAAACTGGCAGGCCCGCCAGACGGCCAAGGCCGCGTCGATCGTCACCAAGAGCGCGCCTCGGCCCTCGCCGTTTTGAATCCATCCCGTGAGGTCGTCAAGCGACGGCTCAAGCTCCGTCCAGAGCCGGGAGTCTTCGAGGAAGGTCCGCTGAAGCGCCTGAAGATGCCCCGCGCTCCCGTCAATGGCGAAGGCCCATTCGCCGCGGACGCTCGGAGCGATCTCGGCGGCGCCCGCGAGGCGAACGTCGATTCCCCGGCGCTTCAAGTAGTCTCGGGCGAGCGGCGTCATCACCGTCCCCGGCGCGATCTTGATCGATCGAACGTCGGCGGGAAGCGTCTCGGCCAGCCGCAACGAGAACAGGCGATCGGCGAAGACTGGAACGGCGGCTCGGCCGTTGGAAAACGAAGGCCGTCGCGACGGAACCAGGAAGTCGGCCAGGACCGCGCGGACGGCGGCGTCGACGATTCGGATCGGGTCATGGGCGATCGGGCGCGGACCGCGAGCGACCGCGAGGGCGGGGGTTGAGCCCGTCTCCCGCGTCGCGCCGTTCTGGTTCCACGTCAATCGTTCCATGAGGACTTCGCCTTGCGTTGATCCGCTCTCGCTAACGGTCGGGAAGGCCCAGGATGCTCCAGCGTCCGGGGGTGTTCTCGCCGATCATCTCTTGCAGCATCCGGCCGTCGTTGGTGCAGAGGACTCGATCGCCCCGGCCCGCGCCGAGGCGATCGAAGGCCAGCACGGGCTCGCCGTCCGGCTCGCCGTCGATCGTCTCAAGCTGGACGATGAGGAGCCTTTCCCGCTGGAACGTCGGGTCCTTCACCGTGGAGGTCGCCATGCCGACGACGCGGCCGAGTTGCATCGAACAAAGCTCCCGCCGGTTGTCCGGTCACGCGAACCGAAGACCGCCGGCGACCGCCGTACGGCGCTGGCGGCAGAAGGTCAGGGGGGTGGTCACGCCCTCGCCGGTCGGCCCGGCGATCGAGAACGAAGGAACGCCCTCGCCGCCGGCGCCCAGGCCCGCCAGGCTGGGGCCGTTGACGACGAAGATGGTGCAGTCCATCAGCTTGCCCATCCGGGTCATGACGCCGATGTCGCGCGAGTGCAGGACCGCCGTGTGACCGAAGCCGTGCTCGCTGCTCTTGGCCAGCTCAAGGGCGCGGTCGACGTTGGGAACCTTCACGAACGGGATGAAGGGCATCATCTGCTCTTCCTGGACGAACGGATGATCGGCGCTGGTTTCGCCGTAAAGGATCTGCGTGGAGGCCGGGATCTTGACCCCCGCGTGCGCGGCCAGGACCGCCGGGTCCTTGCCGACAAGGTCCTTCTTCACGTGGGGCTTGCCGTCGGCCCCGGTCTCGAACGCGGCGCGGGTCAAGGTCTCGATCTGCGGCGCGGCGAGGCGGAACCCGCCGTATTTGGGCATCGCGTCCATGAGCTTGTCGAAGATCTCGGCGACGGCGAAAACCTGCTTCTCGCCGATGCAGAGCAGGTTGTTGTCGAACGCGCCGCCGATGACGATCGACTTGGCCGCGTTGTCGACGCAGGCCGAGGCGTCGACCACCACCGGGGGGTTGCCCGGCCCGGCGACGATCGCCCGGCGCTTGCTGGCCAGGGCCGCGCGAGCGACGGCCGGCCCGCCGGTGACGACCAGCAGGCGAACCGTCGAGTTCTCGAAGAGCGCCGAGGCCGATTCGATCGTCGGCGGGTCGATGATGGTGATCAGGTTCTCAAGACCGATGGCCTGGGCGATCGCCTTGTTGAAAAGGCGCACGCCGTCGGCGGCGATCTTGGCGCCGGAGGGGTGGGCGTTGGCGACCACCGTGTTCCCCCCGGCCAGCATGTTGATGGCGTTCGCCGCCAGCGTGGGGAGGCTGTGCGTCACCGGCGTGATCGCGCCGATGACGCCGAACGGCGTGTAGTCGGTGAGCGTCAGGCCGTCGTCGCCGCTCGTGTTGTCGGTGCGGAGGTACTCGACGCCCGGGATCAGGGGGATGGTCTGCTTGAGCTTGGCGATCTTGTGGTCGAGCCGGCCGATCCGGGTCTCCTCCAACTCGCGGCGGCCCAGCTCCTCGGCTTGCTCGACGCAGATCTTGCGGATGCAGTCGATGGCCTTCTTGCGATCGCCCAGGGGACGGTCGCGGAACGCCTGGAAGGCCGAGTCGGCGGCGCGGACGGCCGCGTCGACGGTCGGGAAGACCCCGAAATCGCCGGAGGGCGCCCGGCCGTTGGACGAGCCCGAGGGGGCCCCGGTCCCCATCCGGGAGAGGACTTGTTGAACCACGTCGCGGATCAGGTCTTCAGTCGTGTGCATGGCGGGCATCCGGATTTTTCCAGGGCTTGGTCGGGGTCCAACCGTATTCGAAAAAAGGGTGGAGCCGGGGGGGACGGCTCAGGTCTGGTCCTTGGTCGAGAAGATCAATCGGCCGCCAACGTCCACCGCGTCGACCAGGCCGATGATGACGGCGTCGATGGGCAGCTTCGCGGTTTCGGGCGTCAGGCGGGCGCTTGAGCCCTGACAGATCAACACCATCTCATCAACCCCCGCGCCCAGGGTGTCGACGACGACGAAGGTCCGCCCGGTCGGGACCAGCCGGTCTCCCTCCTTCGGGTCGACCCGGTAGGGCTCAACCGTCAGGAGCTTGTGTCCGGTCATCGAGGCGACCTTCTGGGTCGCCACCACGCTTCCAGTCACCCGGGCCAGGAACATCGTCTTGAAAGGTCCCGTGAGGTTTGTTGGCGGATTCCCCGGCTCCCCGTCGCCGGGGCGCGTTCAGTCGGTCGAGTCCTTGCCGGACTTCAAGAGGTTTTGCGTCTGGCGGGCGACGACGATCTCTTCGTTCGTCGGCACGGTCCAGACCTGAATGCGCGAGTCGTCGGTGGAAACCAGCCGCTCGGCCGGTCCCCCGGCGTTTCGCTCGGGATCAAGCTTCACGCCCAGCCACTCCATGTCGCGGCAAGTTCGCGCGCGGATTCGGGTGGAGTTCTCGCCGATGCCGCCGGTGAAGACGATCGCGTCGGCCCCGCCAAGCTCAACCAGGTAGGCTCCCAGGTAGTGACGGATCGACGTGACGAACAGCTCGATCGCCAGCTCGGCCCGGGCGTCGCCGGAGTCGGCGGCGGCCTCGATGTCGCGCAGGTCGCGCGAGCCGCTCAGGCCCTCAAGGCCCGATTGGTTGGCCAGGATGTCGAGGATCTCCTCCAAGCTCTTGCCCGTCTCGCGCAAGAGGGGCGGGAGGGCGAAGACGTCGAAGTCGCCGACGCGGTTGTTGTGGGGCAGGCCCGATTGCGGGCTCATGCCGAGGCTGCACGCCACCGACTTGCCGTCGCGGATGGCCGTCAGCGACGAGCTTCCGCCCAGGTGGCACGAGATCACCTTGATGTCGGAGCGTCCCAAAAGCTCGGGCATCCGCCACGAGATGTAGCGGTGGCTCGCGCCGTGGAAGCCCCAGCGGCGGACGCCCAGACGGGTCGCCCAGTCGTCGGGGATCGCGTAGCGCTGGGTGGCTTCGGGGATGGTCCGGTGAAACCCGGTCTCGAACGCCGCGACCAGGGGGAGTTTCGGAAACCGCTCCCGGAGCATCCTCATGGCCTTGGTGTAGGGCGGGTTGTGGGCCGGGGCGACGTCGGCGAACGCCTCCATGGCCTCCAGCACCGGCTCGCTGACCAGGTGGACCCCGGTGAGGTTGCGGGCGTGGACCGCCTTGAAGCCGATCGCCGAAACCTCCGACTCGTCGCGGAGCACGCCGAGTTCGGGATCGACGAGCAGGTCGAGGCAAAGCTGGACCGCGTCGCCGTGGTCGGCGATCGGCTGGACCACCTCGCGCTCGCCCTTGCCCGACCGCGCCACGATCCGGGCGTTCGGCGAGCCGATCCGCTCGATCGCGCCGCGGGCCAGGACCGGCTCGGCCGGGTCGTCGAGATCGAACAGCCGGTATTTGAAGCTGGTGCTGCCCAGGTTGGCGACGAGAATCATCAGCGCGAGGCCCCCACATACGCCCGAACAATGGTGTCGCCGGGGCGCGGGATCACGTGCGCCGCGCGGAGTTCGCCGTGTCTGGAGGCGGCCTCGGCGCCGGCCTCGACCGCCGCGCGGACGCTACTGACGTCTCCCCGGACCATCACGCTGACGACGCCGCCGTCGAGCTTGATGACCGGAGTGGCCAACTCCACCGACGCCGCCTTGAGCATCGCGTCCACGGCGCTGATTAAACAGACCAGGCCCATCGTCTCGATCAGGCCCAGCGCGTTGCCGTTCATGGTCTTCGGCTCCCTTTCAAAGGATTCTCATGGGGCGATGGAAGGAGCCTCAGCCCAGGAAGGTCTTCAGCACCGCGGCGTCGGGGCGCGGGATGACGTGGGCGCTGACCAGCTCGCCGACGCGGCTGGCGGCCTCGGCGCCGGCCTCGACCGCCGCGCGGACGCTCCCCACGTCGCCGCGGACCAGCGTCGTGATGAACGAGCCACCGACCTGCACCCGGCCGGCCAAGTTGACGTTGGCCGCCTTGAGCATCGCGTCGGTCGCCTCGATGACGCCGACCAGGCCTTTTGTTTCGATCAGTCCCAATGCCTCGCCGTTCATTACCGCTCTCCCGGATGCCGCGCGCGCGGTGGATTTCTGTACGGTCGCCATGACTTGATCCCCTTACCCGGCGGCCTTGGGAGCCGGAGACGACTTGGAGAACGACAGAACGCCGCCAAGATCCTCGTGGGGGCGGGGGATCACCTGGACGCTGACGACCTCGCCGATCCGGCTGGCCGCGGCCGCGCCGGCGTCGACCGCCGCCTTGACCGCCGCCACGTCGCCGGCCACGAAGGCCGTCACCAGGCCGCTGCCGACCTTGTCCCAGCCGACCAACTCAACGTTGGCCGCCTTGAGCATCGCGTCGCTCGCTTCCACAAGCGCCACGAACCCCTTGGTTTCAATCATTCCGAGCGCTTCGAGGGTTGCCGAGGCCACGGGGGCCCTCCTTCCACGAGATGGGGCCGAGACCGACGCTCGCGAGATGGCGCGCCGGTCGCGGTTGGTCCCCGGGTTCAGAATCACGCCTTGGTCAAAATCACGTTGGTGGCGTGCGCCAAATCGCACGCGTTGGCTTCGTCGGTGTCGATGTGGACCTCCAGCTTCCAGTCCGGGTGGGTCCGCACGAGCAGGCCCTCCAGAGTGCAGGGACAGGAGCCCTCGACCCTCATGTTCATCCGGTCCAGGTGCTTGACGCCGTAGTACTCGGCGTCGCGGGGACCCATGTGGACGTGCCGCTCGGCCCGGATGACTCCCTGGGGCAGAACCAGCGAGCCCTTCGGGCCGATCAAGAGGCAGCCGGGGGTCCCCTCGATGTCGCCGGAGAGCCGCACCGGAACGTCGATGCCCAGGCTGATCGCGTCGGTGAACGCCAGCTCAACCTGGCTGAACTTGCGGCAGGGGCCCAGAATCCGCACGCCGGGGATCATCCGCTGGCGGGGACCAACCACGGCCACTGTCTCATTCGCCGCGAAGTCGGTCTCTTGATAGAGCCCGCGCATCGGCGTGAGCTGGTATCCGGGGCCGAACAGCACGTCCACGTCGGCCTGCGTCAAATGGCAGTGACGGGCCGAGATGTTGACCACGACCTTCGGGGGACCGTCCGGCCTGGCCGCGCGGCCGTTGCCGTTGGTCGAAGCCGAAGCCCCCATCTGCTTCAAAATGATCGATCGGACCAGGTCTTCGACCTGATTCCGGGTGGCCGCCGCGCTCATGCCTCGGTCCTCTCGTTCCCAATGCGAGTCGTTTGAGTCGTCCGCGCCGCGCCGTCGGGCGGGGCCGCGAGTGGGGCCGCGTGGACCATCACGCCGGCCTCCTCGAGCATGGCCCGATGTTCCCCGGGCATCGCCGAGTCGCCGACGAAGTGGTCGATCTCGTCGAGGCCGCAGAGCCGCGCGAGGGCCAGCCGGCCGAACTTGGACGAGTCGGCCACAATCATCACTTCCTGGCCGCAGCTCATCATCTGCCGCTCTGTCTCGACCAAGAGCAGGTTCGAGTTGTAGACGCCGTCGGCCATGATTCCGCCGGCGCCCATGATCGTCTTTCGAACGCGAATCCCCCGCATCATCGCGATGGCCAGCGGTCCCAGGGCCACGCCGGTTCGGGGATAGACGTAGCCGCCGATAAGGATCAGGTCGGTGCTTGGGCTCGACGCGACCAACTGAGCGATGGGCAGGCTGTTGGTGACGATCTGGACCGGTCGGCCGACCAGAGCCCGCGCGACCTCGAACGTCGTGGTGCCGCCGTCGAGCAGCACCGTGTCGCCGTCCTCCAGAAGCGCCGCGGTCGCCTCGCCGATGGCTCGTTTCTCGTTGATCGCCGTCCGGGTCCGCTCGTCGTAGGCCGGCATGCCGCGGGCCTCCTCGGCGAACACCGCGCCGCCGTGGGTCCGCTTGACCGAACCGGCCAGGTCGAGCGTCTCCAGGTCGCGCCGCACCGTGCTCTCGGAGACGCCCAGCGACTTGACCAGCTCGTCGAGCGTGGCGAAGCCCTGACGCGAGATTAGCTCCAAGAGTCGTTTGCGGCGGGTCTCAGGCAGCATGAGCAACACATTTCCACGATGGTTTCAGCGCAACGCCCGTCATGAATATCCGACATCCGCGAATCGACGTCAAGAACCTTCATTGATTTTGAGGGAAATCCGTCGTGGTCTTTCAGTCTCACGCTCGTTTCTCCTCCAGGCCCGTCCGTTGGTACAATGGGGACGAGCCGGAAAACCGATCGCGCCCGCTGGAGACTTCAATGCCGGAACTTCCCGAGGTTGAAACGATGGTTCGCGGGCTGCGGCCCGCCCTGTCGGGGCGCGCGGTCGATCGGGTTGAGCTTCACGACCCGTTTCTGCTTCAGGGGTGCTCGGCGGAGGAGTTCGCGCTGAGGGCTCGGGGGCTGGAGGTCGCGGAGGTCGCGCGTCGGGGAAAGTGGGTCGTGATTGGGCTCGCCCGTCAGAAGGGCTTGATCGTCATTCAACCCCGGATGACTGGAGGCTTTTGGCTGGTCGAGCCCCCTCGACCCGACCAAGTTCGCCTGACGTTCCGGTTGGCGAACCCCGAGGCGTCGGTCTGGTTTTGCGACGCGCGGAGGCTGGGCCGGATCCTCTGGTTCGACGATTCGGCTCGAGCCGAGGCGGCCTTCGCCCGCTCGCATGGCCCAGACGCCCTGGAAATCACCCGCGACGACCTGGCCGCGCGGCTGAAGAGGACGCGGCGAGGCATCAAGCCGGCGCTTTTGGACCAAAAGGTCCTGGCTGGGGTCGGCAACATTTACGCCGACGAGATTTTGTTCCGGGCCCGGATCCATCCGGGGCGCGTCGCGGCCGAGTTGACCGCGGGCGAGCTGGACCGCCTGCACGCGGCGATCCGTCCCATCCTGGACGAGGCGATCGCCGCGGAGGGCTCCAGCTTCGACGGCGCTTATCGAACCGTCTTGGGGCTCGAAGGGGGCTTTCTGGCGGTCAACTCGATGTACGGCCGGGCGGGAGAGCCGTGCAAGGGCTGCGGCGCGCCCATCCAGAAGATCAAGCTTCCCGGCCTTATCGGCCGCCCCACCCACCTATGCCCGACGTGCCAGCCCTTGCGCCCGCCCGCGAAGGACAAGCGATGACGGGCGAACCGCGGAAAATCGGCGGGTCATCTGGGTGCCGGCTCGGTCCCCTCGAGCTTGGCGTCGGCGGCCTGGATGACCTGGGGATCGGTCTGGGGGTTTGGCGGATCCAGATCCGGCGGCGCCGATTTGGGTTTCGGTGGGCCGACCGTCGCGACGGGTTGAGGAGCCGGGGGCGGGCCCCCGTCTGATTTCGGGCTTGCCGGCTGGGCGGTTCCCATGCGGATCAGCAGATGGTTCGAAGGGCCGTTGGGCGTGGCGACGCTGATGTCGAGCAGGGGAACGCCATTGGCGTTGGGGGTCGGTTGGGCTTCCTTGGCGATCGTGACCTGCATCAGGTTGCGACTGATGAGGACCGACTCGGCGGGCTTGCCGCCGGCGATGACGTGGGTGTCGTGGACGCTGAAATTGTTTCCCTCGATGAAGATCGTCGACTCCTCGCCCGCTTCGGGGGGCTTGCCGTGCCAGGCCACCAGCGAGGGGCGCAGATGTCCTCCTCGCGAGCAGAAGATCCGCGCGTCGTTGTGATCCGAGGCGAACGGGACGCGGACGACCAGCCGTTGGGTGGGCATCAAGCTTTTCAACTGGTTGAGCCGCTCGATGGCGATCTGGAGCTCCTCCGGCCGGTATCGCCCGGCGGATCGGACCCGATTGACGGCCTCCTCGGCCTCGATGAGTCGGCCGGCGAGGTCGGAGGCCATTTCGATGTTGGAGCCGCGCGAGTCGTTGGAGTCGCCGGTTCGGAACCAGTTGGCGACGGTGACGAACTCCATCTGAGGGACGAAATTGGGCATCACGATTAGAGCCGTGCATTCGCGCTGGCCGGGTTCGATGCTTTGGTCCTTGCCGCCGGGAAGGCTGCCGCAAAGGAGTTGGAGGGCGGCCGAAGCGAAGTTGCGGTAGGGCTCGCGGCTGGTTTGGAGCCGTGGGTAGAAGACCCACCCGAAGGTGCTTTCCCCGGCGCCGAAGCCCACCATCGTGGGGTTGAGTCGGATGGCCGCCTCGTCCTCGATGACCCGCCGATCGGCCGAGAGATTTCCGGCTCCGAGCAGGGGGCCGATGGGGCCGCCCGCCACCAGGTTCAGGGCGGACGCGGATCGTCGTCCCATCGAGTCGGCGATGTTCTGCTGGGCGATCACCGGCTCGATGGCGTAGACGCGCAGGGGCCACTTGGCCTGAACGTATCGCTCGAAGAGGCGAAAGGCTTCATCGGAGGCGTCGGGATTGAAGAAGTTGACCCGGCGAAGCTCCTCCGCGGAGAGGCCGGGGAGTTGGTCGGCGATGTCCTGCTTGAGCCTCGCGTTCAGGGCCGCCGCCTGGACGCGGAGGGTGAATCCGAGGATTTTGAGCGTCCTGCGCCGGTTGTCGGCCAGATCGCCTTCGGGCGAAGGCGCGGAATCTCCGGAGGCGAGCATGACGCCGGGATCGCGCGAGCCGTCGCGCGCCGCGGCCAGCGCCGCGAAATCGCGCCGGGCGATCAAATCGCCCATGGCCTCAAGCGGATCGACGGCCGCCGCGGCCGGGTCGGACGACGCGATGGGGGCGGTGGTCGCCTCTTGCTCCATCATCGGGTACGCGGCTTCAAGCTCGCCGCGGAGCCATTCCGAGATCCGGGTGGAGCGGTGATGGGGTTCGTTGTTCAACTCGTGGACGAGTCGACGCTCGGCTTCCTCTCGAAGGAACGCGAGATTCTTCGGACCCTGGAAAATCTCGGTGTCGGCGTAGGAGATCAGCGTGAACGAGCCCGCGCCCATGGCCGTGGTCGGCTCTCCGCTCTCGTCCGGGGCGGTGTCGAGTGATTGTGAGAGGCTGTCGACCGCCTCGTTGACGACGGCGGTCCGCAGCGCGTAGCGCATCGTCTCCTTGGTCATCAGCGGCTTGGCGGAGACCGTGATGATCGCTCCGCGACCTCGGCGGCTCTTGGGGCCGGGCGAGAGCGTCACCGGGATTCGGACCAGATACAACCCGTAACCGGGGCGGTCGGTCAGGTCGTCGCCGGCGTTGACCCGCCGCAGCTGGCTGAGGTGGTTCAGGTACTGCGAATGCTCGTCGAGCACGACGGTCGGCTCGAGCATCCCCGCCGCTCCCACCTGGTCCGCGGGAGTGGGAGCCGCCTGCGCGGCGGCCGCCGCGGGAGCGGTTGCCGCTCCCCCCGGGCTCGCGAACGAGGCCATCAGCGACTTCGATTCCTGGTTGAGATCCGCGGTCTTCGCCTCGGGATCGGCCAGACCCGCGGCGAGCTGAATTCCGAGGGCCTGGGCTTCTTGGCGCTTGACCGAGGCGTTGATGACGCCCTTGAAGCTCCCCTCGAGCCATTGGGCCATCTGCGTCTCGTACTCGGAGCGAAACTTCGCCAGCCGATCCTGTCCCCAGACGTCGGGCGACTTGACGCCGATCGTGCCGCGCGTGGTCAAGGTCCGGTCCAGCGCGTCGATCATCTGCTCGGCTTTGGCGAGGCTGACCCCGGCGTCGCCACCGCCGCCGATCAGCGCGGAGTCCGGCCACGTGGTCAGCGCCGAGCAACCGCCCCCTAGACTCAGGGCCAGAACCAGCGCCAGATGTTTCGAGGCGGCGATCCGCCGCGACCTCGGCTGAAACATGGCTTCCTCGGAGTCGGGGCGAATCGCCCTTTGATCGTCCTCCCGCCTGATTTCTCAAGGCGTACTTTGACGATTTCTCCGGTTAAGCCAAGGTGAAGTTGG
>Ga0180216_1002562_pt1 | contig 15003 bp, 15 predicted proteins | sample eDN3rd37CBELigMG_FD_128879 | JGI IMG/M metagenome (GOLD analysis project Ga0180216, IMG submission 128879) | Enriched Miracle-Growth compost microbial communities from Emeryville, California, USA - eDNA 3rd pass 37_C BE-Lig MG (version 2)... ... | reverse complement strand
CGAATGGGTCGGCTGGCGGCGGCTCATCACCATCATTGTCGGGTTTGCCGGGATCGTGATCGTTGTGCGTCCCGGTTTTGCCGACGTTCACCCGGCGGTGGGTATCTCGTTTGCCGGCATGCTTGCCTACGCGCTTTTCATGCTCATCACGCGCCGTATTGCCAGCGACGACCCGCCAATCGTGACGCTTTTCTATTCCATGTTCGTCGGAGTTTTTCTTGGCGCGCCCATCGCCCTGGCCGATTGGCAGTGGCCAGACGCGCCAAGTGTCTGGGTCATGCTGGTATCACTCGGCGTACTCGGGGGAGCCGGACATTACCTCTTTATCCTCGCCTATAAACTGGCACCCGCCGGACTGATATCCCCGTTCATCTACCTGCAGATCCTGTCGATGGTGGGACTGGGCTTTCTGGTATTCGGCGATCTGCCGGATATCTGGACCGCCGTCGGCGCAGCGGTCGTAGTTGGCTCCGGGGTCTACCTGTTCCATCGCGAGCGCATGTCACGAAGGCTCGAAGGCTAGGTGCGCGTTTGAAGGCTCCTTAGCAATCGGCAAGGGGCATCGGGATTTCACAGATGCCCCTTGCTTGCCGCCTCGCGGAAAAGTTCCTATTGCTCAGCCGGCGCGGGGACAGTTTCGGCGCTGTTGTCCGCAGGTTCAGCTTCCTCTGCAGGTGCATTCTCTGCAGGTTCACTCGAAGCTTCTGGTGCAGTCTCGGGCGCGTCAGCGGGAACGGAGGCTGGAGCGGCTACAGGCTCGGGAGCTGCGGGTTCGGCTGCCGAAGCGGGGTTTACTTCAGAGCTTACAACCTTGGTCTGCCCGACATCGATGCCGTGGGGATAGTAGTTCCAGCCGAGATAGGCACCCGAGAAGATAATTGCGGTGAGGATCGCGGCGCCAACGACGGTATCGCCGAGCGCTTTGTTGATCAGGTTGGCGATGAGGGAGGCGACCAGGACCAACGCAACGTAGACGCCTACGTCGGTCCAGTTCACTAATGCGAAGTCGATGATGTCCATGTCTCTCTCCTGGCGGCTGAACGTTTTTGGTTCCAGAAAGGAATTCTGCTAGACTGCCGGCAGCTCCTGATGGAGCCGAAGCGGCGACTCTCTTGGCACGAATTAACCAACTACGCCATGATTTGCGACGGGAGTATGATGCTTCGGAAGGGGCTTCAGGCTCATTCGCGAGCGTCGCGGGATACTTCTGCTCACCCGTATTTCCTGCCGGTTGCGACCAGTGGACGCTCCATCTGATTACTCATCCTGTTGCCAGGCGGGTTCAGCTTCGGCCCCAAGGGCTTGAACTACAAGCCATATCGCAGCATGCGGACATACCTGAAACGCAGATGCCAAGGGAACTGACCTAAATCTTGGGACACATGATCAAACTCGGATCAGGCGCAGAAACGCTGGGCGTGGGCACCGGTCTGGCGGGCGTTGCCGTTGCCTTTGCCGTACAGTTGGCCTTGAGCCCCCTTGGCAGCCATTGGTTGCCGCTACTCCTGCCGCCCGTTGCACTGGGCTCGGCTATCCTGGGAGGGCGAGCCGCTGCGGTTGCCGTGTTCATCCTGTCCGTAGCGGCGCTTGCCGCCGCGCATGCGCTTGGTGTCCAGTCCGAGGGGACAGCGGCTGAAAGCATCGTGGCGCTCATCATGGCAGGGGTTCTGGGCTGGCTGGGCGCCCTGCACCATGCGGCGAGGCAGGAAACGCACCGGCTGAGCCGTGATCTGCACGTACGCGATGCCCATCTGCATTCCATTCTCGACACCGTGCCTGATGCCACAGTGGTCATTGACGCAGAAGGAACAATCGTATCCTTCAACCGTGCCGCTGTCCGGCAGTATGGTTACGAGGAATCGGAGGCGATCGGCCAGAATGTCCGCATATTGATGCCAGAGCCCTACAGCAACGAACACGACCAGTATCTCAAGCGGTATCTTTCCACCGGTGAACGCCGCATCATCGGCGTCGAGCGCGTGGTTGTGGGTCGGCGGAAAGATGGCTCGACATTTCCCATGATGCTTGCCGTAGGCGAGATGAAGAGCGGCGGGAAGGTCTTCTTCACAGGCTTTATCCGCGATCTGACCGATATCGCGGAATCGAATCTGCAGTTGCAGGAGGTTCAAAGTGAACTGGCGCGGCTCGCCCGGTTGAGCGAGCTTGGAGAAATGGCCTCGACGCTGGCTCATGAGCTCAATCAGCCGCTGTCGGCCATAGCGAATTATACCCAGGGCTGCATCCGGCTTCTGGCCAATGTGAAGGATCCGCACGCCGCCCGCATGCAGGAGGCCTTGCAGGAAACAGTGCGCCAGTCGCTCCATGCCGGACAGATCATCCGCCACTTGCGTGAGTTCGTGACGCGCGGCGAAACTGACAAGCATCCCGAGCGGATCCGCAAGCTTGTTGAAGAAGCGGGTGCGCTGGCTCTGGTGGGGTCTCGCGAAGCGGGCGTCCGAACGGTTTTCGAATTCGAGGCCGATGAAAGACTTGTCATGGCAGACCGCGTTCAGATCCAGCAGGTTCTGATCAACCTCATGCGCAATGCCATCGAGGCAATGCGCGACAGCAAAGTCAGAGAACTTCTGGTCCGGATCTCATCGGAAGGCGCCAACCGCATTGCGGTCGAAGTGTCGGACACCGGGCCGGGCGTAGCCGACGAGATTAACGCTCAGCTCTTCAAGCCCTTCACGACGACCAAACCAGGTGGCATGGGGGTGGGGCTGTCGATATCGAAGAGGATCATAGAGGCGCATGGGGGCGAACTGACCATGCAGCGAAACGAGAAGGGCGGGGCCACCTTCCGGTTCACGCTGCCAGCCATGAAGGAGCAGGAGCTGCACGATGGAGTCTGATGCCGTAGTCCACGTCGTTGACGACGAAGAACCCGTCAGGAAGTCGCTTGCGTTTCTGCTCACCACAGCAGGTTACACAGTGCGCGTTCACGAGACAGCGACGGCATTCCTTGCCCTTGCCCTCGATGGCCATGTGCGGAACGCGTGCCTCGTGACAGACCTTCGCATGCCGGACATGAGCGGCGTCGAGCTCCTCCGCCGGTTACGCGATACCGGTGCCATGCTTCCCACAATTGTCATTACCGGGCACGGAGATGTGCCGATGGCGGTGGAAGCCATGAAAACAGGCGCACTCGATTTCATCGAGAAGCCCTTTGAAGATGAAGTGCTGCTGGAAGCCATCCGGCGCGCTATCGCAGAACTCAGGAAACACCCCCGCGATCCGGACGACGTTGCAGCGACCCGGGCCAGGCTTGATCTCCTGACCGAGCGTGAACGTCAGGTGATGGATGGCATCGTGGCGGGGCTGCCCAACAAGACGATCGCCTACGAACTGAACATCAGTCCTCGCACGGTGGAAGTCCACCGGGCCAACGTTATGGCCAAGATGCAGGCGAAAAATCTCGCCGAACTTGTCCGCATGGTGATTGCAACAGACCCGGCTTCAAGAGCAGGCAATTAAGTTCATCTCTTGATATAGCTCAAAGCACTTTACGAGGGGATCGGGGTAAGGTTAGGCTCGCGGCAAAACGCCACGAGAATTATAACTCGCACGCAGTTGTCCATGCCTGCCACCATCCTCGCCGTTTCACCTGAACCGACAATCCTGGCATCTCTGGGCTTCCTGCTTGAAGCCGAGGGCTGGCGTGTCGTGCTGCGAGAGCGTCTCGGCGCGACTGCATCGGCGGTCGACAAATTTGTTTGCGCCATTGTCGACTGCAAAGCAATTTCCAACAAGATCAATGGCTTAAGCGACCTGCAGGAATGGCACGTCCCCGTCATACTGCTTGTCGATAGCTACAAGAGCTATCCGGTTACCGAAGGCATTCGGGTCGTAGAGAAACCCATTCTGGGTCCCTCGCTGGTGGAAGCGGTCATTGAGGCTCTCGCCCTCTCCCGCTAGCTGCATTATTTTTCTAAGCAGAATCCCTTAGGGGCATAACGGATTACAGAAGTTTTCTGCCGGGTTCATCCAGAAGGAACACCTTCTATCTGGACGCTGGATGCCGTTATGTTTGCTCAAGCCGCTTCTGTACAATCCGACGCACATCTCCTCCGCAGTCCGAAGCGCCGTCTCGGCGCGGACGCTTGCCAGAGGGATGCCGGGTCTGACATTTTCAGCGCCGGTGAGCCCCATCAAGTGGCCATCTACAGCTCCAACGCAGAAATATACGCACAGGGGTCCAAGGCAGCTGCACTTTATCAGGTGGAAGCCGGTACCGTTCGTATCTTCCGGCTGCTTGCCGACGGCCGTCGTCAGATCAGTGCGTTCCACGTTGCAGGCGAGGTCTTCGGCTTCGAGGCGGGCACGACACATCGGTTCTTTGCCGAAGCTGTTTCGCGCTGCCGGATCCGCATTTATCAGCGTCCCATAGATGTGGAACTTGCCGGTGCCATCCTGCCCGTCGCGCTGGACGCTCTGGTGCGCACGCAGGAGCATCTGATCGTCATCGGGCGCCAGTGCGCGACGGAGCGGGTGGCGGCCTTTCTGCTTGATTTGATGGACAGACAGGGCGGCCAGGGCCAGGTCGAACTGGCCATGTCGCGCACCGACATCGCGGACTATCTCGGGCTTACCATCGAGACGGTTTCGCGAGCCTTCTCCAAGTTCAAGGACAGCGGCTTCATTCACCTCAAGAGTGCGCGGGCGGTTGAGATCATGGATGCCCGCTCCTTACGCGAATTGTGCGCGTAAGTGCTATACTGCCGACTTCCATGTGCCGCCGTCTGGAGTTTGGTGAGCCTTTGGGGATGGTGAGCAATCGCCTTCCGATGCAATCGCTCACATAGCAATCACACTTGCTCATTCTTCCCCGGCAACGGCCTCTTGTCCGGTGCTGGCCTGTCCTCGGGCGGATCGTAGAGAATACGTGCCGCTGCCCCGTCCAGATCTTCATACTGGCCGTTCTTGAGCGACCACAGGAAAGCTGCAAGCCCGGCCCCGCCGAGCAGCAGTGCAGCGGGAATAAGGATTATGAGGTTTGTCATCTGGCCTCCACTAATCCACCTGTCTGCAACGGCCGCAATGTGGTTGTTCGTGCATTCGCCTTCCCGGTCCGGGTATCCGCTTGCTCCGATGGCAGGGTACGCGGGCGCAATCGCATCGCATTGGCAACCACGATCAATGACGAGACCGACATCGCGATCGCGGCGACGAGCGGCGTGACGTAGCCAAATACTGCGATCGGCACAGCCATGATGTTATAGGCAATTGCGACGCCGAAGTTCTGACGGATGAGCTTGCCTGACTGTCTCGCGATGTCGAGAGCGAGCGGGACTGCGGTAAGGCTCTCACGCAGGAACACGAAGTCAGCGGCATTACGGCCAATGTCTGCGGCCGTCGCAGGTGCCATTGCGACATGGGCGGCCGCCAGAGCCGGGGCGTCGTTCAGCCCATCCCCGACCATCAGGGTCTTCCGGCCCGAGGCTGCAAGTTCCTTCAGGCGAGCCGATTTGTCTCCGGGCAGAACCTGCGCCTTGATCCGGTCGATCGCAAGTTGCTCACCAACGATCTCGACAGCTTCGTGACGGTCACCGGACAGAAGTTCGACCTCGAGACCCGCTGCCTTGAGATCGGAAATGGCTTCGGCTGCACCAGCGCGCAACCGGTCCTCAAACGAGAACACCGCGAGCTGCCTGCCATCGCAAGACAATACTGTCCCGCTGACACTGGCGACCGGCATCTGCGCATGATTTGCCCAATCGGCGCGACCCAGACGATAGGTCTTGTCGCCAATCCGGGCCTCGATTCCGAAGCCCGGTATTTCCTGGACATTGGTAACGCACAGATGCTCGACGCCGCGGCGGGATGCCGTTTCCACGAGCGTGCGAGACAACGGATGACAGGAGTGCGCCGCCAGCGCGGCAGCTATGGCCAGCGTTCCGGAATCTATCTTGTCGGCATTGGTCAGCTGGGGCCGGCCCAATGTAAGCGTCCCGGTCTTGTCGAACACCACCGTGTCGATCTGGGCGAGACGCTCCATGGCCGAGCCCTCCTTGACCATGATACCATTCTCAAACAGCCGCCGGGCAGCCACGACCTGGACGATGGGAACGGCCAGTCCCAACGCACAGGGGCAGGTGATGATGAGGACCGCGATCGCGACCGTGAGGGCCTGATGCCAGTCGCCGGTTATCGCCATCCAGGCCAGGAAGGTGAGTAACGCTGCCGTATGGACAAGCGGCGAATACAGCGCCGAGGCGCGATCCGCCAGGCGGCGATAGCGTGCCCGGCCGCCTTCTGCCGCTTCCATCAGGCGGATCATTTCAGCAAGGAACGACTGATCGGCGGTAGCCGTCACTTCGATCGTCAGCGGCTGCGTAAGATTGAGAGTGCCGGCCCTGACCATGGATCCCGCAGCCACGGGCTGGGCGTCGCTTTCACCGGTGACGAGAGAGCAATCCAGATCTGACGCGCCGCTGATCACGCAGCCGTCGACCGGCACGCGCTCGCCCGCCGCGATCAACAGCTGCATTCCGGGTACGATCTCGGCGATGGGCAGATATTCGCGGCTTCCGTCCGGCCGTATGGTCATCGCGCCAAGCGGTGCCAGACGAGCCAGCCCCATTACAGCACTTCGGGCGCGTTCGCGCATGACATGGTCGAGCGTGCGGCCGATCAGCAGGAAGAAGAGCAGAGTGACCGCCGCGTCGAAATACGCATGCGGCCCGTGGTTGATCGTCTCGTAGATGCTGATGCCGAAGGCCAGCGAGACACCGATTACAATCGGCACGTCCATGTTCGAACGGCCATGACGGAGTGCGTTCCACGCGGACCGGAAGAAGATACGGCCGGCGATGGCGAGTGCGGGCAACGCAATGAGCGCCGAGACCCAATGGAACAGATCCCGCGTGGCCGCATCTGCACCGGACCATACCGACACAGACAGCAGCATGATATTCATGGAAGCAAAGCCGGAGATACCAACGGCACGATAGAGCTCGGCCAGGGTCTCATCCTTTGCCGGCGCCGTCTCAAACAGATGCGCCTCATAACCAAGCTTGTCGAGCGTTTCGACGATCGGGGGCGGCTGGCTGCCTCGCCAGCGGACGCTGACGCGCTTCGTTGACAGGTTGACGCGCGCGTGCTCGACATTCTCCAGCAGCTTCAGTGCGCTTTCCACGGTCTCGATGCAGGCCCCGCAGTGAACGCCGGGGACGGAGAGATCCGTCTGATAAAGCTCCTTATCGACGCTACGGCTGGCGAGCAGAACTTCTTCGTTGGTCAGCCTTGCCGAAACAGTGGCGCTCGCGGCGCCGACGGCGCAGCAGCTCATTGCGAAACTCCTCCGCGGATCACGAGGCGGCCAACGTGCCGGTAGGGCTTGTCCATCCCTGCGTCTGCCTCAGCTTCAACCAGCCAGACACCGTCCTGGAGACTGGCGCTTGTCGCGAAGACGCCATCTGGCCCGGGCGACAACGTCAAGATTTGATCATGGGCGTCAGTGACCGGCCGCCGGAACGTGACTGTCACACTCTGCAACGGGATCGCCACGCCTGCGGCATCACTCAAGTTGTAGCTGATCCTGCCATTCCGGACATCTAGCTTGCTCGTCCAGCCAAGAGCAGCCTGGGCGCGAGCTTCCTCAGCCTTCCTGTTGAACTCCTGGCTGGCGACGTAAGAGTTCGTAACCACGAACCCGCTCCAGCTCCAGTTGGCTGCAAAGGCCAAAATCAGGTTCATGACGATGATTGCTGCATAGAAACAGAGCATCACGGCCAGCATGTGCCGTCCGGTGAACCCCTTTCGCTCCAGTTCGACGCTCATAACGTTCCTCCTGGTGCACTGAAGGTTGCCGTGTATGTCTTGGATTCAAGATTTTCCCTGTCCTCCACAACAAAGCTGAACGTCTGCCTTTCCGACTGGATCTCATCCGCGGGCATGCGGACGAACACCCTCACAGACTTCAATCGATCGGGTTCAACCGGCACGGCAATCACCCCGTCTTCGGACTGTTCGAGGCCGCTGACGCTCACTGAAGCGCCAGGCAGACCAGCCACCGAGACAAGCAGCGTGCGATGCTGCGGGATCATGTTGGAGAGCTTCACCGTGTAGCCATTGCGCACGGATCCATCCGACAGGATAACATACTGAGGATTGCGATCGGCGAGCACATTCACGTCCAGCCGGTCACGGCTGAGCAGCACAAACAGCATGACAAGGCCAACCGCTGACCACAGTCCAAAGTAGAGCACGGTCCTGGGGCGCAGCAGTGTGGCGAAGCGGAAGTTCACAATCTCTGAAACGAGCTTGTTATCGGGACCTCGCACCGCCGTCGGATCAATGGGGCGTGTTCCACCGGCCGTGGCCAGCGCCATGTTGGCATCGTAATCCTTGAAGGTGGCATAGGAGATCAGCCCCGGCTCCTTGCCCAGCTTGGCCATGACGGAGTTGCAGGCATCAATGCACAGTCCACAGGTGATGCATTCGAGCTGCTGGCCATGGCGGATGTCGATCCCCATCGGGCAAGCGGCGACACAGGCGTTGCAGTCCACGCAGTCGCCCTTGATTTCCCCGGTGGCAGCGGTCTTCTTGGTATGACGCGCGCGCGGCTCGCCACGCCAATCGTTGTAGGTGACGGTGAGGGAGTTCTCATCGAGCATGGCCGCCTGAATGCGGGGCCAGGGGCACATGTAGATGCAGACCTGCTCACGCATGAGACCGCCGAACGTGTAGGTCGTGGCGGTCAGGATCGCGACGGTGATATAGGCGACGGGGGCCGCTTTGCCGGTGATGAAGTCGACGAAGAGTGTAGGTGCGTCGGCGAAGTAGAAGATCCACGCGCCGCCTGTTGCCACCGCAATCGCCAGCCAGATCGAATGCTTGATGGTGCGCAGGAACAGCTTGCGCGCACTCATCGGCGCCTGATCCAGCTTGATGCGGGCATTGCGATCGCCTTCAATTGCGCGCTCGATCCAGAGGAACAGATCCGTCCAGACCGTCTGAGGGCAGGTGTATCCACACCAGGCGCGGCCCACGGTCGAGGTGAGCAGGAAGAGGCCGATACCCGCCATCACCAGAAGGCCCGCGACGTAGAACAGTTCCTGAGGCCAGATCTCAATGCCGAAGAAATAGAATCGCCCGCTGGCCAGATCGATGAGGACGGCCTGGTCAGGGGCGTGGGGACCACGGTCCCAGCGAATCCATGGCGTCAGATAATAGATCCCGAGGGTGACCGCCATGATGATCCACTTGAGCCGCCGGAAATGTCCGGAAACCCGCTTGGGATGTATCTTCTGGCGCGCCACGTAGAGCGGCTCCCGCTCCACGACCCCTTCGGCAACCATCTTCTTGACGTTGTGGTTGAGCATACTAGCCTCCGCCAGACGTGTGATGCCGCGCCATTCAGTGGCATCCGGGCCGTTTCAGTGCCTGCGAAGCGAAGTCGACCGCCTCGAACACCTTTTCCAAACAAGGGATGCAAGAGGCCGCAGGCGCACTCGTCCGAGGTGCGCCTGCGGGACAATCTTCTGCCTTACTCGCCACCCCCAAGGGAGTGGACGAAGATGGCGAGCTGTTTGACAGTGGCGTCTCCCAGCCGATCCTTCCAGGCGGGCATCACACCGTGTTTCGGCGCCCGTACCTGGGCCGCAATCTCGGCTTCGCTCGACCCGTAGAACCAGATCGCGTCGCGGAGGTTGGGCGCACCGACCTCTCGCATGCCGCTACCATCCTCGCCGTGACAGGCGGCGCAGTTCTCGGCGAACACCTCGCTGCCAGACTCCGCGAGTGCTGCGTCGGACGGAGTTCCCGAGAGGGAGGCCACGTAGGCTGCCACCGCCCTGATCTGAGCAGGCTCGAGCATCCCGCCGAACGCCGGCATCTCGGACACACGTGTCTCCGCATCGCTGGTATAGCGAACACCGTGCGCAATGGTCTGGTAGATCGAATCGATGTCGCCGCCCCAAAGCCAGTCGTCATCGTTCAAGTTGGGGTATCCAGGCGCACCCTGCGCACCGGAGCCGTGGCACTGAACGCAGTTCACCTTGAAGGCAGCCGAGCCGCCTGCGATGGCAAACTGCCGCAGTTCGGGTTCAGCCATGATCTCGCTGAGCGACTTGCTTTCAATGGCCGCGATCTTGTTGGCCTGAGCCGCTGTTGCTGCGTCGAGATCCTTGCGGAGTTCGGTACGGCTGGACCAGCCCAGCACACCGCTCGTTGCGGTTTCGATCATAGGCCAGGCGGGGAAGGCGATTGTGTAGGCAATGCCCCAGATGATGCAGGCATAGAACGCACGCACCCACCAGCGCGGCATCGGGTTGTTGAGTTCCTTGATGCCGTCCCACTCATGGCCCGTTGTGGCGACGCCTGACAGCTCGTCGATATCTTCCTTGCGCATCTCAGTCTTCCTTAAACGGGATCTGCGCGGCGGCATCCGCATGCTTCTTGCTGCCGGGGCGGAAGGCGAAAATGACGACGCCGATGAAGAAGATGGTCAGCGCCAGGAGGCCCCAGGTGTCAGCGAATTCGCGCATCGTGTTGTAATCCATGCCACCCTCCTCAGCGGTTGCCAGAGGCTTCGTCGTAGGTCGAGAAGTCCACCAGGGTGCCGAGCATCTGGAGGTAGGCGATAATCGCGTCCATCTCCGTCAGCGCATCCGGGTTGCCGTCGAAGTCGCCGACCTGGGCCTTCGGATAGCGTGCGAGAAGCTCCGAGGTATCGGCATTCGGATCGGCCTGCGCCTTCATGTCGGCTTCAGCATTGGCGATCATCTCGTCCGTGTAGGGCACACCGACGCGACGGTTCGCGATGAGATCGGCGGCGATGTTCTTCACGGTGACGGGAGTGTCCTTCAGGAAGGCGTAGCTCGGCATCACCGATTCAGGCACGACCGAGCGCGGCTCGATCATGTGTTGAACATGCCATTCATTCGAATAGCGACCGCCCACCCGGGCCAGATCCGGCCCGGTCCTCTTTGATCCCCACTGGAACGGATGGTCGTACATCGACTCAGCCGCCAGACTGTAATGGCCGTAGCGGGCCACCTCGTCACGGAACGGCCGGATCATCTGCGAGTGGCAGGCATAACAGCCTTCGCGGATGTAGATGTTGCGGCCAGCGAGTTCGAGAGGCGTGTATGGCCGCATGCCTTCCACCTTCTCGATCGTGTTCTGGAGGTAGAACAGCGGAACAATCTCGACGATCCCGCCGATGGTGACCACCAGGAACGAGAAGATGAACAGAAGCGACGCGTTACGCTCGATAATCGAGTGTTTGTCCAACAAGGCCATGGCTCAAGCTCCCTGTGCGGCTGGACTGAGGGCAGGGCGACGGCCGCCGACCGGCTCTTCGTCGCGCTGATAGCCCCTGATGGTCATGTAGACGTTGAAGACCATGATCAGCGCACCGGCGAGGAAGAGACCGCCGCCGATTGCACGAACCACGTAGTAAGGATGCATCGCAGCGACTGTCTCGGCGAAGGAGTAGACCAGGAAGCCCTGATCATCGTACGCGCGCCACATCAGGCCCTGCTGGATGCCCGACACCCACATCACGGACGCGTAGACAACGATGCCGAGAGTGGCGAGCCAGAAGTGCCAGCTGACCATGCGGATCGAGTAGAGCCGCTCACGACCCCAGATTCTGGGAACCAGGTAGTAGAGTGCGCCGAACGAGATCATGCCGACCCAGCCCAGTGCGCCCGAGTGGACGTGACCAATGGTCCAGTCCGTGTAGTGCGACAGCGAGTTGACCGACTTGATGGCCATCATCGGCCCCTCGAAGGTCGCCATGCCGTAGAAGGCGAGCGAGAGCACCATGATGCGGATGATCGGATCAGTGCGAAGCTTGTCCCAGGCGCCCGAGAGCGTCATCAGGCCGTTGATCATGCCACCCCAGGACGGCATCCACAGGACGATGGAGAACACCATGCCGAGCGTCTGCGCCCAGTCGGGAAGCGCCGTGTAGTGGAGGTGGTGGGGGCCTGCCCAGATGTAGATGAAGATCAGCGCCCAGAAGTGAATGATCGACAGGCGGTAGGAGTAGACCGGCCGCTCGGCCTGCTTCGGCACGAAGTAGTACATCATGCCAAGGAAACCGGCAGTGAGCAGGAAGCCGACGGCGTTATGCCCGTACCACCACTGCGTCAGAGCATCCTGGACCCCGGAGAATGCCGAGTAGCTCTTGGAACCGAGGAAGGAGACCGGCACCGCCAGGTTGTTGACGATGTGCAGCATCGCGATGGTCACGATGAACGACAGGTAGAACCAGTTCGCGACGTAGATGTGCGGCTCCTTGCGGCGCACGATGGTGCCCAGGAACACGACCAGGTAGCAGACCCAGACAATGGTCAGCCACAGATCGACGTACCATTCCGGCTCGGCATACTCACGGCTCTGCGTGATGCCCAGGAAATAGCCGGACAGCGCCATCACGAGGAACAGCTGATAGCCCCAGAACACGAACCATGCGAGATTGCCGCCGAAAAGGCGCGCACGGCAGGTCCGCTGCACGACCCAGAGCGACGTCGCAATAAGTGCGTTGCCGCCGAAGGCAAATACGACCGCAGTCGTATGCGCCGGGCGCAAGCGGCCAAAATTAAGCCAAGGCTCAAGATTGAGGTCAGGATAGGCGAGCTGGAGTGCGACGCTCAGGCCGGCAGTAAGACCGACCACGGCCCAGAACAGCGTTGCAATGACGCCGTAGCGAATGGGGCCATCCATGTATCCGCTGTCGTCCTGGGGCTGCTCCACCGGACCCGCGCTGTGTGAATTGCGGATGAGGAGCAGGGTGAAACCCAGAAGTACGAAGAACAGAACCCACATGTGGTTCCCAAAAGCCGCATCGTGCGCATAGACGGCCGCCAATAGCGCCAGGAATGTCGCGAGACTAACGCCCGCAATCTCTGTGCCGAATTTCATAAAGGTCGAGCCCCTGCAAGTGGAACGAAGCTTCAAGGCCCGCTGTCGTGAGAGACCGGGCGCGTCATCGTTCTGTCAAGATCACGCGGGCTGCGACTTTGATCTGGATCAAAGCTGCGGGTTCGGTCGCACCGGCGGAATGCCGCACCGCATGCCCGAACTGGTAGTTGGCGGTCACGGAATGTCAAAATTTTCCGGCATTCCTGAAAATGCTTGTTGATCAAGCATCTATGGACACCTGAGACGTTTGCTTGAAATCCCTAACCACTCATTCGGGTGGGACTCCTGCTACCCCGCCTCCCGCACCTGTTTGCCTGGACTATTTCGCATCCCCCAGGCCTAGACACACCTCGCTCACACATGCTAGCTGTCCTATATTCACTTGGATACAGGATGCAGGATATGTGGGCACTAGGGAAACTGGCACTTGCGCTGGTTGTCAGTGTTGGTTGCGTGGTCGGCACGGCTGCCAGCCAGACATCAAAGGAAATTACGGTTTTTGCAGCAGCGAGCCTGACCAATGCACTGCAGGAAATCGCAGACAGGTTCACCGGGAAGACCGGTACTCAGATCAAGCTCTCGTTCGCCTCGTCTTCGACGCTGGCCAAGCAGATCGAATCCGGCGCCGGTGCGCAGCTGTTCCTGTCGGCTGACGAAGCCTGGATGGGCTATCTGGAAAAAGCTGGACTGATCGCTGACGGTACGCGCCGGTCACTGCTCGGCAACGGGCTCGTCCTGGCCATTCCCGCAGAGAAGACGCTTTCCGTCGAGATCGGCAACGATGCAGTATGGCTCAAACAAGTGCCGGAGGGCCGCATCGCGACCGGCGATCCTGACCACGTTCCCGTTGGCAAGTACGCAAAGCAGGCGCTTGCGAACCTTGGTGCGTGGCATGCGGTTGAACCGCGACTTGCGCGCGCTGATAATGTCAGGAATGCTCTGGTTCTCGTGGAGCGGGGTGAAGCTGTGGCGGGTATCGTCTACAGCACCGACGCGGCTGTTTCGAAGAAGGTCAAGGTTGCTGCGACGTTTCCCGAAAGCTCGCATGATCCGATCTCGTATCCGGTCGCACTAATGAAAGATCAAGACAAGGGCGACGCGCGCGTGTTCTATGACTTTCTCCTGACCCCCGAAGCCCGGGAGATCTTCGAAAAGTACGGCTTTAAGGTTCGCTGAGCTTGTTGTGCTGACACCTTTAGAGATTGAAGCCTTTTCCTTGAGCCTGCGGGTGGCGATGCTTGCATCTGCCGCCTGTCTCCTGCCGGCGATCGGCGTCGCCTGGCTGCTGTCGCGCTCGCGTATGCCCGGCAAGGCCATCCTCAATGTCATCGCGCACGGGCCGCTCGTGCTGCCGCCGGTGGTCATCGGCTACCTGCTGCTTATCACTCTCGGCGTTCAGGGACCGATCGGAAGCTGGCTCAACGACACCTTCGGAGTGAGACTGGTCTTCAGTACGGCGGGTGCCGTCATAGCTGCTGCTGTCATGGCCTTTCCGCTGATGGTACGTGCCATCCGCCTGTCGCTTGATGCTGTCGATCAGGGCCTCGAGTTTGCGGCCCGGTCCCTCGGCGCCTCGCGGATCGATGCGTTCGTGACGGTGACATTGCCATTGATGTTGCCTGGCATTCTTTCCGGATTGATGATGGCGTTCGCGGCCAGCCTTGGCGAGTTCGGAGCCACGATTACCTTTGCCTCCAACGTCGAAGGACAGACGCGCACGCTGCCGCTCGCCATCTATACGGCAACGCAGGTTCCCGATGGCGATGCTGCAGCCTTGCGGCTTGTCCTCATCGCCATCGTTCTCTCACTGCTTGCCCTGGCGCTGTCCGAAGTGGTCGAGCGATGGGCCCGCCGGACGGTCTATGGCACATGATCGAAGTTCACGTTCAGAAGAAACTCGCCGAGCTGCAGCTTGATATCGCCTTCAAGGCGGAGTCGCGCGGCATCACTGCGATCTTCGGGCGGAGCGGTGCGGGCAAGACATCCCTGATCCAGGCCATTGCGGGGGGCCTGCGACCGGATGCAGGCAGGATTGTCGTCGACGGCCGGGTGTTCTTCGACAGCGCAGCCAAAATCGACATGCCAATCCATACGCGACAGGTCGGCTATGTCTTTCAAGAGAGCCGG
>Ga0180216_1002561_pt1 | contig 15004 bp, 6 predicted proteins | sample eDN3rd37CBELigMG_FD_128879 | JGI IMG/M metagenome (GOLD analysis project Ga0180216, IMG submission 128879) | Enriched Miracle-Growth compost microbial communities from Emeryville, California, USA - eDNA 3rd pass 37_C BE-Lig MG (version 2)... ... | reverse complement strand
GCCGCTCACACCGGTCGTGGTCGCGGCGGCGATCGGGCGCGCGACCGAACAGTTGCGGACGACCGACCTGGCGGGTCTACAGGGATCGATGGCCGACATTGATGCAACGCTGCCGATTTTGATCGGGGTGGGCGAGGCGTTTCGGAGGCCGAGGGACGTCAACGCATCCTCTTCCGGACTTACGGCAAGCAGGCTCTCTTCGATCAATCGCTCTTGCGCTTAGAAGCTGTCGTCCGACAAGCCCGCGACGACCGTTTGTGGCCCATACTGTCAGATGGCCAACGTATGCTCTCGTAACTCTTGTGAGTGTGGCCTATTCGGCACCAAAAGCATCCCGGATACGCCCAAGCCGACTGTCTCCGTCCCCACAAGGCCAAACATGGCGTTTCTCACCGGCAGCCGCCATTCACACCGGTCGATCCTCAGGGGCAAGGGGCGCATCCCCGTGAACGGCGACGAGGCGATCTACGCCGTCTGACTTGACCGACAGCTGCAACGAACGGCACGCTTGGCACGTCTCGGAATAATCAGCCACAGGGTCGCTGCCAGCCAATGCACGCAGCGCGCCAGGAAAGGAATAGAATGCGTAAGTTATTGCTAGCTGGCCTTGTCATGCTTTTGTCGGTGCCTGCCACGTTGGCCTTCGCACAATCATGGCCATCGCGCCCGATCAGATTCGTCATATCGTTTGGCCCCGGTTCCGCCAGCGATGCGGTGGCGCGCATCCTTGCCAAAGATCTCACAACCAGCCTCGGTCAGCCTGTCGTCGTTGTCTCGAAGCCCGGCGCCGACGGGACCCTCTCCGGTATCGAGGTCCAGCGTTCCGCCCCAGACGGCTACACCTTTCTGTTCGGGACAAACAGTGCCCTCGCCGTCGCGCCGAACCTGCGCAAGTCGCCGCCCTACAATGTATTGACCGACTTCACTCCCGTTGCCTTCGTCGGGCTGAATACACTTTTCTTTACGGTTAACCCAGCACTCCCCGTCACCACGATGCAGGAGCTCGTCGCCTACATCCGCGCCAACCCGGGCAAGTTCAACGCCGCAACCGGCCACACCTATGCCATCGTCGCCACCGCCCTGTTCGCCAAGCAGAATAATCTGAACTTGGAGTCGATCCCCTACAAGTCCGAGCCGGAGGCGATCGTCGACCTTCTGTCCAATCGCGTGCAAATGATGGTGGCTACTTCCACTCCGATCTACGGACATGCAAAAGAGAAAAAGCTTCGCGTGCTCGCCGGCACGACGGCCGAACGCAACCCATTGTGGCCCGACGTGCCGACGATGGTCGAGGCGGGCCAACCTCAACATCCGTTCGAAGCCTTTTTCGCGATTGTCGGACCGGTCGGTCTGCCCAAACAGATTGGAGAACGCATGAACCAGGCGGTTACGGCCGCCCTGGGCAAGCCAGAAGTGCGTGAGCAGCTGCAGAAGCAGGGCTTCCTTGGACGCGCCATGTCGCTTGACGATGCGACAGCTTATATCAGGGGCCAAAATGAGATTTGGAAAACCGCACTGAAGGATGCTCACGTCGAGCCGCAGTGACACGCCGAGTTTCCTCTGATCAGTGGCCGAGTCGAACTGTTCACGGTCGGCCACTCGAGAGTGCGAGCGGCGCCGCATTTATTCAAACCCACACCGCACGCCGGTCTCAGGCCGGCTCCGACACCAGCAGGGCAACCGGAAAGCGAGCCAGCACGGAACTCAACTCCATGGCGCCATCAACAGCCCCACGTACGTCATGGCCGGGAATGAGGACATCCCTCCAATTGGCTCCTTCAAGCGAGTTCCCGAGGCAAACCCTGGTATCGCGCCAACTGTCCCGCGGAACATGCGGCGTGATCGATCCTGCGAGCAGACCGTGGGTGGTTCGGGGCGCGATAATCACCGCGGCAGCATCTCGATGCACGCGCGCGAACGCGATGACATGGCGCACCAGCGGACCTTCGATATCCAACGGATGATATCCACCCTCGGCAAAGAGATCGGGCAACCGGCGCCGCAACGCCAGCGCCCGAGCGGTGATGTGCAACTTGGGGAGGCCGCCGCGCCACGCGCGCAATATTTCCTCCGGTGTCGTCGTCTCCGAGGCGGACAGGAGATGCGCGCGTGACGCGAAGTCGACCGGCCGGCGGTTATCCGGATCCACCAGGCTCAAATCCCATGTTTCGGCCCCCTGGTAGATATCGGGCACGCCTGGTGCAGTCAGCTTCATAAGTGTCTGCGAAAGACTGTTGAGAGCGCCCGTCAGGATAATCGGCGCAATCGCCGTGGCGAAGTCGTCAAGGAATGCGCGAGAACGGGCGGAGTCCAGCGCGCCTCGAACGAATGTCTCGATGGCTGCCTCGTAGCTTTGGTCCTCGATCGCCCAGCTCGTATGGACCTTCGCCTCGCGAACGGCCTTGATCATGAAGGCCGACATGCGGTCGGCGAGGAGGGCGTTGCCATCGTCTGGATGCGGACCCATCGGCCAGGTTCCGAGTAAGGCCTGATAGAACAGCCATTCCGTCTCAGCATCCGGAAACTGGCGGGCGCCATGCACGGTGGCCAGATGCACGTTGAGCCGCCTCCAGTGCTCAACGCATTGCGACCATCTCTCGACGATCTCGCTGAGCACACATATTCGCGCTCGCGCATCTTCGCCGCGCTTGGTGTCGTGCGTCGACGTCGCGCTGAGGCCATGGGGTTGTCGCTCCTGTCGCGCGCTCATGGCGTCGTGGAAAGCCTGGGGTGACAGCCCGAAATGGTTTGGCTCGCCGCCGACCTCGTTCAGGGCGATCAGGCGATTGGTGCGATAGAAGACCGTGTCCTCTATCGCCTTGGCCATGATCGGGCCCGTCGTCTGCTGGAAGAGCCGTGTAAATGCCAGGGCACGGCGGCGCATCTCATCGTTCGGAAAATCGAGAAGAAGCAGGCGAGCAAGAAAATCGAGAGCGTCGAGATTGTCGATTCGGCGCGTTGCTCTGGCCCGATCCAACGCCGCCGCGATCACGGCGCGATCAGCCGGTTGTGGGCCGGTCTCGTTCACATAGGTACGATAGACGGGCATCGCCGTCGCAAACTCGACGATCGATCTCCGAAGTGAGTCTGCGCCAATATCTCTGGTTGCAATGTCCGCAGCGGCAAGGGTGCAAGCGGCGTGGACCAGGCGGGTCAGTTCAGCGGCCAAGTTCGAGCCGAAGATCAGGCGCTTGGTGACGCTCGCAAGTTCGTCGCAGTCGACACTGCCGCCGCGGAAATTCTCATAGGCGCGGGTAAGGCTCCGTTCTCCATCGGGATCCACGAGGAGCCCCGTGAGCGCATTCGCGAACTCGTAGCCGGTCGTGCCTTCGATGGGCCAATCGGAACGAAGCTGCTCATTGTGGCCGAGTATCTTCTCAACGACGACGTATGTGTGCTCATCTCCTTGAAGCTCTGCGCGAAGTCTCTGGAGATAGCCGGTCGGGTCCGCGAGTCCATCGATATGGTCGAGGCGGATGCCATCGATCTGTCTGGATCGTACGAGCGCGAGAAGCTTTCGGTGAACGTCGTCGAACACCTCGGGACGTTCGACCTTGATGCCTACCAGGCCCGTGATCTCGAAGAAGCGCCGGTAGGTCAGTTGCTCGCGACCGAGCCGCCAGTGAGTTAACCTCCAAGCTTGGCGTTCGAGCAGGTCGTGCAATTGCCCCGCATCCGCGCTCATTGCAGCGCAGGTGTCGGTCAGCTGAGCAGCAACATCCTTGCTGTCGGCGACTTGAGCGAGTGACAGCTTCAATGCCGCAACGCCGGACGGGTCCGTAACCGAGAACTGTTGAGCGAGTGCCGTGCACGCGCGGTCGGGAACGCGATCGAGAATATCGGAGTAGCTCGGCGGCCAGAGCGGAAGCCGCATATCACCGTAGACCACGCCGAACTGGCCAGCCAAGTGGCGGAATTCGAGGGCTAGCTGACCCGCGGCGAGAGCTTGGCCATAGCCGGTGCCGAGGACCGGTAGCAGCAGCTTTGGCGCCGACCAGTCGATGTCGAAGTGATGCGCGTACTTGCTTGCTCGTCCCCATTCGAGAACGTCTCGCCACCACCCGTTCTCTGGTGTCGCGGCCATGTGGTTAGGTACGAAGTCGACGATCACCCGGAGACCGTGCCGACGAAGCGCATCGCATAGGCGTGCAAAGCCGGCCTCACCACCGAGGATGGGATCAATTCTGTTGCAATCGGTGACGTCGTAACCGTGCGTCGATCCCGAAGCGGCTTGGAAGATGGGCGAGAGATAGAGATGGCTCACGCCGAGACGAGCGAGATAAGGAGCGAGTGCGGCAGCCGCTTCGAAAGTCATGCCGTCGCGCAGTTGCAGGCGATAGGTTGCTCCAGGCACTTGGGTCATGGCGCGCGCGGCCGCTCCTCTCGCATGGCAGCGCAGATGCTCGCGAACTGCGGCAGGCTGGAAATATCCTCGAGCATTACGGGCAATCGCTGCCGCCAGTTGGGGTGTTCGTCGATCGTGCCGGCGATGTTCATGCAGCCCTCGTATCCGACCAGGTCTTCGAGCTGCACCGCCGCAAGCCGGCAAGGCGTGCGGGCGAGGAGCTTGTGGATCGGCACGGAGATGGTCGCAGGGTCCGGCAACGATTGTTCGGTGCTCGCGTCCCGCTCCATCGCGCCGGCCGCGCCCACAAGACCTTCTACGGCAAGCAGCGAGACGAGTTCCGCCCGCTCCGTCGTGCGAGATGCGCGAGCCGAAGCCGCCTCGTCTACGGTCAGGATGCCGAGTCGTTGACGGTCGCCTATGTCGCTGCCGCGCCACCATGCCTGCAGAGTTGGAAGATCGTGCGTGCCAATGCAGGCAAGTGCGCTTCGCGTATAGTCGCGCGGCCGACGGAAACCGGTTTCGGTGCGCTCGAAGACGAGGACTCTGTATCCCTGAATGCCGCGTGCGCGCATCGTCTCACGGAAGCCGCGCGGGACAGTCCCCAAATCCTCGCCGATTACGATGACCCGATGGTTGGCGGATATATCCGATATAATATTGAGGAGCTCAGCCAGAGGGTACGCAACGTAGGCTCCATCCAGCGTGCCATGCCCCTTCGGAATGAGATAGAGGCGTGTGAGGGCCATCGCGTGATCGAGACGGATGGCACCTGCATGTCGTGTGGCGCATGCGATGACTGAGGCGAACGTGCCGCTCGTGCCCTGCGAAAGCGCACGCGGGGAAATGGGAGCAAGCCCCCAGTCCTGACCGAGCCGATTGAAATCGTCCGGCGGAGCGCCAATCCTGGCGTCTGCGAGCACTTCATCCGGGGCGCACCAGGTGTCGGCACCATCCGGCGCGACGCCGACAGCGATATCGAGATAGAGGCCGATACGCATCCCCGCGGATAGAGCGCGTCGCTGGACATTCGCCAGTTGCCGCTCGGCGATCCATTGCAGCCAGGTATGGAATAAAGTGCGGTTGGTATGCTCGCGCTTGAACTCGGCGACAGCGGGGCTTGCCAGCGAGCGAAACTCGGAAGGCCAGCCGAGCCAGCCAGAGCCGTGCCCACGCGCCGCCATGAACTCCGATAGCGTTTCGAACGTAGCGAACTCTTCGAGCGCGCGGCCGTTGTGCGCACGATAAGTTTCGAAGTCGACATCCTGCGCCGAGCCCGTGCCCAAATCGGTGCGCTCGAAACGTGCGAATGCCGCTTCGAGTGTACGACGTTTGCGAGCGACGACATCGGCGTAGTCGATCAGCTCACCGTGCGAGAGCGACAAGTGCTCGCAGCCGCGAGCGGTCCCAGCGCCGTCCAGCAGGTCCGTTGCTATGTAGATCGGCGTTATGAATCTGCGGCTCGAAGGAGAATACGGGCTGTAGCGCCCGGGGTCCGAGAAGAAGAGTGCGTGAATAGGATTGACGCCCAGGAAGTCGGCCCCTTGCTGGCCAAGGAGCTCGGCTAGTCGTGCAAGATCCTCGAAGTCGCCGATGCCGCCGTTGCGGGTGGAGCGGATGCTGTAGAGCTGGCACGTAACGCCCCACGCGCGGCCCTTCTCGAGCCAGTCCGGTAGGAATGCATGTGTTGTTCCAGACTTGGCCCGCATCCGGTCGCCGGTGTGCGATAGTCGCTGAGTGCCCTCGACACGTTCCACCGACACACCAAGCGCCGCGAGCAGTCCCCTTTTGGCCGCAGCGCTCGCCCGACGTCGCGTACCCGTGGCATCTGTGTAGGCCAATGAGATTCCGTTCGCGCGGGACAACTTGTCGATCAAGGTCACCGGCACGGGCTAGCTCTCCGCGGACGAGTTGCCGCCGCTCAAAGCGAATACGCCCGACCAGGGCAACATCTTGCCCGACGACAGTCGTTCGGCTGCGCCGGCAGGAATCTCGAACAGGACGTTTCGGTTGCTGGCGGCCAATGCCGTAAGCTCGGGCCCTACTGGTGTGGACGATGCAGATGGATTGGCGACGAGATCATACGTGATGTCGCCCGAGTGCCAAGACACGGCGAGGACAGGATCGGTCTGTGCGGGTGGAAGCGTCGCAGTCATGCCACCCCGTTCGAGTAAAGGCGATAGTACTTTCTTGCGCAGGCCGAGAAGTGATTTGATGAGCGCGTGACGTTGGCTGTGCGGGGCTTGCGTCAGTGCGCCCCAGTCGATCCGCGAGGCCTCGAATGTCGAAGGCGCGTTGGGATCCGGAATACGCTCTCTCAGCGATGGATCTCGAAACTGTGGCCATCGGCGAAATTCGTTCCGCCGTCCCTCGCGCACAGCCTCCGCCAGATCACCCTTGAAGTCCGCGAAAAAGCAGAACGGCCGCGTCTCTCCCCATTCTTCGCCCATATAGAGGAGTGGCACCTGCGGCGACAGCAGCAGGATGGCAGTGAGGAGATCTATAGCCTCAGCGGGAGCAAGCGTCGTGAGGCGCTCGCCGAAGGCGCGATTGCCGATCTGGTCGTGGTTCTGCAGGAAGTTGATGAAGGCGAGCGAGGGCAGATGGGCGGATGCCATGCCGCGCGAAGCGCCATCCTTGAAGACCGACACATCGCCTTGGTACACATAGCCTTCGGCAAGCGCGCGCCGGAGCTTGGTTACAGGCTCGATCGCATAATCGGCGTAGTAGCCGTCGCTCTCTCCCGTCGCGATCACGTGCGCCACGTGATGGACATCATCGTTCCACTCGGACGTATAGAGCTTGACCTCGCCCGCCTGGCCGCGCTCGTGCAGATGTGTGATGTTGCGCTCGTCCTCCGTCGTCAGGTGGATGTGCCGACCGGGCAGGCGGCGCCTCACCTCTTGCGCGAGTTCCTCGAGGATGTGCGGCGACGACGGATCGTGGATCTGGTCGATGGCGTCCAAGCGCAGCCCATCGAACTGGTATTCGTCCAGCCAGTATAAGGCGTTCTCGATGCAGAACCGGCGGACCGCCAGCTTCGTGTAGTCGATGCCGGCGCCCCACGGTGTCTGGCGCGAGGCATCGAAGAACTCAGGCGCGTAGAGATGGAGATAGTTTCCGTCGGGACCGAAGTGATTGTAGACGACGTCGAGTAACACCATGAGGCCTCGTGCGTGCGCACGGTCGACGAGGCGCTTGAGATCGTTCGGTGTTCCATAGGCCGTATGAGGCGCATACAGGAGAACCCCGTCATACCCCCACCCTCGCGACCCAGAGAATTGAGCAACAGGCATCAGCTCCAGTGCGGTCACGCCGGTGTCGACAAGATGATCGAGCTTGCTCTCGATCCCGGCAAACGCCCCCTCGCTGGTGAACGTGCCGGTGTGAAGCTCGTAGATGGCGGCCTCGGACCAGGGCCGGCCCGTCCAATTCGTCGTCTCCCAGGCATATGCCCTTGGATCGACGAGCGCCGATGGTCCATGCACATCGCCGATCTGCCCGCGCGCCGCCGGGTCGGGCACGACCTCACCCGTGCCCAATGCGAAGGCGTAGGCGCCGCCGACGGGAACAGCCTGCGTCTCGATTTCGAACCATCCATCTCCGATCGGCTTCATGGGCTCGTGACCACCCCTCTCGGAGGCGACGAGCGCGACGGACGACTGCGACGGCGCCCAGAGCCGGAAGCGCGCCCCGCCATCTGAAAGGAGCTCGGCTCCCCACGTTTTCGAGACGCTGAATGTGGTCGTCATCGGCGTTGTCCTTCGTAGAGAAGCACTCCGCGTCCTGGCAGCGTTGTTATCGCGCCGGGTAAGAGCAGCGGCTTGGCCGGCTCGATCTCACCCTTGGCGGAGTCGACAAGGAGCCGCCAGCCACTGATCGAATGCGGCGCGGGCAGGTGAAAAGACAGATCGTCGTGATGAGCATTGATCATCACGACGAGCGGCTGGGCGCCGCTCTGGGCGAGCATGATGCCGAGTGCACGGGCGTGGCCGTTGCGCCAATCCGCCTTGCTCATGTGCTTGCCGTCGGGACGCAGCCAAGTGACGTTGCGCATGCCATCGCGCGCGAGGCGCTCGCCATGCAGAAAGCGGTCCTGGCGCAGGAGCGCGCGTTGCTTCCGGACGCTTACGAGCCCGGCGACGAATTCGAAGAGCAACTCGTCGCTCTCGCTCATTGCGTCCCAATGCATCCACGAGAGAGCGTTGTCCTGACAATACGCGTTGTTGTTGCCCGATTGAGATCGGCCGATCTCGTCTCCCATGAGCAGCATGGGCGTGCCCTGCGAGAGCATGAGGATCGCCAGCGCACCCCGGCGCATGCGCTCGCGCAGGGCGATGATCTCCGGGTCGTTCGTCTCTCCTTCTGCGCCGCAGTTCCAGCTTCGGTTGTCGTCGTGTCCGTCGCCGCCGTTCTCGCCGTTTGCCTCGTTGTGCTTCTCGTTGAATGCGTAGAGATCGGCGAGGGTGAAGCCGTCGTGCGCGGTCACGAAGTTGACGCTCGCCCATGGCCGGCGCCCGCGCGTATTGAAGAGGTTGGCAGAGCCGAGCAGTCCCGATGCGACACCCGGCAATAATCCTTCGTCACCTTTCCAATAGCTGCGCAAGTCGTCGCGGAATCGGCCGTTCCACTCGGCCCATCCAGGAGGGAAGTTTCCGACTTGGTATCCTTCGGCGCCGAGATCCCACGATTCCGAGATCAACTTGACCTGGGACAGCACAGGGTCCTGCCGCACGGCGGTGAGGAAGTTACTTGCCTGATTGAAGTGTCGGTCCTGCCGCGCCAGAGAGGATGCGAGATCGAAGCGAAAACCGTCGACGTGACCTTCCTCGACCCAATACCGAAGCGAATCCATAACCATCTGCAGGACGCGAGGATGGCCGAGGTTAACCGTGTTCCCGCATCCGGTCGTGTCGAAGTAGAAGCGCGGATCGTCCGCCATCAGATAATAGCTGCAGTTGTCGATTCCGCGGAAGGACAACGTTGGCCCGAGATGATTGCCTTCCGCCGTGTGATTGTAGACGACGTCGAGCAGGACCTCGATGCCGGCCTCGTGGAGGCGATGGACCATGAGCTTGAACTCGCCGATATCACCGCCCGGTGAAATGTAGCGCTGGTCCGGTGCAAAGAAGCCAAGCGTACTGTAGCCCCAGTAGTTGACGAGCTCCCGGTCGACGAGATGGCGATCATCGCAGAAGGCATGCACGGGCAAAAGCTCGATGGCCGTGATTCCGAGCCGGACGAGATGCTCGATGACGGCTGGATTCGCGAGGCCGGCGAACGTGCCGCGGCATCGGCCGGGGACGCCCGGATGTGTCGCCGTCATGCCCTTCACGTGCGCCTCGTAGATGATCGTCTCCGACCACGGCGTGCTCGGCCGCTCGTCCCGGCGCCAGGAGAATGATGGTCGCCAGCGGGGCGCCGTATCCACCACCACGCACTTCGGCATGAACGGGGCGGAATCGCGCGGGTCGAGCGTCAAATCCTCGTCGGGCGATCTGATCGTGTAGCCATAGAGGGCATCATTCCAGTTGAGCGGACCGCGTATTGCCTTAGCGTATGGATCGACGAGCAACTTGTTGGGGTTGAAGCGATGGCCCTCGCTCGGTGCCCACGGGCCGTGCACGCGCCACCCATAGAGCTGCCCCGGTCGCAGACCGGGCACGTGGCCGTGCCAAACCTCATCGGTGAACTCCGGCAGCGTGATGCGCGCGGTTTCTTGCGCACCGCTGTCATCGAAAAGGCAAAGCTCGACGCGTGTCGCGTGCGCAGAGAACAGCGCAAAGTTAACCCCGGACGCATCCGGTGTGGCGCCGAGGGGATGCGGCCGCCCCGATTGAATCCTTGCTGTACCCCGATCTGTCTTTCCGGTGTTGGCTCTCACAGCTCTATGCCTGCAGAATGATGGTCGCGAGAGGTGGAATGGTCAGCTCCAGCGAGAATGGTCTCGCGTGCGAAGCGATAGGCTTCGACTCGATCACCTTTCCGCTCGAGACGTTGCTGCCGCCGTAGCCCGCGGCGTCGGTGTTGAGGAGTTCCCGCCAGGGTCCTGGCGTGACAACGCCGATGCGGTAGCCGTGGCGCGGTATCGGAGTGAAATTGCAGACCACGAGCACAGGTGCGCTGCCGTCGTGCGGCTTCCGCAGAAATGCGAGCACGCTCTGGTCGACGTCGTCGGAGACGACCCACTCGAAGCCGTCCGCCTCGCAATCGAGCTGATGCAGTGCAGGCTTCGAGCGATAGAGATGGTTGAGATCGCGCACAAGAGACTGCACGCCCCGGTGCTCCGGCTCTGCCAGCAAATGCCAGTCGAGCGAACGGTCGTGGTTCCACTCACGAACCTGTCCGAACTCGCCGCCCATGAACAGGAGCTTCTTGCCGGGATGGGTCCACATGAACGCGAGATAGGCGCGCAGGTTGGCGAACTTGCGCCACCGGTCACCGGGCATCTTCTCGAGGAGCGACCGCTTGCCGTGCACCACCTCGTCGTGGCTCAGAGGCAGAACGAAGTTTTCCTGGAAGGCATAAAGAAGGCCGAATGTGAGCTCGTGGTGATGGTGACGACGATGGACCGGCTCTTTGGCCATATATTGCAGCGTGTCGTGCATCCACCCCATGTTCCATTTGAAGCCGAAGCCAAGCCCGCCGGTATCCACGGGACGTGACACCTGCGGCCACGCCGTCGACTCTTCCGCAATGGTCATGGCGCCGGGATTGGCCTCATAGACGCGCATATTCATGGTCTTGAGGAATGCGATGGATTCAAGGTTCTCGCGGCCGCCGTGCACGTTTGGAACCCATTCGCCGGGTGCGCGACTGTAGTCGAGATAGAGCATCGAGGCGACGGCATCGACGCGCAGCCCGTCGGCGTGATAGCGGTCGAGCCAGAAAAGCGCATTCGCATAGAGGAAGTTCGCCACCTCACGCCGGCCGAGATTGTAGATCAGCGTGTTCCAATCCTTGTGGAAGCCGAGGCGCGGGTCCTCGTGCTCGTAGAGTGCGGTGCCGTCGAAGCGAACGAGGCCGTGTGCGTCGGAGGGGAAGTGCGCCGGCACCCAATCGAGGATAACGCCGATGCCGGCTTTGTGGCAGCAGTCGACGAAGTAGGCGAAGTCTTCCGGCGAGCCGTGTCGCGACGTCGGCGCATAGAGGCCGATCGGTTGGTAGCCCCAAGAGCCGGAGAACGGGTGCTCGCTGACGGGCAACAGCTCGATGTGGGTGAAGCCCAAATCGCGCACGTAGTCGACAAGCTCGTGCGCGAGCTGTCGATAGCTGATGAAGCTGTCGGCGGGGCCGCGTCGCCAGGAACCGAGATGGACTTCGTAGATCGAAATCGGTTCGGTTCGGCGATCACCGGACGATCGGCGGGCAAGCCAGTCCCCGTCGGCCCAGTCGTACGCCGGCGGGCCGTGAACGATCGAGGCGGTAGCCGGAGGCAATTCGTGGCGGAAGGCGTATGGGTCTGATTTCAGGGGCAACAGGTCGCCCTGTGAACCGATGATCTCGAACTTGTAGGCATCGCCTGCCACAAGATGCGGAATAAAGATCTCCCAGAGACCGGCTTCCACGCGTCGTCGCATGACATGGCGTCGCCCGTCCCAGCCATTGAAGTGTCCTACGACGCTGACGCGGCGCGCGTTCGGTGCCCACACCGCGAACGATACCCCGGCCACGCCGTCGAGGCTCACGAGCTGGGCGCCGAGCCGATCGTAGAGCTTGCGATGCGTGCCCTCGCCTAGAAGATAGACGTCGATGTCGCCGAGGCAGGGCGGGAACCGATAGGTATCCTCCGCCTCCCATGCATGCTCGCCTTTTCGCAATAATAGCTTGTAGCCGGACCGATCGATCGCCGCAGGAAGCGCGCCTGCGAAGAAGCCTGCGTCATTAAGCTTGTCGAGGCTCGCCAGCACGTGACCGTCGCGAGCGATGGCGGTGACGGCGTCTGCATCGGGTGCAAAGACCCGCAGCGCGAGCGCTCCATCCGCCAGCACATGTGGACCCAGAATCGCGAACGGATCGTCATGCCGCCCTGTCGCGATTGCATCGATGTCGGTATCCGATGGTCTCCAGCCGACCTGTTGCCTGTGGGAACTGGTCATGGGTTACTCACTTTGTCCCGAGCGGCCAGGAGGTCGAGCATTCCCCTGACTGGTATGGATATCCAGCCAGGCCGATTGGCCGCCTCGTACGAGATTTCGTACGCAGCCTTCTGCAGGATGAATAGATCCAGCAGGGCGCGTGCCTCTCCCGTTTCGTATGGAGAAGCCGATGCATCTTCGGCCGCGCGCCCATAGGCATCGAGAAAGGTGGCGCAGGCCCAGTTGCGCCAGGAAACAGCCGCCTCTCTCACGCGCTTGGAAAGCTGGGGCGTACGAACGGAGACGCGGTCCAAGGCTGCCCACGTTGCGTAGTCGAGCGAGCGAAGCAATCCCGCGATGTCGCGCATCGGCGAGGTCTTCGCCAGCCTCTCCTCGAGCGTTCGCCGCGGCTCGCCCTCGAAGTCGATGATGAAGACATCGTTCTCTGCTACAAGTATCTGCCCGAGGTGGTAGTCGCCGTGAATCCGGGTCTTCGAGGCCGACACCGGCGCCTGCATCAGATCGTCGAGGTACTGGTCGATGGCGGATCGCTGCGCGAGCAGCCGCTCGACGAGCGCGGCATCGCCTTCGCCGGACTGGCCACGGCTGTGCTCGAGCACGGCGAATGCGGCATCGATCTCGCGCCGCGCTCCCTCGACCCACCGCTTGATATCATCGATTGTGATCGGCTCTGGTGCGAAGGCCGCGTCGGTCGTTTCGATCTTGAGAGCCTTGTGCATCTCGGCCGACCGCTGGCCAATGATTCGTGGAAGGTCGAGCGGATGCACATATGCCTCGCTCACCGGCTCCGGAGGAGGCGTATCGGAAGCAAGCAGATGGACGCTATCAAGGTGGCGCTCGAGTCCGTCCACGATCACGTGCCAGCAGTCACCCTGATTGCGCACGAAGCTGAAGAGTGCACCGAGAACAGTCGACTCCGCCGAGGACGAGCGATACTCGATGAGGCCGAGAAGTGCCGGCGTATTGGCAAATTCCGCCCTTTGGCTCAGGTAACGGGACATCTCGATCTCGGGCTGAACCCCTGCACGAAGGCGTCGGTAGACTTTGACGAGAAGCCGCTCGTCGACGATCAAGGCGTTATTGCTTTGATCTGCGCCGACGGATCGTACGCTTGCGTCGCTGGCGACCGGTTCCCAGTCGCCACTCTTTTGGAACACGACTTCACCGCTTTCGGCAGGAATCGCGAGATTTTCGTGAACAGCGCCAACGACGAAAAGCGCGAAGCGATCATCGTGGGTTGCGTCGAGAAGAGCCCCGACACGTGCGCCGCGCCTGAGCTTGGCAAGCGTAAAGGGCAGTCGGGCTGCGCCCGGCGCGACATAGTCCGTACCCCAAAGGGCCGAGAGCGGCAGGAAGTACGTCTGCCTGTCGCCGTCCGAACAGGATACTTGCAATTGCCCCAATACGAACCCATCGCCGGGCGCGGCCCTTATGCAGATCGTCTCGAGCTTCACGTCGAGAATGCGAGCGTGCTTGCCGGCGTACCAGCGCTGGCGGGCGACGAACTCCGGCAGGCTTGCCCGCTCCAAGTATCCTCGCTCGCGACTTTCCAGAAGGGCCGCCCAATTCTGGGCAAAGACGACCGTGACGAGTTCCTTGGCGGGCTCCAGCGGAGTGGTACGCCACGCCGGTTCGTCACTCTCCGTGGCCAGCTCGAACCAGTAGTAGCCATAGCCAGGCATCGTCAGCATGTACGGAAGCTCGCCGACGGAAGGAAAGGGTGAGTTCCCCGTCAATTCGATCGGAGTAACGCCCCGATATGCCGAAAGATCGAGCTCCACGGCCTGCGCGGTGCGCGAGAGATTGAAGACGCAGAGGTTCTTGTGATCACCGTAATCGCGGACGAAAGCGAGAACCTTGCGATTGGTCGGATAGAGGAACGTAAGCTCTCCGCGCCCGAAAGCCGGATAGAGCTTGCGCACGGCGATCATGCGGCGCATCCAGTTGAGCAGCGAGGACGGATCGCGTTGCTGTGCTTCAACGTTGATGGCTTGGTAGCCGAAGTTGGGATCCATGATGGGCGGCAGATAGAGCCGTTGCGGGTCCGCGCGTGAGAACCCACCATTGCGATCGGCCGACCACTGCATGGGCGTACGCACGCCGTCTCTGTCACCGAGATAGTAATTATCGCCCATGCCCAGTTCGTCGCCGTAGTAGATGACGGGCGTTCCCGGCATCGAAAGCAGCATGGCGTTGAGCAGTTCGATCTTGCGCCGGTCGTTGTCGAGCAGTGGTGCAAGACGACGTCGGATACCGAGATTGATGCGCGCGCGCGGATCGGACGCATATGTGCGCCACAAGTAGTCGCGCTCGTCTTCGGTCACCATCTCGAGCGTCAGCTCGTCATGATTGCGCAGGAAGAGCGCCCACTGGCAGTTCGGCGGGATCTCCGGTGTCTGCCGAAGGATATCGGTGATCGGATAGCGGTCCTCCTGGGCGAGCGCCATGTACATGCGCGGCATCAGCGGAAAGTGGAACGCCATGTGGCACTCTTCGCCGTTGGCGAAGTACGGCCTCGAGTCCTCGGGCCACTGGTTTGCCTCCGCGAGAAGCACGCGGT
>Ga0180216_1002560_pt1 | contig 15005 bp, 10 predicted proteins | sample eDN3rd37CBELigMG_FD_128879 | JGI IMG/M metagenome (GOLD analysis project Ga0180216, IMG submission 128879) | Enriched Miracle-Growth compost microbial communities from Emeryville, California, USA - eDNA 3rd pass 37_C BE-Lig MG (version 2)... ... | reverse complement strand
CTTCATCACGCAGTTTTTTAATTTCTGGAATCAGCTCCCAATGCGCATCCACTTTACTCATTTCCTTCGTTGTACGCAAATGAATAGAAAGGTTCACAATATCTTGCTTGAATATATGAGTTAACCACTCTCGCCACTCATCTACCTCGGAGAATCCAAGTCTAGTTTTCACGCTAACAGGCAGTCCACCCGCTTTTGCTGCTTGAATAATATCTGCTGCAATGTCTGGACGAAGAATCAGGCCACTCCCCTTCCCTCTTGACGCGACATTGGGAACTGGGCAGCCCATATTAATATCTATTCCTTTAAAGCCCATCTCTGCCATTCCAATGCTCATTTGACTGAAATATTCGGGCTTATCTCCCCATATATGCGCAACAATTGGCTGTTCATCCTCTGTAAATGTCAGACGCCCACGCACACTTTTGATCCCATCTGGGTGACAGTAGCTCTCCGTATTCGTAAATTCCGTAAAGAACACATCCGGTCTACCCGCCTGACTTACGACATGACGAAACACTACGTCCGTCACATCCTCCATCGGTGCAAGGACGAAAAATGGTTTCGGTAAATTACGCCAAAAATTATCTTTCTTATCTATCTCTATCACCCTTAGCTCATATCCTCTCGATTTGATTATATTAAATACAAATAGACCGCCCCGGCAAAGGAATCGGTCTATTTAGTCTGCTTGTAATTACAAATATGATAACACGCATGACTTTGCACTTTCAAGAGCTTCCCAGCCTTTTACTACCTGTACCACATCTGCTAAACCGCACTAGTTTTACAAATGTATAGCTCATGGAGCCGGGCAAGCTACTTCTATATACAAGGACTGATTATTTAGTCAAAGCAAGGTTTATATGAGCTAAGTGATGCTCCTCATGCCAAGCCAGCTTTGCAACCTTTGTAGCCACTTTGATCTGACCGTTCGTTTGGTGCGTAAACACTCGCTCCAGCTGCTCCTCAGTCAACGTTTTCCCTAGCGCAACGACACGCTCGTTAATCCCCTCAAGCATTCGGATAGAGCTTTCAACAGGAAGCTCGTTATCCGGTAGCAGCACCCACTTCTCTTCATCAAATGCAGGTACGGTTGGGTTATCATCCGTTAGAGCTAATTTCAAGCGTTGATACATATTTAACTGAGAATCTGCAATGTGATGCACAAGCTGACGAACGGTCCATGCACCCTCGCGATAGGTTTTGTTCAATTGTTCTGCATCTAATGAGTCTACAGCCTCTCTCAATCGATGGGTATAGGAACCGATTTGCTGAAGCCACTCCTGAACATTTTGTTGCGTCACCTTGTCAGGAACCTGCAGCTTTCCAATTGGGAATTTCACATCCATTTTCAGACCTCATTTCTATATTAGTTTTACCGATTAACGTTTAATATACCAATCGTCCAAGCTAATGTAAACCTTCAGCACAACCTATTGTAAGCCTTATCTCTACCACTGTAACCCTCAGCTTATCCCCGTGAGCAAGGTACATGCTCGTAGACATTCGCTTATAGAGGGTAATGCCGCAGATGACTTTACACCGACAGTGTGCTTAATCATCATCATGCCTTTTCTTTCTCTCTTCTTCACGCTTCTTGTTCTCTTCCTTCTTCTTCTTTCTTTCCTCTTCCCGCTTCTTCTTCTCTTTCTCTTTTTCTTTCTCTTTCTTCTTTTTCTCCTCCTCTTTTTTCTTCTTCTTTTCCCCAATTATAGGACCTGCATTGTCTTTCGCTTTCTCGATTGTAGGCCGTGTAAACTCAGATATAGGTACGTCCTGTAACGCAAGGGACATCATTTCTCGGAAAATTAAAGCCGGGTACTGCCCGCCGGATGTTGTTAAATAATGATTGCGATCCGTCTGATCATAGCCTAGCCAAACCGCCCCTACAAGCTCAGGCGTATAGCCGACAAACCATGCATCCTTAGCACCGCCAACTATGCCTTCGAACTGTTCGATTCGCGGAAGCTGCGTCGTTCCTGTTTTCCCAGCCATCGGACGATTGAGTGCGGCATTCTTTCCTGTACCTTCTCTTATTACATCTTGCAGCATCTCCGTCATCGCATAAGCGTTTTCTGGAGACATAACCGCAACCGGTTGGTGTTCAGCCTCAGCTACAACCTGTCCGTCCACCGTTGTAATTTTCGTAATCGTATGTGCTTGAATCTGTTTGCCAAGATTAGGGAACACGCTATAGCCCTGTGCCATGTGAAGTGGAGACACCCCTTGCGATAACCCGCCAAGCGCCAAGCTTAAATTACGATCTTCCTCGACTAGCGGAATACCGAGCTTCTCCACAAACTCTATCCCGCTTTGAAGTCCAATTTCGTTCAACAGCCATACGGCCGGAATATTTCTGGAATAAGTAACCGCCTCTTGAAGCGATACTTCCCCTAACGTACGGTTATCTACATTTTTGGGACGGTAGCCTTGAATATCTAATGGGCCATCATACAGCCGTGAATGCTTATCGTAGCCTAATTCCAAGGCTGGTGCGTACACACTTAACGGCTTAAATACTGACCCAGGCTGCCTCACCAGCTGCGTAGCATGATTGAAGCCGCGGAAGGTATGCTCTCCTCGCTGTCCGACGATTCCGCGTATCCCACCAGTCGATGGATCCAAGATGACGGCTCCGCTCTGCAGCAGTTGATCGGATGCACTTTCTGGGAACAGCGCATCATTGCGGTACGTTGCTTCCATCGCGTTCTGAACGACTGGATCCAGCTCCGTGTAGATAAGCAGATCTCCAGCTAACAGCTGACGCTCGGTAAATCCATATAAACGTATTGCCTCATCAATCACTTCATCCATATAGGATGCATATTGACCGAGCAAATGGTTAAGCTGCTCCTGTGGAATTTCCTCGAGCACTTGAATCGGTTCTGCCTTGGCATGCTGATATTCTGTTTCAGTGATAAAGCCTTCAGCCTTCATTAGACCAAGTACGAGATTGCGTCGCTCCAAAGCGAGCTCCTTATTCCTAAGCGGAGAATATCGGGTTGGAGCTTTCGGTAATGCTGCAAGCAATGCGCTTTCCGCCAACGTCAAGTTCTCCGTTTGCTTGCCGAAGTACCGCTTAGCTGCTCTTTGCACTCCCCACTGACCCTCACCGAAATAAATTTGATTCAGGTACATTTCGAGAATTTGGTCCTTATCATAAAGTGTCTCGATCTTAATTGCATAGGCAGCTTCTGTCATCTTACGGGAAAACGTTTTTTCACCTGTTAAAAAGACATTCTTAGCAAGCTGCTGGGTAATCGTGCTTCCGCCTTGTACCGCACCGCCTTCCTTCACGTTACGAAAGGCTGCGCGAATAATGCCGAAGACGTCCACTCCGGTATGATCATAATATCTTTTATCTTCTACTGCGACGATGGCCTGCTGAAGATGCTGCGGAACTTGATCGATAGACACATAATCGATCTTAGCAGTGGTGACCTCGGAGCTGACCTCACCGTATCGATCGATGAACTGTGTCGGAGCCGCTATTGGCACGGCTAGCTTAGCGATATCAAGCGAATGAATCCAATTAGCCCCGATTGCTACTAGTGACAAAAATAAGAGCACCATCGCGATGATCCATATTCGGAATCGCTTCATCAGCCTAAAGATGCCGGATGGTCCGCGGCGTCTTCCTTCTTTTTTATGTATATGATCTTTATTATGTTTATTCATAGCTGCCTCCCATTGCTGCATTAACACACTGTCTGAGCTGTAGACATTCTATTATAATGAGGAGGTTTTGAATGGTAGTCAAATTAATATTTTGTCATAAAGATATACAAAAAGCTCAAGATAAGCTTGAGCTTTTTGTTATCAGTATTCTAATTAACCTTGGATGTTGAAGCAATTTGGTCCACTATTCTCAAAAGCAAGGTAACAGCTTCAGCTCTAGTTGAGTAACCGCCTGGTACAAATTTGTTGTTGCTCCTTCCCTTAGCTATACCTATATCCGTAGCTGCTGCAATGGCCGGGTATGCCCAATCTGGAATTTGGTCCACATCATCATACGTAAGCGTAGAACTCGAATCCTTCGTGTCTTCATAGCCTATTGCACGCATGAGCACGACCGTCATCTCAGCGCGGTTGATCCATTGAGAAGGTCTGAACGTTGCGTCATCGTATCCTTTCACCAATCCAGCAGCAACTGCTTGCGATACGTGAGCTTTTGCAAACGGTGGAATTTGTGCATCATCCTTGAACGTTTGTGCTCCTTCAGAGGAAGCTGGCAATGCCAGTGCACGAGAAAGCATAGTAATAAATTCTGCTCGAGTAACCTCTTTGTCTGGAGCGAATCTCCCATCTGGGTAGCCCTTCACCCATCCCTTCGCGGTTGCTCTGTTAATGCTTTCCTCGGCCCAGTGACCTTCCGTATCTATATAGTTCGTCGATATACTAAGCTTCGCTATTAAAGCTGGCTCAGATGTGATGCTGCTACCATCTCGGTCAACCAGTTTCACTCGCGTTAATTGAACGAGAGCTTCGCCTTGTCCAATAGCTTTAAATTTTAACGAGGCAAAATGCATTTTTCCATTTTCGCCTAAGGTATCACCAACCTTAGTATGAGCGAATATTATTATCCCGTCCTCAACAATCGGAGGGACCGTAAAGCCTTCCCAAGTCGTGGATGCTTGACTAAACTTCAATATGTTAGGGTCGTAGGATAGACGAAGCTCATATCCAAAAACGTTTTTCGTGCTATCGCCTTCGACCGATACTACTACTTCTTCGCCAACTATTGCATTGCTGGCGGAGCTATTTAATGTAAATGAGGAGTTATTCTCAGCATGTGCCATAATCGGTATCAAGGTAAATAGCAGTAGCACGGACAGTAGAAGCTTGGACAGCAGCAACGGCAATTTTTTTATTTTCAATTGAATCGTCTCCCTTGTTCATATAATGGTTAGGAGAGAAACAGGTCCAAGGGTATCGACTGCACTAAGCTTTGATACCCTTGGCTGTTTTTCAGTTATTAATTAGTCAGAATGAGACGCGCCAATGCGACAAGGTCTTCAATGTCGATTGTTCCATCATTATTGATGTCGTATTTCTTCACTTGATCCCAATCTGGGCTATCTGAAGATTTGCCATAAGCTTTCGCAACTAGAGCCAGGTCACCAACGCTTACTCTATCATCATCGTTGACGTCACCTGGTAGTACAGGCTTACGAATCTCAACTGAATGCGTATCTCCACCAATTTCCGCCTCTACTCCTTCACCATCTGCAAGCCCAACTAGCGTAACTGCGATATCCGCAATACCAGCTGTCTGCTTTGCCTTGAAGCTAAGCTTAAAGAGAGGTTGATTAGGATTATTTACGCCTTCATTTAAGTGAGTGCCTAAAATTCGAATACTTCCTTCTTGGCTATCTGAGCCTACAATTACAAACTGCTCAGAATCAACGGACACTGGCTGACCAACAAGCTCTAGCTTATCAGCGTCGTATGCGATTGTAATGTCTTGTGCATATACTTCCTGATTCAAGCTTTCAAGACCGTAGGTCACATCGAATGTTTCACCGAACTGCACTACCGCTGGACCTGACAACGTTGCTGAGCTAGTTATACTGCCTCTGCTCTGTGCGAACATCCAATCAAAGATGTTCTTATCTGCATACGCTTCTTGGCTTGCACCATATCTGAAGCTGGCGTTTGATTGACCAAGAAGGTTGCTGTACACTTGGGCTTCGGTTTCGTGCGGCGTCCAGTCAAAGCCGTAGTAAGGGAAATTAAAGGCCTGGTTAGTTTCCAGAACGTTTACGTTAGCATTTGAATACAATCCGCTAGCGCCAGCGCCTGTACTGAAATACTGTGTCCATGAATTACCAGCGCCGTCATTCTTATGTGTATGCGCCCATATGGAGGTTTTTGTTAGCTCAGGGTTCGCCGTAAGCTGTTCCTCAGTTGGCAAGCTGCCTCCTGCAAGCGGAACAATTGCTGCGAGAAACTCAGGATTGCGACTATAGAAGCCGAGCGTATACATGCTGCCCATCGAGAAGCCGGACATATAGATACGGTTCAGATCCACCTTGCCCTCATCGGCCAGTTTCTCGATATATGCCATAAGTGCCTCATTATTGGCCTGATTGTTTGCGTGGTTTTGCGTTGCTATAATGTGCGCGTTGTACTTGCCAGGGTTCTCCAGCTGACGCTTGGATAGTACGGCTGCTCCGTTCGCGGTTTGCACTGGAGCGAAGAAGTCCCCAGAAGGGCCTCCACGGCCGCCGCCATGGTTGTAAATAAACAGTGGGAGAGGACCGAGTTCTTCCCATGACTCGTCGATCGAGATCAGGATGTCCATGCTGCCTGTGCCGCTCGGGTTCGTTTTGTCAGGGACAAACTTGTCGAGCGCCGGGTTGACTACAGCTGATTGAGTGAATCTCGGGGTTATCGTGGTGCCGTCTGTCAGTTTGATCTCACGATCTACGTTGACGCGGTAATTGAGAAGTGCAGAGAAAGCGTTTTGCAAGTTGCCCGATACCATTGCGCCGGATGTATAGCCATTGGTATTCCAGAACTCAAATTCAATGATGATGTAGCGACCACTCTCCGGAGTATCCGTTACGAGGTCGTCGGAGCCCGGTGCGGGGGATATATAGCCAAGCGGCTCCGGAGCACTGTTTACATACACCCTAGTGATATTGCGCAAGCCGTCGAAAATCACGGTTGAACCGTCAAGTCTTGTATTTCTAGCAGCCGCCGTGAACATATCGGAGCTAAGGTCAGCAAGGTTGGCCTCGTTGCCTTCGCCAAGGTCGATGATGACCGCTGTCGTGACGTTACCGACAGAGAATATATCGTTATACACGGTGAACGGTAAATCTGCTGCGTTTGTAACAGGCTTGAATGTTACGTGGATGCTGATGCCGCTTTCGGTGACATTCCTTACTGTATATGTGTTGTCTGTAACAGCTACTTCTTCATTATTAACTGTAACTGTATCCACTTCAAACCCAAATGCAGGGTTTAACGTGAAGGTTACGTCTTCGCCATCATTTACCCAAACATGCCCTGCTAGGGAGGATGGACTTATACTACCGTTCTCGCCAGATGATGTCATAACGTAGTGCTGAACGCCAACGCTAACGTTTGGTTCATACAGTCGTAAAGCCGGTGATTCCTGCATCTGCTGAAGCAGTTGAGCAGCGCTCGTCGTGTTCGCCGCCTGGCTCTTCGCGGTGAAGCCGTCTTCCGTACTCGTCAAGGCAAAGTTCCACTGGTTGTTCCCGCCCCAAATGTACAGAGACACGGTGCCTTCCTGTTCATCCAGTACATGCAGCAACATGCTTTGCTGGTTGCCATTGATCGCTGCGCCAGTCGTGTTGAGGGGTGCATGCTGCGCGTTGAAGCTGGATTCCCTTCTCAAAGGCTCCGTGCCTCCGCCTGCGCCGGGTGCGTCATTCAATACATAATAGCCTGGGCCGTCACCAAGACCGCCGGATGCCGCCGCAGTATTTGCACCAAGGCCAAACTGCCAGATCATGTCGTCCGTCACTTCGGATGTAATTAAACCCTCTTCAATCGTTACGGGCTTGGATGCCATACCAACCTGAGTATCGCCGGTCACATCGCCTGGTGTGCTGATTGTCGCTTGAGCGTTAGTAAGTGCTCCGTGCTCGGAGACAATAAGATAACTTCTGCCAATCTGGACATCAGCTGGGTCGACCTGTCTCCATGTTTCGTTCGGTTCCGCAGCTGTATCTGCCTTGGCCTCGGGTAAGTTAGATACCATTAGAACGGATACCATAAGGAAGCAAACCAAGAAAGACATCACGAATCTTGTTTTACGCATTACCTACAACACCTCTCTCTTATTCTTTGTCTCTTTGCCTTTCAGACGACATGACTATAAGATCGTCTACATCAAGAAAACATCTTAATCACCCCCCAAATTTGATAAGAGTCGTTAGGGAATCTTAAGATGTTTAACCGTTCTAGAATGTCCCTAAGACAGTTGAATATCATAACGGTAATGATTAGATCGTAGAGTATCGTTGCATAGGCTTTGGCATACGTTTCGGTTATTCGACGCTTGTTAGTTTATTATCTAACCCTTGACAGCGCCGGCGGCGATCCCCTTGACGATATGCTTTTGCATAACAATAAAAAAGATGAATATCGGCACCAATGTGATAACCGTAAGTGTCATGAACATCGGCCAATTAACGGTAAATTCGCCTTTCGCTTTATAGATTTGCAGAACAAGCGTCGATTTGGACGCTGAATTCAAGAACAGCATAGGTGCCAAGAAATCGTTCCATATCCACATCGTCTGAAAGATGGTGCTCGTAATTGTAATCGGCTTCAGCAATGGAAAGATGATTCGCCAGAAGATCCCCCATACGCTGCAGCCATCAATGACGGCTGCTTCAGTCAGCTCCCGAGGAATCGTCCTCATATATCCCATCATTAGGAAGAAGACAAAGACAGATCCGCTCGTATACAGAGTAATCAAGCCGTATAGTTTATCGATTAGATGCAAATCACTCATCAGCTGAAATAAAGGAATGAGTGTCGCTTGGAAAGGAATCATGAATCCGGCAAGCAAATACAGCATCGCAAACCTTGTTATTCGATTCGCATTGAACACAACCGGGTATGCCGCCATCGCACCAATCAAAACAATTAATGCGACGGAACAGACGGTAATGGTTAGCGTGTTCCAGAAGCTGCGTATAACCGAGGTGTCCTCAAAAACCTGAATGTAGTTTGTGAAGATCCATTTTGAAGGGAGAGCCATAGGGCTCTTTGCAGCATCCTGCATCGTTTTGAACGTGTTGACGATAATCATATAAAACGGGAAAAACGCGATTATTCCGGCCGGGAGCATCAATATGTCCAGAATCCACAACCGTTTTTCAGAGGTTTTCTTCATTGTAAGTCCTGCTCCCTTCGTTGCATTACTGTAACTTGGAAGATTGCAATGGTTAGTACGATTAAGAAAAAGACGAATGACATGGCCGATGCTAGGCCGTACTGTGTTTCAGATATTCCCCTTTGCACGATTACCTGGGTTATCGAGTAGGTTTCATAGCCAGGTCCGCCCTTTGTTAAGGCGAATGGAATCTCAAAAACTTTGAGCCCGCCGGTAAGCAGCAGCATGACGCTGACCGTCATTGCAGGTGCGAGAAGTGGAATCGTAATAAAACGAATTTGCTGCAAACGGTTCGCCCCATCTATTGAGGCTGCTTCGTAATAATCTTTCGGAATGGATTGCAAAAATGCTAGATACAACACTGCATGCCACCCTGTTACTGCCCATGTTGCCACGACGATCGTAGATAGCTTCGCTAGTAATGGGTCGGACAACCAAGGCTGCGGCCCCATGTTAAACACTTCTCTAAGTACGGTGTTCAGTATGCCTGAACCGATCGGCGCCAGGATAAATCCCCAAATATAGGCAAGCAGCAGGCCGCTTGGAATAGATGGGAAGAAAAAAATTGCACGTTGAATGTTTCTAGTTAAAAACTTTTGATCCAATATTAAAGCAAGCGGGATCGCTAGGATCGTAACAAGTATTGCTTTGCCAAAAGTAAAAAATAACGTATAGGTAATGGCGGATGTGATCGCATCATCCACGAATATTCGCGCATAGTTTTTCAAGCCCACAAAATCATATATCTTCGTATATCCGTCAAAATTAGTAAAACTTAAGAAAAACGATTTGATAAGCGGATAGATCGTAAACAATGAGTAGATCGCTAGAATCGGAAGCAAAAACAATTGAAACTGCAGCTGACGAACAAATTTGATCATAATTTGCCTCCCTTAAAAAGTGAAGAGAGGGAGTAGGTTTCCCTGTACCCTCTCCTTACCTAATCGAGGATTATTTATTTTCCATTTCTTTCAGTTTGTTATCCAAAGAGGCTGTAGCTTCCTCCGGTGTTATTTTGTTAACGGCTATATCTTGAATGGATACAAGGAATTGGTTACGCAGCGCTTCTTGATGCCTATCCCATGAAACCATTGGCAAGTAAATTTTACCTGCAATTAGCCCATCTCTGTATGCTGGCTCATATGCCGGATGCACTGTACTATCATAGCCATGAACCGTAATGATTCCGCCTGTGCCTTCCTCGAATTGCTTCAGCCCTTCATGTGTTGTCATGTACTCAAGGAATAACATCGCTTCATCCTTGTTTTTTGTTTTACTGTTAATCGCAAAACCAACACCAGGCGCACCATTATAATATTTGTTGCCAGGTTCTTTGCCTGGAATCGGCATAATTTCGAACTGAAGATCTGGATTCGTTTGCTCGATTGTAGGGATATTCCAAGGGCCGCCAGGGAACATAGCGACGTTACCAAGGGAGAATTCGTTGAGCACCTGGTCACTGGTCAATCCGATCATATCTGGCGTCAAAATTTTATTGTCGATAAGTCCTTCCTTCCACATCGTTAACACTTCAGTCCAGCCTTCTGCGAAAGTTGTCTCGCCCTTAAATAGCTTCTCATCGAACGTTGGGTCTTTCGATAGCACATTACTACCGAACATAGCAGAATGAATGATTGTAATATCATGCATTCTGTCATAAAGCGGTATGATACCCGCTTCTTTTAGCTTCAAGCATGCCTCAATGAACTCATCCCATGTCTCTGGCAATTGAGTAATGCCTGCCTGTTGAAACAATTCCTTGTTATAAAACAAGCCGCCTGCCCATCCAGTTTGTGTAAAGGCATAGGTGCGTCCATCTTTACTAAGCATCGGCTTATTGCTGTCTAGCATCACTTTCATAAATGGTTCGTCCGTCAGATCAAGAGCGTAGCCGCCGTCTATGATCTCATTGCGGTTTTCTGCGGCGATGATGAATATATCAGGCGCCGTATCTGACAACAACATCGTCTGAAGCTTAGCAATGTAATCTGTTACAGGAGGCGCAAATTGAAAATCGAATGTAATATGCGGATATTTTTCAGTAAAGCCGTCGATCACAGGTTTCATTTCTTTTTCATTATTCCATGCCAGAATACTAAGCTTAACTGGTTTAGCTTCATTATCTTCCTTTGCTGTATTGCTCAATGAACTTTCATTGCTGGTGTTCTCAGAGTTGCTTTTATTACTACTATTGCTGTTGCTGTTACCGCTGTTATTGCTGCATGCGGCAAGTACTACTGACAAACAAAGGACAGTGATTAATAGCAAAAAGGACGATTTCTTCATGCTTGGCTTACCCCCATGTCATCATTTTTTATAATAAGCACTTGTTGTAAGCACTTACAATTAAAGTGTAGTATGAGCTCACTTTTATTTGAATTCATATTGTTGCATCATTTGTTGCCAATTGTTGCACTTGCAGCAAGTTCAGCTTAGTTCGGTCGAATTGGTGATGTGCGGTACTCTTTGGGTGTAACCCCGAAATACTTCTTAAAAGCTCGACAAAAGTGACTCTCATCTAGAAAACCAGTATGCTCTGCGATATTAATGTTCTTCCAATTGGTTGCAACGAGCAGTTCTGCTGCTTTTTTCATCCGCACCTGCGTCACATAAGCCCAATAATTTATTCCGAATTCCTGCTTGAATGCACGACTTAATTGATATTTGTCAATCTCAAAGCGATCAGCCACGGATTGCAAAGTCAAATCCTCATGAATTTCACTTTCTACATACCGTTTAATGCGCCACACAGCATCCTGAAGCTTGGATATTGTTTCTGTAGCGGATGCCCGTACCGCCCGTGCGCTCTCAGCAATGAGCTGTGGCAAGGATGCAGCATCTTGAGCTTGAGCAATTGAGCTGATTCCAACAGTCAATGTACAAGGCGCTGTTGTTACGGTTACCTTTTCTATTACAGCTTCACTAAGCTCACGTAGATGACGGCTAGTTAGCTCCTCTCCACCACCGACTAGCACCACTTGCTGCTCCTTGCGGTTGTTACAGCACATCACACAGTCGATTCTCATAGCCGAATGCTCTTGCAGCAGGGCGGAGTATTTATTCTCCGAAGAGCTGATGCCCTCAAAGGTCACAATAGCAAATCGTTGGATGGAGAGTAGTGCTAGACCGTTTTGGAATTTAATCAACGAATCCCCTTCGAGCTGTTCAGAGTATAGCGTTCGTTCTAATTCAGCTTGTACCCATTGCTTAGCTTCAGTTTTCGATTGGTGAATGAGCTCGCTTAAAGCATCCCTAAGCAGTCCGGCGTCGACTGGCTTTAACAGGTACTGGGAAACTTGAAGCCTAAGCGCTTCTCTGGCATAACTGAATTGATCGTAGGCGCTTAAAATGATTGTGCGTGGAATTTCATCCAAGTGCTGGATTCGTTTTAATGATTCGATCCCATCAAGCAGCGGCATATGAATATCCATAATCATCAAATTAGGTCGGAGGGTTTCAATCATGTCGATAGCTTCTTCCCCGTCATATGCATGTTTCACATCTGCAATTCCTAGATCTGTCCAGTCCATCACTTTATCTAGATACCGATGCAAAGATAATTGATCATCTACAATAAGTAGCTTCATGCAACTTACCTCCCTATTCATATCATGGGTAACACGATATAAACTGTTGTAAATACCCCCTCCATGCTTCTAATCTTCAAGCCGTAATCAGGTCCAAACTTCAAACGGATACGCTGATTAACATTGAATAAACCTATACTCTCAGCCTTAAAGTCAGGTTGTTCCAATTGTCTACTCAATTGACGAATTCTGCTTCTCGATATCCCTTTGCCATTATCTTTGATAACGATCAATATTCCTTTCTTGACTCTTACAACCTTAATCGTCATTTTTGCCGATTGTGGGTTTTCAACAAATCCGTGAAAAATTACGTTTTCTACCAGTGGCTGAAGAATCAACTTAATTGTTCTGTTTTTTAGAATCGATTCGTCTTCAATAAAAAACTCGATATCTATTCGATCATCGTATTTTTTGTTCACGATATAAAGGTAATCCCTGACGTTCTGAATTTCCTGCTCGAGCTCTACCATCTCCTCAGATTGCTTCATGGAATATCTTAATAGACTGCTGAGTGACAACACCAAATGGTTGGAGTCCTCGGTACTGCCACATACAATTTCAGTTTGCAGCAGTTGCAGTGTGTTAAATAGAAAGTGTGGATTAATTTGGGACTGCAGTGTTTTGAGTTCTACCTCCTTCAGTGCAATTTCCGATTGATAATTTTGTTTGATCAACGATTCGATACGAATGACCAATTCCCTAAATTTTTGGCTAATCAAATTCAATTCGCGATACTTGTATTTATTTTTAATGATATAAATGCTGTCTCCCCCAATCTTGTCCAATGTAGATAGCAATCGTCCAAATGGGCGGGATATTCGGGCAGTAATCAAGATGGATATAAAAATATTGAGAATCAAACAGAGATAAATAAAACCAATCAAATTTGATTTCAGCGAATCTGCTTGACCTTTGATGACGGACATGGGAACGGTAGAGATCATTCTCCAGCCTTGAACAGCAGTAGGGTGGAAGATGACAAGCGTCTCCCTTTCATCAAGCATGGTAACGAAGCTTCCTGAATCACCTTCATAAATTTGCTCGATACCAGTAAAGTTAATTTTTGTGCCAATTGCAGTGCCCTCTTTATGAGCGATGATGGTCTGCTGATCATCGATCATAAATATGCTTTCATCGTTCTGATAGGAGCTTAATTCAAACATTGTGTTGACTTTGGCCAGATCGACATTGGCAACGACAGCGCCTAACGTTTTATAGTTGTAATCCCTAACCGGAAGGGCAATCGATAATGTCGGCTTGTTATATTTTGAAATATTTTTTTCTAAGTAGTAATCCTGTTTATGAAGTCCAAGTGTTATGAAGCCTTTGCTTGGACGATCCGAAATTGCCTGCTTAAACCAAGTCTGTTCGGTGAAAGGATAATCCCACAGCAGTGATATTCTGCCATCAAGATTGTTTACGTACCCATTTTTGCCCAATATTAATACGTCACTAACTATCGATTGCAAGGATGATACGCCAAAAGCTACCTCTGCGATATTCCTCTCATGCTGGATCCGCCCCGCAATATCCATTTCCCTTCCCGGATTCATCATACTGCCAACCGAGTAATGACCTGCTAATAGAACGAGTGGGCGAGTCGCTTCTTCGAGACTGAAGCTCAGCCCTCGCGCTGCTTGCTCCATCACTTTGTAGCTGGATTGAGTTACTTCCTTTGTCAGACTTGTCGTTGAATCGCGAACGGATAACATTCCAAGAAGCAATAATAGAAGGATGTTCAATACGAGATAGGAAAACATAATCGTTCGAATGATGGTTTTCCCCGCTAAGAAACGAATTAAGAATCTGAATGTGTTGTTCATGATCCTTCACCCTTTCTTTCCCATTATTCTTTGATCGGAGAACACTTGCCTTCTGATCATAAATGAATGATGGGAACTTTTTGTTTTATATTATAAAACTACGTTCTCAAAGTATCGTACAAATTATCTCCACTCTCATTCCGTTCAATGGAAGTTAAGAGTAGAGAAAGACAATACAATCATGATCTTTGAGATACGATTACTTAGGGGTACTTCCACAGATGACTAAGATTTGAAACCGCTTTCTTACTCGCTAGATAAATGATAGCAAATCCAAATTATGGTGTCTATCTTAAAGATATCTTATAGACAATCCTATCGTTTTCTATCTTTATCTATATCACCAGTCCTGCGTGAAAAGAACGATATTTTAATTGGTAGTGTTCATAAATTTTCTATTTAAGTGAGCACAAAAAAACTGACAACACATGAATTGTCGTCAGTTTTTTTGTTGATTTAGCTATATCTCTTACTTTGCTACAACCTGTACAATGACACGATCATGTTCATACGTAACATTTACATCATAGCCATCAGCTGTTATGCTACTGAATTTACCATTTATCGCATCTGCAGTGATCAAAGTAATAACTTTAGCACCCTCAAGCTTATAATTTGAGAAATCTAGCTTTAAGTCTCCACCGTCAATGTTTACTGCTCCCGCTGCTGTTATTTGACTACTATCGTCATCCATCACCATGTTCAGCTTACCAG
>Ga0180216_1002558_pt1 | contig 15020 bp, 14 predicted proteins | sample eDN3rd37CBELigMG_FD_128879 | JGI IMG/M metagenome (GOLD analysis project Ga0180216, IMG submission 128879) | Enriched Miracle-Growth compost microbial communities from Emeryville, California, USA - eDNA 3rd pass 37_C BE-Lig MG (version 2)... ... | reverse complement strand
GCCGACGGCGCCTTCGACGGTGGCGGGATGGACACACACGGCGCGCTGGGCCTGAACGCCGGGTTAGCGAGCCTGCTCGGCTTCGGCCGATTGCCCCTCATGGCCTGGCTTACGCTGGCGCTTGGTGTCTTCACGCTTGGCGGCCTGGGTCTTCAGGCCGGGGCAAGCGGTCTGACCGGACATCTGCTGCCCGCGCTGCCTGCCGCCGGTTTCGCCCTGTTCGGTACTCTTCCCGGGACAGCTCTGCTCAGCCGGATTGTCGGTCGCATCTGGCCGCGCGACGAGACCTCTGCCATTTCCCGCCAAGCGCTGCTCGCCCGGCGTGGGCATATCGAGATTGGCACCGCCATGCGCGGCAATCCCGCTCGCGCCATAGTGCGCGACCAGCATGGCCAGCTCCACCTGGTGATGGTCGAGCCGCATGAGGACAGCACGGTCTTCGCCCAAGGCGAGGAAGTGTTGCTCGTGCGCCGTCAGGGTGGCCTGTTTTTCGCGGTTCCCTGCGACCCGCCCTTTCTGACCGGCGACTGATTTTTTGGGGGGTAGATGATGAGCCTGATTTCCGACCAGTTAATGACCATCGGCACGATCGTTCTCGTCGTGGCGCTGGTCTTCTTGACCCTCGCCTTCATGGTGACGCGCCTTTACAAGCGCGCCACCAAGGAAGTGGGCTTCGTGCGTACCGGCTTTCGCGGCGAGAAAGTGGTGATGAATGGCGGCGCGATGGTGCTGCCGGTCCTGCACGAAACCATGCCGGTCAACATGAACACCGTGCGCTTGGCCGTGGAGCGCAAGAACAATGACGCGCTCATCACGCTGGACCGGCTGCGCATCGACGTGAAGGCGGAATTCTACGTGCGCGTGCGCCCCGATGCCAGCGCCATCGCCATGGCGGCGCAAACACTGGGCATGCGTACGATGCAGCCCGAGGCGCTTAAAGACCTGGTGGAAGGCAAGTTCGTCGATGCGCTCCGTTCGGTCGCGGCGGGTATGACCATGAACCAACTCCACGAACAGCGCGCCGAGTTCGTTCAGAAGGTGCAGCAGGTCTCCTCCTCGGATCTCGCCATGAACGGGCTGGAGCTGGAATCGGTCTCTCTCACAGGCCTTGACCAGACGAGCATCGAGCATTTCAATGCCAACAATGCCTTCGACGCCGAGGGACTTACCAAGCTCACCGAGCAGATCCAGATGCGCAAGAAGGCGCGCAACGATATCGAGCAGGATACGCGCGTCCAGATCGAGACCAAAAATCTTGAAGCCGAACAACAATCGCTACAAATCGCCCGCGACAACGAATTTGCCCGGCTGGAGCAGGAGCGCGAGGTCGAGATGCGCCGCGCCGCCCAGGCTGCCGAGGTCGCCCGCGAGCAGGCTAAGCGCAATCAGGAGGCAGAGGCTGCGCGGATCGAGGCCAAACGCAACATCGACGCGCAGCAGATTGAAGCCGACCGCGCCGTCAAGGAGGCGCAGATCGCGCAGGAGCAGGCCCTCGCCATCGCCCGGCAGGAGCAGCAGATCGCCGTCCAGAACAAGAGCCGCGAGGAAAGCCAGGCGAGCGCCGAAGCCGACGCCGCGCGGGCCAAGGCCGTCGCAGCCGAAGAGCAGGTGACGACCGCGCGTGAAACCGAGGTGGCGGATCGCCAGAAGCGCATTGAGCTGATCGAGGCCAGCAAGGTAGCCGAGCGCGACGCCATCAAAGTGAAGGTCGAAGCCGAAGCAGAGAAGGACGCCGCCAAGAACCGCGCCGAGGCCGCCAAGCTGGAGGCACAGGGCGCGGCCGACGCCGAAAAGCTGCGGGCCGATGCCGCTCGGGTGCGTTTCGAGGTGGAGGCCGCCGGCCAGCGCGCCATCAACGAGGCGGCCAACATCCTCTCCTCAGGCCAGATTTCACTCCAGACTAAGCTGGCGCTGCTCAAGGTGCTGCCGGACCTGGTCCGCGAATCGGCCAAGCCGCTCGAGGCTATCGATTCGATCAAAATCGTGCAGGTTGACGGTCTGACCGGCGGCGGTCAGGGCGCGAAGGCCGCTACGCCGGGCGGAAGCACCGGCAATCTTGCCGGCGACGCGCTCGCAGCCGCGCTCTCCTACCGCGCTCAAGCCCCCATTATCGACGGATTGATGAAGGAATTGGGATTGGACGGTCGATCATTCAACGGGCTGGTTAAAATGAACGACGCGCTGGAGGAAGAAGACCGAGGGGGGATCAGCATGGCATCGCCGGCGGGAGACCCGAAATCGCTGGCGGGTGGACAGACGCCGCAGGACGGGACCTCGCGCGCCCTTAGCTGATCACAAACGGCAGGCGACAAGCACAACTATCGCCCGCCGTCAGATTTTCAGTCGAATAGCTCTTCAAGGAAGGATTTGCGCCGCTTGGGATAGCGCTGGCCGTAAGGCTGGCTGTCGCTCGGCCGGTCGGGCCGGTAGCTCCGGCTGGGTTGCGGCGGCGGGGCCACCTCACGCGCGCTGCGCTCGATGATCTTGTCCAGTTCGCCGCGATCGAGCCATACACCCCGGCACTGTGGGCAGTAATCGATCTCGACGCCCTGGCGCTCGCTCATGACGAGCGGAACGGCACAGAGGGGGCAGGGAAGGGAAGACGCGGAAGACACAAATGACGCTCCAGATAGCCGAAGACCCTCACCCGCGCGAACACGCATGACAGTCAATATTTCGAGAGCGCATGTACGGAAAACCATCGACAGACCGGCACCGAGCGCACTCGATGCGGTCCGACATCACGATCGATCGGCATCGATCGCCAGAGGGGCCCGGCCCGCGCCATAAAGGTAGGGCCGCGCGAAGCGACGTCAAGGCCCTTGCAGTGGGCGCAGGTTGAGGTGAGCTCTTCCCGGCATGGAGGCCGCGCCGGTGGACGTTCGCCGGCTGGCTGTCGGTGAAACACCCTTCGCCCACAGGGCTGCGTGGGTTACGTCCTTGCCCTAGAGTCTTCCCGTTCTTGATTGAGCCAATCCAGTGCTCCGGCGCAGGGTTCTTTCTCGCTCGGATGACTCTAAATCCGCCGCCCAGCATGATCGCCGCCGGGGCTACAAGCCGGTCGCTCGTCTGCCGGGTTCGGCGCTGCGAGACCGGCGCCTGCCTCTCCTTGCACCCCCAGTGCACCGCCGGCCTGCGCGGTCGTGATCTACACCGCACCGAGCACCTTACCCTTGCCAGCCCCCATGCAAAAAAAGGGGCTGCCCGGCGGGCAGCCCCTTTTTGCATTCGTATCGCTCGGACGCTTAGCGCTTCGCTAAACTGGGTCTCAGAAATATATCGCGAAATCAGTATGATTTTTGGAAATATCACAAGACGTGTAGGAAACGTGTAAACAGGATTTTCGGGACTATCGCATCGTCACGTTGCTAACCTATCAGAAGAATATTGCTCTAACTATCCAAGCGAGAATTCCAACCACGCCCGCCACAATTGCAATATTTCCCCAAATTGCTCCTGCAGCAAACATCATTTCTCGCGTTCGTTCTTCAGTCCGCTGTCCCGCGATCACAGGAAATACGAAGAATAGGCTAATTAAAAAACCTATCAAAGCACCAGATACACCAAACCAAATCAAACTACCTTTTAAGGCAAATCCCCAAATCAGCACGGCAATTGCATAATAAAATATCAAATGCAAAGATGCCATTACGCCATTCATAATTGCTTGGCCTTGAGAAATTTGCCTGCCATCCATCATCGTGCGCCTTATTTTTTCGATCTTTATCTGAAATGATTCCAATAAATGTTTAAAAGATCGTTTAAATATTCAATAACTCCGCGGTATGTTTTTTCGCAATTACCTCCTCCAAGCGCAAAACTGGCAAGCAAATCCGTTCAATCGTCGCCACAGCAACTTCCATCGCTTCCGTGACCTCGTTGACCTAGCCTTCTGGTGGTTTGACCGCGTACATTCCACGACGAAGCGTCTTCGTAAATTCCGCATCTGTGCCACCTTCGTCGTCAACATAGCTGTCAACATCAACCTGCACGATCCAAAATTGATGGTTCAGCTTCTCAATTGCCTGCTCAAGTTCCTCGCTGAATAGCGCTCGTGCCATTGGAAGACATTGATCAAGCGCCTCGCGCTCATCCTTCGTGCGATTGATCCTGTTGTAGAAAGCTTGAGCAGTTACCAGACGCTTTTGCCGCGCTTCCGTTTGCGCTGCCCAGCCTTCCTTTTCCTTCATCTGCTCCTCAGCAGCGTGCAACTCGTGCGCCCACATCATTACGCCGCGCACATACCTGTCCCAAATCTCTCTCAAGCGCCGCCCGCTCAAACTCCAAGCACACGCCTTCCATTCCCTGCGTGAAAATGCGCCAATGATGATATGTCTCAGTTGCAAGCGTGCAGCACAAAGCCAACACAGACCCAATGTTAAAATGAGCGCGATACAATTCCATAAAATGGACATCGTTCAGATCGTCCCATTTTGAGGGACTAAGCAAAACAAGCTGCCTCTGAACCAGCGTGTCCAATGCACTTGAAAGCGTCGTATAGCGACGAACGTATTTGTCCAAATCCCGCGTCACCACTTACCCCCAAAGATCACGAGAATTCGCTATTCTATAGCCATAAAAACATAAATAGCATATGAGATTTTACGAGTTCAACACCAACAAGCCGCGCAAGCCCAAGAAGCCACGAAAACCACTAACACCTGAACAATCTCTCGTTGCCGCCAAAAAGCGCCAAGTAAATGTCGCTAAGCAAGCTTTGCAAAGCGTCAAAGACCATCAGCAGCAACGCAAAAAGTTGGAACGCGCTCGCAAAGATGCATACGCACCTGCCGCTCAGAAGCGCACTACCTCATAAACTTCGCCGTTCACGACCACGTCAATCACGTCATTGCCCTTACGAAAACTCACCTGCTCGCCGCACCACTAAAATCTGTCTTTGTGCGAACTTCAAAATCGCTCGTCCAAATCCAGATGTTCCGCGACGTGATCAAGCAAATCTTGCACGGAAATTTCGCGTCTCATATTATCGCGATCTATGTGAATTTTCTCTCTTGTCGATCGCAGATCCGCTTCGCCATTCGCTACCAGTTTATATGGCTTGCATTCGCTATCGCTCACGCAATCCAACATCTGCGCATTGCTCGCCCACGCTCTCTGCGTTCGCCTGTGCCAGCACTGCTTGATGAGCTTCTAATCTCTTTGCAAGATTAGCTAGGCTCAATTGCTTTTATCCCCCCTCCCGCTTTCGCGAGAAGAGAGATGAAAATGCGTTTTCTCTTCGCTTAGTTGAGCTGAGTTTCGTATCGCCTTTGGAAGCATCACTGTCTTTAACAGTTAGGTGGTTAGCATTTACCTATTTGCAGATGTTCATCCTCGCCTTTATCCACTGTCCATTTCCACAGCTGGGACGATCTAACGGGACCAAAAGGCACACTTCCAGAGCCACCTTTTGGATGCAGGTTGACAATTTCCAGTCATAGCCCGCGTCTTACACTACCAGTCCCGTTTCAAGTCCCACTGTTCCTCAGTTGTCACGCTTCGGCGGAAAATTTAATTTCCTAGTCAAAAACGGCTGTCGTGTGATGCGTGTTAAAACTTTCGTTTGCTGGATGCATCGCCATTCCAGTTGCCTGCTGCTAGCTCATACCCGCTGGTCTAAGTCCCAGGTGCGTTTCGTTCTGTGCAGCTATAACCGTGCTGGCATTGTCAGCGCGTCGAATATATTTACTCCGCTCGAAAATTAATTATCTGCGTTGAAAACCCGTGCACGAAAATTGTCTACATAGTAAATTGCATCACGCTCTGGCCAAACGATAAACTGTTTGACGATGACAGCCAAGCTGCCGTGCAATCTCGCTGATCGCCGTGCCGCTCGCCATCAACTCCTTCACACGCTGCGCGCTAACCGCTGCTCTGCGTCCCTTGTAAATTCCGTTGGATTTCGCTTTTGCAATGCCGTCGCGCTGTCGCTCGCGCCGCAGATCATTTTCAAACTCCGCCACAGCGCCCAAGATCGCCAGCGTCAGCTTTCCCGTGCTGCTGCTCGTGTCAATGTTCTGATGCACGCATTGAAACGCAACGCCCTTGGCCGCAAGCTGGTCTAGCAACTGGAATAGATCGCTCAGCGACCTTGCAAAACGATCGAGTCTGCTAACGATAATGGTATCGCCTTCGCGCACGAAGTCCATCATCTCTTTCAGCCCAGCGCGTTCGCAATTCCTGCCTGTTGCCTTGTCCTCAAAGATGCGCTCGCATCCCTGCGCCGCAAGCTCGCCCAACTGCACATCCAAGCTTTGGCCTGTTGTGCTGACACGTGCATAACCAACGATCATATTCCCTCGTCACATTAGCCTCTAAGACCCAAACTGTCTGCTGTCGCAAAAGTTGGAAATCGACCTAAATGTGACATTCTTTGCACGGTTTTTCGCCGTCACGTTAGCGTTTACCCGTTTACGACTTGCCCGCCCTCAGTTTTGCCAAGCGCGCTTGTGCAACCTTCTCAAGCTCATCGTCTGAAACTGGATTTTCAATCCGTTCCAGTTCGTGCTCAATGGCCGCAATTTTGGTATTGCGCTTGCTGCGTATGCCGCTTGCAATCCCGCCGCCTCCATTTTGCAAGCTCTTGGCCGTTACAACTCGTGGAGCACCCAGTGAAGAAAGATCAGGAGCGTTTGATGCATCGCTACGCACCTCACGATCAAACCATCCGCTTAGCGTGCCGTCCGCAGCTATAATCTCGTCCAGCTTCTCATATAACTGCTCAAATGCCGTTTCAGCAGCCCTAGCCAGCTTCTCCGTTCCCTTTGCGCCCTTCGCACGCGCGCCCGCTGTCTTGTTCTCCAAAAAGATTGCCCGCTTTAGCTTCGCCTCGTATTCGCGAATTTCGTCTGGCTTGTCCTTAAGCTGATCGCGCAACTCTTGTTGATTGCCCCACGCGCTTTCAAAAGCAGCATACGCCTCGTCACCCAAAGCGCTCCGCAGGTCGCGATTTTGGACGTGCTTGCCACTTTGCAGTCGTGTTAGCAGCAGTCTAAGTTTCGCTTTGCGCGCATCGTTGTTAGCGCCCACGTGCCTGTGCCGTTACGCCGCGTCACCTTTCTTTTTGCGCGGTGTGATCATATGTGGTTTGAGATGCGATAGCTTGATGCCGTGCGCCTTGCACGTTTCCACAATCTGCCTAACGACGCCTTCGCGTTCCACGTTGCGCGCCTCTTCAATCTTCTTTTCAAGATCGTCCTTCTGCTTAAGCAGCTCAGCCAGTGTAGCCATATTTTGCTCCTTTCCTTTTTGCGCCCGTAAATCCATCAATCAATTTCAAGCTTTGGCAATGCTCGCACGATCTTCATCGTCTCCAAGCTTACCGTGATGACCCGTTGAAACAGTTCCAATGGATAAGCTGGATTATGCATCGTCTCGTTCGCGTAATCGTTCGCGTCGTTCACGATACCGCTCGCCTTGTCCGTTTTCACGCACTGCCGTTCCATCACCCAATCCAGCGCGCTCTTGCCGTTCACCACGTATTCGTAAGCTTCCAACGGAATGTTCGTCATCGTGATGTTGGGATTGTAGATGACCGTCGTTTTGTCCAGATTTGGCCGCTTGCCCGCAAACTTCATTTGCTCAACGCGGTAAAAAGCTGCGGGGTCAGCAACATTGGAAAAACGCAAATCGCCTTCCTTGTAGGTCACAGCATAGGGTTCAACGGTTTCGTAGTTCACGTGCAGATCGCCAAGCTTGCGCCCAGCTTCTACATATGCCCAGAAGTCCGCTTCCTGCTTAACCGTAGGAATGCGTGGAAGCTGCTTGCTCAGATTATCCGCAAAGCGCGCACGATATTCCTCGCTGTGCAGCAAGCCATAGACATAATAGAAGATGTCTTCCTTCGTGATTTTCGCGTTGGGATATGCGGCTTCAAAGCGCTTCAAGCCTGCGTCAGTGATGCCGTCACGGCGTTGCAGCCCTTGTTCTGCGTCTGCCGTGTTTAGCAAATTGCCCTGTGCATCGTCGTCGCCTTCGTCCTTCTGTTCTACATCATAGAGATAGAACGGAAAACATTGGCTGCCCTCCATATCTGCAACGTGCAAACTTGGAAGTGCTTTCGTGAGAAGCGCGCTAAACGCTGTTTTCATCCCGCTACCAGACGTGCAGATGACGAGATTTTCCGCTGATGCGTCAGGAAAAAGTCGTGGAACCTGATAAATCATATCGTTAAATGTGCGGTTGAAATAAAGGTATTGTGACGTGAATGGACGATACAAGCTTGGAACGATGCAATCTGCGTGAAATGCGTGCCTTCTGGCTTTGCAGAATTCCTGCTTTAGGCTTCTGTTCCAGCTTATTCGCGTGGCATCATTGCTTATAAAATTGTCAATTTCTGCTTCGCGTGTCTTGCGATCAGAATTTGGAAATTGCGCATCGAAGCGATCAATCTCGCTGTTATAGAAGTCAATCATCGCTGCCATATTGGCCGCTACAACTTCCTTGCTGCTGTTGTATGCCCACGTATCTCGCGCAGTTTTGACCCCGCCAGTGTAGCTTGCGAAAAGCGCTTCGCTAGACGCTTCCTTCTTACCACCTAATGGCAAGAACGTGTCAAAGCTTTTGTCTCGCTGCGCCAGCCAGTCGTTGTGCTCGTCAGGCACAATGTCAGCCCATTTGCCCGCATCACGCATTCCAGCCACAGACGCAAAAGCGCTAACCTTTTCCAGCTTCTGCTCGCGTGTCAGATAGTCGCCTATGTCGTGATAAAAAATCTGTCCCGTGGCAGCCGCATTGGGATTTTTGACAAGGAACGAGATCGCAACTGGTGCCCTGCTTCCCTCGCCAAAAACGTTTCCGCTTTCCTTCCGCCGTAGCTCTCCGCTCGTTCGCGCGTTGCCGCGAAGATTGAACACATAGATGCTGCTGAACTCGTCACGCAGACATTTACGCAGTCCGTTCATTGCATTGCCGTCCAGCCAACCGCCGTTCGTCACAAATCCTATAACGCCGCTGTCGCCAATCCTGTCGCTCGCCCAGCGAATTGCCATCACATAGCTATCATAAAGGGAGTTCTTGTTCGTCGCCGTTGTATGCCGTGCGTATGTGTCCGCAATGCGCTTGCTGAAATGTGGATAGTCTGCGCCCGTGTCGCTCACATTATACGGTGGATTGCCAAGTACCACGCGAATGTCCAACGCCTTCTGTCGCGTGCGCCGTGCGCTGTTGTCCTGCATCAGCGCCGCGACCATATCCTCGCTCTCATACATTTTGAACGTGTCTGTCAGACAGATGCCTTCAAACGGTTCATATGGTTTGCCTGAAAGCGCGTGATAGACAGCCTCAATGTTTATTGCCGCAATGTAATAGGCCAGCAGCACGATTTCGTTAGCGTGTATCTCCTGCCTGTATTTGCGCTCAAGCTCGTCCGCTGAAATCAGCCCGCTTTGCAGCAAGCGTGTGATAAATGTTCCCGTGCCTGTAAATGGATCGAGAATATGCACGCCTTCGCTGCCCAGCGTCTGCTCGAACTCCTGCTGCAAAATATCGTTCACGGAGTGAATGATGAAATCCACGACCTCAACAGGTGTGTAAACGATGCCCAACTTTTCCGTGAGTTTGGGAAACGCCGTCTTGAAGAATTTATCGTAGAGTTCCACGATAATCTTCTGCTTGCCTTCTGCATTATCAATGCCGCTCGCGCGCCGCTTCACGCTGTCGTAAAAGCTTTCAAGCGATGCCGCTTCTTTTTGGATATTTTGGGGTTCCAGCACAGCAAGCACGTTCTGCATTGCCTGTGAAACTGGATTATGCGCTGCGAAATCGTAGCCTTCAAACAGCGCGTCAAAAACAGGTTTCGTGACAAGATGCTGCGCCAGCATCTCAATCGCCTCATCCCTCGTAACGCTGCCGTTTAGATCGTCACGGATTTCAGCCAGGAATTCCTCAAAGACAGCGCGTTCCTTGTCACCTGTTTCCAACGCTGCCTTGATGCGCGCAATGTGCGCCTTCGCAATGTCGCCAATGTCCTTCGCCCACGTTTCCCAATACGTGCGCGACCCGCACTTCTGCACGATCTTTGCGCGTATAGCCGCTGGAAACTCATCAAGGATAAAGTTTAGCTGTTCCTCTGGCCGCGTCTGTGCATCACGCTTGCGTTCATCGCCTTCGCCACCGTGGCCAATGCCAATGCCGTTGCTCTCGCCAATCCGTTGCGCTGGCAGATTTTCCGCAACCGCTATGACCTCAATCCTGCCGCCCGCGTCGTTGCTCAACTCAAGCTTGTTGATCGTCGCATCAAAACGGTCATCGTGCGCCCTTAGTGCGTTCAGGATTTGCCATACGACCTTGTAGCGTTCGTTCTCGTTCAGCGCTTCTTCTGGCGCTTTGCCTGCTGGAATGACCACAGGAAGAATGACGTAGCCAAGCTTCTTGCCCGCTGCCCGTCGCATCACGCGCCCAACGCTCTGCACCACGTCAATCTGCGACTTTCGTGGATGCAGAAACATAATGGCATCAAGTGCAGGGACATCAACGCCTTCACTCAAGCAACGTGCGTTGCTCAGGATTTTGCAGTGGTGATCGTCAACATCATCGCTTAGCCAGTTCAGCAGTTCGCCGCGCGTTTTCGCGTTGAACGTGCCGTCCACGTGCTGCACATCGCAGCGCACTGCATTGTCCCTGTCTGCCTCGTTCGCGCTTGCCTCGTTGAATTCGTCCACCACCGCGCCAAACTCGCGCGCGATCAGCTTGCTGGAACGAATGTCCTTACAAAACGCGATTGCACGCCGCATCGCCTGTGCGTCTGCACCAAAGCCGTCTGCATCGCCCTGCTTCAACAGCGCCTTGTAGCAGCCCACGATCTTCGTCGCGTCGTCAAGCTGTAGTTCGTTACCAGCATCTGCAAGCCTGCTCTGCACACCCTTACTGACGATCGCCTCGTCCATTGCCAGAACGATGACCTTGTAATCCGTCAGCAGTCCGTTCTCCACTGCCCAGCTAAAGCCGCGCGTAAAGAACGTGGGACCGTAAATCGCTTCGTCGTCCATATCGCAAAGCGACACGGCCGCATCTGCCGCTTTTGCCCTGGCACCCTCGCCAAAAATGCGCGGCGTAGCAGTCATATAGAGACGCTTCGCGCCCTGAACATATTGATTATCGTGGATTTTGACGAAGTTGCTCGCTTCTTCGCCGTCTATCGTCGCGCCTGTCGTCCTGTGCGCCTCGTCGCAGATGATAAGATCGAACTGTGGCAAGCCGTGCTGATGCGCCGCCGTAAGCACTGGAATGCTCTGATATGTGCTGAACACGACCGTCAAGCGCTCAGCATCAACGCTGCCAGCCTTCTGTGCCAGCTTCGCTGGTTGCGTCGTCGCTGGAAACTCCAGCTCGTGGACCTCAATCTCTGCTACATCGTCAGCATCTTTGCGCCGCTTGCCCACCTGTGCGTCGCTGCACACCGCGAACGACCGCAATTCCGTGCCCGTGTCCTTCGTCCACTCGCGCACTGTCTGCGCGATCAAAGCCAAACTTGGGACAACAAACAGCACACGCTTGCCCTTGCCAGCGTAATGCTCTGCAACCTTAAGCGCCGTGAAAGTTTTGCCCGTGCCGCAAGCCATCAGCAGCTTGCCGCGATCATATTCCGCAAATCCGCGCTCTACCGCTTCCAGCGCTTGCTTTTGATGTTCCAGCAGCGACTTCTTGGCCTGCAATTTGACCTGTGCCGTTGCCTCAAACGCGCTCCAGTCAATCGCGCTTTCGCGTAGTGCGTCCAAACCCACGCGCACCACTGGAATGTGCTGATCGCGTATCGTGTCCTCTGCGTTGCCGCTCCAATTGACCTCTGTTGTGTCAATGAACACCCGCCGCAAAAATGGTGGCTTCGCAGACGCAGACAAAAAGCTGTCTATGTCCTTCTTCTGTATCGCGTGCTTTGGGGAGTAAAATTTGCACTGGATAGCAGCAAAGCCGTTCTCGTCGCGCAGCTTCGCCACCAGATCAATGCCAGTGTCGCGCCCGTCTGCGCCGTGCGCCTTCGCCCAATCAGCATAATGCCAGACTTCGCTAAACTGCTGGGTTTGAACAGGGTCATTGCGTAGATACGCAACCGCCAGCCGTTCAAAATACGTTCCCTTTTCTCGTTCTGTGACTGCCGCATCGCGATACGAAGCCAACAGACGATCAAGTGCTGACATAAATGCTGCTCATCCTGTAAGATTTTGGTGAGCAGCCTAGATGCAAAAATCGTTGCAGACCAGCGTGAAAATTGGCCTGCTCGCTTACGTAAGCCTAGCGCTCAATCACGATCAGCGCCGCCAGCATATCGCCTCTGCCAACAAGCTTGCCTGTTTGATCTCTCGTCTCGTTCGTCACGGTATCATACCAACCAACCAGCGCGCCCGTTTGAATGCGCCCAAAGATGTGTCTGCCTGATTGATGTCGCCAACCACGCAGCTTGCCTTCTCTGTCTCTATATTCCTGCCGCACGTCCAATCTCCATCGTTGCCGCTTTCGTCGAACGCACGACGCGCAGACAGTCAATCAGAAGCCGTAATGCGTTCTGGTTTTCCATTTTTCTGATCGACAGAACGAACGACGAAAATAGGTCGTCGCTTAGTGCTAAGGATTGGAAGGAAAACGTTATGGCCGTGAATTGGAAGACCGCTATCAAGCCTGCTGCTCAGAGTGTGGAATTCAAGTCCACCGCTGTGCAGATGAAGCCCGCTGAACGCATCGCAAATGGAATGGACGTTGCGCTAGCCGCTTTCAAGAATGGTGAGAGCGTCAAGAAGCGTCCTGCCATTGTTCAGAAGGGAAGCGAAGTTCGCTTCTGCGTTCGCTATGGCAATCGCGCCCTCACGCTCGTTGACAGCGACACGCAGTTTGTCGTCGCCGCTGACAAGTTTGACGGCGTGTATGCAGCGATCAAGGACGCCGTGTTGAATGGAGAGTTCGACACGCAGATTGCTGAACTCGCCGCAAACGCCAAAAAGCGTGGTCAAGCTATGGCCGCTTCGCGCAAAGCAAAAGCTGCTGCCAAGCAGTGACAGTGCAAGCCGCATTGCACGAAAAATGCCTGCCTGAATGGCAGGTATTTTTTTGAGCGTCAGACAGCGCCAGAAACGTTGCTGTGCTGCCTGACTACCCAAAAGCGTGCTACCAGCGCTCAGAACGCAAGACAGCGCCTTTCAGGCAGCATCCCGCCTCTTTTGTGCATCTGCTTTCGCGATTAGCGCTTTGTATGCCTTTAAATCCTCGTCGCTCAGCAGCTTTTCCAACTGACCAAGCCAATGTGCCGCTGTAATTTCCTCATCTGCGCTCAATCCGCGATGCTTCGTCAGTTCTACGATGCGTTCCTCTGGAATAACGTGATCGTAGTGCCGTTGAATTTGTATGATCGACGTTCCGCAGTTCCGTGCAATATCCGCGTGCGAAACACCGTTCACCAAACGATCTGTGATGTGTGTATGTCGCAAGCTATAAGCCGTGCGATTATTTCCATCAGGCCCTTTCAACAAACCGCATTCTTTAAGCAGATTTCGTATTGTATGTGATGCATCCCAGCCGCGCTTAAACAGCCATTGCCTGCCTTCGTCCGTATCGCTTTCTACATCCCTTAACGATTTCAGTTCCTCCAAAATCGTTGCCAATCCTCGCAAGCTTATGCAAATTCGCTCGCCAGTCTTAGTTTCTTTTTGGACTTGAATTTTTGCCTGACCTTCCTCTGTCCAGCTAATGTGTTCCCACTTGCACTGCGCCACTTCATTAGGCCGCATACCCGTCAGCCTGTAAAACCAGATCAGGCATCTTACGATTTGACGTTGCCGCTTGTGCAGATTGTGCTGCCCTTCGCGACACCAGCCCTCCATATGCTGTGTTAGCTTCTGCCACTCATCTGCCGTGAAGCCATAACGCCGCTCTCTGTTTGGGTCTGTCGCAAGCGCGTGCATTTTGATTTTTGGGATTGGTTTTATCAAGCTCCAGCGCGCCGCACGATCAAGTGCCTGTCTGATTAAGCCCAGTTCAATCGTTAGCGTCTTTTTGGAGGGTCGCGTTTTGCCTTTATCGCGCCGCCAATCTACGTAGCTTTCCGCTTTGTTGACCGTGATTGCATCCAGCGGACAGTTTGCAAAGTATGGCTTTATGTAGCGTTCGCCCGTGCCAAAATGCAGCTTGTAGCGATGCGATGATATGTTTTTTTCAACATACGGCAGCCATTGTTTGTCCCAAAAATCGTTGAACGATATGGAATTGATGGGAAGATCAGCAGCTACGCGCCCTTTAAGCTTCGTATAGAGTTCCATTGCAGCGCGTTCTGCAACAGCCTGATTGTCCGTTTTTAGGCTTTGTCGTGTGCGTTGTCCGTCACCAAGTTCCAAGCGACATTGCCACGATGCTTTGCGTTTGAGATCGCCGCGCTTGTAAAGCACGATAGCGCCGCCAAGCAGCTTGATTGTGTCCAGTTGATGCTGTGATTTTTGCGCTTGCGTCATTGGGCCATCCTCACGTGTAAAGATGACTAATCCGTAAGCTGCTCGCTCATTTCTGCGATCAAAACCAGAACACGTGTAATTGCACGTGCAAAGAACGTGTTATGCGCTAACCCGTGGCAAAGCTGTCCTGCGGGCCACGTGTAAGAACGTGTAAACGAAAAAAGGGGCCGTTTCCGACCCCTTTTCCCTTAAATTCCAAGCGTTTAAGCGTAGATTCCAGCTTAGCGCTTCGAGAACTGGAAGCTGCGGCGAGCCTTGGCGCGGCCGTACTTCTTGCGCTCGACGGCGCGGCTGTCACGGGTGAGGAAGCCCTCGGCCTTCACCGCGCTGCGCAGTGCCGGCTCGTACTTGGTCAGCGCCTGGGCGATGCCATGCTTGACCGCACCGGCCTGGCCGGAGAGCCCGCCGCCCTTGACGGTGCAGACGACGTCATACTGGCCGGTCCGCTCGGTAACGGTGAAGGGCTGGTTGATGACGAGGCGCAGCGTGGGGCGCGCGAAATAGACTTCCTGATCGCGGCCGTTGACCGTGATCTTGCCGGTGCCGGGCTTCACCCACACGCGGGCGACGGCATCCTTGCGGCGG
>Ga0180216_1002557_pt1 | contig 15027 bp, 18 predicted proteins | sample eDN3rd37CBELigMG_FD_128879 | JGI IMG/M metagenome (GOLD analysis project Ga0180216, IMG submission 128879) | Enriched Miracle-Growth compost microbial communities from Emeryville, California, USA - eDNA 3rd pass 37_C BE-Lig MG (version 2)... ... | reverse complement strand
CGGCGCCGGCGTCCAGTTGCCCGTCGCCGTGAGCGCCCGCGTCGGCGCCGGCGCCGGCGCGGTAGTAGTCGGCCGGCATGGGCGCCTCGCCGTCGGCCGAGCGCAGCGGCGGGCGGGCGTAGACGTCGTCCGGGTCGCCCGCGGTGGCGTCGCCGTCGCCGTCGCCGCCGCTCCGCGGCCGCTCCTGCGGCTGCGGCTGCGGCTGCGGCTGCGGCGCGTCCGCCATCGTTCGCGCCAAATCTTCGCGTCCTCGCGCCGGCGCAGGTATAAAACGGATTTCGGCGCCACGTCTGTTTGGCACGCCAGCCTCCGCCGTCGTTCCTTCTACATTCTATGGTTGAATGACTTCAGACCGCCCCCCGCGAGCAGCGGCGCGGGCGTTGGCCTAGCCGGCCAGCGCTCGTCGCCTCGCCCGCGGTGAGCGCCTGTGTCACGCGGTTCGAACCCGCGCTGGTCCCCGATTCGCCCGCTGCTGCGCCGGGCACGAGGTGGCTCGGCCGGCTGTTCGGGCCGGGGACCGTGAAAAACGACGGCCGCAATCGTGCCCTCCCCCTCTTCTTTTTTTCTTCTTCTTTTTTGGACACTGACGTGACCCTGGTGGAGCGCGTACCTACAAGATGCCCGCTTCACCACAGCATCCAGCCAACTTTTTTCTGCCATCACCGTCCCGGCGCCGGCAGGTGGGGCCACGTGGCGGCCATGTGAAAGGAAACAGGATTCGACTTGGCCCTTTTTGGCGCCAAAACTTTCTTCTTCTGCCGCCGCCGCCGCCGCCTGCTCGTGGTACGCGGCCGCACCAGCGACGGCCCGCGTGGGCCCCCGTGCACCCCACAGACATGCACACAGAGCACACACCCCTGCACGCCCTGCCCTGCCCGCCCCGGCCCCCGCCCACCCGCGTGTAAGACTGACGGCCCAGCGGCGCAGCGTTTGTACGCTGGATTCCCCGCAGGCACCGGAACGTCGCCTCGGAACCATGGCCTCCACCGCCGCCAAGGCCCCGGGCTCCGCCGGCCGCGTCATGCTCGCCTACTCGGGCGGCCTCGACACCTCCTGCATCCTCGCCTGGCTCGTCGAGCAGGTGCGGCCACGCGCCAAGCGACTCGCGGGCAGTGCGTAGATGGACTCTGGAGTGCTCACGCGCAGGAGGGCCACATGGCCGCCGGGGCGCGGCGGACGCAGGGCTACGAGGTCATCGCCTTCCTGGTACGCCGCGGCGGCGGCCGGGCGGGCGCACCGCGCAGATCTCGGCTGGAACACGCATTAATTGGCGGATTCGTGCCCGACTCGCGCTGGCCCACCGCGACCGCAGGCCGACGTCGGCCAGGACGAGGACTTTGAGGCGGCCAAGGTCAAGGCGGCCCGCGCCGGCGCCGTCAAGGTCATCATTGAGGTACGGCGCGCGCCGCTCCAGCGCCGCAGGACGTAGCGCGAGCTGGCAACCTAAGCGGCGTTGCGCCCGCGCGCCCTCGCTACCACCGCGGCGCCTCGCGTCCACAGGACCTGAGGAAGGACTTTGTGGAGAACTACATCTTCCCGACCATCCAGGCCAACCTGCTCTACGAGGGCGTATACCTGCTCGGCACCTCCATCGCGCGCCCCTGCATCGCCAAGCGCCAGATCGAGCTCGCCAAGCAGGAGAACTGCAACTTTGTCTCGCACGGCTGCACCGGCAAGGGCAATGACCAGGTGCGCTTCGAACTCAGCTACTACGCACTGGACCCGTCCATCAAGGTCTTGGCGCCGTGGCGCATGAAGGGTACGTGCATGTGTGTGCCGGCCGCGCTGGGCGCCCCCGGCGACGCGCCGGACTCACGCCGCCGCCGCGGGTTGTGCCTCCGGATGCGCCCCCCTTCCTCCCGCGCGGCCCGCGCCTGGCAGAGTTCTACACCCGCTTCGCCGGCCGCTCGGACCTGCTCAAGTACGCCGCGGAAAAGGACATCCCGGTTACCCAGACCGTTGAGAAGCCGTGGTCCACCGACGAGAACATGTACCACATCTCGTACGAGGCCGGCATGCTCGAGGTACGCGGCGCGCCGCGCCGCGCCGCGCCGCGCCGCGCCAGGTGCATCGCCGCTGCCGTGAGCTGACGTAAGGCATGCGCGGGAGGACGGCGACGGGCCGTCGCAGGACCCGAACGTCGCGCCGCGAGAGGACATGTACAAGCTCACCGTGAACCCGGAGGAAGTGAGCATCCCCGCCGACCGCATCGTGCGTGCCCGTCGGCGGGGACCGAGCTGAGTGTGCACGACTGCCCACTGACGCGGTGGGACTGTGCACCCTGCCGATGCTCCGGGGAGGGGGGTGTCGCCTACACAGCGGGTCTTCTTCAAGGACGGCGTGCCCATCAAGGTCGTCAACCTGCAGGACGGGACCGGTACGCGCGCGCCCGCCCCCAGATCCTTCGATCAAGGCCGCCCGTCCTTTTTGCGGGTGCTAATGCGCACTGTCACAGCGCACGTCGGCGCGGCTTTCGCGCCCACAGAGAAGACCGACCCGGTGGAGCTCTTCATGTACGTCAACAAGCTGGCGCGCCGCCAGGGCATTGGCCGCATCGACATCGTCGAGAACCGCTTCGTCGGCATCAAGTCGCGGGGGTACGGCGTCCGCCCGCGCCTGCGCGATGCCTGCTGGTGCCGCTCCTCCCACTCACGCCTCCAGGTGCAAAACCCGCGCGACCCGACGTCCGCGGCCTGCAGATGCTACGAGACCCCGGGCGGCACGGTCCTGCGGGTTGCCCACATGGACATCGAGGGCGTGGTCCTGGACCGCGAGGTGCGCCGGCTGCGGGACATGCTCGCCGTGCGCATGTCCGAGATCGTCTACAACGGTGCGTCCGCGGTGGACACGGCCACGTAAGTAGAGCCGTGTCGACGTTGAGGCTGACCCACATGCTCGCTTGCGGACGCCTCGTCCTGATGGGACGCGCGTGCCCAGGCTTCTGGTTCAGCCCCGAGTTCGAGTTCATCATGGCTGGCGTGTACCAGAGCCAGAAGGGCGTGGACGGCAGCGTGGAGCTCAAGCTCACGCGCGGCAACGCGTACGTCGCAGGTCGGGGCCGGCCGTGCGGCACGGCGCCGCACCCGGGCTCATTCTCTCCTGCGCCGTGACAAAGCTATCGCCCGGCCCTGCTCGCACAGCTACGTCCTGGCGCGCGAGTCGCCCAACTCGCTGTACGACTCCAGCCTGGCGTCCATGGACATCTTCCACGGCGGCCTGAACAGCATCGAGGGCGGCCGCGGCCAGCGGTTCTTCGCCGAGTTCGACCCCGCCGACTCGGAGGGCTTCATCAAGATCAACTCGGTGCGCCTGCGGGCCTACCACGTCCGCCGCGCCTACCAGCAGCACCGGGACACGACCGAGTCGGCACAGTAGCTTTGTTTGACGTCGTTTAAATACAGTATGTTACATGCTACACATAGTACACACCTGCCCGCAGCACGCGGGCCCCCGACCCCAAAACGCGCCCACACCCTGGTCAGCGGTGCCACGCTGGCCCTGGCGACCTTTGGGGACCGCGGCACGTACCACTGGGCTGGCCGTCTTGGGTATACAGCTGTACTGGCTTGCCCGACGTTCTTCTGCGTGTCCACACCGCGCGCAACGACGGCCCGCGCCGCTGCGGGGTCAGCGTGGCCGCATGACCCACGCGCGTCGCCAATCGCCGCCGGCGGCGTACGAGTGGAGCGACGATCCGGTCCGGATGCGGTGGCGGATCCACTTGCGCCGCCGGAAAAAGGTGAGGGGGCTCGCAGGCCCGTAGTTGCCATCGAACGTGGCCGCGTACTGCACGGCAGCGCCGCCCCGGCCATGCGCCCGCTTCCGCCCAGCGGCGCCGTTGAGCGACCATGGTCGTACGATGGGGAACAAAAGGCGAGGACGGCGCTTCCGTAGACCGACCTCCCAGCCGTTCTCATCGGCGTGAGGCGCCGGAGCGATCTGCCACGTCGACGCCCACTGCCACTCGGCGTTTGGCACGCGGACGGACTCGCGCGTGCTGCGAAGAAGAGCGCCGCCATCTGCGCCGGTTGGCACAGCGGTCAGCCGGCGTTCGCGATTCGACGGTCATCAGAAGATGCAGGGACGCGCACCGTGTGCTGCCGCGCGCATCTTTCCAGTTGTCGCGCATGAGAAAATTGGCGGCCGAGTAGCCGCCGAGCGGCCACCGTCGCTCGTACTCGAAGGTTTCCTGTGTCGCCCCGGCGCCGGAACGGAGGCGCCCCCCGCTATCAACGTTTCCGCCAGCAACGCGGTGCGCCCCCCCTCCGCAGCCAAGCGGCAGTATATCTCGTACCTCGACGGCAATGATGAGGCCGCCAGAGGCGCCGGGCCGGTGCTGGTCCACCAGCTCTTGCGCCACGGCCGTGAGCGGTCCGACGATGCGGGCGTTGGCGGGCACAATGACGACGCTCCGCTTGTTATCGCGCAGTCGCAACTGGCGCGCCATCGGACCACAGTGAAAAAACCGCCATCCGGTTGAGCTGGCCATTCGATTCCGCTGCAGGGCACCGGACCGCCCTGCGTACCTCCATTCCGGGCGGGTCGGTGCCTTTGGGCGTCACCGGCACGACGGCGTCGACGTCGGTCCACGGCACGTACAGGGGGCGGTTGCGCTCGGCCCACAGCCGCTGCACGTAGCCGATGCCAGCATCGAAAACAAACAGCGTTGTCTGCATCGGGAACAGGTCGCCGGGCCTCAGCATGCACGACGCGTGGCAGACGTAGTAGGACCGCGCGGACAGCGGCGCGCCGAGGCTGCTGAACGTCGCCGACTCGATGGCGATCTGCGGCGGCTCGCCGGCCGACAGCAGCGCCGACAAGAGGTCCGCCAGCTTGGACCGCTGCTGAACGAGGTCGAGTACGGGCCCGCCGACCATGCCGAGCACCTCCCGAAAGTTGCGGTACCGCTCCGCCTCGGCGAGCTCGCGCCGCAGGGCATCTTGCGCGTTCTCGTGGCTCGCGGCGGCCGGCGTCGGGGTGGACTGGGTGGCCAATGCCGCTTCCCTGCAAATCAGTGCGTCCCAACAACAAACAAAAGAAAAGAAGAGAAAACGCCGCACGGTCAGGCGGCCCGTCACCCTCGTGGCACTGCACCGCCCGGCGCGCTCGCACGCTCAACGCACCGCGCCTCCCGCTCAAAACGGTCCACCTCAAGCTCGAGCTCAAGCTCGCTGTGGCGCTGCAGCAAGTCTGCCGCGAGGCGGTGCAGCTGCTTGCGCCGGTCGTCATCGGCGGCGGTCCGCCGGCGGAAGTCTTGCTCCAGCAGCTGCAGCACCGGCCGGCAGTGGTCCTCGGGCAGGCAGGAGCGCGCCAGCGCCGCCCAGTCCAGCTGCCGCGCCTCGGCATCGCCCAGCGCCTCGTCCAGCACGGCCAGCTGCTCGCGGAGCCGGCCGTAGACCATCTGGATCGTCTCGCGCTGCTTGATGGCGCTGGGCACGATCGCCTCGAGCGGCAAGGCCGTGTACGTGGCCAGCTCCGACTGCGCCGGCGTCTGCTGGCTGACCCGCCGCGGCGCGCTGGCGCTCGCCGCGCTGGCGCGGCGGTCGCTCGCCACCGCGGCGCCGCCCACGGCGGGGCTGCCTGGCGAGAGAGGCGCCCCGCCGCCGGCCAGCTGCGGCGTCGACGTGGAGAGCGACAGCCGCGCCATCGCGGCCGTCGGCGTGGCCGGGACACTGCCGGGCAGCCCGTGCTCGGCGTCGCCGGCAGCGGCGATGCTGTTGCTGCGGCTGGAGGAGGTCGGCGTGCCGGCGTCCGCGTCGGGGTGCCTGAACGCCTCGAGCGCCTCCTTCCAAGTGGTGGCCTGGGTCAGGTCGTCCAGCTGGAAGAACGTCACGAGGCCGGGCAGGCAGCAGAGCCGCGCTGCGAGCAAGCCGTCCGGCCGGAGGTCGAGCTTGCGGTAGCCCGTGGCCGGCTCGAAGGTGGCAAGCGCCTCGATGAGCTCGCTCAGGCTCACGATGGGCTGCTGCGGGTGAAAGGCTTCCCGCCAGAGCTTGCGCAGGGTTGAGCGCGCGACGGTGCGGTCGAGCTCCACAGTGACCGTGACGCGCGGCATCGTGTCCAGCGCGCGCAGCAGCGACACCGTCGATGAAGACGACGCCGACGTGGACGCCGCGTCGGCGGCGTTGGGGTCGACCGATGGGCGCGCGGCCAGCGCTTCCAACGCGGGCTTGTGGACGCCGTCCTTGGACGGCGCGAACACGTTCACCACGCCCTCGAACATCTGCAAGAGCGCATCGACCTTGAGCGCCGTGCGGTCGACACGGTGCCAGTGCTCCAGGATGATGAGCACGTCGGCCTCGGTAGCGGCCGTTGTGTTGCAGCGCGGGCCCGCGAGCGCCAGCGCCAGCAGGACGTCGACCGACTTACGCAAAAGGTCGGTCGTCGGCTGCAGCCGGTTGAGGCCGTACGCCAGCGGCGTGTTGATTGCGTCGGCGGCCCGCACCGTCGCCAGGAGCTGTGTGGCCCGCTCCTGGAGGGTGCGCAGCCCCGTGCACGCGCACTCGCGGAGCGCGGCCAGCAGCGCGGTCGCCACGACGAACCAGTCGACCGCGGCCGCTGCCGGGGTGGCCGACGACGGCGTGGCGCCCGACGGCGCCGAGTCATCTGGCCCGACCGCCGCGGCCGCGGGCGACTCGGTCGGGCTGCGCCCCGGTGGCTCCGGCGCCGGCAGTCCGCGCCACGGTCGCCACGGCAGGGCCGGCGGCGGCGAGTCGGCCAGGAGCTGGGCGATCGCGCCCTTTTCCAGGCGCAAGACCGTGTCCTGCAGCAGGTGGATCAGTTCCTCCATGCCGCCGGCCCGCCCTTACCGCGGCCCGCGGGCATCCGCGCGGGCCGACCAGTTGGGCGGGCCCCGCAGGCAGGGTTGCCGCCGGCCGCGGGTCTGCGCGCTGCGGCAGCAAACCCTGACCCCACACACGCACGACCGGCGGCGGCCGTGCTGTGCCGTCGTCGCGTGCCGTGCTAGGGTTGCCTCGGTCACTGTGGCCGCCGCCGTTTCTCTGGTCTCGCCGGCGGCGCGGGGTCGGCCGCGCGTCCGGTTGGCACGGGGTTGGCGGGCGGGTCTGGCGGCCCGGGCGTCCGCACGGAACGGTGCAGCCGCGTTTCCCTGCGCCACGAGTCGCCGGGCGCCTGTCCCTGTGTGCAGGAGACGCCCAGCGTCGCAGGGTGGCGCCGCCGCCGTCGTTCGCGTGTTCGTCCGTCGTTCGCGTGTCCGCGGAGCAGCCCAAAAAGAAAAAGTTTTGGCGCGAAACTTCTGACAGCGAACGACGCAGCGGACGACGCAGCGCCGGGACGACGCAACGGACGACGCAGCGGACGACGCAGCGGACGACGCAGCGGACGACGCACGACCGCCAAGAAGCCCGAGGAGAGTCAGGCGACCACTTGTCTCCAGGAGATCTGCTACGCCAGGCCTCAGTGGCTCCTGCATGATCGGCCATGGCGGCGGTGGTCGGCCGGACACTGCTTCGCGTCCGGCCGACGCCGGGGACCCGGCCGGCGGCCGCGTTTAGCACGGCAGCCAACGACCGCGTCGCTGCCCACCGTCGCAGGCGGCCGCTGGACGGCATCCGCGTGCTCGAGGTCGGCCAGGTATGGCCGCTGCCGCTAGATCTCGGCGCGCACCGCGTCTTCAGCGGAGGCTGACTCCCGCTTGTTGCGAAGGGTCAAACAAGGCGCCGTACGGCAGCTCGTGGCGGGTCCCTTTGCGACGACCTTGCTTGGCTACTACGGCGCCGAAGTCGTAGGCCCACGCGCACGCAGAGCGCGGCGCGCATCGCCGGTCTCGCCCGCTCACGTCTTGGCCGCTCACAACTTCCAACGGCCTCCACACAGATCAAGGTGGAGGACCCCGACGGCGGTGACCCCATCCGCACCTGGCGCGAGCTGGATGAGGACGGCCAGTCGCCGTGGTGGGCGTCCATCGCCCGCAACAAGCACTGCATCGCCGTCAACATGCGCCACGAAGCGGGCCGAACGTATGCACGGATCGGATCGGATCGAATGGCGCCATAAGAGCGAGCCCGAATTCATCCACGCGCCGGCCGGATGCCCGCTGCGCCGCGCGCGTCCAGCGTCGTCGCGGCGCTGGCGGAGCGGTGCGACGTGCTGGTGGAGAACTTTAAGCCCGGCGTCATGGAACGCTGGGGCCTGGGACCAGGTGTGCTGCTAGCTGGTGCATGCATCCCACCGTTGTTCATGCTCACCTCCCGACAACGAGCGTCGCGGTGACGGGGATGCCGCCACCAGAGACGCTGCAAAAGGCCAATCCGCGCCTGATCATTGCGCGCGTGTCCGGCTACGGGCAGGACGGGCCCAACGCACACCTGCCGGGGTACGCCTCGGTCTGCGAAGCGTACGGCGGGTTCCGCCACGTGAACGGCTTCCCGGGCCAGCCGCCCGTGCGGCCCAATATCTCGCTGGGCGACACCCTGGCGGGCTTCCACGCCGCCTTTGGCGTGCTCCTGGCCTTGCTGGAGCGGACACGCGGAAGCGCGGCGTCCCAAGACGCCAGCGGCGCGCCAGGCCGGGGCCCCATCCCTGGTGCGGCAAAGCAAGACGGCGTCGGGATGCATTCGCCATTCGCTCCGCCATGGCTGACGTATGGTCTATGCCCGCACCGGTTCGTTGTGCGCCGCGCGCCAGCCCCGGGACGCGGCCAGGTGGTGGATGCGGCCATCTACGAGTCCATCTACAACGTCATGGAAGCCATCGTGCCCGAGTACGACCGCTTTGGTACGTTCAATGTGGCGCCGCTGTTGGGTGGCGAGCGATGCTGTGTCGTTCGCAAGCTCAGAGCGGCTGGAAACCCCGCGCTGGCGGCGCTTGTGGTGCAGGAAAAGTGCGCGGCCCGTCGGGGTCCACGATCACGGGCATCGCGCCCACCAACACGTACCCGTGCCAGGATGGCCGCTACGTCGTCATTGGCGCCAACGGCGAGTCGATTTTTAAGCGCCTCGCGGACGCCATCGGCCGGCCCGACCTCGTGCGGCAAGCGCGATAGGACTCCGCCGCACGGCAACAGCCGCCACTCACGAACCATCTGGCCTGGGAGTGCACCTCCCCGTGCCACAGGCGCAGAGCGACAAGTTTAGCAGCAACCCGGCCCGGGTCACGCACCAAGCGGAACTCGACGCCATCATTGGCGCGTGGACGAAGGAGCGGTCCAGTCGCGACGTCCTGGCGGCCATGGCGGTACACTGACACGGCCGTGCCGTCGTGCGACGCGTCCGCAGCCTTCTGAAGCCGTCGCACTGCGCTGCCTGTGGTCGTGGTCGTGATTTGGGCCCGTAGGCAGCGTCCGTGCCCGCTGGGCCCATCTACTCGGTGGCGGACATGGTCGCCGACCCGCACTACCAGGCGCGCGGCATGTTTGAGCAGGTGGTCACGAACGGCCGCCCGCTCAAGGTGCGGCCACGGCGGCCTGGCCGTCGCAGGGTGGCCTCGCGGCACTCACGCGCCAGCTGCCCTTTTCTTCGCTCGCTGACGCGCGCCCAGGTTCCGGCGATTGTGCCCAAGCTGTCCGAGACCCCCGGCGCAACCGAATGGGCCGGGCCGCGCCTAGGCGAGCACACGGCCAGCACGCTCCAGCGGGTCCTGGGGCTGGACGCCGCCGCCATCCAACGCCTGGTGGCTACCAAGGCCATCTATGACGCGGCATCATAACGCACACTCGCTGTACAGGACGCAGACAATTTCGCGTTTCACTCGCGCACCTGGTAGCTGAGGTTGAGCGGCTTCTTGGAGGCGACGTTTTCCCACCGCAGGATGTACGTGCCCGGCTGGTGCACGTGAAGGTGACCGGTGACCTGCAGGGGCGCACACGCGGCGCCGCACGCGCGGGCCAGGGTTGAGCACTGGGCATCCACGGCGTTCACGGTCCCGAGTTCCGTGACGACGTACGGGCTTGGACTGCGCGTCCACGTCCTCTGGCGCGACGAGCGTCGTCAGCGGCGTACCGTCCTCCATGTACTTGACGTTGAAGCCCTTCATGAAAAGCACGCTGAACCGGATCTGCGGCTGCTTGCAGTCGAATGTCCAGCGGATGGTGACGTGCCTGAACCAGCGTACTTGGGCGGGAAACAAAACGTCGGGATCTCAGCACCCAACCGCGATTCGCGCCCCCCCACCCCCCCAAGCCGAGCAGGACGAGCTCCCTACTTGCGGTCCGAATGCTGGCGGAGCTCGCGCTGGATCTCCTCCTTGGTGACGGAGATGGGCTGGTCCGTGGGCTTGCCTTGCGCCACCGTGACCGCCCAGTAGCCGCGCGCGTCCTTGCGGGGGTTTCCGTAGCCGGGCGACCGCGGGTACGGCACGCACCCGTCCTCGTACCGGCAGCAGCACAGGCCGCCAAGGTAGGACTAGAGGACCGAGCGCACGCAGCACCACAGGGCCGCGTTGTATTGGCGCGCGGACAGTGCGGCGGCAGCTCGATCGTTCGCGCGTCATGCGTACCGGAAGGTTCTCGGGCGCGACCTGCTCCAGGAGCTCTTTTTGGAAGTTGGAGCCCAGGATGCGGAACCGGTGCTGCGACCGCTCGGGAATGAATGGCTTGATGATGTTCCAAAACATTTGGCTGCGGGGCGCCATTCGCATTGGCAAGACCAAAAGAGGCGTTAGGCGCACCGAACGCTACGAAACGCGATGGCAGCCCCATGAACCCACAAGATGGCCGGTGCGTTGATGACATAGACAAAGCCCAGGCACTCCCTGCACGGTCAAACGTCACTCATCGCGCGTCGCTACATTGAGCCTGCGCGCGTCGCCCGACTTCCGCCGGTCAGGCCAGGAGCGTACGGAAAGTTGCGCTCGACCAGGGTGATCAGGCCCGTGAGGTGGAAAATGGCCGGCATGTAGAACTGGCGGTAGCCCAACCCGTGCAAATCCAGGATGGCCGAGAGGGCCGGCGGTTGCGGGCCCGTCCTGCAGACGTCCAAGGTCATCGTGGGGAAGACGCACGCGGCTCAGCCCTGCCCGGCATGACGGCCCCGGGAGCGGTGAGCCTCGCACGGACCGCTTCTCCATTTCGGGGATGACCACGGTGGTGATGAACATGAGCGCCTCGATGGCCACCTTTTCCAGCTCTTCCTTGGTCACGTTCTGGACGATGCCCTTGGCGTCCGTCGCGCCCTGGCCGTGCCCTCCACCCAGCAGCGCACATCGCCACGCATAAGCAAGGATGCCGATGCACAACCCCGGCTCACGACGCCGGTCGGCGCACAAAGGTGTAGATGGAGAGCGGCTGGCCGTCGCGCGTCCACTTGTGCAGCACCGAGCCGTTGTAGTACACGACCCGCTTGAAGCAGTCCTCGGCCTGCTCGGCGTTGCCGTCCGGGAAGCAGTCGAAGCCGCTGCACAGGACCCAGGACAGTTGTCATGGCTGGTGCTGGATTAGTGGTCGGTCGTCCACCCTGCCGCAGGGGCCGCGCCCGCTGCGTCGCACCGCATGGGCACGGGCGCAACGGGAAACTGAATCTTGTCAAAGCCGGTGTCTTCGAGCCATTTCAGGTGGTCCTTGAGCATCGCCGTGCCCTTGGCCTGGGCGCCGCCACCGCACGCCATCCGCCACGCGACAACGCGGCTCAGTACTTCTTCACAGTGGCCGGCGGCCGCACGAGGCAGGCCGGCTACGGTCGCTTCCACGTACAACGTCAAAGTTTCGGGCGGCCAGGAACCGCTTCAGCCGCAGCTCGGGCTGGTCCGGGAACGCCGCCTTCATCTGCTCCAGCTCGGCCTGGCGGTCGTCAGGGAAGGTCGGGCGCGTGGACAAGGCGCCCTGCGCGGCGGCACCATCCGACCCTTGCGGCTGCATTCGGCCATGCGTCAGCTATCCCGGTTCTCCCCTGGCGCTGAGGCCGGCGCCAATGGCCGTGCCTCGAGCTGTGCAATGAAGGACGCGTCGACGTCGGCCCCATCAGCACCGCCGTCCTCCACGGCCGAGTGGAAGGACGCGTCGTCCTCCAGGACGGCGGCCGCGCCGTCGACGGCCGCGGCGTCCATGGTGCTGGCGTGGAACGGCAGCGACGACGACGTGACCAGCTCGGGCGCCACGGACGCCGACCCGCCAAAGCCCAGGCGCGGCGAGGCCTTGATGCCGTAGTCGGCCAGCAGCGGTCTGCCAGCGTGGCGGCAGGCAAGCAGCAGGCGGGAAGCAAGCCTTCAGCGCTTGCGGCCTCCCAAGGCAGGCCAAGAAAGATGAAATCGGCGTCCCACGCACTGCTTGTACGGGTCGCTCGAGTGGACAGCGGGCCGGTACGCCTGCGTTGGCCCGTCCACGTCGGCGTCGGGCGCGTAGATCTCGTAGATGGCGGCCTTGCTGTGCAGGACGGCCTTCCAGCTGGCGGTGTCGGCGACGGCGGCGAGCGCGGCGAGTGCGAGGACCGCGTAGTCAATGGCGCCGGCGGCGTGGAGGAGCGCGGCCTTGGCGCTGACGAGGGCGAGCGTGGCGAGGGCGAGCGTCTGTGTGACGGCCGTCCGCCCGGTTGGCCGCCGCGTGGAGCGCACGCGGTGAAGCAACGTGAGCGGCGGAGGAACGGACCGGTCGCGGGCGGGGGGCAAACAATGAAGAGCGAGCGGCAAACGACGTACCACGACGGCCGCAAACGGGACACGCCGCGCGCCCACGCCAAGCACGAGCGCCCGGCCCAGCGAAAAGGCCTACGCGAACGAGCGGCAGGGCCGCCCCACCGGCAGCGAGGACTTGACGCGCCGTCAGCGAGTGTGCGCTGCAGGGCGCTTCTACGCGCGATTCGACGAACCCAGAGGTCGAACAGCGATGTCGCAAACGCATAGGGCGCCAGCTGCGCCGCCACGAAGGCGTCAGCGGATCCTGCGAGGGCGATGCCGGCCCAGTAGGCAGCGGTGACCGCGACGCAGCCAAGCGCGACGACCAGGCGATACTGAAGCCACCACAGATGCGCGGCGATGGCGACAATGGCGGGTTTAATGGTGCACACTGCAGCGCCGCTGGGGCCCTTCGGTGCGTGGCCGTGCGGCGTACCAGCCAGAGGGCGGTGCGCATCGGCTCCATGGCGCGGCACGCGGGCAAGGCGGGGAGCGTGCGTCGGTGGTGGGGCGCACCGTGGTCTCCCCGCGCCCCACGCCGTGCCCCACCGTGGAGACTGGGCGGGGCGATCCGCGCGCCTTTGTGGGCAGCGTGGGGCCGGCACGCCGCAGCAGCGCAGAGACGCGTCGTGTGTGTCGCGCTGCTCTGCCGTGCCGTGCCGCGCCGTGCCGTGCTGTGGGGCGATGCCGCCGGCCAACTGCGTGGGCGCATAGGCGCTTTGGGGGGCGGGCGTACGCTGGCTGAGTGCTTGCCAACACAACACTGACAGAGCGAACACAACAACGCCGTCAGAGCAAGAGGAGTTGAAGAGAGGAGAGGAGAGGAGACGGGCACGCAGGGAGAGGACACAATGGAGGACGATATGGAGAACCCGGAGACGAGCGGGTAGAAGGAGAAACACAAGCACAAAGGCGAGGACAGAACGCGGGAAAAGAGTAGGGAGATTGGGGGCGGGCGATGAACGTGCTCATCCACTCCGCTTGGGCTTCATGCCGCGCATCGTGCGCCGTACGAGACTCCACCACAATTTCATTTCCCAGCAGAAAGTTCCTAATTGTACACTCCTATGTACACGCGACACAGGACGCCTCACAAGTAGGTCGATCCAGAGCCGCGGCTGAAGCGCGAGCTCAGGTTGCCCGCCTGCTGGATGAACTGCTGCCGCTTGTTCGGGTCGATGCGTCGCACGGCGAGGTCCTTCTCGCGGTCGAACGGCCGCGACGCGACGTCCTCCGCCGTGGCCAGCTTGGACGGCAGGTACTTTTCGTGGTACTCGGCCATCAGCGACTTGGGCCGATGTTGTTTCTGCAGGAGGGGTCGCCCAAGGTGGTTGTGGCGCGCACCCTTATGAGCGCAATCAAGAGGGCCCGCACCACACGGTCCGCCTGGGTGAGGTGCATACATTGTACTCTTCCACCTCCTTGCGGGTACGCACGTCGGCCCTGCTTGGGCCGGCCGGCGGCTCGTCCTTGCGCCGCTTGGCCGCCTTGTCCGCCTCCCGGTCGCCCGCCTCGAATCGTTTCTGACAAACGCAGCAGCAATGCAGAGCGGGAGAAGGCGAGGACTGAGCACGTTGGCGGGATGGCAGCATTCCGTCTGCGCATGGGCAGGCGAACCCGCGCCTCCTCCGCCTTTCGTGCGCGGTCCGCCGGCGTCTCCGTCCACGCGGACGAGTCGTGCTTCTTGGCGTCCTTTTGGCTGAACCCGCGGGAGCGCAGCGGGTCGCCGGCTGCACGCCCACACATGTGGCCTTGGGTGCGGAGCGCGTTCGCATGAGCGACCGACCCTGGCGTGCCGCTCGGCGGCTGCGCCGTGCGCGCGCGCACCGCCAATGTCGTATTCCGGCGGCTTGAGCATCCACTCGCCTCGGCTGGTCGCCTTGGCTTCGCCGTCGCTGCTGTCCGCGTGGGTCAGCGCGCTCTTGAAGCCCGACGCACGCTCCTCAAACTCGCGCACCACCCGCTCGCGCTCGCGGCGGTCGTCGTCGCCGCTGCTCGCCCCGGCCGGCAGCGGCAGCGGGCCGACCACCTCGTCGTCGGCGTCCGCCGCGCGGGCGGCCAGGTCCTTGCGCTGCAGCCACGGCGGCAGGGACGGCCCAATCGCCGCACGCGGTGCCGCGCTGCTGCTGCTGGCGCTCTCGCGGCCGCCGCGCTGCGCCGCGAGCTCGGGCGGCAGGGCCGGGCCTGTGCGTGGGGGCGGGTCATGTCAAGATAGCGAGAATAATATTAGCAGCCGGCAGCGCTTTAGAAACCAGCGCGGCGCGGTTTTTACCAAAGGTGTTACTATCCTCCTGGGCGACCGCGGGCCGCGAGGACTCGGGCGGCAGCTGCGGCCCCACCGCGCCGGCCGTCGCCGCGGTGTCCTCGTCGTTGGCGGGCGCCGGCCGGCGGAGGCCCGGCGGCAGCTGTGGTCCGTAGTCGGTCATGGTGCACGGCGACCCCAGAGACGCGCGGGTGCGTCTGGCG
>Ga0180216_1002554_pt1 | contig 15029 bp, 13 predicted proteins | sample eDN3rd37CBELigMG_FD_128879 | JGI IMG/M metagenome (GOLD analysis project Ga0180216, IMG submission 128879) | Enriched Miracle-Growth compost microbial communities from Emeryville, California, USA - eDNA 3rd pass 37_C BE-Lig MG (version 2)... ... | reverse complement strand
TCCGCCCCTCGGGATCGGGGATGCCCACCTTCTCCAGCATCTCGATCGCCAGCCTGCGGGCCTCCTTCCTCCGCATGCCCTTGTGGACCTCGAGCACCTCCGTGAGCTGCCGCTCGACGGTGAGGAAGGGGTTCAGGGCCGTCATGGGGTCCTGGAAGATCATGGCGATGCGGTTGCCCCGCAGTTCGCGGAGCCGGCGCTCGCTGGCGCGGAGGAGGTCCTCTCCCTCGAAGCGCGCGTGGTCGCCGAAGACGCGGCCGGGCGGTCGCGGCACGAGGCCGAGGATGCCGTACATGGTCTGGCTCTTGCCGGAGCCGGACTCGCCCACCACGGCGAGGGTCTCGCCCCGGCGAAGATCGAGGGAGACCCCGTCCACCGCCTTGGAGAGGCCGCCGTCGGTCGGATAGTGCACGTGGAGGTTTCGCACCTCGAGCAGGACGTCCGTGCTCACGTTCGCATCCTCGGATCCAGGGCGTCCCGCAGGCCGTCACCGAGGAAGTTCAGCGCGAAGAGGGTGACGGTGAGCAGGAGGCCCGGGAAGAGCAGCATGTGGGGGAAGAGGGTCATGGCGTTGGCGCCGTCGGAGACCAGGAGGCCCCAGGAGGCCATGGGCGGCTGCACGCCGAGGCCGAGGTAGGAGAGGAAGGCCTCCTCGAGCATCACCCGGGGGATGGTCAGCGTGGTGTAGACGATGATCGGGCCCAGCGCGTTGGGCACCAGGTGCCGGAAGACGATCGCCAGGTGACCCACGCCGCTCGCGCGCGCGGCGTCCACGAATTCGCTCTGCTTGAGCGAGAGCACCTGCCCCCGGACGATGCGGGCCATGGTGAGCCAGGAGACCGCGCCCAAGGCGAGGAAGAGGAGCACGAGGGAGCGGCCGAAGAGGACGAGGAAGAGGATCACCACGAACATGAACGGCAGGGTGTAGAGCACGTCCACCAGCCGCATCATGATCGCGTCCACCCTCCCGCCGAAGTAGCCGGCGATGGCGCCGTAGGAGACGCCGATGGTGAGGGAGACCAGGGTGGCCGCGAGGCCGACGGCCAGCGAGATCCTCCCCCCGTACATCGTCCGGACCAGGAGATCCCGGCCGTGGAGGTCGGTGCCGAACCAGTGCGAGGCGGAAGGACCCTTGGCGCCGTATTCGAGGTTCTGCCCGTCGAAGGTATGGGGGACGAACCAAGGGCCGACCACGCAGAAGAGGACCACGGCGAGCAGGACCCCGGCGGCGGCCACCGCCATGCGGTTCTTGCGCAGACGCCTCCAGGCGTCGCGCCAGAGGGAGGTCCCCTGGAGTTCCTCCTCCTCCCACTCCGCGGGAGGTCCCGCTACCGGCAGGGACGAGATGGTCATTCGTACCTCACCCTCGGGTCGAGCAGCCCGAGCACCACGTCGACGAGAAGGTTGGCGATCAAGAGGAAGACGGCGTTGACCACGACCACGGCCATGGCGAGGGTGATGTCGCGGTTGATGGCGGCGTCCACGAAGTACCGACCCATGCCCGGGACGTTGTAGATGCGCTCGACTACGATGGAGCCGGTGAAGAGCGCCGCCATCGCCGGCCCGAGATAGGAGACGACCGGGAGGATCCCGCCGCGGAGCGCGTGGCGCAGCACCACCAGGCTCTCGGAGAGCCCCTTCGCCCGCGCGGTGCGGATGTAGTCCTGGCGCACCACCTCGAGCATGCCGCCGCGGGTGAGCCGGGCGATGTACGCCGCATAGACGCTCCCCAGCGTGAATCCGGGGAGGATCATGTGCGAGAAGCCCTCCCAGCGGGCCGGCGGGAACCAGAGCAGCCCCAGCGAGAAGACGAAGATCAGGACCGGTCCCAGCACGAAGTTCGGGATGGAGATGCCGAGCAGGGCCGCGGTCATGGCGGCGTGGTCCTGCCAGCGGTTCTGCTTGATGGCCGCGACCAGGCCCGCGAAGAGGCCGATGCAGAGCGCGAAGGTGACGGCGATCAGGCCGAGCTGGAGCGTGACGGGGAGGCCCGAGCGGATGAAGTCGTTCACGCTCCGGTCCTTGTATTTGTAGGAGGGGCCGAAGTCGCCGCGCAGATAGTTGGAGAGCATCCAGCCGTATTGAAAGGCGCCGGTGCAGATCCGCTCCGCCCGAGAGGCCCAGGGGGCGCCCTCGCGGACCGCCCGCTCCTCGGCGGGCGAGAGCCCCTGCGAGAGCGCCGGCAGGAAGCGGGCCTCGCACCAGGGCTCGCGCATCCGGTACTGCAGCTCCAGGTTGCGCTTCACCTCGGGGGGGACGGGCTTTTCCGCGTCGAAGGGCCCGCCGGGCGCCACGCGCATGAGCACGAAGCTGAAGGTGAAGACCACCAGAAGGATCGGGAAGACGCCCAGCAGGCGGCGCAGGACGAAGCGGATCACTCCCCCTCCTCCACCCAGAGGCTCCGCAGCGGATGGATGTCCTGCGCGTTGGGGACGAAGCCCTTCACCCAGGATCCGATGAGCGTGTTCTGCGAGTAGTAGTAGATCGGGAGCACGGGCAGCTCGTCCATGAGGATCGCCTCGGCCTTCGCGTAGATCGCGTATCGCTTTTCGTCGTCGGGCTCCTCGAGGGCGAGCGCGACGAGGCGGTCGTATTCCGGATTCTTCCACCTCGCCTCGTTCGCCTCCGACTCGGAGAGGAACTGCGAGAGGAAGGAGTAGGGATCCAGGAAGTCGCCGATCCAGCCGGCGCGCGCGATCTGGAAGTGGCCCTCGAGCCGGTTGCTCATGAAGACCTTCCACTCCTGGTTCACGATGGCGACGTCGATCCCCAGGTTGCGCTTCCACATCTGCTGGATGGCCTCCGCGACCTGCCGGTGCCCCTCGTGCGTGTTGTAGAGGATCTCGATGGTGGGGAAGGGCTTTCCTCCCGGCCCGTAGCCGGCCTCGGCCAGCAGCCTCCGTGCCTGCTCCGGATCGAAGGGGATCGGCGTGGGGAGGGGGTAGCCCTTCTCGAAGAAGATGTCCGGCACCATCCCGTGCGCCGGCCGCTGCCCGCCCTGGGTTACGTAGCGCACGATGGCCTCGCGATCGGTGGCCAAGAGGAGCGCGCGCCGCACCCTCTTGTCCCGGAGCGGCGAGCCGGCGTTCCGATCCTCGCGGAGGTTGATCCAGTAGAAGTAGGTCCCGAGGTAGCGGTCCTCGCGGTAGTCCTTCTTCGTCCGGAGGTAGGGGAGGTACTCGGGGGGAGGCCGCGTGTTCGAACCCAGCCAGTCGATCTCGCCGGCGCGGAAGAGGCGCATCATCGAGTGGTTGTCGTCCGAGACCACGACCACCGCCCGCTCCAGCCTAACCGAATCCCGATCCCAATAGGTCGGGCTCTTCACCAGCTCGATCTCGTAGTTCGGGATCCACCGCGTCAGGTGGAAGGGGCCGTTGGTGACGATGTTCTCGGGCCGCGTCCATCCCAGGCCGTGGGCCTCCACCGCGTGGCGGGGCGCGGGGCAGAAGGGCGCGAAGGGAAGGAGGCTCAAGAACCACGGGACCGGACGCTCGAGCCTCACCTCCAGCGTGCGATCGTCGAGGGCGCGCACGCCGACCTCCTCGCGCGATCCACGCCCCAGGTTGTAGGCCTTGCCCCCTTCGAGGTCCCAGAGGAGCGCCGCGTACTGCGCCGCCGTGGCGGGGTCGAGGACGCGCTTCCACGACCATTCGAAGTCGTGGGCGGTCAACGGCGTCCCGTCCGACCAGACCAAGCCCTCGCGGAGGCGGAAGACGTAGCGCCGGCCGTCCTCGTCCATCTCCCACGCCTCCGCCGCTCCCGGCACGGGCTCGAGGGTCTCGGGGTCGTACCGCATCAAGCCCTCGAAGAGCTCGCGGACGATGTCGATGCCGGGGCCGTCGTAGGACTTGGAGGGGTCGATGGACTCGGGCTCGGAGCCGCCGCCCAGGTAGAGGACGTTGCCGCTCTTGCGGCGTTCCTCAGGGCCGAAGGTGGGGCGTTCCCGGGTGCAGGAGGCGAAAAGGAGCGGGATCGTGGCGGCGGCGACGAAGGCGCGGACAAACGGACGATTCAACGGCAGATCCCCTCGTTCGCCCGCCGGCGCCTCGCCGTGCGAGCGGATCCGATGGGTGGGAACGGATGAGCCGCGGAATGATTCCAAAGCGGTGCGAAGACTGTCAAACCGCTTGGCGCCCCGGACCTCGGATTCCGTCGCTTCCCTTTCTGTGGTAGCGGATGGTCCGAAAGACACGAGGTAGTCCAGTGCTGATCGATCTTTGCGTGCACACCCGCCAATCGCCGGATTCGTCGATCGAGCCTTCCGAGGCCGTACGCGTCGCCGAGGAGCGAGGTCTGGACGGGATCGCCTTCGCGGACGTGGACACGATCGCCGCCCGCGAGGAGATCCGCGCCCTCCGCGGCGAGGCGCCGATCGCCGTCTTCTTCGGGCTCCGCGTCTCCACCGACCACGGCGAACTCCTCTGCTTCTTCCCCGATCCCGAGGCGACGCCCGCCCCCGAGGATCTTTTCGGACCGCGCCCGGCTTCGGGCTGGCCGATCCGCGAGGTCCTCTCCAAGGTCCGGGACGCGGGCGGGGCCGCCATCGCCGCGCGCCCCTACGACCGGGAGCTCGCCCGTCCCATGAGCGACGCGGTCTTCACCCTGGAGGGGCTGGCCGCGGTGGAGGGGCTCTCGGGCCGCCTGTCGGAGGCCGAGAACGAGCAGGCCATCCTCGCGGCCTCCCACCTCGAGCTGCCCTGCGTCGGCGCGAGCGACGCCCGGACCGGCGAGGAGATCGGCACGGCCGCCACCCTCTTTCGCGACGAGGTCGTCGGCCAGCGCTCGCTGGTGGAGGGGCTGATCGCGGGCCACGCCTGGGGCGTGTGGATCGGCGAGCCTCCCTCCTTCCCGGGCGATCGGCAGCCGCGGCGCGAGCCGCGCGGGCGGAGGGTGCGCGGGCGGCGCGCGGGAGGGAGGCGATGAGGCGCGCGCTGGCGATCTTCCTCCTCGTGGCGACGGGATGCGCGAGCCACTCCTTCGTCCCCGACGAGGATCGCATCCGCCTGGAGCGGAGCCTGCCCGGCCGCACCTTCTACCTGCGCCAGGCGATGTATTTGGGCCCGTTCTGGAGCGACGAGGAGAAGCGCTTCCTCACCGACAACGTGCCCGGCGAGATTCCCTGGGTGGTGAATCCCGCGGGCATCCCCATCGAGCCCGGCGAGCCCCTGGCCATCGTCCCGGTGGGCACACGGGTGCGGGTGACGAAGATCGAGTTTCCCACCTCCTTCGCGGTCGCCACGCGCAATCCCGTCCTCCCCCGCTACCACCCCTGGGTCTACCTGCAGGTGGAGGGGCTCCCGAACAAGCCCACCCCCATCCTGCTCCTGCGTCGGGAGCTCCGCTCGCATGCGGAGGTGGTGGAGGAGCTGGAGCGCTACCTCTCCCCGGACGACCTCCTCCCCCATCTCCGGAACCTCCCGGAGGCCGTGCTCCAGGCGGTGAACGAGAAGCGGCTGATCGAGAACATGCCGGCCGAGGCCGTGACGATGGCCTGGGGGATCCCCGAGCGGAAGCATTTCGCGCCCTCCCCCGAGGGGAGGGTGGAGGAGTGGATCTGGCCCTTCGAGAAGCGGAAGGCGCGGATCGTCGGGGGGCGGCTGGTTTCGTGGGAAGGCGAGGCGCCCCGGGTGCCGATCGGGCCCTGATCGCGCCTGGATGAAGATCTTCGGAGGTTGTATCGTCCATGGCGCTCGGGGAGCGGGAGCACTTTCGCTTTCCTCCCATTCCGAGGGGTAACGCCATGCGACGATTGCTCACACTCCTGGTCGGAGCGGCCGCGCTCGCGCTTTCCGCCTGCGCCTCCACGCCCACCCCGCCCAAGGACGCCATCGAGAACGAACTGGCGGACGCGCCGGACTGGGTGCGCAAGGGCTGCTCGAGCTACTGGAAGGAAAAGGACAAGCCGAGGATCTGCGGTGTGGGCGCCATGGGGGGGACGCGCAATGCGGCCCTGGCGCGGACGGGCGCGATGACCCGCGCCCGCACGGAGATCGCCCGATCCTTGCAGACCCAGGTCGAGGCCATGCTGCGCGACTACCAGGCCACCACCACCGGGGGCGAGGCCTACGGCATCGCGGCGAACGACGAGCAGCACGTGGAGGACGTCAGCCGCCAGATCACCGAGCTGACCCTCTCGGGGACCGAGCTGGTCGACTCCTGGATCTCGAGGAGCGGAACCTTCTACGCGCTGGTCTCGCTCGACGTGGAGACCTTCCAGGACGCCGTCTCCCGGATGGAGCAGCTCTCGGAGGCCGTCCGGCGGGCGGTGGTCGAGCGGGCCGAGCAGGCCTTCGACGAGCTCGACCACCAGCTCGAGCGCCGCTGAGCCCCCTTTCAGCCGGCCGGCCGGGGCGCCGGCCGCGGGCTCGTCTTCGGGGCCTGCGAGCCGGACGAGGGGGAGGGGGAGGACGTCCCTTTCTTCCCGAGGCGCGCCTGGATCTCGGCGAATCCCCCTACGATCTCGGTCCGCCCCTTCGGCGCCTTGCGGTCGCGGATCGACTGCCGAAGGGCCTTGGCCCTCTCCCCCGGTTGCGGGTGGGAGGCGAAGAACTTCTCGAGCGCGTGTGCCGAGCCGGACTGGCGGGCGAGCGTGTCGAAGAAGCTCGGCATGGCGTTCGGGTCGTAGCCGGCGGCGATCAGGTAGTCGAGGCCCCGGGAGTCCGCCTCCCGCTCGGCGTCCCGCGAGTGCCGCGACATGTAGCCCTGGGCCGCGATGGCGGTGGCGAGCTGGGCCACCGTCCCGGGGTCGTCGCCCATCGCCAGGCGCGAGAGGGTCTCCAGTCCGAAGGCCGTTCCCAGCGATCGGGCGGCGTGGCGGGAGGTCACGTGCCCGACCTCGTGGCCGAGGACCGAGGCGAGCTCGGCCTCCGAGCGGGCCGCCAGGATGAGGCCCGAATAGACGTAGATGTGCCCGCCGGGCAGCGCGAAGGCGTTGATCACGCGGGGCTGATCGATCACGATGAAGCGGTAGGTGATCCCCTTGCGGCGGTCGCGGCTGGCGTCGACGATCCGCCGGCCCACCTTGGCCACGTAGGCCTGGACCTGGGCGTCGGGGTGGATCTTCTCCTGCTTGTTCACTTCGTCGGCGAGCTGCTTGCCGAGGCGCGCCTCCTCCGAAACCGGGAGGAGGACCTCGCCGACCGCGCCCGTTCCCTTGTCGATCGTCCGCGTGACCGAGGCGCAGGAGAGGAATACGCAGACGAGGGGAAGAAGGGAGATCCGCCGGTGATTCATTGCACTAGCTCCGTTGCCGGTGACCCGATCGTTGGGCGCCGGTAGGATGGCCCCCGTGAGATTATCGGAGATTCGAGGGCAGAAACGAGCGGTCGACCTCCTCCAATCCGCGTTGCGGCAGGGGAGGGTGCACCACGCCTGGCTCTTTACCGGACCGGAGGGCGTGGGCAAAGAAACCGCGGCGAGGGCCTTCGCCCGAAGCCTGCTCTGCCGGGCGCCCCGCGACGGCGAAGCCTGCGGGGAATGCCCCTCCTGCGGAAAGGTCGAGCGCGGGGTGCATCCCGACCTCCTGCAGGTCCTGCCGGAGGCGCTGGCCGTCGAGCGGGGGCTCCTCGCCCGGGAGGAACTCGGACGGACGCCCTCCCGCGAGCTCAAGATCGAGCAGGTCCGCAACCTCGAGGGCATGCTGGCCCTCTCCCCGGTGGAGGGGGAGCGGAGGGTGGTCCTGCTCCTGGGCGCCGACTCCATGAACGTGCCGGCCCAGAACGCCTTCCTCAAGACGCTGGAGGAGCCGCCCGCGGGCACCCACCTCGTGCTGCTGGCCGAGGCCGGCGACGCGCTCCTCGCCACCATCCGCTCGCGCTGCGTCCGCGTCCCCTTCGGACCCCTCCCTTTGGACTTCGTGGCGGAGCGGGTCGCCCAGGAGCGGGAGATCGCCGAGGACGAGGCGCGCCTGCTGGCGGCGCTGGCCGGCGGCTCGCTGGGCCGCGCCCTCGCCCTCACCCCGGAGGCGCTCGAGGATCGCGCCGAGATCCTCTCGGGGATCGAGAGCCTCGACGCCCGCGACTTCCGGCCCGTCCTCGCCCTGGCCGAGCGGATGGCCGCGGGCGGACGCGCCGGGGCGGAGATCCTCCTCGACGCCGTGGCCCTCTTCTACCGAGACGTCGCCGTCGTCGCCGAAGGCGGCCCGGAGGAGGTCGTCGCCAACCGGGACCTCCTGCCGCTCTTGCGCCGCGCCGCCGAGCGGGGGTGTCGGGACGCCATCTCCCGCTTCCGCCGGGCGGAGCGGGCGAGGCTGGCCCTCGAGCGCCACGTCGTGCCCCGCCTGGCGGTGGAGCGCTTCCTCCTCTCCTGCGTCCTCGAGGTCTCCCCATGAGCGTGCAGGCGCTTCTCGACGAGATCCGCCGGGGAAATCCCCGCGCGGTCTATCTCTTCCACGGCGAGGAATTCTTGGCGCGCAAGGCGGCGCAGGAGGTGGTCGACGCGCTCGTCGATCCCGCCCAGCGCGATCTCAACCTCTCCATCTCCGACGGCGCCAACGCCGCCGAGGTCGCCCGCGATCTGAAGACCCTCCCCATGTTCTCCGGAACCAAGGTGGTCTGGCTCCAGGATCCCCCCTTCCTCGCGCCGAAGAAGGCCGCCAAGGCCGACCAGCTCGGGCGGCTGCGGGAGCTCTGGGATCAGGGCAAGCGCAGGGAGGCCGCCCGGCGACTCCTCGCCCTCGCGCAGAAGGCGGGCCTCGATCCGGCCTCGGCCTCGGCCGCCGATTGGAAGGAGGAGGCCGGGATCGAGGCCGGCGCCGACGATCTCCGCTTTTGCCAAGAGGCGGCGGCCTGGGCCCGGGAGGAGGGGATCTCCGCGCAGGGGGCCGACACCGCCCCGCTCGAAGCCCTCCTCGCCTCCGGCCTTCCGACCGGGAGCCACCTCGTCGTCTCGGCGCTCTCGGTGGACGCGCGCCTGGGGCTGGTGAAGCGGCTCCGGGAGATCGGCGCGGAGATCTCCTTCCGCCCCGCCGGCCGCAAGGAAAAGAGAGACGTCCGCGCGCTGGCCGCAGACTTCCTCGCGCCGCTCGGCAAGCGCATCGGCCCGCAGGCGGCCGCGGCCCTCGAATCGCTCGTGGGAGGCGACCAGGTCCGGCGGCTCCACGCCGAGCTCGAAAAGCTCGCCCTCTTCGTGGGGGATCGGGAGGAGATTCGCGCCGACGACGTCCACCAGGTGGTGGAGCGCTCCAAGGTGGTGGAGTTCCTCCTCACCCACTCGATCGAGAAGCGGGATTTCGCCGGCGCCATGGAGGGGCTGAGGCAGCTCCTGGAGTCGGGGGGAGGCCTGCCCCAGGCGGTCGCCTCCATCGCCACCTGCCTTCGCCAGCTCCTGGCCGCGCGGGAGGCCACGCGCGCGACCGGCGGGCGCATCCCCGGCTTCGGCGCGGGGGCGCGCCCCTGGGTGGAGGCCTACGAGGCGGCCGGCCTGCGGATGCCCAATCCGAACGCCGCCAAGTTCCGGGCGGAGGCGGCGTCTCGATTTTCCACCGAGACGCTCGCTCGCCTGCTCATGAAGACCGCGGATACGGACCATGCGGTGAAGACGGGAGGTGGCCGGCTTTACGTCGAGCGACTTCTTTGGGAAATTTGCACGGAGACGTAGCGGAAAGTTGAACGCCCCGAGGTGCTCGTGTTAGCAGCGCGGCCCGCGGGGGCGCCTCCGCACCCATCCCGTTCGAGGATTTTCTGGTGAAGTTGGGCATCCTGGCCGTCCTGGCCTCCTTTCATTTCTTTCCCGCGAGCGAGGAGCCCGCGACCTCCACGCCGCCCGTCGCCGAGTCGGCCGAGCACACCCCGTCCGGCGAGCCCGCGGTCGTCCGCAATCTCGGCCTCCTCCAGGCCGAGCAGGGCGAACGTCGCGGAGAGACCATCGGCCTCGACACCCCGGTTGGACGAGTGGAAGTCATGTTGCTCTGGTCGGATGCCCAACTCCAACTCGGGTTGCTCGAGGAGCCTCTCGACGAGGCGGTGGTCGCCTTCGCCCCCGCCGGCACCTTCAGCCGCAAGGAGCGGCCGACCGGCCGCGTCGTGCTCTCGCTCCCCATTCTTCGCTTCTGAGGGGTCTTCCTTGTCCGAAAAAATCCTGGTGACGAGCGCGCTTCCCTACGCCAACGGACCCAGCCACCTGGGCCATCTGCTCGAGTACATCCAGACCGACATCTGGGTCCGCTACCTCCGGCTCTCGGGCCGCGACGTGGTCTACGTCTGGGCGAGCGACACCCACGGGGCGCCCATCGAGATCAATGCGGCCAAGGCCGGAATGACCCCCGAGGAGTTCGTGGCCCACTGGCACGAACGCCAGCGGGAGGACTTCCAGGACTTCTCGATCGGCTTCGACGTCTTCCACACCACCCACTCGGAGGAGAACCGCCGCTGGTCGGAGGAGATCTTCGCGCGGCTGGAGCAGGGGGGACACGTCGAGACCCGCCCGCTCGAGCAGTGGTACTGCGAGACGGACGCGCGCTTCCTCCCGGATCGCTTCGTGAAGGGGACCTGCCCCAACTGCGGGGCGGGGGACCAGTACGGCGACGTCTGCGAGGTCTGCAACAAGACCTACGCCCCCACCGAGCTCGAGAACCCCTATTGCGCCATCTGCCGCAACGCCCCGGTGCGGCGGACCTCGAACCACCTCTTCTTCAAGCTCAACGATTTCCGCGAGTTCCTCGCCGATTTCGTCGCCACCGAGGGCCGGCTGGATCCGGCCGTGCGCAACTCGGTGAAGGCCTGGCTCGACGCGGGGCTCCTCGACTGGTGCATCTCCCGCGACGGCCCCTACTTCGGCTTCCCGATCCCGGGCCACGAAGGGAAGTACTTCTACGTCTGGCTCGACGCGCCGATCGGCTACATCGCCTCCACCGAGAAACTCGTGGGCCGCGAGCGCGCCCTCGCCGACTACTGGGGCGGCGAGGCGCCCAGCCGGATCGTCCACTTCATCGGCAAGGACATCGTCTACTTCCACGCGCTCTTCTGGCCCGCGGTGCTCTCGGCCTGCGGCCTGAAGCTCCCCGACCGGATCCAGGTGCACGGCATGCTCACCCTGGGCGGCGAGAAGCTCTCCAAGAGCCGCGGCCGCCTGGTCACCGCCCGCGAGTACCTGGACGCCGGCCTCGATCCCGAGAGCTTGCGCTGGTACTACGCCGCCAACCTCTCCGCCTCGCCGCACGATCTCCCGCTCACCCGGGACGAGATGAAGAACCGGGTCAACGCCGAGCTGGTGAAGACGCTGGGGAATTTCGTCTCGCGCTCCCTGCGTCCGCTGGAGAAGGACTTCGAAGGGAAGCTGACCGAGCCCGCCGACGACCCGGTCTCCCGAGAGTTCTGGGCGAAGGTCATCGAACTCTCGAGCGAGATCCGCCGCGCCTACGAGGCGATCGAACTTCGCGACGCCGTCCAATCCCTGGTGCAGATCGGCTTCGAGGCCAACCGCTACCTCCAGGAGCGCGCGCCCTGGTCCAAGCGGAAGGTGGGGGACGTGGAGGGCGCCCACCAGGATCTCTCCCTCTGCGCGAACGTGGCCTGGGTGATCGGCACCTGGATGTCTCCGATCCTTCCGCGCTCGGGCAAGAAGCTCGAGGAGATGCTCGGCGGGCCGGCCTTCGACCCCTCGCGGATCGCCGCGGGCGCGGGCTTCCCGCTTCCGCCCGGAACCGCCATCGGCCCGGTCTCGCACATCGCGACGCCCCTGCAGGACGAGCTCCTCGAGAAGATCTGGCCCTCCGCGCCGGAGCCGCCGGCCGCGGAGCTCGACGAGCAGAAGAGGGAGCTCGCGGGGCCGGCCGGAGAGGGGGCGAAGGAGGCGTGAAGAGCCCGGATCAGCGGTGGGTCGAGATCCTCGAGGATCCGGGCCGCCCTCCGCGAGAGCGGGAGGGCGCCGCCCAGGAGCTGGTCGAGCTCTGCCGCCGCGACGAGGCGTTCCGCGAGCGCTACCTCATGCGCTTCGTCACCCTCCTCGCCGACGAGCACCCCGCCGTCCGGGGATGGGGCATCGTCGGGGTCCTGCTCTGCGACGAGAAGCTCGAACACCTTCCCCGCATCGTTCGCCTCCTGGAGGATCCCTCGCCCGGCGTGCGGCTGCAGGCGGTCCACGCCCTCACGCCCCTGGGGATCGAGACCATCCGCTCCGCCCTCCTCGAGCGGCTGGAGGACGAGGACCGGCTGGTCCGGGTCGCGGCCGCGGTCGCCCTGGCGGTGGGCGGCGATCCGGCGTCCGTCCCCGCGCTGCTCGACGGGCTCTCCTCCCGACGGACCCGCTTCGACGCCCTCCTCGCCCTCCGGGACGTGGCGCCCAAGGCGGGCGAGCGCCGCGGAGAGATCGAGAGGGCGGCGCGCTCCGTTTTCACCGGGCTTCTCTCGAACCGCTTCGACCGCCTGGCCGCGGCCTCCGTCCTCGCCAGCCTCGGGGACGAGGGCGCCGGCCGCTACGTCCTCGACCGCGCGAGGAAGGGGAAGCTGGATCGTCCCATCGCCATCGAGTGGATGGGCGAGCTGAAGATCCCCGCGGGCGAAAAACTCCTCCTCGGCTTCGCCCGGGACCCGAAGGATCCCTTCCGCGGCGCGGCACTTCGGGGGCTGGGCGCCTACGGCTCCGATGCGGCCCTCGAATTCTGCACCCGGGCGCTCGACGACGAGGCCGAGGACGCCGACGTCCGCTGCGACGCCGCCGAGGGACTTCTGCTCCTGGGCGGCGAGAGGGCGAGGCAGGCCCTGGAGAGCGCGGCGGAGAAGGTGCGCGAGGAGCGCGTGCGACGCGTGGTCTCGGTCTGTCTCTCGCTCTTCGGCAAGCCGGTCGAGGAGCTGCGCTCCTATCTTCCGCTCACCGGCGAGGAGATCGTCTCGTGAACGACCTGGAATTCATCGACTCGCACGCCCACCCGGACTCCAACGCCTTCAACTCGGACCGCGAGGAGATGCTCGAGCGCGCATGGCAGGCCGGCGTCTCGCGGATCGTCGCGATCGGGCAGTGGAGAGGCCCCGGGGATTTCGGCGGTGCCCTGGAGCTGGCGGCCCGATTCCCGGATCGCGTGGTGGCGACCATGGGGGTCCATCCCCACGAATGCGCCCGCGTGCCCGCGGAGGATTGGAGCGCGCTGGAGGCGATCTGCGCGCGACCCGAGGTCCTCGCGGTGGGCGAGACCGGCCTCGACTACCACTACGATCACTCGCCCCGCGACGAGCAGCGGCGATGGTTCGCGCACCAGCTCGACCTCGCCCGCCGGCTCGGAAAGCCCGTGGTCATCCACACCCGTGAGGCCGAGGACGACACGGTGGCCATCCTGCGGGAGAACCGTCCCGAGAAGGCGCTGATCCACTGCTTCACCTCGACCGCGGATCAGGTGCGCCGCTATCTGGACATGGGCCTCTACGTCTCCGTCGCGGGCGTGGTCACCTTCGCCAAGGCCGAGGAGCTTCGCGACGCCGTCCGCCTGGTCCCCCTCGATCGCCTCCTCGTCGAGACGGATTGCCCCTACCTCGCACCGGTTCCTCACCGGGGAAAGCGCAACGAGCCCGCCTACGTCCGGCACGTGGCCGAGCGGATCGCCGAGGTGAAGGGCGTGCCGCTCGAGGAGGTGGCGCGGGCGACCGCCGAGAACGCCCGCGCCTTTTTCGGGATCCCGACGACTCGAGCGTGATCTCGTCGTCGGACCCGCGAAGCGGGAAATTTCTTCAGCCGCTGGAGGCCTGATCGTCGCCCGCCGCTTCGGGAGCGGTGCCGGCCTCCTCCTGCGGCTTCTCGGCCTCGGCCTCCGGCGTGGACGGCTGTCGCTCCTCGGCAGGCTCGGCGGGAGCCGTCTCGGCGACTTCCTCGGTGGGAGCCGGGGTCGGGCTCTCCGGGAGCTCGCCGGTCGCCGCGGCGGGCGCCGCGGGCTCGGGGGCGCCCGCCTCGACCGGGGTCGGGGCGGCCGCCTCCAACTCCGGGGTCTCCGCGGCGGTCGTCTCCGGCTCGGGCGTCGCGGGCTCCTGTTGCCCCGGCAGCGCCGAGAAAGGCTTGAAGGTGAGGGCCGGGCCCTCCTTCTTCGGAGGCTGGGCGGGTTTGCGGGCCTCGGCGCGGGGCTTCTCCGCGCGCGGAGCGGCCTTCTCGGCCGGCGCTGCCGGAGCCGGGGCGGCCTCGGCGGGTTCGCGCCGCTTCTTCTTCTTGCGGGCCCTGCCGGGCGCGCCGCGGAGCCGGCCGCCCTCGGTGGGCGCCGGCGCCTTCCACAGCAGGCGCTCCCAATGCTTCTGCGGCTCCGCCCACTTCTCACCCGGCGAGCGCGCCATCTGCCCCAGCATCTGGTTCATGCGGCTGTCGATCTCGTCGAGCGCGTGGACCAGGAAGGCCTCGATGGTGTGGGGGACCTTGGGCGAGCCGTACTCGAGGCGACCGTGGTGTGCGAGCACGAGGTGGGTGAGGTGCATCTCGAGCTCCTTGGGGAAGCCCGTGATCACCTTCGCCCGCTCGGCGATCCACTGGGCCGTGATCACCAGATGGCCGACCAGCCGACCCTCGTCGGTGTAGGTGATGTTTCCCTTCTGCCAGGAGAGCTCCTGGATCTTGCCCAGGTCGTGCAGGAAGGCGCCGGCGATCAGGAGATCCCGGTCCGCCATCGGATAGTGATCGGCCAGGCGGCGGGCCAGCCGCACGCAGGAGAGGATGTGCTCGACCAGGCCGCCGGCGTAGGCGTGGTGGATCTCCTTGGCCGCCGGGGCCCGGGCGAGCCGGGAGGCGACCTCGGGATCGTCGATGAAGGAGAGGAGGAGGGCGCGGACGTGGGGGTCCTCCACGCGAGCGAGCTCCTCCCGGAGCTGGGCCACCTGCGCCTCGCCGCTCCCCTTCGCGGGCGGGGGCGTCGGCGGCGTGTACTCGAAGTCGGCGGGGTCGGCCTCGCCCTCGAACTTCTCGAGCCGTTCGATGGTGAGCTGGGGCTTGCCCTGGAACGAGGCCACCTGGCCCTCGACCCGCACCCGATCCCCGACTTCGAAGAGGGGCGAGAGCTCCTCCACGCGCTCCCAGACGCGGGCGTCCACCTGGCCGGTCCGGTCCTGGAGCAGGACGCGGAG
>Ga0180216_1002550_pt1 | contig 15038 bp, 15 predicted proteins | sample eDN3rd37CBELigMG_FD_128879 | JGI IMG/M metagenome (GOLD analysis project Ga0180216, IMG submission 128879) | Enriched Miracle-Growth compost microbial communities from Emeryville, California, USA - eDNA 3rd pass 37_C BE-Lig MG (version 2)... ... | reverse complement strand
TTGCGGGACGGGTCGTGGGGTCCGCGGAATGGGGAGGAGAGGACGGAGGTCCGCTCGCCGGCGCCGGCTTTCTCCAACCATTCGGCGATCCGCTCGGCCGCGCGGAGGGTCGCGCCGGGGCGGGCGGCCGTGTAGCGGAGTGCCGCCAGGTTGGCCGTGGCGCGGGCCTTGGCGGTCGGATCGCCGAGCCAGGCCGCGGCGTGGCGAACCAGATCGTCGGAAACGTCGCGCGAGGTGAGGTACTCGGGCATCAACTCCTCGTCGGCCAGGAGGTTGACGAGGGTGATGTACTTGGCCTTGATGAACGGGCGCGCGATCCAGAGGTCGACCGGGCGGACCTTGTACAGGATCACCGTCGGCAGGGCCTCCATCATCAATTCCAGGCTGACGGAGCCGGAGACCGACCAGGCCGCCTCGGCGAGCCGGATCAATTCGGGCGTGCGGCCGGCGAATAGCTCCAGTTTGGGAGCGGGAAGCTCGCCGAGCGTCGCGAGCGTCCGGCCGATGATCTCTTCCGCCATGGCCTTGTGCTTGTCGCGCAGGCAGGAGACGGTGAAGCGGACGTCCGGCCGGCTTTGGGAGAGCTTCGCCGCGGCCCGGACCAAAATCGGCAGGTTCCGCCGCAACTCCAGGGTCCGCGAGCCGGGGAGGATCGCCAAGATGGGCCGACCGTCCTCCTTTTGCTCGGCCAGAAACGCCTCGTCAAGCTCCCGCTCGCACAACTCGTCGAAATAGGGGTGGCCGACGTGGACCGCGTGAGGGACGCCGCGCCGTCGATACCAGTCGGGCTCGAACGGCAGGCTGCAAAGCATCAGGTCAACATATTTGCGGACCTTCTTCACTCGCCAGCCGGCCCAGGCCCAAAGCTGGGGAGGGACGAAGTAGAAGACCGGCACGCCGCGCGCCCGGGCGCGCCGGGCGATCCACCAGTGGAGCCCCGGGTAATCGACCAGAACCACGGCGTCGGGGCGCACGTCGCGGAAGTACCGGTCGGCCTGGACGATCAACCGGAGGAATGTGGCGATGTTCAGCAAGACGCTCAGGAACCACATCACCGCCAGGTTGACCAGCGGGTAATGGAGCGTCGCGCCGGCCTCGGCCATCTTGGGGCCGCCATAGCCGACGAACTCAGCGTCGGGGAACCGCCGGCGCAGGGCCCGGATTAGGTTGGCGGCGTGCAGGTCGCCGCTGGGCTCTCCCGCCGAGACGAAGATTCGCATGGGTGTCTCTCGCTTCCGTGCTGCTCAAAGGCGGAGGGTCGGCCGCGACGGCGACCCGGTTCCGGCGGGCCTCCACGCCCCCCAATCCATTCAAGGCGAGCGCTGGAAATCCCTTAACAAAAACCGCCCACCCCGAAAAGGGCAAGCGGTCCCAAAACGCAGCCTCGAATGGCGCGAACCCGTCCGGTTCAATCGTCGTCGTCGGGCTCGTCGGGGAGGTTTAGCTCCTTGATCCGGCGATAGAGGCGGGGGCGGGAGACGCCCAGGATCTCGGCGGCGCGCGACTTGTTGCGCCTGGCTCGAGCCATCGCGTTCTCGATCAATCGGCGCTCGACGTCGGCCAGCAGTTCGTCGAGCGACCTGGGGGGCGCCTCGCGCGGGGGAAGGTAGGCGGCGCCGCGCTCGCCCAGAATCTCGGGGGGAAGGTCGCCCACGTCGATGGGCCCGCCGACGGCCTCCCGATCGTCCGGTTTCGCGTCCCAGGCGATCGCCCGCTCAACGACGCGGGCCAGCTCGCTCAGGTTGCCCGGCCAATCATAACCGGAGAGGGCCCGCTCGGCGTCCGCGGTGAACCCCGGACGCCGCCGCCCTCCCCGCTCGTTGGCCCGCTCCAAAAAATGCTGGGCCAACAGCGGAATTTCCTCCCGGCGCGATCGCAACGGGGGCAACCGAATGACGAGCGCCGAGAGGGCGTGAAACAGGTCCGCCCGAAGCCGCTCCGAGCGGAGGGCCGCCTCGGGATCGCCCGAAGTGACGGCCACGACGCGGGTTCGACGCCCCTCGCGGCCCTCGTCCTCGAGCGCGGCGGCCAGCCGAGCCTGAAGGTCGCGGGGCAAATCCAGGATCTCGGCGAGCGCCAGGGTCGAGCCTTCGGGCGCCGCCAACCTCGGCCGGTCGACCGGCGGTCTCTCGTCCAGGTCGTCCCACTGATCGGTCGAGCCGAACAGCGCGCGGTCGAGCGCCTCGGCGGGCAGGGCCCGACAATCCAGTACCGAAAACATTGATTCCGACCCGTCCGCCAATCGGTGGACAACCCGAGCCAGATGCCGTCTTCCCGTACCCGGCTCGCCGACGATCAGGACCGGAGCGCGGCTGGCGGCGGCCATCCCGGCCTGCTCCAACAGCCGGCGATGGGCCGGCCCCCGGCCGATCAGCGAGTCGACGCCGTACCGCCGAAAGAGGCCGTCGCGGAGGGTCCGCAAGCGGAGCCGGAGGCGATTTCCGCGCGATTCGGCCTCCTCGGCCGGTTCGTCGGCGTCGCGGACTCGGCCGAGCATCCCCAGAAGCGAGCCGTCCCGCGCGACGAAGGGCCAGAACGACAGGCCGCGCAAGAGGCGCTCGCCGTCGGGACGGACGATCAAGGTCGAGGTCGACGCGGCGACGCCCCCCAGCGCTTCGGGAGGAGGGGCGAAGCTCGCCGCGAGGGCCTCGCTCCCCGTCTCGTCGACCCGCGACGCGCCGAAGATCGAACAGTCGGCCCCCACCACCTCGTCGGCCCGACGCCCCGTCAGCTCCTCCCAGGCCGAATTGACCCAAACGACCCGAAGCTCGGCGTCGAGCCAGATCAATGGTTCGCTCGCCGACCGCCAAACTCGATCCGGGCGGAACCTCAAAGGACGGGACGACGGCATGGCGAAGCGCCACTCCCAATACCGGCGTGGGGACGGGAAAAATCGAACAAACCGGCCGACTCGCCGCGCGACGGACTACTCCTCGCCAAACCTGCTCCACGCCCAGACGACCCGGCCCAGCAAGACCGAGGAGTCGGCCCGATCCAGGTCAACCGGAACCAGGGGAAACGCCCCTCCCGGCTGGTTCGGCCGCAAGATCAGGTGGCGCCCGCTTAGGTCGAGCCACCGAATCATCGGCTGGCCTTCGACGCAGGCCGCCACGATCTTCCCCTGAAGCGCCCGCGGTTGAGTGACCGAGCGATCAATCGCCACGATCGACCCCGAGGGAAGGATCGGCGCCATGGAATCGTCGTCCAACCGCGCCGCGATCGTCCGCGAGGGGTTGGGCAGCCACTGAGGGTAGGTCAGAACGCGCTCCTCCCCGCCCGAGAAGTCGAGCGAGGGGTCGCAAAGGTCCGCGAGCGCGACGACCCGGACCGTCTCGAAATTCTCGCACGTCGCGTCAAGGCGGTCATCCAACGACGGGAGCCGCGGCGTCCGCTCCAGCTTCTCCAATCCGCGCCGGATCAATTCGACCGGCGACATGTCGGCCACCAGGCGGCCGTCGTCGGTTCGAGAGTAGCGCGGGCCATCGCCCGAAAGCAGGTACGCCGGGTTGGCGCCGGTGTGCTCGATGAAGGAAAGCAGGACCTCAGCCGGCACCGTCACGCCGGTCTCGTAATTGTACCAGGTCCGAGCGGGGAGCCCGAGGCGCCGAGCCAGCTCCGGACCGCCGTGCTCTCCAAACAACTCCTGGCGAATCTCCCGGAGCCGCCGCGAGAGCGACGCCTTGACGTTGACACGAACCGTCGGAGTTTTCTTCCGAGCCATGGCGCTCGTTCCCATGCTAAGGGAGCCCAGGGCTCCGCCCTTGTCGTGAATGTCGCAAAAGAGGGCGGGGAAGAGATCGTGTCGAAGCGGGGAATCAAAAATCGGGCGCGAGCCGTGGGGTGATCGGCGGTCCCTTCCCTCCACAAGTTCGAAGCCAATCTAACACACTCTGATGGCCGCGTCATCAGTGGACCGTCTAATTCCGCACATAAACCATGCTTCGCGTCGCAAATTAACAACAATACGGCCCACGTTGATGGCGTGAAGCAACCATGGAGGGCCGCTTGTTAGGCGGAAACGGCGGTGGCCGCCGGGTGGGCGAGGCGGGAACGCGTCTGATGATCGGGTTTACGGAGTCTCCTCGCCCCCCCGGATTCGGGCCGGCGATCCGCTCAGTAGATGCCGAGTTCGTCGCGGGCCTCGTCGGTCATGCGGTCGGGGGACCAGGGGGGATTCATGACGAGCCGGACGTTGGCCTTGGTCACGCCATCGACGCCCTCCAGGGCGTTGACCGTGTTGCGAAGGATCTCGGGACCGGCCGGGCAGCCCGGCGAGGTGAACGTCATCTCGACGTCGACCTGGTCCTCGCCCGCCTCGATCTTGTAGATCAGGCCGAGGTCCAGGATGTTGACGTTGAGCTCGGGGTCCAGGACGGTGCGAAGGGCGGAGAGCAGCGCGTCGTGTTCAATCATGGCTTGAAGTCTCTGGATGGGGAAAATATCGCCGGCGCGGGACCGGCGGGGAGGCTGGAAGGCGTCCCTCAGTCGTCGATCAGGATGTAAACGTCCTCGCCTCGAAGCTCGACCGGGAACGTGGCGACCGGCTCAACGGCGGGAAGCCGCAGGACCTTGCCGGTTCGCAGATCGAACCGGGCGCCGTGGCGCGGGCATTCGATCTCGGTCCCCTCGGGGTCCTGCTCGGCCAGAGGGCCGCCATCGTGAGTGCAAACATCCTCGATCGCATAATAATCGTCGCCGACTCGAAAGACGGCGATGGCGACGCCGTCGACGTCGACGACCTTTCGATTCACGGCGGCCAGTTCCGAGCTGGTCGCGACCTTGACGGCTTCCGGCATGGTCGTTGGTCCTCTTCTGAACTTAAGAGACGGGCGGGGCGTCGAGGGCGGCGACCCCGCGGGCGACCTCGCGCTGGATGCGACGGAGAACGCCCGTCAGGCCGCGGACCCGAAGCATCCCCAGCACCTCGGTCAGCCCGCAGCGGTCGACCAGATCGGCGGGCACCTTGAGCACCTCCTCGGGCCTCGCCCCGCCGAGCCCCTCCATGAGCACAGAGACGAAGCCCCGAACCGTCGGCGCCTCCACCGGCGCGTCGGCGAAGAGGTCGACCCGGCCCACGGTCACCTCGACGAAGAGGAAGACCGGCGACTGGCATTCCTCGACGCGGTGCTCGGCGTCCTTGCGGGCCTCGTGCTCGGGGGGGAGCGGGGGGAGGCTCCCGGCGAAATCGATGAGCATGTCGATCCGCTCTTGGCGGTCGGAGTCGCGAAGTTCGGCGATGATCGCGTCGAGCGCTGGGGTCATGAAAATCCTCGTCTTGGTTCCAACGATCCGGCGGAACGAAGCGGCCTTCCCCTTAGGCGCCGCGCTCGATGGGAACGCGGACCAGGTTGCCCCACTCGGTCCACGAACCGTCGTAGTTCCGGACGTTCTGGAAGCCGAGCAAGTGGGTCAGGACGAACCAGGTGAGGCTCGACCGCTCGCCGATCCGGCAATAGGCGATGACGTCGTCGCTGGGCTTGAGGCCCTGTTCCTTCTCATAAAGGTCCCGCAGCTCCGAAGCCGACTTGAAGGTGCCGTCCGCCTCGTTGACCGCCCGGTTCCAGGGAACGCTCTTGGCGCCGGGGATGTGGCCGCCGCGGAGGGAGCCCTCCTGGGGATACTCCTCCATGTGGAGCATCTCGCCGGTGAACTCCTTGGGGCTGCGGACGTCGAGCAGCGGCTTGCGGGCGTTGGAGTGGGCGAGCACCTCGTCCCGGAAGGCGCGGATGGCCGCCTCGTTGTCGCCGGCCACCTTGTAGTCGGTGGCCGGGTACTTGGGAATTTCGCGGGTGAGCGGGCGCTTCTGGTCGACCCAGAGCTTCCGGCCGCCGTTCATGACCTTCAGGTCCTTGTGGCCGAAGAGGGTGAAGGCCCAGAAGGCGTAGCAGGCCCACCAGTTCGACTTGTCGCCGTAGAAGACGACGGTGGTGTCGTTGGCGATGCCGTTCTTGGAGCAAAGCTCGGCGAACTTCTCTTTGTTGATGTAGTCGCGAACGAGTTGGTCTTGAAGGTCGCCCTGCCAGTCGATCCGGACCGCGCCGGGGATGTGGCCGACGTCGTAGAGCAAGAGATCCTCGTCGCTCTCGACGATCCGAACCTTGGGATCATCGAGACGTTGTTGGACCCAATCGGCGGAGACGAGGACCTCGGGACGCGCGTAACCTTCCCCCATCGGACGGACCCCTCACAAATGGAAGTCAAGGAATAGTTCGACTGATTGATTTAGGCGTGGCCAAGCTTGGAGGCGACGGCCTGGCGGAGCGTCTCCTGGACGGGCTCCAGGGTGATCCGGTCGTAGACGTTGGCGAAGAAGCCCTCGACGATCAGCCGCGTGGCGGTCTCGCGGGGAATGCCCCGCGCCTGGCAGAGGAAGATCATCTCCTCGTCGACCGGCCCGGCGGTGGCGGCGTGGGTGCAACGGACGTCGTTGGCCTCGATCTCCAGGCCCGGAATCGAGTCGGATCGGGCGGAGTCCGAGAGAATGAGATTGTCGTTCTTCTGGAACGCGTCGATCCGCTGGGCGTCGGGCTCGACCCGGATCATCCCCCGCCAAACGATCCGCGAGCGGTCCTTCAGTCCCCCCTTGTAGAGCAGGTCGCTGGTGGTGTGGGGGGCCTGGTGGTCTTGGCGGGTGAAGTAGGCCAGGTGTTGTCGGCCGGTGGTGAACATGACGCCGTTGACCTGGGCCGAGGCGCCCTCGCCGGCCAGCACGACCTCCTGGTTCACCTTCGAGAGCCGCGAGCCCAGGGCGCCGACGGTCCACTGGATGGAGGCGTCCCGGCCGATCCGGGCCCGCTCGCTGGTCAGGTGCCAGGCGCCGTTGTCCCAGTTCTGGATGTTCACGAGCCGGAGCCGCGACGACGCCTCCTGAATCACCTCCAGGGCGCCGACGTGGAGCGCGGGCTCCTTCTCGCGGCCTTCGCTGGCGGTCTCGCGAACGAGGGTGGCCTCGGCGTCCTCCTCAAGCACGATCAGGGTGTGGCTGAAATCGACCCGCCCCTCTTCGGTCAGGCCGGCGATGCTGAACAGGGGGAGCTCGACCTTGACTCCCTTGGGGACGTAGAGGAGCGTCCCGCCGTTCCAGAAGGCCCCGTGGAGAGCCGCGAAGATGTCGTCGGAGGGCTTGACGACTTCGGTGAGCAGGTGGCGCTTGAGCAGCTCGGGGTGGTCCTTGACGGCCGCCTCCATGTCGACGAAGACGGCGCCGCCGAGCTTGGCCGGATCGGCCCGATGGACCAGCGAGCCGTCCACGTGCGCGACCCCCGTTCCATAGTGCGAGCTGAGGGTCTCCCAGAGCGGGTCGAAGGCGGTTCGGGCGCGGGAGGTGGCGTCGGCGGCCGAGACGGGGGCGAAGTTTTCGAGCTTCAGGGCCCGGATGTCGGTGCGCCGCCAGTCCTCGTCGCGGTTGGAGGGCCAGGCGAACGCCTGGAACCTGGCGAACGCCTCGCGCCGGCGATCAACCAGCCAGCCGGGCTCGTCGCGCTGCTTGAGGAACGCCTCGAAGGTCTCTTCGGTGAAGCCGCCGGAAGTCGTCTCGGAAGTCGTTGCCGTTGTCATCAGGAATTCATCTCGATCAAAGAATCGTCGGAGCGAGGCTTTTTCACTTCCAAATTTTTTTGTTCTTGAGCGACGTGTTCCACCAACGCGCCGGCGAGTCGGCCGTGGATTCCAGGAACCGGCGCGTCGTCCCCGCAGTAGCGAATTTTCGTCACCGTGAAATGGGTCCCCAGCCTCCGGTTCGCCTCCGACACGGCCTCGACCACCTCGCGACGAAACTCATCGCCAACACCGATCGGCTCGATCGTCACCTCGGAGTTTTCAGGCCCGACTCGCTCCAAAATCGGCGCCGTGGGCTCCGCGTCCGGGGACAGCGCGAGCCCCAAAAAATGATGATGAGGGCCAATGATCCGGGTGACGACTTCGAGATCGCCGATTCGAGTGAACCGCATGGCCTCAACTCCAGAGCTCTTTCGGGGCTGGAAACCGTTTCATCGCCGCCGCGTGGGCCCGTCGGTGGCTCGGCCCGTGCTTCCGCATGCGCCAAGCCTCCGCCGTCTCGTGGCGAAGCAATTGCAGGTCGAATTCGGTGAATGCTCCGGTCTTAAGTCGCAACCAAGATTCCGCGATCGACCGATCGGCGTCGAAACGCGCCATCACCGGAGCCACTCCCAGCGCCTCGTAAGAATCCAGGAGATGGATCTCGATGAACAAATGATGCTTGACTTTCGCGATGTTGCCCGGTTTCCAGCCCGTGCGCCCGGCGATCTCCTCGACATCGTTCTGGTCTTGGCGGTTCGCCTCGTACAGTTGTTCGGCGGGGTCCATCGGTAGATCGTCCCCGCCTCTTCAACTTCAACCAGCCGAAGCAAGCGCCAAGCCCATCCCGCGGCGCGAGGTCAGCCGACCGAGCCCTCCATCTGGAGCTGGATCAACTTGTTCATTTCGACGGCGTACTCCATGGGGAGCTCCTTGATCAAGGGCTCGACGAAGCCGCTGACGATCAGGGAGGAGGCTTCGGTTTCGGAGAGGCCGCGGCTCATCAGGTAGAAGAGCTGCTCCTCGCCGATCTTCGAGACGCTGGCCTCGTGGCCGATCTTCACGTCGTCCTCGTCGATCTCGATGTAGGGGTAGGTGTCGGAGCGGCTGGCCGGGTCGAGGATCAGGGCGTCGCAGACAACGTTGGAGCGCGAGTTCTTGGCGCCGTCGGCGACCTTCAGGAGGCCGCGATAGCTGGACCGGCCGCCGTTTTTGCTGATGCTCTTGGAGATGATCCGCGAACTGGTGTGGGGCGCGGCGTGAACGACCTTGCCGCCGGTGTCCTGGTGCTGCCCCTTGCCGGCGAAGGCGATCGAGAGGATCTCGCCGCGGGCGCCCTTGCCGGTCATGATGACGGCCGGGTACTTCATCGTCAGCTTGCTGCCGAGGTTGCCGTCGACCCATTCCATGACCGCGTCTTCATGGGCGACGGCGCGCTTGGTCACGAGGTTGTAGACGTTGTCGGCCCAGTTCTGGATCGTCGTGTAGCGGCACCGGGCGCCCTTCTTGACGATGATCTCGACGACGGCCGAGTGCAGGCTCTCCGACGAGTAGGTCGGCGCCGTGCAGCCCTCGACGTAATGGACCTGGGCCCCCTCCTCAAGGACGATCAGGGTCCGCTCGAACTGGCCGGCGTTCTCGGCGTTGATCCGGAAGTACGCCTGAAGCGGGATGTCGACCTTCACGCCGGCGGGGACGTAAACGAACGAACCGCCGCTCCAGACCGCCGAGTTCAGGGCCGCGAACTTGTTGTCCTGGATCGGGATGATCGTGCCGATGTACTCGCGGACCAGGTCGGGGTGCTCGCGGAGCGCCGTGTCGGTGTCGACGAAGATGACCCCCTTGCTCTGAAGGTCCTCGCGGAGGCTGTGGTAGACGACCTCCGAGTCGTACTGGGCGCCGACGCCGGCCAGGAACTTCTTCTCGGCCTCGGGGATGCCGAGCTTGTCGAACGTCTGCTTGATCTCGGCGGGAACGTCGTCCCACGACCTCCCCTGCCGGTCGGTCGCCCGCAGGAAGTAGCGAATCTGGTCGAAGTCGAGGTCCGTGAGCTTGCCGCCCCACATGGGGAGCGGCTTCGCCTCGAACGCTTCAAGCCCCTTGAGGCGGAACTGGCGCATCCAGTCCGGCTCGTTCTTCATCTCCGAGATCTGCTCGACGACTTGCCGAGTGAGCCCCCGGCCGCTCTTGAAGGCGTAGTTGTCGACGGAGTCGTGAAATCCGTACTTGTACTCTTCCTTGACGCCCGCAACCTGCTGACTCAAATCGGTCGCCATCGAGGCCCCCTTCCATCCGGCATTTGATTCGTTCGAGAAGCATTGGCTCGCACAACGGCCGCGGCGCGTCGGCCGGGCGCGCCGCGGAGCGGATCGGGCGGTCGGGTGGTCAGACCCCCACGCCCTGCTGGTTCTGCTGGGCGGCCTCCAGCTCCTCTTCGACGCGGGCCGCCTCGGGATACTTGGCGCGGACCCAATCGTAGCCCTCGCGCTCCAGTTGCTCGACCAGCTCGATCCCCCCCTCCTCGACAATCTGACCGCCGAAGAGGATGTGGACGAACTGGGGCTTGATGTAGGTCAGGATCCGCTCGTAGTGGGTGATGACCAGGACGCCCGTGGAGTTCTTGGCGGCCACCCGGTTGACCCCCTCGGAGACGACCCGGACGGCGTCGATGTCGAGGCCGCTGTCGGTCTCGTCGAGGATCGCGAAGGCGGGGCGAAGCATCGCCAGTTGGAGAATCTCGGCCCGCTTCTTCTCGCCGCCGGAGAAGCCCTCGTTGAGGTAGCGGCGGGCGAACTCGGGGTCCATCCCCAGGTCGTTCATCTCGGCGCGCAGCTCCTTGCGGAAGTCGCGCATCGGGATCAGGTCCTCCCCCTCCTTGCGCTCGGGGTTGCGGACGTTCGTCACCGCGTGGCGGAGGAAGTTGGCGACGGTCACGCCGGGGATCGCCGTGGGGTACTGAAAGGCCAGGAACAACCCCGCCTTGGCGCGCTCGTCGGGCTCCATCCCCAGGATGTCCTTGCCGTCGAGCGTGACCGAGCCGCCGGTGACCTCGTAGTTCGGGTGCCCCATCAAGGCGTAGCTCAGGGTGCTTTTGCCCGAGCCGTTGGGGCCCATCAGCGCGTGGACCTCTCCCTGGTTGATGGTCAGGTTGACCCCCTTGAGGATCTCCTTCCCCTCGATGGCCACCCGCAGGTTCTCGATCCGAAGCGCCTTGCTCATTGATTGCATCCCGTTGACAACGTCTTGGACAAATGGATTTTCGAACCACCGGAGGCGTCGGCCGGCTTCGCGGCGGGCGTCGGCTTCGCCTGGAAATCACACGACCGATCGCCATCGAGCCGACACTGGCTCAGCCGCAGGCCCCGTCCCAGGATTTTCTCCAGCATCTTCCGCTCCAGAGCGCAGATCGCCGGATCCATCTCCGCGAGTTCATAATAAGGACATGAGTTCTGTCGCAAAAAAGGCTGGGCGCCGGCCTCGCCGTCTCCCCGAGCCACCTCGGCCTCGACCCCCCGATCCTGCAGCAGGCCGCTGAGCTGGACCAGCCGGCCCTCCCATTCCTCTCCCTTGACCTGGCCGCGGTAGACCTCCGCCAGCCGTTCGGTGATTCGGGTGAAGAGGAGCCGCCGGAGCTTCCGGTCCTCGACCGAGCCCATCAGCTCCTCCCAGAGCGCCACGGCCAGGTCGGCGTAATTTTGGCCGAGCCGCTTGTGCGCCTCCTCGCTGGCCTGGTACAACAGCTTGGGTCGCCCCCGGCCGTCGCGCCGCGGTTGGCGCTCCACCAACCCGGCGCCGATGAGCCTCGTCAGGCGGTTGCGCACCGCCGTGCCGGTCACGCCGGTCTCCGCGGCCATCTCGTCGACGGTCAACGGGCCGCGGCGGCGAATCAGATCCAGCAACGCTCGATCGGACGACTCGGACATCGCAACCGCCTCCTCCCGCCCGGGTGGCGCTCAAGGAAAACCGAGTCCCGCCCGTCTCCGCTTCCGCCGCCTGGGAACCCCATCTTAGGAAACGGCGCCCGCCGCGTCCATGCCCCACCCCCGTCTTTTCGCATTATACGCAAAAAAATTTGCGAAAAATCACCGCGGCCTCGCCGGTTGCCTCGCCCATCCCGCGGCGCGATACTTGATGCGTGGGCGGACTCGCGCGCGAGTCGGTCTCGGACGTGATTTTCGCCGCTGAAGCACGACGAGGGGGGACCGGATGCGGAAAACCGTCACCGCGCGCCTCGGGGCGCTCGCCCTGGGATTGCCAATGCTTGCGATCGGCCCCGCGTCGGCGGCGGCGGAAGCGGCCGGGAAGCCGAACCTGGTGATCATCGTCGCCGACGACATGGGCTTTTCGGACCTGGGCTGTTACGGCGGCGAGATCCGGACGCCGAACCTCGACGCCCTGGCCGCCCAGGGCCTTCGGTTCACCCAGTTTTACAACACCGGCCGATGCTGGCCGTCGCGCGCCGCGCTTCTAACCGGCTATTACGCCCAGCAGGTCAACCGCGATCCTCCGCGCCGGCGACCCAAATGGGCGGCGCTTCTGCCCGAGTTGCTGAAACCGGCGGGCTACCGAGCCTATCATTCGGGCAAGTGGCACCTGGACGGCAAGGTGCTGGCGGGGGGGTTCGACGCGTCATACCATGTGGAGGATCCCGACCGCTATTTCTCGCCCGACGATCACCGGCTCAACGACAAGATCCTGCCCCAGCCGTGTCCGGACGAAGGATACTACACCACGACGGCCATCGCCGATCGGGCCATCGAGCAGCTTGTTGACCACGAGAAGGAGCATTGCGGCGAGCCCTTCCTCCTTTACCTGGCCTTCACCTCGCCCCACTTCCCCCTCCAGGCGCTCCCGGAGGACATCGAGCGGTATCAAGACCGCTACAAGGAGGGCTGGGACGCGATTCGGCGGGAGCGATGGAGACGGCTCCGCGAGATGGGGATCGTCTCTGGGGTCCTCTCCGCGGCCGATCCGGAGGTCGTCCCCGACCACAGCCTCTCGGCCGAGGACCTCGCCGCGCGCGTTGACCCCGGAGAGATGCTCCACGTCGAGCCCTGGGACGAGCTGACCGACGAGCAAAAGGCGTTTCAGGCCGGCAAGATGGCCGTTCACGCGGCAATGGTCGACCGCATGGACCGAGAGATCGGCCGGGTGCTCGATCAGCTCAAGGCGATGGGAGCGTTCGACGACGCGCTCATCGTCTTCATGTCCGACAACGGAGCGAGCTCCGAGCAGATCATTCGGGGCGACGGCCACGACCCAAAGGCCCCGCTGGGCTCGGCCCGGACGTTCGTAGGTCTTGGCCAGGGCTGGGCGACGGCCGCCAACACCCCGTTCCGCCTGTACAAGATCTGGAGCCACGAGGGAGGCGTCGCCACCCCCCTGATCGTCCGCTGGCCGGCGGGGATTCGCGACCGCGACCGCGGCGGCCTTCGGCGCGCGCCCGGGCACCTGGTCGACCTGGCGCCGACGCTCCTGGAGGCGGCCGGCGTCACGCCCCCCGACTCGTTCAACGGCGAGGACCGCCCGCCGCCGCCCGGTCGAAGCCTCCTCCCGGTCCTAAGGGACGACATCGTCCCGGATCGTCCCCCGATCTTCTTCAAGCACCAGGGGCGACGCGCCCTGCGGGACGGTGATTGGAAGATCGTCCGCAAGGAAAAGCCCGAAGCTCTTTGGGAGCTTTACGACCTGGCCCACGACCGAACCGAGACGCGCAACCTGGCCGCGGAACGGCCCGAGAAGCTCAAGGCCCTGGTCAAAACCTGGACCCGGCTCGATAGGCGGTTCCTCCGCGACCGCGACGGGTCGGATTCCAAGCCATAGGCCGGGCGATCTTCGCCGGGACGGAGGTCCCGGAGACCAGGGGCGAGGCGTTCCGCGAAGCGCGATCGCCCGCGCGGCGCCTCGGCCCTTGATTCGGTCCGGGGCTTACAGCCCCTTGCCACCCAGATGCTTGCGCTTCCTGGGGTTGCGGACGCCGTGGAACTTGGTCCGCCGGCCCTTCTTGATCGGGGAGGTGGCGGCCCGCTTGCGCCACTTGTAGCTCTTGCGATGCTTCGTCTTGACCTTCATATCGTCCCACGCTTCCAGGCCGCGACTCGATCTCCGCGCCCTGGGCGGGCGGGAATCTCCGGGCCGTTCGAGACACGGTTGGTCTGTTAGTTCGAAAAGAGAGGTGATTATGCCAACCCATCCCCTCCGGACGCAAGACGAACCCGATCCGGCGGGGCTGGTTTCCGAGGCCGGGCCGTCAGCTCCGCATGGAGGCCAAGGGGCCCTCGGGCGTCGACTGGCCCAGCTTCGCGGCGGGGGTCGCCTTGGGGGCGACGACCTTGAGCATGAAGGGGCGGCTGAGGGCGCCCTGGTGTCCCAACTCGTCGACCGCGCGGGCCCGCAGCGTGTAGGTCCCCTCCTCAAGCGGAACGTCGAACTTGATGGTGTACTGGCCGTTGCGACCCGACTTCTCGGAACCCAGAATCTGGTCGTTGTCCTGGTTGAGGATCTGGACGACCGCGTTGGGCTGGTAGTTTCCGATGAACGTGGGCTGGCTCTCCGGAGTGACGTTGTGGCTGGCGTCCACCCGGGTCCCCGACGTCCGGGCGATCCCCGGCGCCGTCGGCGCGGGCATTGGCTGGCCGATGATCAAGGCGAGTTGAAGGATCGAGGCGTAGTCGTTGGTCGAAAGGAAAACCGGCTGGACGTTCGACGTGTTGATCGTGGTGGCCAGCAGGTTCAGGTTCGACGCCATCAGGTCAACGGAGGAGGCGTCCGCGCCCGCGGAAATCAGGACGTCCGTGAACCTTTGCTCCAGCAGGTGGGCGTCCTGCGCCCGCAGCGAGGGACGGCTGACGATGTCGCGAAGGGCGGAGTTGAACATCCGGGCCGTCTCGGGATTGGCGTGGTCGAGGTCGCTGATGACCCCCTCCAGCCCCTGCTGAATCCCTTCGACCATATCCCTGGGGAGCGCCCGGTTGGGGGAGAAGCTTCTCAGCAGCCGGGGCACCCGGTCGATCCGATCCTGCTTCTGTTGGATCGTGTACGGCGTGCTTCCGGCCACTTCGGCCGTCGAGGTCGCCGCGACGGCGGGAAGCGCGGCGGTCGCCGTGGAGAGCATCATCCGGCCCTCCATGTTCTCCGATCGAGGAATGAAACGACGACGCTCCATCGCGCGAATCTCCTTGCGGCTCCAGCGCTTCCGGTCTCGAGCCGAAACCCGAACCAGCCGCCGTTGGCGGAACCCCGCCGCTCCGCGAGCGCGAGGGCTTCCCCCAAAGGCCGACCGGCCGCGTTCATCCGACCCCACAACGCGAACCCCGCCGGCTGGACGTGGCGTCCGGCTGCTCGCGAAACAATCAATTCGACGTGTGACGCGCGGCAATCTCTACCAGAACCCCGGCTGATTGCCTAGCCCGGATTTCTCGCCGAGGGAGTGGCATCGGGAGCTAGACGAAGCCCCCGTGGCGCGGGCGGCCCGCCCGTGGACCAACCGCCTGGGTTGTCAA
>Ga0180216_1002548_pt1 | contig 15043 bp, 10 predicted proteins | sample eDN3rd37CBELigMG_FD_128879 | JGI IMG/M metagenome (GOLD analysis project Ga0180216, IMG submission 128879) | Enriched Miracle-Growth compost microbial communities from Emeryville, California, USA - eDNA 3rd pass 37_C BE-Lig MG (version 2)... ... | reverse complement strand
GCCGTTGGGGCCGATCAGGGCGTGGATGTGCCCCTGGCGCACCCGCAGGTTGACGTCGTCGACCGCGACGAAGCCGCGAAAGGCCTTGCTCAGCCCCCGGGTCTCGAGTATGTAGTCGCCCATGCGGATGTATTCCCCCTGTCGATAAATCGTGCGTCAGTATCGATCTTTGATCCTTGAAGCGCCATCCGGGTTTTACATGGTGTCCGTTGCGTCGGGGCCATTCGGCCCCCCTTCGGACGGCCCGCGGGGCGGCCGGGGCATGGCGCCGGCGCGGCTTCAGCCGGCCTGCGTGCCGTCCGGCGGGGTCTTGTGCTTGTACTCGCAGAGGTCCCGGATGGGGCATTCCGGGCATTTGGGCTTGCGCGCGACGCAGATGTAGCGGCCGTGCAGGATCAGCCAGTGGTGGGCGTCGAGCAGGTATTCCGCGGGCACGCGCTTGAGCAGGGCGCGCTCGACCTCCAGCACGGTCTTGCCGGGCGCGAGGCCCGTGCGGTTGGCCACGCGGAAGATGTGCGTGTCCACCGCCATGGCCGGCTGCCGGAAGGCGGTGTTCAGGATCACGTTGGCGGTCTTGCGGCCCACGCCGGGCAGGGCCTCGAGCGCGTCGCGGGTGTCCGGGACCTCGCCGCCGTGGCGCTCCAGCAGCAGCTCGCAGGTGCGGATGACGTTGCGCGCCTTGGTCTTGTACAGGCCGATGGTGCGGATGGCCTGGGCCAGGCCCTCCTCGCCCAGCGCGAGCAGCCCTCGCGGCGTGCCGTGCCCGGGAAAGAGGGCGCGCGTGGCCAGGTTCACCGACCGGTCCGTGGCCTGCGCCGAGAGGATGACCGCGACCAGGAGCTGGAACGTGCTGCCGTATTCGAGCTCGGTGCGGGGCTCGGGGTTGGCGGCCTTGAGGCGGCGGAAGATCTCCCGGCGGGTTTCCTGGTTCATGAGCGGCGTTGGTTCATGAGCGGCGGGCGCGCGCCCGGGCGAGGGCCTGGGCGATGCGGGCGTGCTTGGCCTCGTCGCCGGCCGGCGCGGCCAGGGCGGGCTTGTTGGACAGGGTGCGGGCGGCGGGCCCGGCGGATTCGTCGTGGCGGCGCAGCAGCCGGGCGTTGCGCGCCTGGTAGCGCGCCCGGGCGGCCCGGGCGTCCTCGGGGCCCCAGTCCCGGCCGGCCGGCACCATGGCGATGCAATCGACGGGGCAGGGCGCTACGCAGCGCTCGCAGCCCGTGCAGTCCGCCTCCAGCACCGTGTGCATGAGCTGGTTGGCCCCGACGATGGCGTCCACCGGGCAGGCCTGGATGCACAGGGTACAGCCGATGCAGTGTTCCTCGTCGATCAGGGCGACGCGCAGGGGCTGGTGCGTGCCGCAGGCGGGGTCCAGCGGCCGCTCGGGGCGCCCGAGCAGCGCGGCCAGCGCGGCGATGGTCGCGGGGCCGCCCGGCGGGCAGCGGTCGAGATCGGCCTCGCCCGCGGCCATCGCCTCGGCATACGGGCGGCAGCCCTCGTAGCCGCATTGCATGCATTGCGTTTGCGGCAGGAGGGCATCGATGGCGTCGGCGAGGGAGGACATGCGTAAAGCCGCCGCGCGCCATCCGGCGCCGGCGTGGTCGGGGTCCGCTGACCCTAGTGTGAGCGGATGAATGTGGAGATTTTAGGACAGATCTGCTCGCGCCAGCGCCGGCCCGAGAAAATCCCGTAGTGGCCGCATTCGGCGGCGGTATAGGAATCCCGCATGGACCGGGGCAGCGAGCGGCACAGGTCGTGGGCGGCGTGGGTCTGGCCCTCGCCGGAGATGTCGTCGAGCGCACCCTCGATCGTCAGCAGGGCGGTGCGGCGGACGGCGGCCGGATCGACGCGCCGGCCGTCGATGAACCAGTTGCCCCGCGGAAGCTGGAATTCCTGGAACACGGTGCGGATGGTGTCCAGGTAGAACAGGGCGGGCATGTCGAGCACCGCGTTGTATTCGTCGTAGAAGCGGCGGTGGGCCTCGGCGTCGCTGTTGTCGCCGCGCAGCAGATGCAGGTAGAAATCGTAGTGCGAGCGCAGGTGGCGGTCGGGGTTCATCGCGACGAAGCCCGCGTGCTGCAGGAAGCCGGGATAGACCTTGCGGCCGGCGCCGGGATAGCGCGAGGGCACGCGGTGGATGAGGTTGTCCTCGAACCACGCGTAGGGCTTGGTGGTGGCGAGCCGGTTGACCTGGGTCGGGGACTTGCGGCAGTCGATCGGGCCGCCCATCATCGTCATGCTGCGCGGCTGACAGGAGGCCTCCTCGCTGGCGAGCAGGGACACCGCCGCGAGCACCGGGACCGTGGGCTGACAGACCGAGATCACGTGGACGTCGGGGCCCAGGTGGCGGATGAATTCCTGGACGTAGCGCACGTAGTCGTCCAGGCCGAAGGTGCCGTCCGAGGCGGGCACCATGCGGGCGTCGATCCAGTCGGTGACGTAGACGTCGTGCTCGGCCAGGAGCGTGCGCGCGGTGTCGCGCAGCAGCGTCGCGTGGTGGCCCGAGAGCGGGGCGACCAGCAGCACCCGGGGATCATGGCGGCGCGTCTCGCGGCGGAAGTGGACCAGGCGACAGAACGGCCGCGAGAGGGCGACCTCCTCGGTGACGGCGACGTCGTGGGTGCCGGACCGAACCTTGGTGATGTTCCAGGCCGGCTTTTCGTAGTCCTTGCCCAGGCGGTGCACCAGCTCGTAGGTGGCCGCGAGCTGGCGCGACAGCGGAGTGTAGGCCAGGGGACTGTAGGGATTGGAGAAAAGCTGCGACCCGGTGTCGGTGAAGGCGGCCAGGGGTGCCAGGAATGAGCGTTGGAGTTCGTGCAGGTCGTACAGCATGGTTTCTGCGTTCCAGTCGTTGGCGATGCGGTCCCGGGCAGGTCGTGCCCGAGGCATCGGTGTTTCGCGTCGTTCCGTGGGCTCTGCGCCTGCGGTCCGTGTTTGGTATGTGTACTTAAAGTAACGGAATTCGACGAGAGACGATACCTGAAATGGCCCAGGGGCGGGTTTTCCCGAACCGCCCCGGGAACGGAATGTGGCGTTTTTATGACGTCATATAAGGGTCATGCGAGGATAGCCGCAGCCTCGCCCGCCGCCGCGCGGATGCGCGTCCACCGAGGCGAGGGCGACATCCTTTTGGGGACGGATCATGATGATCGCGCCACCCGGGCCGTCGGCGACACCTGGCCGGTGAGCGCGCCGGATTCCGCCGGCGGGATGGCATGGCCCCCGCAAGCGGGATTCCCGGGCCGGGCGTCGGGCCCGAGACCGGTGCGTCCGATGCTCCTCCCCCGCTGGCGTAGGGGCCGGGTGTGGGGCTGCTGTCGTGGGTCCGTGGGCGGCGCGTCCGATGCCCCCCGGGGGCCGCAGGCTCAGGGACGCTCGAGGTATTTGAGCTTGTCGGCGATGCCGTTCCACTCGTCGGCGCCGGGCAGGGCACCCACCGAGCGGTTGATGGGCTTGAACGTGGGCGAGAGCTCGGCGTTCAGCGGGATGTAATCGAGCTGGTCCTGCGGCACGTCCTCCTCGGCGAAGATCGCGTTGGCGGGACATTCGGGGACACAGACCGCGCAGTCGATGCATTCCTCGGGGTCGATCACCAGGAAGTTCGGGCCTTCGCGGAAGCAATCCACCGGACAGACGTCGACGCAGTCGGTATATTTGCATTTGATACAGTTTTCGGTGACGACGTGTGTCATGTGTGCGGGCTCCGGCAGTGAATCGGGCCGGCGCGGATCGGGATTCCGCGCGGCCTGAGGAGGATTTTACCGAAATTGTCCGGGTGAACCCCGATTGCCCTGCGGCGAGGTAGTGTTTACCGGCGCCGGAGCCGGGCCCGCCCCGCGGCGACCCGCCTGGCGGCCCGGCCGGTGGTTCCGGCGGCCGGGGCATCGTACGGCGGGGTTGGGGCCGCCCCGGCGATCACTCGACGGGTTCGTAGGGCAGGCCGACGTAGTTCTCGGCGATGGTGGTGCGCCCGGCGACCGTGCTGGTGTAGTAATCCTGCTCGGCGCGCTGGATGCGCTCGCTGAAGGGATCGTCGTTGAAGGTGTGCAGCAGCATCGTCATCCACCAGGAAAAGCGCTCGGCCTTCCAGATGCGGCGCAGGCAGATCTCGGAATATTTTTCCAGCAGCTCGGCGCGCCCCTCGTGGTAGGTGCCGCGCAGGGCATGATAGAGGGTGTAGACGTCGCTGGAGGCGAGGTTGAGGCCCTTGGCGCCCGTGGGCGGCACGATGTGCGCGGCGTCGCCCACGAGGAACAGGCGCCCGAACTTCATCGGCTCGGCGACGAAACTGCGCAGGGGGGCGATGCTCTTTTCCAGCGAGGGGCCGGTGACCAGCTTGCCCGCGATGTCCTCGGGCAGGCGCGCCGAGAGCTCCGTCCAGAAACGGTCGTCGGACCAGTCCTCGACGTGCTCGGCCAGGCTGCATTGCAGATAGTAGCGGCTGCGGGTGTGCGAGCGCATGCTGCACAGCGCAAAGCCGCGGGGGTTGTGGACGTAGACCAGCTCGTCCTCGATGGGCGGGGTGTCCGACAGCAGCCCGAGCCAGCCAAAGGGATAGACCCGCTCGAAATTCTTGATGCTGCCTTCGGGGACCGACTTGCGCGAGACGCCGTGGAAGCCGTCGCAGCCCGCGATGTAGTCGCATTCGAGCTCGATCCGCTCGCCGTCCCTGGTGAAGGTGACGCGCGGCTTTTCGCCCATGAAATCATGCAGCTCAACGTCGGCCGCCTCGTAGATGATGGGCGCGCCGCTCTCGCGGCGGGCGTCCATGAGATCGCGCGTGAGCTCGGTCTGGCCGTAGACCAGCACCGAATGCCCGCCGGTGAGGCCCTTCATGTCGATGCGTTCGCGGCGCCCCTGGAAGGCGAGGCTGAAGCCGTCGTGGACCAGGCCCTCGGCGTCCATGCGCCGGGCGACGCCGGCCTCGCGCATGAGGTCGACGAAGCCGTACTCGAGCACGCCGGCGCGGATGCGCCCCAGCACGTACTCGGGGGTCTTGGCCTCGAGGATGACGGTTTCGATGCCCTGGCGATGCAGCAACTGGCCCAGCAGCAGGCCCGAGGGGCCGGCGCCGATGATGGCGACTTGGGTCTTCATGGGATGTCTCCTGTGGTGGTGGGGGGTATGCAGGATGACATCATGAGGCGTGAGCGGCCGAAATGGAATGACCATTTGGGCCATAAAAATGTCAAAACGGAATATATAGATTTATTTTTAATAAATCTTAATGCATGATTATTTGATGCCTAAAGATATAGTGAGCTCGTTCTATCTTATTGATATACAATCACAAAAATAAATATTCTCCGGATTCAATTGAATCTTCGAGCGCCGGATTCGAAAATTCCACGAATAGATTCAATTGTGCTTACGGCATCTGAATCGATGGGCGCCCGATTCTCGGGCCATCGCCGCGGGACGCGGCCCCGCCGGCCCTCGGAGCAGCAGGGGGCTAGGGTGCCCGCCCAGAGTGGCGCCGCGACCACCGAAGCCGCGGCTGCGGGCTGGCTCACAGCAGCAGGGCGGCGAGGGTGCCGCCCAGGGTGGCGCCGCGCTCCAGCCATTCCTCGGGGACGACCTTGGGCGCGAGGATGGCCTCGGGGGTCTGGGCGTGCATGGGCACGATCAGGGTCGGGGCGGCCTGCGACAGGCGCCAGCCGGTGCAGATGCGCTCGAGCTGGCGCTGCGCGCCCTGGCCGTCCGAGCCGGCGGTGACGATCGCGGCGTAGGGCCGGCCGTTGAGGCGGTCGAGGACGGCGTAGTAGTTGCGGTCGAGGCATTCTTTCATGGCGCCGCTCAGGCTGCCGAGGTTTTCGGGGGCGGCGAGGATCAGCCCGTCGGCGGCCAGCAGGTCCTCGGCGGCGGCGTCCTCGGCGCGCAGCACGCGCAGGACGAAATCCTCGCCGGCCTGCAATTCGTCGGCGATGGCCTGCGCGCCGCGCGCCGCGGCCTCGGCCATCTGCCGCGCCGCGCCGGTGCGCGAATGCCATATGATTGTCAATTGTCGAGGCATGGGGGTTCTCACGACGGGATGCGTCTCGGGGTAGTATAGGGTTCCCTGGGGGGCCCGCGAGGCCCCGCTTCCGTTTCCGTGCCTTGCCGATATCCATGGGCGATCCTCCATGAGCGATCCGATCGAGTCCGACACCGCCACACCGTTCGACGCCGCCTGGTCGCAGGCGGCGGGCGCCGGCCTGGACGAGGCGGGGCGGGCGCTGCTCGCGCGGGCGGTGGACTGGGTGCGCGAGCCCCTGCGGGGCGCGCGGGGCAGCACGGGCGAGGCCCTGGACGCGCACAGCGCGGCGGTGGTCCTGATCCTGGCCGGCCTGGGGTCCGACGCGGTGACCCGCGCCGCCGCCCTGCTGGCCGTCCAGCCCGTGCCCGGGGACGAGGCGGCGCGCCAGGATCCGATGCGCAAGGCCTTCGGGCCCGAGGTCATGACCCTGGTGCAGGGCGTGCGCGCGCTGCTGCGGCTGGGCCAGGTGGCCGGCCGCGCCGGGGACGCCGACGACGGCGGCGACCAAAAGGAAATGCAGCGCAAGATGCTGCTCGCCATGGCCGCCGACCTGCGCATCGTCCTGATGCGCCTGGCCTCCCGCCTGCAGTCGCTGCGCTGGTACGCGGCCACCCGCACGCCGTGCCCGTCCGGCTTCGCGCGCGAGACCATGTCGCTGTACACGCCCCTGGCCAACCGCCTGGGGATCTGGCAGATCAAATGGGAAATGGAGGACCTGGCCTTTCGTTTCCTCGAGCCCGACACCTACAAGTCCATCGCGCGCCAGCTCGAGGAAAAGCGCAACGAGCGCGAGGCCTTCATCGACGCGGTGGTGGCGCGCCTGCGCGGCGCGCTCGAGGATGCGCGCATCCCGGCCGAGATCCATGGCCGGCCCAAGCACATCTACAGCATCTGGAACAAGATGCGCATCAAGCACCTGGCCTTCAGCCAGTTGTTCGACCTGCGCGCGCTGCGCGTGATCGTCGAGGACGAGCGCGCCTGCTATGCGGCCCTGGCGCTCGTCCACGCCATGTGGACGCCGCTGCCCGACGAGTTCGACGACTACATCGCCCGGCCCAAGCCCAACGGCTACCGTTCGCTGCACACCGTGGTCGCCGACGAGCAGGGGCGGGCCTTCGAGGTGCAGATCCGCACGCGCGAGATGCACCAGTTCGCGGAATACGGCATGGCGGCGCACTGGCGCTACAAGGAGGCCGGCGCGCGCGGCGGGCAGGTGGCGGCGGACAGCGAATACGACCGGAAGATCGCCTGGATGCGCCAGCTCCTGTCCTGGAGGGACGAGGGCGGGGCCGCGCCCCGGGCGCAGGCCAGCGACCGGATCTACGTCATGACGCCGCAGGCGCGCGTCATCGAGTTGCCCGCGGGCGCCACGCCGGTGGATTTCGCCTACTACCTGCACACCGACCTGGGGCACCGCTGCCGCGGCGCCCGGGTCGACGGCCAGATGGTGCCGCTGTCCACGCCGCTGCGCACCGGCCAGACGGTCGAGATCATCGCCGCCAAGTCGGGCGGCCCCTCGCGCGACTGGCTCAATCCCCAGCTCGGCTTTCTCGCCAGCACCCGCTCGCGCGCCAAGGTGCGGGCCTGGTTCAACGCGATCGAGCTGCAGCAGCGCATCGCCCAGGGCCAGGCCCTGGTCGAAAAGGAATTGCAGCGCCTGGGCCGCACGGCGACCAACCTCGAGCAGCTCGCGCAGCAGCTCGGCTTCGCCCGCGCCGACGACCTGTACGTGGCGGCGGCCAAGGAGGAGTTCAGCCTGCGCCAGATCGACCATGCCTTTCGCGAGCCGGCGCCGGCCGCGCCGGCCGAGCGCGACGAGGCCCGGGTCTACGCGAGCGACCAGGGCAGCGTGGCGCGCACGGGCAAGAGCGGCGTGCTGGTGGTGGGGGTGGATTCGCTGCTGACGCAGCTCGCGCGCTGCTGCCGGCCGGCGCCGCCCGATCCGATCGGCGGCTTCGTGACGCGGGGCCGGGGGGTGTCCATCCACCGGCGCGACTGCGGCTCGTGGGCGGCGCTGGCGCGGCGCCACCCCGAGCGCATCATCGAGGTGGCCTGGGGCGACACGGGCGCCGCCATGTATCCGATCGACATCAGCATCCGCGCGCAGGACCGGCCCAACCTGTTGCGCGACCTGTCCGAGGTCTTCGCCCGGCTGCGGCTGCGGGTGGTGCGGGTGGCCACGCACAGCCGCCGCTCGCTGGCGCACATGGTGTTCACCATCGAGGTGCGCAACGGCGAGCAGATCGCCCAGGCGCTGGCCGCCATCAACGAGCTGCCGGGCGTGGACGCGAGCCGCCAGTGATCCGCGGGGCTCTGGGCGGGGTCGGCGGCCGTGGTGGGCTGGCGGCGTTGCGCAAGGGAACGCCGGCCGATCGGCCAGGGAAATCCCGGCCGTGGCGTGCCCGGTGCGGCGGATCGGCGCCGGCGGCGCTGGTAGAATACCTTGTTTGATCCGGCGCCTCGCTTGCGCCGTCCCCCGCGCGGGCCCGTGCCCGGCGGACGTTTTTCGAGAAAGCCTTGGAACCCTACAACCTTCCCGACCCCCAGGGGCATTTCGGCATTTTCGGCGGATCGTTCGTCGCCGAGACGCTGGTGCATGCGCTCGACGCCCTGCGCGAGGCCTATGAACGCTATCGCGACGATCCGGAGTTCCAGCGCGAGTTCGCCTACGAGCTCGAGCACTACGTGGGGCGTCCCAGCCCCGTCTACCACGCGCGGCGCTGGTCCGAGCAACTGGGCGGGGCGCAGATCTGGTTCAAGCGCGAGGATCTGAACCATACCGGCGCCCACAAGGTCAACAATTGCATCGGCCAGGCGCTGCTGGCGCGCCGCATGGGCAAGCCGCGGGTGATCGCCGAGACCGGCGCCGGGCAGCACGGGGTGGCCACCGCCACCGTGGCCGCCCGCTACGGCCTCGAGTGCGTGGTGTTCATGGGCAGCGAGGACGTGCGCCGCCAGGCCTCGAATGTCTATCGGATGAAGCTCCTGGGCGCCACCGTGGTGCCCGTCGAATCCGGCTCGCGCACCCTCAAGGATGCGCTGAACGAGGCCATGCGCGACTGGGTGACCAACGTCGAAAACACCTTCTACATCATCGGCACGGTCGCCGGGCCCCATCCCTATCCCATGATGGTGCGCGACTTCCAGTCCATCATCGGCCGCGAATGCCTCGAGCAGATGCCGCGGGACGCCGGCCGCCAGCCCGACTACGTGCTGGCCTCGGTCGGCGGCGGGTCGAACGCGATGGGGATCTTCCACCCCTACATCGACCAGCCCGGCGTGCGCCTCGTGGGCATCGAGGCGGCGGGCGAGGGCCTGGACACCGGCCGGCACGCGGCGTCGCTCGAGCGTGGCGTGGTCGGCGTGCTGCATGGCAACCGCACCTACCTGCTGCAGGACGCCAACGGCCAGATCACCGAGACCCATTCGATATCGGCCGGCCTGGACTATCCGGGCGTCGGTCCCGAGCATGCCTGGCTCAAGGACTCGGGCCGGGCCGAATACGTCGGCATCACCGACCAGGAGGCCCTGGCGGCGTTCCACGATTGCTGCCGCATCGAGGGCATCATGCCCGCGCTCGAGTCCGCCCATGCGATCGCCCACGCGGCCAAGCTCGCGCCCACCCTGCCGCGCGACCGGATCATCCTGGTGAACCTGTCCGGCCGCGGCGACAAGGACATGCACACGGTCGCTGAGTTCAGCGGCATCACCCTGTGACGGAGCGCGCCATGACTGCGAGCACTACCCGCGGCAATGTCCGCCTGTCCGAGACCTTCGGATCGCTGGACGGCCGCGCGGCCCTGATTCCCTATGTCACCGCCGGCGATCCGCTGGTGGCCTCGACGCCCGATCTCATGCATGCCCTGGTCCGGGCCGGCGCCGACGTGATCGAGCTGGGCGTGCCTTTCTCGGACCCGATGGCCGACGGGCCGGTGATCCAGCGCGCCGGCGACCGGGCGATCGCGGCCGGCACCAGCCTCGCGCGGGTCCTGGAATTCGTCGCGGAATTCCGCCGCCGCGACGTGCGCACCCCGGTGGTGCTGATGGGCTACGCCAATCCGATCGAGTGCATGGGCCAGGAGGCTTTCGTGCGGCGCGCGGCGCAGGCGGGGGTGGACGGCGTCCTGGTGGTCGACTACACGCCCGAGGAATCGATGGATTTCACGCGGATGCTGGACGAGGCCGGGCTGGATCCGATCTTCCTGCTCGCGCCGACCTCGACCGAGGAACGCATGGGCCTGGTCGCCCGCCTCGCGCGTGGCTACGTCTATTATGTGTCGCTCAAGGGCGTGACGGGCGCGGGGCACCTCGACACCGAGGACGTGCGGCGCCACCTCGAGGTCATCCGCCGCCACCTGGGCATCCCGGTGGGTGTGGGCTTCGGCATCCGCGACGCGGGCAGCGCGCAGGCGCTGGCCGCCTGCGCGGACGCGGTGGTGATCGGCAGCGCCCTCATCCAGGTCATCGAGCAGGCCTCGCGCGAGCGCGGGCCACAGGCGGCCATCGAGGCGGCGGCCGAATGGCTGGGCGCCATCCGCCAGGCGCTGGCAGAGGTCAAACGAGGATAGATCATGAGCTGGTTCGAAAAAATCCTGCCCCCCCGCATCAATCGCAGCGGCGATTCCAGCGCCAACAAGCGCGTCCCCGAGGGGCTGTGGGTCAAGTGCCCGGCCTGCGAGTCCGTGCTGTACAAGGAGGACCTGCAGGCGACCCTCAACGTGTGCCCCAAGTGCAGCCACCACATGCGCATCGGCGCGCGCGCGCGCATCGATTCGCTGCTCGATCCCGAGGGGCGCATCGAGATCGGCGCGGGCACGCGGCCGATGGATCCCCTGAAATTCAAGGATTCCCGCAAGTACCCCGAGCGGCTGTCCGAGGCGGTCAAGCAGACCGGCGAATCCGAGGCCCTGGTGGTGATGAGCGGCACGATCCTGTCGGTGCCGGCGGTCCTGGCGTGCTTCGAGTTCGCCTTCATGGGCGGCTCCATGGGCTCGGTGGTGGGCGAGCGCTTCGCCCGCGGCGTGCAGACGGCCATCGAGGGGCGCATGCCTTTCGTGTGCGTGTCGGCCTCGGGCGGCGCCCGCATGCAGGAATCGCTGTTCTCGCTGATGCAGATGGCCAAGACCAACGCCATGCTCAGCCGCCTGGCCGAGGCGGGCCTGCCGTTCATCAGCGTCCTGACCGATCCCACCATGGGAGGCGTGTCGGCGAGTTTCGCGTTCATGGGCGACGTGGTGATGGCCGAACCCAACGCCCTGATCGGTTTCGCGGGGCCGCGCGTCATCGAGCAGACCGTGCGCGAAAAGCTCCCCGAGGGCTTCCAGCGTTCCGAATTCCTGCTGGCCAAGGGCGCGATCGACTGCGTGGTCGACCGCCGCCGGATGCGCGAGGAACTGGCCCACCTGCTGGCCCTGTTCACGCGCCAGCCGATCGAGGTGATTTCGAAGGCGGCCTAGGAAAGGCGGCTTTGGCCTGGGCTGCAATTGAGCCGAAATGAGCCGCATTTGAGTTGAAACGAACGGAGCCAGCGGGTCGGCGCCCCGTTCCGGTGTCGGCCGAGGAGGGCGCGCCGTACCCGGCGGGCCTGATGCGAAGGGATGAAAAGAGGGCGGCACATCGTGCCGCCCTCTTTTCATGTCCTCGGAGTGCCCGTGCGGGCCCTCCACCGGGCCGCCCTTGGGCGGCCCGGCCCTGGGTGCTCAGTGGGTTTCCACTTGCTCCAGGGGCTCGTCCTGGTGGACGGCGACCGGCTTGCGGGCCCGGCCCAGGCGCACCGGCGCGGGCGGGACGTAGGGCGTGGCGGGGGCGCGCGTCTCGATGAGCTCCATGCCCGCGGCCTGCAGCGACTCGCCGATGGACGGCATGGCGATGGGCGCCGCGCCGTTGGGCGTCACGGCCTCGCCGGCGGCCCGGGCGTGTGCCGGTTCGGCCTGCGTTGCCTGAGTGGCCTGCGCGGCCTCGGCGGCGTGCGCGGCCGTGGCGTTCTGGAGCGCCTCCTCGTCCTGCGCGCTCGCATCCTCCGCCGTGGGAGCATCGGAGCCGGAGATCACAGGCTCGGCGGCGACCGGTCTGGCGAGGGCCGGCTCGGTCCTGATTTCCACCGCGGGCATGGCTGCGGTCTCGGCTGCGGCGTGGGATCCGGCCGCGGTCGCGGCCCCGGCTTGGGCTGCGGCGTGGGTCCCGGTTTCAGCCGTGGCTTCCGCGTCGGCGTCCGCCTCGGCGGGCTGGGCGGCGGCGGGCAGGATCCGGGTGTACCGGTCATGGGCCGATTCGGTGTCGGCCCGGGCCGGCGCGGGCTCGGCCCCTGCCCCTGCCGTGGCGGCGGGCCAGGACGGGGCGGCACCGGCCGCGGCGGCCTCGGAGGCGGCGGAACCGGACACGCCCAGCTCGGGCTCGGCCGCTTCGGGCGCTGACACACCGGCCGCGGCGGACTCGGATGCATGACGCCGGGAGCCACGGCCGTGGCGCTCGGCTCCGCGACCGGAGGGTTCGCGACCCGAAGGCTCGCGGCCTTCGGCTGCGTGATCTTCGGACTCACGGCCTTCGGCCAGGCGGTCTTCGGCGTCACGGCCCTCGATCCCACGACCCTCGGATTCACGGGATGCGTAGGCGTGGTCCCGAGGGGCCTCGGATTGCGCGCTGCCGTTCATGGCTTGCGGGTCGAAGCGCGGCGTCTCGTGGGTTTCGATGGCGTGGGCCTCGTCGGACGCCTCGTCCGGCTGGAGTTCGCCGTCCACGGTCTCGGTGGCTTCGCCGTTGCGGCGGCCGCGGCGGCTGCGGCGGCGGCGACGCTTGCGCTCGGGATCGGCGGCCTCGGTTTCCATGGCGGGGCCGGCGACCGCTTCGGTTTCGGCCTCGGTGTCCGCCGCGTCGGCGACGATCGGCGCCTCGGCGGGGACGAGCGCCTCGACCGGCGCGGCGATGCTCGCGGCCACCGGCAGCACGTCGGCGTTCAGGTCTTCCGCCTCGGGGCCGGCGGCGAGGACCTGGGCTTCCTCGCTGCGTCCGCGCCCGCGGCCGCGGCGGCCACGGCCGCGGCGCGGCTCGCCGGTCTCGGCGCTGGCAGCCTCGGGAGCGTGCGCCGGCACCTGGGCCGGCTGGGCGATGGCGGGGCGGGCGGTGTCGCGCTCGGCGCGCTCGCCGGCGGGGCGTTCACCGCGCTCGCGCCGGCGTCCGCGGCCCGTTGCGCCCTGGCCGCGTTCGCGGCGGGCCTCGGCGGTGCCGCCCGTGCGCCGGCCGCGCGCGGGCGCGGCTTCCTCGGCCTTGGGGGCCTCGACGGGGGCGGGCGTCTCGGGACCGGCCAGCCAGCCGAACAGGCGCTTGAACAGGCCGCCGCTGCGGGGCGCCGGCGCGGCGGCGGATGCCACCGCGGGCGCCGCGGCCGCCACCTCGGGCTCGGGTTCGACGTGGCGGGGGGCGGGCTCGGCGGGCTGGATGCCCTTGACCAGGGCCTCGGGCCGCGACTTGGCCTCCTGGGCCGCCTTGTTGGGCTGCCAGATCACCTTGTCCTCGGGCTCCTGGACCAGCTCGAAGCTGGTCTTGTGTTCCTCGAGGCGCGGATCGTCGTGGCGCAGGCGCTCGATGTGATGGTGCGGGGTTTCCAGCGACTTGTTGGGGATCAGGACGAGATTCACCTTGAGGCGGGACTCGATCTGGCCGATGTCGCGGCGTTTTTCATTCAGCAGGAAGGTGGCGACCTCGACGGGCACCTGCGCGTGCAGCGCGGCGGTGCCTTCCTTCATGGCCTCCTCCTGGAGCAGGCGCAGCACGTGCAGGGCGCTGGATTCCGCGTCGCGGATCACGCCGGTGCCGGTGCAGCGCGGGCAGGTGATGTGCGAGCCTTCGCTCAGGGCCGGGCGCAGGCGCTGGCGGGAAAGCTCCATCAGGCCGAAGCGCGAGATCTTGCCCATCTGGACGCGGGCCCGGTCGAAGTGCAGGGCGTCGCGCAGGCGCTGCTCGACGGCGCGCTGGTTCTTGCTTTCCTCCATGTCGATGAAGTCGATCACGATCAGGCCGCCCAGGTCGCGCAGGCGCAACTGGCGGGCGACCTCGTCGGCGGCCTCGAGGTTGGTGCGCAGGGCGGTTTCCTCGATGTCGGCGCCGCGGGTCGAGCGCGCCGAGTTGACGTCCACGGCGACCAGGGCCTCGGTGTGGTCGATCACGATGGCCCCGCCCGAGGGGAGCTGGACCGTGCGCGAGTAGGCCGTCTCGATCTGGTGCTCGATCTGGAAGCGCGAGAACAGCGGCACGTCGTCGCGATAGAGTTTGACGCGTCCGACGTTGTCGGGCATGACCACGCTCATGAAGGCGGTGGCCTGGTCGTAGATGTCCTCGGTGTCGATCAGGATCTCGCCGATCTCGGGCGAGAAATAGTCGCGGATGGCCCGGATGACCAGGCTGGATTCCAGGTAGATGAGGATGGGCGCCTTGTTGTCGCGCGCGGCCGCGTCGATGGCGCTCCAGAGCTGGAGGAGGTAGTTCAGGTCCCACTGCAGCTCCTCGACGCTGCGGCCGATGCCCGCCGTGCGGGCGATCATGCTCATGCCCGCGGGGATCTCGAGCTGGTCCATCGTGTCGCGCAGTTCCTGGCGGTCCTCGCCCTCGACGCGGCGCGAGACGCCGCCGCCGCGGGGGTTGTTGGGCATCAGGACCAGGTAGCGCCCGGCCAGCGAGATGAAAGTGGTCAGCGCCGCGCCCTTGTTGCCGCGTTCCTCCTTTTCGACCTGGATGATGAGTTCCTGGCCCTCGGAGAGCGCGTCCTGGATGCGCGCGGTGCGCACGTCCACGCCTTCCTTGAAGTAGCTGCGCGCGATTTCCTTGAAGGGCAGGAAGCCGTGGCGTTCCTCGCCGTAGCTGACGAAGCAGGCCTCGAGGCCGGGCTCGATGCGCGTGATGACGCCCTTGTAGATATTGCCCTTGCGTTGTTCGCGTCCGGCGGTTTCGATGTCCAGATCGATGAGTTTCTGGCCATCGACAATGGCGACGCGTAGTTCTTCTTGATGCGTCGCATTGAACAGCATGCGTTTCATGAGT
>Ga0180216_1002547_pt1 | contig 15045 bp, 7 predicted proteins | sample eDN3rd37CBELigMG_FD_128879 | JGI IMG/M metagenome (GOLD analysis project Ga0180216, IMG submission 128879) | Enriched Miracle-Growth compost microbial communities from Emeryville, California, USA - eDNA 3rd pass 37_C BE-Lig MG (version 2)... ... | reverse complement strand
TGCCCGGCCCGGCACAGGCCGCCAGCAGCAGCGCAGCGCTGGCTACCAGCCCGCGCGTCCAACGGGGGAACCGCCAGGATCGGGAAAGCCGTCCCGCCAGGGGAGGCCGCCATGCCGACGTCAGCCGGCGTGCCAGGGAAAGCCGCGACTTCGGCGGGAGCCGCCGTGCCGTGGGAAATCGCCGTGCCAGTGTCTGCATGCCTCGTCCTCCTTGCGCCGGCCGCCGGGGATTCAGCCCGCCCCGGGCGCGCCTTCGGGCCAGTAGTGGCTGTCGGGCAGCGCGCGCGAGCCGAAGATCGCCTGTCCCACGCGCACGGTCGTCGCGCCTTCCTCGATCGCCCATTCGAAATCGCCGGACATGCCCATCGACAGCTCCTGGAACCGCTCGCCCGACGGGGCATCCTGCTGCAATCGATCGCGCAGCGCACGCAACCGCTGGAAGCAGGGCCGCACGTGGCGCTCGTCCGACGAGAACAGGGCGAGGGTCATCAGGCCGCGCACGCGCAGCGAGGAAAAGGCGGGCAGGGCGCCCGCGAAGGCGAGGACCTCGTCGGGCGCCAGGCCGAACTTGCTGGCCTCGCCCGAGGTGTTGACCTGCACGAACACGTCCAGCGCGCGGCCCTCGTCCTGCAGGCGGCGGTCCAGGGCCTCGGCCGCGCGCAGGCTGTCGAGGGCCTGGAATTCGCTGGCGAAGCGGGCGACGAGCTTGGCCTTGTTGGTTTGCAGGTGGCCGATGATGGCCCACTTGAGATCCTGGAGGTCGGACATGGCCTCCCATTTGCCGTAGGCCTCCTGGACCTTGTTCTCGCCCAGCTCGCGGCAGCCGGCGGCATAGGCGAGGCGGATGCGCGCCTCGTCGACGGTCTTGCTCACGGGCAGCAGGCGCACGGAATCCGGCGAGCGGCCGGCGCGCGCGCAGGCGGCGGCGATGCGCGCGCGGATGTCGGCGAGGTTGGCCTGCAGTTCGGCCAGCGTGGCGGCGGTCGGGTATCCGGTCTGTACGGCTTGTGGGCTCGGGGTGTTCACGGTGCTCTCTGTCTGGGTTGTGCGGCGCGCGGCGCTTGCCCTATAGGATACCCCCAGTATTCCGTTTGGCGGTGGGCGGGCGGCGGTATGATGCAGGCTCCGGCAATCATCGACGGGAAAACCGTGGGGGAACTGACACCGGGCCTGATGCTGGTGCACGGCAACCGGGCCGAGCAATTGCGCGACGTGCTGGTGGCCTGGCTGTGCCACGAGCCGCTCGCGCCCCTCGAGGACGAGGTCCTGCTCGTCCACAGCAATGGCATCGCGCAATGGCTGCGGCTGGCCCTGGCCGAGCGCGGCACCGGCTGCGGGATCGCCGCCGGGCTGGAATTCCTGCTGCCGTCGCGCTTCCTCTGGCGGGCCTATCGCGCGGTGCTGGGCCCCGACCTGGTGCCCGAGCATTCGCCCCTGGACAAGTCCGCGCTGGTCTGGCGGCTGATGCGCCTGCTGCCGTCCCTCGCGGCGCGGCCCGCCTATGCGCCGCTCGCGCGTTTCCTGGCCGGCGACGCGGACATGCGCAAGCGCTATCAGCTCGCGGAAAAGCTGGCCGACCTGTTCGACCAGTACCAGGTGTATCGGGCGGACTGGCTCGATGCGTGGGCGCGGGGCACGGACGTCCTGATCGATGGGCGCGGCCGCTCCCTGCCGCTGCCGGCGGAGCAGGCATGGCAGCCGGACCTGTGGCGGGCCCTGGCGGCCGATGTGGGCGGCGGCTCGCGGCCGATGGGCCGCGCGGCGGTCCACGAGGCGTTCATGGCGCGCGCGGCGGCGGGCGCGCCGGACGAGCGCCCGGCCGGCGTGCCGCGCCGCATCCTGGTGTTCGGCCTATCGGCCATGCCCGGCCAGGCGCTCGAGGCGCTGGCCGCGCTGGCGCGCTGGTCGCAGATCCTCATGTGCGTGCACAACCCTTGCGCCCACTTCTGGGCCGACATCGTGCCGGACCGCGACATGCTGCGCGCCCGCTACCGGCGGCAGGCGCGCCGGCCGGGCGTGCCCGAGATCCTGGACGAGGCGGCCATCCACCAGCATGCGCATCCGCTGCTCGCGGCCTGGGGCAAGCAGGGCCGGGATTTCATCGGCATGCTGGACGACTTCGACGATCCCGAGGCGCGGGCGCGCTATCGCCCCGCGTTCGCGGCGCTGCATCGGCGCATCGACGCCTTCGAGGCCCTGCCGGGCGCGACCCTCCTCGAGCAGCTCCAGGACGACGTGCGCGACCTGCGGCCCTTGTCCGAGACCCGCGCGCGTTGGCCGGCGCTCGATCCCGCCCGCGACGAGTCCCTGCGTTTCCACGTCGCCCACAGCCCGCAGCGCGAGGTCGAGATCCTGCACGACCAGTTGCTCGACGCCTTCGACCGCGACGCGACCCTGCGGCCGCGGGACGTCATCGTGATGGTGCCCGACATCGAGATCTACGCGCCGCACGTCCAGGCGGTCTTCGGCCAGCACGAGGCCGGCGATGCGCGCGCCATCCCCTATGCGCTGGCCGACCAGGGACAGCGCCGGGCCGATCCGCTGGTGCTCGCCCTCGAGCAGATGCTGGGCCTGCCGGGCCTGCGGGTGGGCATGAGCCACGTCCTGGAATGGCTGGACGTGCCCGCCGTGCGTGCGCGCTTCGGAATCTGCGAGCAGGACCTGCCGATCCTGCGCGCCTGGATCGCCGAATCGAACATCCGCTGGGGGCTGAATGGCGAGCATCGCGCCGATTGGGGATTCCAGGACGTGGACGGCGACGGCGCGCCGCCGCACACCTGGCGCTTCGGCCTGCGGCGCATGCTGCTGGGCTACGCCGCAGGGCCGGATGCGCCCGCCTGGCGGGGAATCGAGCCCTATGGCGAGCCCGGGGGCCTGGACGCGGCCCTGCTGGGGCCGCTCGAGGCGCTGGTCGACGCGCTGGAGCGGCACTGGCGGATCTTTGCCGTGCCCGGCACGCCGGCGCAGTGGCTGCGGCGCTTCCTGGACCTGGAGGCGGACCTGTTCCTCGCCGAGGACGAGCGGGACGACTACACCCTGAAGCGCTTCCGCGAGTCGGTCCAGGATTGGTTCGAGGCCTGCGAGGCGGCCGGGCTGGAGGAGGCCATGCCGGCCGCCATTCCCGCCGAGCATTGCATGGCGCAGTTCGACCAGGCGGCGCTGTCGCAGCGTTTCTTTGCCGGGGCGGTGACCTTCGCCACCCTGATGCCGATGCGCGCCATTCCGTTTCGCCGCGTCTGCCTCCTGGGCATGCAGGATGGCGCCTATCCGCGCATGCGGGTGCCGGCGGACTTCGATCTGATGGCCGGACGCTATCGGCCGGGCGACCGCTCGCGCCGGGAGGACGACCGCTACCTGTTCCTCGAGGCCCTGCTGTCGGCGCGCGATCAGTTCTACGTCTCGTGGGTGGGCCGCAGCATCCAGGACAACACGCCGCTGCCGCCCTCCGTCCTGGTGGCCCAGTTGCGCGACCACCTGGACGCGGGCTGGCGGCTGGCGGGGGCGGCCGAGTGCGCGGCGGTGTCCGCGGCCCTGACTTGTGAGCATCCGCTGCAGCCATTCAGCCGGCGCTATTTCCCTGCCGTGCCGCAGTCCGGGCCCGGGGCCCTGTACACCTATGCGAAGGAATGGCGCGAGGCGCGCGCCGGGGCGGCCGCCGCGCAGGCCGCGCCGGCGCCGCTCGATTTTCCGGCATGCCCCGAGCCCCTGTCCCTCGATCGTTTGCGGCGTTTCCTGCGCCACCCGATCCAGCGCTTCTTCCAGGATCGCCTGGGGGTCTTCTTCGAGCACGACGAGCGCCGCAGCGACGATCGCGAGCCTTACGAGATGGATGGCCTGAAGGCCTGGGGCCTGCGCGATGCGCTGCTGGACGCGGCCGCGCGATCCCTGCGCCGGGAGGGGAACCCGGCGCTCGCGCTGGACGACTGCGTGCAGGCCATGCGCCGCTCCGGAGCGCTGGCGGCGGGCAGCCTGGGCGTGCTGGCGGCCGAGGATCTGCGTGCCGGATTCGACACCCTGCTGTCCGGCTATCAAGAGGCGTGCCGGCACTGGGCGCTGGTGGACGAGGCGCCGCTGGCGCTGCGGCACCGGACGATGGTCGAGGAAGACTATATTTTAGATATACATGATTTCCTGGACGGCATCCGGCGCAATGCCGCCGGCGAGCGCGCGCGCATCCTGATGCAGGCCAGCCACCTGGTCAAGGACCGCGCCTACCGGCCCGGCGCCCTGGTCGAGGCGTGGGTGGCCCATCTCGCCGGCCACCTGGACGGATCCGGGATGACCACCCTGGTCTTCAGTCCCCAGGGCAGCACGGCGTTCGAGCCACTGGATCCGGCGCTGGCCCGCGCGTGCTTCGACGAGATCGTGCGGGGATGGGCCCACGGCATGCGCGCGCCGCTGCCGGTCACCGTGGAATGCGCGACGGCCTGGCTGCGCCGCGGCGCCTCCGAGCAGCGCGACCATCGCTCCTGGACCGAGGCCGAGGCATGCCACGCGCGGGCGCTGGAGCGCGATCCGTACCTGCGCCGGGCCTATCCCGATTTCGCCTCGTTCACCGCGGACGGTGGCTTCGAGCACTGGTCCCGGCGGCTGTACGGGGAACTGAGCGACGCGATCGCCGCCGTCCGCGAGGCGCTGCCCGAGGCGCCGGCCGGAGACGCCCCATGATGCGCGCCGCCGGCCTCGCGCCCGTCGATCCGCTGAGGTTTCCGCTGCGCGGCAGCCGGGTGATCGAGGCGAGCGCGGGCACGGGCAAGACCTGGACCATCGCCGCCCTGTACCTGCGCCTGGTCCTCGGGCATGGCGATCCGCCCATCGCCGCCCGCCTGCCGGCCGAGATCCTGGTCCTGACCTTCACCGAGGCCGCCTCGCAGGAGCTGCGCGACCGGATCCGCGCGCGCCTCGCGCAGGCGGCGGCCTGGTTCCACGAGGGTTCCCGTAACGGGCCGGCGGACGGGGAGGCGGACGATTTCCTGCGCGAACTGCGCGCCGGCTATGCGCCGGAGCGCTGGCCGGCCTGCGCCCGGGTGCTTGACCTGGCGGCGCAGTCGATGGACGAGGCCGCGATCGGGACGATCCACGCCTGGTGCGCGCGCATGCTGCAGGAGCATGCCTTCGACAGCGGCGGCCTGTTCGATCGACAGGTGGAGGCGGACCTGCGCGCGACCGAGCAGGAGGCGGTGTGGGACTACTGGCGCCTCTACGTGGCGCCGCTGGACCTCGAGCGGGCCGCGCAGCTACGAGGCTGGTGGCCCGGCCCCGCGGCCCTGCACGCGGCGGTGGCCGGCGCCCTGCACGAGGGGACGCCGCGGGCCCCGGAACCGGGCTCGCTCGAGCCCCTGCTGGCCGCGGCGCAGGAACGCCGCGCCCGGTGCCTCGCGGCCTTGAAGGAACCCTGGATCGAGGGCGCCGATGCGCTGGGCGAATGGCTGGCGTCCCTGGGGCGGGACTGGACGGTGGCGGCGCGCCACTGGCAGCGCTGGATCGGCGATTTGCGGGACTGGGCCCGCGATCCGGCGGCCGAGGATCTGGACCTCAAGACCGGCTGGGAGCGGCTGGTGCCCGACGGCGTCGCCGAAAAATGGCGCGGTGCGGCACCCGCGCCCGGCCATCCCCTGTGCGAGCGCCTCGCCGAGCTGCGCACGGCGCTGGCCGGATTGCCCGACGGCCGGGTCGAAGCCACCGACCATGCGCTGGCCTGGATCGCCGATCGCTTGCGCGGCGAACTGGCCCGGCAGGCCCGCGTGGGCTTCGACGGCCTGCTGGCGCATCTGGAGTCCGCCCTGGACGGCCAGGGCGGCGATCGCCTGGCGCAAGTGCTGCGCGAGCAGTATCCGGTGGTCCTGATCGACGAGTTCCAGGACACCGATCCAATCCAGTACCGGATCTTCGACCGGGTCTATCGCATCGCCGAGGACCGCGGCGATCTGTGCCTGGTGATGATCGGCGATCCCAAGCAGGCCATCTACGGCTTTCGCGGCGCCGACATCCACGCCTACCTGCGCGCGCGGCGGGCCTGCGCCGGCCGCGTGCACACGCTGGAGCGCAATTTCAGGTCCTCGCGGGCCATGGTGGCGGCGGTCAACGCCTGCTTCCTCCACGCCGGTGCCCATGCGCCAGGCGGGGCGTTCCCCACGCCCGGCGAGCCCGAGGGCATCGCCTTCAATCCGGCCCTGGCCCAGGGCCGCGAGGAGGCCTGGCACATCGAGGGCGGGCCTGCGCCGGCCTTGCGCGTGCACTGGATCGACGCCCCGCAAGCCGGCAAGCCCCTGGGATCGGGGGACTACGAGGCCCAGGCCTCGGACTGGTGCGCGCGCCACGTCGCCCGGCTCCTCGCCATGGGCGCGCGCGGCGAGGCCGGCTTTGCACGTGGGGCGGCTCTGCAGCCCGTGCGGCCCGCCGATGTCGCGGTCCTGGTCAACAGCCACGCCGAGGCCCGGCAAGTGCGCCGGGCGCTGGCGCGGCAGGGCGTGCGCAGCGTCTACCTGTCCGAGCGCGAATCGGTGTACGAGACGCCGCAGGCGGACGAACTGCGCCACTGGCTGGCCGCCTGCGCCGATCCCGAGGACGGCCGCGCGGTGCGCGCGGCTCTCGCCACGCCCTCGCTGGGCCTGCCGTGGGAGGCGCTCGAGCGCCTGTCGGCCGACGAGCGAGCCTGGGAGGACGTCGTGGCGCGCTTCCAGGACTACCGCGCCTGCTGGCGCCAGCGCGGGGTCCTGCCCATGGTCCGGCGCCTGCTGAACGACTTCGGCGTGCCCGCGCGGCTGCTCGGCGATGGGCGGGATGGCGAGCGCGTGCTCACCGACATCCTGCATCTGGCCGAGCTGCTGCAGGAGGCGGCCTTGCGCCTGGACGGCGAGCAGGCCCTGATGCGCCACCTGGAGGAGCAATGCGGGGGCGCGCGGGCGGGTGGGGACGATGCCCGCCGCGTGCGCCTCGAGAGCGACGAGGACCTGGTGCGCGTGGTCACGGTCCACAAATCCAAGGGGCTGGAGTATCCGCTGGTATTCCTGCCGTTCGCCGCCAAGGCGCGCATCGTCCAGGGCGATCGGGGACCCTATTACCTGCACGAGGGGGAGGGGCGCCGGCGCGTGCTGCGGCCCGATGCCCGCGAGCTCGAGCTTTTGGACCGGGAACGCCTGGCCGAGGACGTGCGCAAGCTCTACGTGGCCCTGACCCGGGCGCGGCACGCCGTGTGGCTGGCGGCGGGCCCCTTGCGGAACCTCGAGCGGGACAGCGCCGTGGGCCACGTGCTGGGCGGCGTGCCGGGAGGTGCCCGGGCGGCCCTGGCGGCGCTGGTCGAGGCTCACGAGGAGATCGCCTGGGACGTCCCGCCCGCGGAGGGCGAGGAGCATGCCGCCCGGGGTCCCGCCCCGGAGGCGCTGGGAGAGGCGCGCGTCCCGCGGCGCCCGGCGCGCGCGCATCCCTGGTGGATTTCCAGCTACTCGGCCTTGCGGCTGGAACCCGGCCCGCTCGCCGTGGCGGGGACGGCACAGGAGGACGTGCACCTGGAGGCGCGGCGGTTCGATACGCCCGAATCGGCGGATATGGCCTGGGCGGGCGGCGGCAGGCCGTCGGCCGTGGCCGGCCTGGATGGCTGGGCGTCCGCGGGCTCGGAAGGCCGCGGCGTGGGAGGCGGTGGCTCGGGAGCCGGCGCTGCGGGCGTCGGCCTGCATGCCTTTCCGCGGGGCAGTGAGGCCGGGACGTTCCTGCATGGCCTGCTGGAGTGGGCGGCGCGGCGTGGTTTCGCGGCTCTCGACCGCGCCGAGGTCCGGGACCTGGTGGCGCGCCGCTGCGCCGTGCGGGGCTGGTCGGGATGGATAGACACCCTGTGCGACTGGCTGCTGGACACCGTGCGTACCGAGTTCCGGCCGGGCTTCGACTGGGCTCCGCCCCTGCGCCTGGACGCCCTGGAGGCCGGCCTGCCCGAGATGGAATTCTGGCTGCCCGCCGAGCGGGTGGACGTGCAGCGCCTCGATGCGCTGGTTGGTGCGGAGACGCTCGGCGGCGCGCCGCGGCCGCCTGCGGCGGCCATGACCTTGAACGGCATGTTCAAGGGCTTCATCGACCTGGCGCTGCGGCACGACGGGCGCTATTACCTGATCGACTACAAGTCCAACTGGCTGGGGCCCGATGCCGCGGCCTATCATCCCCGGGCCATGCACGCCGCCATGCTCGCCGCCCGCTATGACCTGCAGTACGTCCTGTACGTGCTGGCCCTGCATCGCCAGCTCGCGGCGCGGCTGCCGGACTACGACTACGATCGGCATGTCGGCGGCGCGATCTACATGTTCCTGCGCGGCAGGGACGCGCCGGGCCAGGGCCTGTTCGCCGACCGGCCGGCGCGCGGCCTGATCGAGCGGCTCGACGCCCTGTTCGACGGACGGGAGGGCGGCTGATGGCGGAGGGTGCGTTCGAGCATTGGGATGAGCCCGGCGGGGATCGCGCGGCGCTCTGGGCGCATGCGCAGGCCTGGCGCGAGGCGGGGGCGCTGCGCGCGCTGGACCTGGCGTTCGGCCGCTTCCTCGCCGACTGCGCTCCCGAGGCGCCGGACCTCGCGATATGGCTGGCGATCTGGTGCAGCGCCCAGCTCGGGCATGGGCACGTCTGCCTGGACCTGGGGGCGCTGTGCGACGATGCCGCCGATACGCTGGCCCTGGGCGATGCGCGGCCCGAGGGCCTAGGGGCCATGGCGCGCGCGCTTCGGCGCGGCGGGCTCGAGGCCTGCCTGCGCGCGCTGGACCGTTCGGGCTTCACCGGCGAGGGGGGGGGCGGCGAGCCCCTCCTGCGCCGCGGCCATCGCCTGTACCTCGCCCGCTATTGGCGCGCCGAGCGCCGCGTGCGGGCGCGGATCGACCGACGGCTGGCGCAGGGTGGCGCGGCCGTGGATGCGGCGCGCGCGCGGGCGTGGCTCGACGCCTTGTTCCCCCCGGCCCCGGGCGAGGACGTGGACTGGCAGAAGATCGCCTGCGCGACCGCCCTGGACCATGCCTTCTGCGTCGTGACGGGCGGCCCCGGGACGGGCAAGACGACCACCGTGGTGCGCCTGCTGGCGGCGCTGCAAGGCCTCGTCCAGGAGGACGGCGTGGTCTCGGGGCTGCGCATCCGGCTGGCCGCGCCGACCGGCAAGGCCGCGGCCCGCCTGAACGATTCGATCGGCTCGGCGCTGGCGCGCCTGCGCCTGGAGGCGCCGGACTTCGTCCAGCCGGCCCTGGCCGCGATTCCGGCGCATGCGCAGACCGTGCATCGCCTGCTGGGCGGGCGGCCCGATACCCGGCGCTTCCGCCATACCGCGGATCGTCCCCTGCCGGCCGACGTCCTGGTGGTCGACGAGGCCTCGATGCTGGACATCGAGATGATGGACGCGGTGCTGGCGGCGCTGCCGGAGCGCGCGCGGCTGGTCCTGCTGGGCGACAAGGACCAGCTCGCCTCGGTCGAGGCCGGCGCGGTCCTGGGCGAGCTGTGCGCCCGCGCGGAGCAAGGCCATTACACGCCGTCGCGGCGCGCGCGCATCGTGGCGCTCACGGGGCAGGAGATCCCCGCCGGACGCTGCGATCCCGAGGGGACGGCGCTGGACCAGGCCATCGTCATGCTGCGCCACAGCCGCCGCTTCGAGGCCGGGAGCGGCATCGGGCGCTTCGCGGCGGCCGTCAACGCGGGCGACCTCGCCGCCGTGCGTGCCCTGCGGGAGGATCCGCCGGCGGGGCTGGCCTTCCTCGTGCCGCGCGGTGCGGAGGACCCGCGCCTCGACGCCCTGCTGTGCGGAGGCGCGCGGGGCGCCGCCCGCGATGCCGATCGCGCCGGCCACGCCGGGGCCACCGAGGATTCCGGAGATGCGGTGGACGCCGCCCGCGCCTCCGGCTACGGCGCCTATTTCCGCTGCATTGAAACGGAGTTCCCGGGGGCGGCGGCCTCGCCCGAGGCGATCGACCGCTGGGCGCGCGCAGTCCTGGAGGCGCGGGGTCGCTTCCAGGCGCTGTGCGCGGTGCGAGAAGGTCCCTGGGGCGCGCAAGGCCTGAACCGGCGCGTCGAGGCGGGCCTACGCGCCCGGGGCTGGATCGATGCCGCCCATGGCGCCTGGTATCCCGGGCGGCCGGTCCTGGTGACGCGCAACCAGCGCGAGCTGGGGCTCGCCAACGGGGATACGGGCGTGGTCCTGTCCGTGCCCGAGCCCGGCGAGCCGGGCGGGCGGATCCGGATCGCGTTCGCGCGCGACGACGGCTCGGGCGGCGTGCGCTGGATCGCGCCGGGCCGCGTCGCCGACATCGAGACGGCCTATGCCTTGACGGTGCACAAGTCGCAGGGCTCGGAATTCGACGAGGTCGCGCTGGTCCTGCCCGAGCGCGGCGGGCCGATCCTGAGCCGGGAGCTGCTGTACACCGGGGCCACCCGGGCGCGGCGCGCGCTGACGGTGGTCGTGCCCGGCGGCGGGCCGGCGCTGGACGAGGCCGTGGAGCGCCGGGTGCGGCGCGCGGGGGGATTGCTGGCCGACTAGGCGCGGACGGGCCTTCGACCAGGCGTGGACGGGCCCCGGAGGCCGTGCCGCGCCTCCCGCCGGCGCGAGCCATGCCGCGGATGGGCCACCCGGATAAAATGGCGGCATCCACGACAGGCTAGGAGGTTTGGATGGGCAATATTTTTGATCAGGATCTACCCAGGACACCCGCGAATTTTGCGCCCCTGACCCCGCTGCCGTTCCTGGAACGGGCCGCCGAGGTCTATCCGGGGCGCCTGGCCGTCGTGCATGGCCTGGGCGATCAGGCGATCCGCGCCACGTGGGCGCAACTGTATGCGCGCTGCCGCCGCCTGGCGAGCGCCCTGGCCGCGCGGGGCGTGGGGCCGGGCGACACCGTGGCGGTGATGCTGCCGAACACGCCGGCCATGGTCGAGGCCCACTTCGGCGTCCCCATGTGCGGGGCCGTGCTCAACACCCTCAACACCCGGCTGGATCCGTCGACCATCGCATTCATGCTGGACCACGGCGAGGCGCGTGTGGCGATCGTCGACACCGAGTTCTCGGGGGTGTTGCGCAAGGCGCTGGACCTGCGCCGGGGCAGCCGGCCGATCGAGGTGGTGGAGGTGTCCGATCCGGTCTACCAGGGCGCGGGCGGCTCGATCGGCGGGACGGACTACGAGGACCTGCTGGCGAGCGGCGACGAGTCCTGGGCCTGGCGCATGCCGGGCGACGAGTGGGAGGCGATTTCGCTCAACTACACCAGCGGCACCACCGGCGACCCCAAGGGCGTGGTCTATCACCATCGCGGCGCGGCGATCAACGCGGTCTCCAACATCCTCGAATGGGACATGCCCAAGCACGCCGTCTACCTGTGGACGCTGCCGATGTTCCATTGCAACGGCTGGTGCTTTCCCTGGACCCTGGCGGCGCGCGCGGGCGTGAACGTCTGCCTGCGCCGCGTCGATCCCCAGCTCATGGTCGACCTGATGCGCGAGCACGGGGTCACCCACTATTGCGGCGCGCCCATCGTGCACAGCATGCTGGTCAACGCGCCCCCGGCCCTGCGCGAGCGCATTCCCGCGGGTATCCGCGCGATGGTGGCCGGCGCCGCGCCCCCGGCCTCGATGATCGAGGGCATGGAGGCCCTGGGGATCGACCTGACCCACGTCTACGGCCTGACCGAGGTCTATGGCCCGGCCACGGTCTGTGCCAAGCACGAGGACTGGGATGCGCTCGACATCGGCAAGCGCGCCGAGCTCAATGCCCGCCAGGGCGTGCGCTATCACCTGCAGCGCGCCGCGGCGGTGCTGGACCCCGAGACCCTGCAGCCGGTGCCCGCCGATGGCGAGACCATGGGCGAGATCATGTTCCAGGGCAACATCTGCATGAAGGGCTACCTCAAGGACCCGCAGGCCACGCGCGCGGCGCTCGCCGACGGCTGGTTCCATAGCGGCGACCTGGCAGTGGCGTATCCGGACGGCTACATCAAGATCAAGGACCGCAGCAAGGACATCATCATCTCGGGCGGCGAGAACATCTCCTCCATCGAGGTCGAGGACGTGCTGTACCGGCATCCGGCGGTGCTGGCGGCCGCGGTGGTGGCGCGGCCCGATCCGCGCTGGGGCGAGACGCCCTGCGCCTTCGTCGAGCTCAAGGAGGGCGCCTCGGCGACGGCCGAGGACATCATTGCGCATTGCAAGCAGCACCTGGCGAGCTTCAAGGCGCCCCGGACGGTGGTGTTCGGCGAGCTGCCCAAGACCTCCACGGGCAAGATCCAGAAGTACGAACTGCGCACACGGGCGGCGGACGCATCGTGACTGCCGGAACCTGGCCCCATGCGCTCCTGACGCCGGCCCGGATGGCCGGGGCCGACCGCCTGGCGATCGAGGGCGGCGTTCCCGGCGTCGCGCTGATGGAGGCGGCGGGCAAGGCCGTGGCCGATGCCGTGATCGACCGCTGGACCATCACCCCGGTCTGCGTGCTGTGCGGCCCGGGCAACAACGGCGGCGACGGCTTCGTCGCGGCGCGCCGCCTGCGCGATGCGGGCTGGCCGGTCCGCGTCGCGCTGCTGGGCCGCCTCGAGGACCTGCGCGGCGATGCGGCGGTGTGCGCGCGGGCCTGGGATGGCCCGATCGAGGCGCTGGGGCCGGCCGCGCTGGAGGGTGCCGGGCTGGTGATCGATGCCGTGCTGGGAGCGGGCCTGTCGCGTCCGCTCGAGGGTGTGCCGCTGGCGACGATCGAGGCCGTCAACCGCAGCGGCCTGCCGGTCTGCGCCGTAGACGTCCCCAGCGGCCTGGATGGCGCGACGGGACGGATCCTGGGCGCCGCCGTGCGGGCGCGCCTGACGGTGACCTTCTTTCGCCGCAAGCCAGGGCACCTGCTGATGCCCGGGCGGGCCCTGTGCGGGGAATTGCTGTGCGCCGACATCGGCATTCCCGACACGGTGCTGGACGCCATCGTTCCCGATTGCCAGGCCAATCACCCCGACCTCTGGATCGGGCGCTATCCCTGGCCCACGCTCGAGAGCCACAAATACCGGCGCGGCCATCTCCTGATGATCGGCGGCGAGACCCTGCTCGGCGCGAGCCGCCTGGCCTGCCACGCCGCCGCGCGCATGGGCGCGGGCCTGGTGACGCTCGCCGTGCCGCCCGCGGCCTGGCCGATACAGGCCGCGGCCTTGACCTGCGTGATGGTGGCCCGCCTGCCCGAGAACGGGTCGCTGGACGAGGCCCTGGCCGACGAGCGCCGCAACGCGCTGCTGATCGGCCCTGGCCTGGGCGTGTCGATGCGCACCCGCGCCCAGACCCTGGCGGTCCTGTCCGCGCGCCGGCCCTGCGTGCTCGATGCCGATGCGATCAGCAGCTTCGCCGAGGCGCCGGACCTGCTGCTCGAGGCCTTGCACGAGGGCTGCGTGCTGACACCCCACGAGGGGGAGTTCGCGCGGCTGTTTCCCGGGCTGGAGGGCGACAAGCTCTCTCGCGCGCGGGCGGCGGCGCGCGCGGGCGGCGCCGTGCTGGTCGTGAAGGGGGCCGACACGGTGATCGCCCATCCGGGCGGGCAGGCGGTGATCAACGACAATGCGCCGCCCGAGCTGGCGACCGGCGGCTCGGGCGACGTGCTGGCCGGCTGCATCGCGGGGCTGCTGGCGCAGGGCATGGCGCCTTTCGAGGCGGCGTGCGCCGCCGTGTACCTGCACGGGCAGGCCGCCGCCGGATTCGGCCCGGGCCTGATCGCGCAGGACCTGCCCGAGGAATTGCCGGGCGTCCTGGCGGCATTGCGCGCACGCTCGCGCGCGGAGGATTGAGGCATATGGCGGACGTGGTGGCCCTGGTTTTCGATTTCGACGATACGCTGGCGCCGGACAGCACCTCGGGCTTCCTGGAGGACATCGGCGCGGACGCGGTGTCGTTCTGGAAGGACGAGGTCGGCCCCTTGCTGGAACACGAGGACTGGGATCCGGTGCCGGCCTACCTCCATCGCCTGATCGAGCTCTCGCGCTCGGGGCGCCATGGCGCCATCACCCGCGAGCGGCTCGAGCGCTGGGGCGCGCGGCTGCCGCTGCACGACGGGGTCGAGAGCCTGTTCGACCGTTTGCGCACGCGCCTGCGCAAGGCGCATCCTCAGGTCCAGCTCGAGTTCTACCTGATCTCCAGCGGCATCGGCGACGTGCTGCGCCATACGCCGATCGCCCACCAGTTCACCGAGATCTGGGCGTCGGAATTCACCTACGACGCGGCGGGCGCGATCGATTTCCCGCGCCGCATCGTGAGCTTCACGGACAAGACCCGCTATCTGTTCCACATCCAGAAGGGGATCTTCGGACCGGAGTCGCGCAACAAGCCCTTCGAGGTCAATCGCAAGGTGGATACCGACAAGCTGCGCGTCCCCTTCGAGCAGATGATCTTCGTGGGCGACGGCTACACCGACATCCCCTGCTTTTCGCTGGTCAGGCGCTCGGGCGGCGTGGCGTTCGGCGTCTGGGACCCGCGCCACCGGGAAAAGCGCAGCCGCGCCTGGGGCTTCATCCAGGAGGGCAGGGTGTCCAACCTCAACCAGGCTCGCTTCGGCGAGGACGCCGAGCTCTATCAGTGGCTGGAGGAAGCTGTCGAGAGCCTGGCGGCCAAGATCGTCCTCAACGCCCGGACCTACCGGGGATGAGATGAGGCCGGCGGCAGAGGATACCGAGGCGCTGGACGACCAGCGGGCCATGGGCCTCGCCCTCGAGCAGGCGCGCCTGGCGGCCGCGCTGGGCGAGGTGCCGGTGGGCGCCGTGGTGCTGGACGCCGAGGGCAGGCTCGTCGGTACGGGTCACAACCGCACGATCATCGACCGCGATCCCAGCGCGCATGCCGAGATCGTGGCCTTGCGGGCGGCTGCGCAGGCCCTGGGCAACCACCGCCTGGGCGGCGCCCGGCTCTACGTGACCCTGGAGCCCTGCGCCATGTGCCTGGGCGCCATGCTGCATGCGCGCCTGGCCGAGGTGGTGTATGGCGCCGACGATCCCAAGACCGGGGCTTGCGGCGGCGTGATCGCCCTGCACACGCAGCCCCTGCTGAACCACCACACGGCGGTGCGCGCCGGCGTGCGCG
>Ga0180216_1002543_pt1 | contig 15062 bp, 14 predicted proteins | sample eDN3rd37CBELigMG_FD_128879 | JGI IMG/M metagenome (GOLD analysis project Ga0180216, IMG submission 128879) | Enriched Miracle-Growth compost microbial communities from Emeryville, California, USA - eDNA 3rd pass 37_C BE-Lig MG (version 2)... ... | reverse complement strand
CGCAACTCGCCACGGCAGATGTCGGTGAGGGAGAGGCACCGCTCACGCCCACTCCCCAGGAGTACGTGCAGGACACTGGCGTGGATGGCGGCCTTCGCCGCCATGACGAAAAAGGGAGGGGCCCGACTGACTGCGATGTGACGTCGATGGCGCTTCGTGAGCAGGCAGAAGCCAGGGCGCAAGGCGCCCCGGCGCGAGCGCCGGCTCTCGGCGCGTTCCACCATCGTTGCGCGACGACGTTCACCACGCCTGTCCGAAAGCAGAACCGTCATCCCGGCGCAGGCCGGGATCTACGCCAGCTTCGGGGCGCGAGCTGCTTTCCGGGTAAGGGCTGCGTCGCATCCCTGGTGATTTGCGTGGATGGCGCCCCGCCACGACGGGGTTTGGACGAGGGTCCTGCCGCCTCTTGCACGCGTTGCCCCGGTTGGGCGCCGGAAGCGTGGCGCGGCCGGTGCCCGCCATTAGGCAGATGCGGCGTTTTTCGTTGAGATAAGCAACTTAACGCCTGTAAGCTGCGGCCAACTTGCAGGGAATCTCGGCCATGCTCACGTTGCTGCGCGTTCTTTTGGGCTTCATCATCGCCTGCCTGGTGGCGGGCGCAGTGACGGTGGCCTTCATCGTCACGCCGTGGGATCTTGCCGCCCTGCCGGCCGACGCCCAGGCCGAGCGGCTCGGCAACGCCGGTGTCCTCGCCCTTCTCACCGCCACGCACTCGGCGATTTTCTCGTTTCCATTCGCGCTGTTGGCCATCGGCGCCGCTGAGCTCTGGCGCGTGCGCTCCTGGATTTACTACGCCTCCGTGGGCGTCATCATCGCGCTGGGCGGCTTCTCGGCCGAGTACCTCAACGAGGTGCCGGGCGAGCCGTCGATCCTGAACAACTACGCGTTGGCCGCCTTCCTGACGGCGGGCGTCCTCGGCGGCCTCGCCTACTGGCTGTTCGCTGGCCGCTGTGCGGGGCGCCGGCGCGGCAGCGCGCCCCCGCCGGCGGAGGCGAAGAGCGACGATACGCAGCCGGTGGCCCAGGCCACCTGAGCCGCGCTGGGAGACACTTCCCGCCATTGCCGGATCGTTAGCCAAGAGCAGGCTGCTCGGCGCGCGACCGCGCAAACCTGTTGTTGCGTCGCAACAATCGGGTTAGCCTGCCTGTCCCAGTGGCTGCGCAGGGCAGGCATGAAAGAAAAGGCACCCCGCATGCTCGATCCGGAACTGCAGCAGCGCTTCGCCCGCAGCTGCGCGGAAGCGGCCTTTGGCTATTCGGCGGCCAGCGTCGCCGCCTACGCTGCCTTCGCCGATCAGATGCTCGGGTTCTGGTCTTCGGTTCTGGGTGGTGGCGCGCCGGGCAAGACCGAGCCGCGCAGCGAGCTTTGGCGCTGGCCCATGCCGCTGATGCCGGCTGATCTCTTACCCGCGCCCAAACCCGCGCCGGCCCCCGCAAACCCGTTTGCGAGCCTCCCGTTCAATCCGTTTGCCTGGGCGCTCCCGGCCGCACCCAAGCCCGTGCCGCCTCCGAGTCCGCTCGCCAATCCGATGATGGCTGCGCCCATGGCGGCGATGGCGATGTTCACCGAGGCGGTGACCGGCGCAATGAGCGCCATGAGCGGTGCGCCGGTCAAATCCATCGCCGACACCGCGAACCCGATGACCGCGTGGCTGTCCATGTTCCCGTTCGCGAAGCAGTCGGCCGCCTGGCCGATGGCCGTCGTGATGATGTCGTCCGGCGTGCCGCACGCGGTTGCCTGGCCGACCGCGGAGGCCAACGTGGCCGCGCTCGATGCGGCGGAGGCGGCGCGCCAGTCCTTCAAGCAGGCCTTCGCCAGCCATCAGGCGGGCGACGGGCACGCGGCGGGCGGCAGTGTCTGGCCACCGCAGGCGAACTTCCTGGCGCTGATGGCCATGGTGCCGTTGAACATCGGCACCATGTTCACGGCCCTGAAGCTATCCTGAAGCTATCCTGACTGCGGGCACGAGCTTTCAGCCGGGCCCGGCAATGGCCGCCGTCGCGCGCATATGAACGCAGCGCGCGATCAGGCCGCTTTTTTCGCTAGCTGATGGTGGGGGCGCAGGCGGCAGTGCGCGCGGCGTACCTTGCCGGCCTTGGTGGTCACCTGCTTGCGCCACAGGCACTCGGCCTTGGTCCCGCAGGCATTGATGTCGAGGCCGACGCAGACCGACGGCGGCTTTTTCTCGGTGGCCTTCTTGGCCGCGGTCTGATTGTCGGCCGCCGCAACGGCGCCGGTGAGCGCAATGCAGATGGCGATGGCGGCTGCAGGTACGCGCCAGAAGTGGGTACGCATGCGTCGGAACTCCCCCGAAAAGACAAACACCCATCGCCCAACGTTTAGCACCGCCCGCGGATGCGCGCCATTCGGTTGCGCCGATCATGGTTGACCGCGCAACCCTGGCCCGTCTCCGGCGCAGGCGGCAAGCCTTGCAGGCCGATAGGCTGCGCGCTGAGGGCCCGCGCAAAGCCCACGGCGAATAGCTTTTCGGACGCCGCGCGGGTGCAGGGCGACGCGGTGTCCCTATGGCCTTGGCGGGCGAAATTTCGTACAGGCGATCAGTCCGCAATCCAAACGAGCTCCCCATGACCTCCCATCCCAAGCCGATCAAAAAGGTCGTGCTCGCCTACTCCGGCGGCCTCGACACCTCGATCATCCTCAAGTGGCTGCAGCAGACCTACGGCGCGGAGGTCATCACCTTCACCGCCGATCTCGGCCAGGGCGGAGAGCTGGAGCCCGCGCGCGAGAAGGCGCTGATGCTCGGTATCAAGCCGGAGAACATCTACATCGAGGACCTGCGCGAAGAGTTCGTGCGCGACTACGTCTTCCCGATGTTCCGCGCCAACGCGCTCTACGAGGGCATCTACCTGCTCGGCACCTCGATTGCGCGCCCGCTCATTTCCAAGAAGCAGATCGAGATCGCGCGCGCCACCGGCGCCGACGCGGTCTGTCACGGCGCGACCGGCAAGGGCAACGATCAGGTGCGCTTCGAGCTGTCCTACTATGCGCTCGAGCCGTCTATCCGCATCATTGCGCCGTGGCGCGACTGGGAGTTCAAGAGCCGCGAGGACTTGATCGCCTTTGCCGAGCAGAACCAGATTCCGATCGCCAAGGATAAGCGCGGGGAATCTCCGTTCTCGGTCGACGCGAACCTGCTGCACTCCTCATCCGAAGGGAAGGTGCTCGAGGATCCGAACGTCGAGCCCCCGCCCTATGTGTTCCAGCGCACCCTTTCGCCGGAAGAGGCGCCCGACAAGGCGACCGTCATCACCATCAGCTTCAAGAAGGGCGATCCGGTCGCGATCAACGGCAATCCGATGAGCCCGGCGAACATCCTCGCCACGCTCAACGATTACGGCCGCGACAACGGCATCGGCCGCGTCGATCTCGTCGAGAACCGTTTTGTCGGCATGAAGTCGCGCGGCATCTACGAGACGCCCGGCGGCACCATCCTCTGGCATGCGCACCGTGCCATCGAATCCATCACCCTCGACCGCGGAGCCATGCACCTCAAGGACGAGCTGATGCCGCGCTACGCAGAGCTCGTCTACTACGGCTTCTGGTTCTCGCCCGAACGCGAGATGCTGCAGGCCGCCATCGACAAATCGCAGGAGCACGTCGAGGGCGAGGTGACGCTGAAGCTCTACAAGGGCAACGTCATCGTCACCGGCCGCGAGAGCCCCAAGAGCCTCTATTCGTCGACGCTCGTCACCTTCGAGGACGACAAGGGCGCCTACGACCAGAAGGACGCAGCGGGCTTCATCAAGCTCAACGCGCTGCGCCTGCGCACCCTCGGTCAGCGCGACCGCAAAGGCTGATAGCGTTCATCGCCGGGGGGCTGCATTCGCGGCTTCTCGGCGACGCGTACGATCAAGCGCGTCTTCCAGTTTGCGCCGGTGGTGGCCGCTATGTACCGGCGCACGGGGCAGACGCATCGCCGCCTCAGCCCTTCGAGCCTCCTCAGCGCACGGCTATGCTTGCTGCCGGGTAAACGGGAGAACGGTTGAACGTCGTTTCATGCCCGCGCGTTGTGGTTCTCCGGCGCAGGCCACGAACTCCAGCCACGTGCATGCGTTGTCGTGCACTGTTGCCAAGGAGAACGACGATGCTGAAAAATCAAATACTCATCGGAAGTATCGCGGCACTGGCACTCGGGCTTTCAGCGGTTGGAGCAGCTGCCCATGGCGGCGGTGGTGGCGGAGGCCACGGCGGCGGCTTCGGGGGTGGCGGCGGCTTCCACGGTGGCGGTTTCCCAGGCGGCGGCATCCGCGGCTATCGCGGTGGCGGATATGGCCACTACCGCGGCCGCGGCTTCGTCGGCCCGTACTTCTACGGCGGCTATTACGACGACGACTGCTATTGGCGCCGTGGCCATTTGATCTGCCCCTACGACTGACGCCGCGACATCGAAGCCGAGCGGTCTGTAAATCCCGCCCTGTGCTGGGATGGCGCCGGAGGTGCGGCGATAGTGAGCCCACCTACGCCTCCGGTGGCATGAAGCCAACCGCGCAATGGCCGCTTCCGTCATGGCTGTGCGCGGCGGATGCTTCGAAGCGTGGGAAGTGACGGCACCGTGAAGTGGCGTGGATCCCGGCCTTCGCCGGGATGACGTCGAGTGCGGGAAGGCGGAGGCACCTCATTCACACCACGGACGCAGACGAACGGTCGTCGGCTACACGCCTTCTCCGCTTCGCCATGACACCGGGACGACAGACCTTCGTCAGGATGACAGACTTCGTTAGGATGACAGCGAGGCCGGAGGCCGAAGGTCCCAGCGTCCGCCAGCCGGCGATCTGCTTCGCCCGTAAACCGTCATGGCGGCGCAGGCCGCCATCCACGCAAGCCTCGGGATCTGCGACGCTTAGAGTGAACGTGCGCGACAAAGGCAGCAGGCCGCGAGCTGGGCCGCCAACCGATGTGGGCGGAGCCGGTCGATCGCCGCTGGAGTGGATCCTTCGAACCGCCATGCGGCTCATTTGACGCGACCGCTTAACGCTTCGGCCTGATTGGGTCCGAAGCGATCACATCTAAGCCGCCGCGGTGGGCAGCGGCGCGGCCTTCGGACGATCGACCTGGGGGCGCGGCCACTGCTCGGGAAGCTCGCAGAGCCCGCCGCCCATGTAGATCTGGTGCCAGAGCTGCGTCGAGAGCACGCCGGTGAGGCCCATCTTCAGGAACACGTTGATCTTGTCGCCCTTGCCCGCGCCGATGGCTTCGTAGTCGCGCAGCACCGTCTCGGTATCGAAATAGCCGGTGCGGTCGAGCGCCTCGCGGCTCATGAGCTGCCGCACGTAGGGCGGCGGATCGATGAAGAACGATTCCGCCAGCGGCGCGCGGAACATGCCCTTCTTGCGGAATGCCGCTTCCTTCGGCAGCAGCCGCGAAGCCGCGAGACGGAGCAGGTATTTGTCGCGCAGCAGCCCGCGCAGCTTCCAGCGCGGATGCAGTTGCGACACGTAGGAGATCACGTCCTCGTCGAGGAACGGATAGCGGGTCTCGACGCTGTTCGCCATGGCGACCCGGTCGCCCTTGTGATTGAGCAACAGCCCCGGAAGGTGAACCTTGTAGCCGTAATAGAGCGACTGATTGAGCGGATCCCAGCGACGCACGCGCTCTGCATCCACCGGCACGTCGTCATAGGCGATGTAATCGCCGAGCTGCGCTTTCGTATCGCCGCTGAAGTAGCGCGCACGCGATTGCGCGACGAGGTGATAGAGCAGCGTCTGCGCATGGGCGCGGCCGAGCTTCTCGTCGATGTGCTTCAGCTGCGCGTTGCTCATGTGCGGCGCCATGCGCATCCGGAACAGCCGGTTCAGCGCATCGGAAGCGTGCATGCCGCCGACGTCCATGAAGTAGCTGAGCTTGCGCAGCTTGAACCAGATGTAGCCGGCGAACGCCTCGTCCGAGCCCTCGCCCGTCAGCGCCACCTTGTAGCCCTGGTCGTGCACCTCCTGCGCCAGGCGCCAGAGCGCCGCGCACGAGGTATCGATCACCGGGCTGTCGGCCGACGCGATGAGCTGGGGATAGGTGTTCGCGATGACGGTGCTGTCGGAGCGCAGGATCGTCGGCTGGCTGCCGATGGCGCGCGCCGTGAACAGCGCATCCGACGTCTCGTCGAGACCCTTTCCGGGAACCTGGATTGTGAAGCTCGGCACCGGCGAGCCGCGCAGCTTCGAGGCGGTTGCGAGCACGTAGGCGGAATCGACGCCGCCGGACAGATAGCCGACGACCGGCACGTCGGCCCGCAGCCGGATGTCCACCGCGCGGCTGAAGCGCGCTTCGAACTCGTCGATGAGCGGCGTGGGATCGCGCGCGTCGATCTCCTGGCCTGCATCCGGAAAGTCGAGATCCCAGTAGCGGCGCTCGACGATCTCCGCGGGGCGGCCGTCGGCGCGGAAGGCCATTTTCAGGTAGTGGCCGGGCAGCAGCGAATTGACGCCTGCGAACATCGTGCGCCGCGTGCCCATGGCGAAGAACGTGAACACCTGATCCATGCCGCGGGGATCGAATGCGGCCGGCACGCCGCCCGCGAGCAGCGCCTTGATCTCCGATCCGAAGTAGACCCAGTCACCCTGCCGGCTCCAGTGCAGCGGACAGATGCCGACGCGGTCGCGCGCGAGAAACACCGTGCGCTTGGAGAAATCCATGAGCGCGATCGCGAACTGCCCGCGCAGCTTCTCGAAGACGTCCTCGCCGTATTCCTCGTAGAGGTGCACGATGATTTCGGTGTCGGTGTGCGTACGGAAGACGTGGCCCTTGGCCTCGAGCTCAGCCTTCACCTCCGGATAGTTGAAGAGCTCGCCGTTGTAGACGACGCCGACGCTGCCATCCTCGTTGAAGATCGGCTGCGAGCCATCGCCCAGCCCCACGATCGAGAGCCGGCGGTTTGCAAAGCCGATGCCGGGGCGGAAGAGATAGCCGTCCTCATCGGGACCGCGGTGCACGAGCGCGTCGGCCATCCTCCGCACGACGCCGGTCTCCGGCTGGCGCTTGCCCGTCAGATCGATGATTCCAGCGATGCCGCACATAAGTCCTCGTATGGGTCGGGAATGGGCGCGAATCGGCCCAAGGGTCTAAGTCCACCTTGGCCAGGTAAAGGGCCGGTTACGCAACGTTGCAAAAGGGCGCCGGCCGGCTGCGGATCGTTGCCAGAACAACCCGGGAGATACAAGAGACTGCCCGGAAAACATGCTTCAAAAGAGGCCGCGCGACTTGAGGCTCTCGTGTCCGTCGCGGCCTACGATGATGTGATCATGGACAGAAATGCCTAAGGGAGCCGCGGTCGCGACAATATGCTTCGTCATGTCGATGTCGGCCCGCGAGGGTGTCGGATCGCCCGACGGGTGGTTGTGAACGAGAATTATCGCCGTTGCCGAAAGCTCCAGCGCACGCTTCACGACCTCGCGCACGTAAACGGGAGTGTGGTCGACCGTGCCCTGCTGCTGCACCTCGTCGGCGACGAGGCGGTTGCGCTTGTCGAGGAACAGGATCCGGAATTGCTCACGGTGCTCATAGCGTTGTGCGGCGAGCAGATAGTCGATCACCTGCCGCGATGACGCGAGCACCGGCCGCTGCACGATCTCCGACTGCATGAGGCGCAGCGCCGCCGCGCGCACGAGCTTCAGCTCGGTGACGACGGAATCCCCGACGCCGTGCACCTCCTTGAGACGGCCCTCCGGCGCGCTCACCACCTCCGCGAACGTGCCGAAGCGGGCAATCAGCCGTTTGGCGATGCCCTTCGTGTCGCGCCGCGGCAGCGCACGGAAGAGCACCATCTCCAGCAGCTCGTAGTCGGGGAGCGCATCCGCGCCGCCTTTGCGGAAGCGCTCGCGCAGGCGCTGCCGGTGGCCGCTATTGTCGATCAGCGGTGCTTCGAGAAACGATCCCTGCGGGCTGGCGTCTGCGCCTTCATCGCCCCTGTCGCGATCCGGCATGGCGCGTGCCCGCTCGCCTATTCTTCGAAGCGCGGGAAATAGATCCCGGCGGGCGAGTGCGTGAACACCTCGTAACCCGTTTCGGTCACGCCGATGCTGTGCTCGAACTGGGCCGACAGCTCGCGATCCCGCGTCACCGCCGTCCAGCCGTCGGGCAGGACCTTCACGTGCGGCCGGCCGAGGTTGATCATCGGCTCGATGGTGAACAGCATGCCGGGCTCCAGAACGATGCCTTCGCCTTCCTCGCCGTAGTGGAGGATGTTGGGGCGGTCATGGAAGATGCGCCCCAGGCCATGGCCGCAGAAGTCGCGCACGACGGAGCAGCGCTCGCTTTCGGCGTAGGCCTGGATGGCAGCGCCGATGTGCCCGGTGGTGGCGCCCGGACGCACGGCGGCCATGCCCCGCTGCAGCGCCTCGTAGGTGACGGTGATGAGCCGCTCGGCCTTGCGCGAGATTTTGCCCACCGGATACATGCGCGAGGTATCGCCGTGCCACCCGTCGACGATCAGCGTCACGTCGATGTTGATGATCTCGCCTTCGCGCAGCGGCTTCGGTCCCGGAATGCCGTGGCACACGACGTGGTTGATCGAGGTGCAGATCGCCTTCGGAAAGCCGCGATAGTTGAGCGGCGCCGGATAGGCGTTGTGGTCGAGCGCGAATTGAAGCGCCAGCTCGTCCAGCTCCTCGGTGGTGACGCCTGGGCGCACATGCTCGGCGAGCATGTCGAGCGCGGCAGCCGCGAGCTGACCGGCCTTGCGCATGCCTGCGAAGGCGTCCGGTCCGTGCAGCTTCACCTTTCCGTCGCGCGCGGACGCGCGGTCGACTTCGACATTCGACATTTGATTTCCTGGGCCGCCTGGAGACCAATCGCGGTGGGGCCGATGGCGTGAATGTAGTGCAAAAAACGCGGCACGCAATAAACGTGCGGCGCGCCTTTGGTAAAGCGCGCCGCAGCAAAAGTTCGAATTGTTCCGGAAAGCCGGCCTAGAGTGCTTCCGGAAAACCGGAACGGCTCTAGTATCAGGCCTTGGCCTCTTCCTCGGCCGGAACTTCCGCAGCGGAAGCTTCAGCGATCAGCGCCTGGGCCTGGCTGATCCAGTTGTCCTTCTCGATGCGGCCGCCGAGCTGCAGCGTCTCATCGAGGTTGGCCATGTCTTCGTCGGAGAGATTGGCGATCTGCTCCAGCTTGATGGCGTTGAGGTGGCGCAGGCGGATCGCGAGATCGGCGTCGATGCCCTTGATCTGCGTGAGATCGTCCGGCTCGCCCTTCTGCTTCTTGAAGCCCTTCCAGGCGGCGTTGAGGCGGCGGGCGCGCGCATCCGAGCGCTCAGGGATACGGGCAGCCTTACCGCGGCGGCCACGCAGGTAGTAGAGCTTCGCGCGGCGGACTTTACCGCGGCGGATCACCTCGATCTCGGCGATGTACGGCGAGTAGATGGGGAACACGCGCTCCACACCCTCACCGTAGGAGATCTTGCGGACGGTGAAGCTCTCGTTGATGCCGCCGCCGGAGCGGCTGATCACGACACCCTCGTAAGCCTGGGTGCGGACGTTGCTGCCCTCGATCACCTTCACCATCACCTTGACGGTGTCTCCGGGGCCGAACTCGGGCACGGCGCGCTTAGCCGTTACGGCGCTGATCTGCTCGCGCTCGATCTCTTGGATGACGTTCATGGGGCACCTTGACCGTAAAAACCGTAGAAACAGGCCGTCGAGGCTCGGCGATCGGCCGGCACCCCCTAACGGCAGCCTTGGGGAATTTGCGGCGGTAATAGACGATATGCAGGGGGTTGTCGATATGGTCGGAGGCGATTTGTCGCCCGCCCGGGCCTGCACGCGAGGGTGCCATTGTCGCGGGCCTTGCCGCGTTTGCCCGCCGCGGCAGGGGCACAGCCCGTCGGCACCGCCGTTTACTGGAAATCCGCGCCCTCACCGTGGCCGGAGCCATGACCCGCGATACCCGTGTGCTGCGTCTTTCCCGCCGTTAAGACTTTCGGACTGTCGGCCGGCGCTGCAGGAGATCCGGGCGCCGCGCGGCGGTGATGCGCTCGGCCTCCGCGCGCCGCCACTGCGCGATCCGTTTGTGATCGCCCGATAGCAGCACCTCGGGGATCGAGCGGCCCTCCCATTCCCGCGGCTTGGTGTACTGCGGATATTCGAGCAGACCGTCCTCGAAGCTTTCCTCGCTCAGCGATGCGGCTCCGCCGATGACGCCGGGGAGAAGCCGCACGCAGGCGTCGAGCAGAACCATGGCGGCGATCTCCCCGCCGGAGAGCACGTAGTCGCCGATCGAAACCTCGCGCATGTTGCGCCCGGCAATGACGCGCTCGTCGACCCCTTCGAAGCGGCCCGCGAGCAGCATGACGCCGGGGCCGTCCGCCAGCTCCGCCGCGAGCGCCTGGGTCAGGGGCTCCCCGCGCGGCGAAAGGTAGATGAGCGGCGCCGAAGGCTCGTCGACGCGCGCCTGATCGATGGCCGCCGCGATCACGTCGGCGCGCATCACCATGCCCGCGCCCCCGCCCGCCGGCGTATCGTCGACGGCGCGATGGCGACCGATGCCGAACTCCCGCAAGGGGAGCGTCGCGAGGGTCCACACGCCCGCATCGAGCGCCTGGCCGACGAGCGACACGCCGAGCGGACCGGGAAACATTTCCGGGAACAGCGTCAGCACGGTCGCACGCCAGGAAGGCCGATCGCTTTTCTCAGGAAAGTGCGCCACCACTCACCACCGCTGTCTTTTTTGAACGGGCGCCGAAGCGGCCGGCGCTGGAACCGGGTTGCACTCTACCGGTCATCGCCGGCGCTGGGCACCCTTTTGCCATCCGCGTTTGCCGTCCGCGGGCTTGCCCCGAGGATGGCGACAACGGCTGTGCGCCAGGCCGTACGGCGCCAAGTGGTCTCGGCGCGAACGCCGGCCGGACCGAAAGCGCGTCAGACGCCCTCGACGACGACCATGTGCAGCACGCCCGCGCCCTCGCGCAGCTTGCGCGCCTCGGCGTACTCCGGCGATGTCGCATAGCCGAGCGCCTTGTCGTAGCTCTCGAACTCGATCACGACGTTCCGCGCCAGGCCGTCGCCCTCGATGATCTGCGCCTGCCCGCCGCGCACGATCGGCTTGCCGCCGAACTTGTCGAGGGGAATCTTGGACTTCGCGACGTATTCGGCCCACTTCTCCGGGTTCGTCACCTCGGCGCGCACGATCACATAGCCCTTGGCCATCGCAGTACTCCTCCCGTTTTGGTTTGCAGCCGGCGTCAGCGCGACGCTTCGGCCTCGCGGATGTGGTTGATGAATGTTTCTGCGGCAAGGCGCGGATCGTCCGCCTGCGTAATCGGCCGTCCGACGACGATGTGGCTGGCCCCCGCCTTGATGGCGTTGTCGGGCGTCGTGATGCGCTGTTGGTCGTCCGTCGCGCTGCCGGTGAGGCGGATGCCGGGCGTCACGATGAGGAAATTGGCGCCCACCGCATCGCGGACGCGCCCCGCCTCCTGGCCCGACGCGATGACGCCGTCGAAGCCCGCTTCGTAGGCGAGCTTGGCGCGCTGCACCACGAGGTCGGCGGGGCTGAAGGATGAGCCCTGCTGCTTGAGGTCGTCGCCGGTGAGGTTGGTCAGCACGGTGACGGCGAGCAGCTTGAGCTTAGCCCCGCCGCGCCCGGCGACGGCGGCGCGCATCGTCTTGAGGTCGTGCCCGTGCACCGTCAGCATGTCGACGCCGAGCTCGGTGACGTTCGCAACCGCGCGCTCGACGGTGTTGCCGATGTCGAGCAGCTTCATGTCGAGGAAGACGTGCTTGCCTTCGCCCTTCAGCGCGCGGGCGAGATCGAGGCCGCCTGCGAACAGCAACTCGAGCCCGACCTTATAGAACGAGACCGTGTCGCCCAGGGTAGCAATGAGGCGCTGCGCCTCCTCGAGGGTCGGCATGTCGAGGGCGACGATGAGGCGGTTCTTGGCGGTGGGATGGCTCATCGATCGGATGCTGCGTTCTTCGTGCAAAGGTCTGCGGGGATTCTAGCCCAATAGGACCGAACGATCGCTGCCCCTCCAACGTCATCCCGGCGCAGGCCGGCATCTACGCCAGCTGCAGCGGTTGAGACGCCAGATGCGGCGTGCGCTTAGCCATGCAGCACGTGGGCGCGGGGCGCAAGGGGCAGGAGAATTTGGCCCAGCCCGTCTATCAATCGCTGAAACTGTAGTTGATGCCGACCCGGGCGATATTGGCGGTGATGTCCGAGGAGGTCTTGAAAGGACTGGAAATGATGGAGCAGGCGGGGATCACCGTGCAATCGACCGTACTCGCGGCGGTGGCGTGGCCGAGATCGACGTAGAGGTACTCGCCCTTGACGGACCAGGATTTACCGAGAGCGAGTTCCAAGCCGCCGCCGATGGTATAACCGGGCCTTCGTCTCGCGGTTGCTGGAACCGCCCCTGCCGATTTGTGGGCCCGTATCGGAGAACGAGTTCCACACCTTCACGTCACTGACCGCGAGACCGCCGGTCGCGAAAAACATGAGGTTCTCCGAGGCAAGCCAGCCTACGCGCCCGCGCGCGGTGAAAAGCCAATCGGTCGAGTATGATGTGCGCACATTGTAGTTCCAGCCCGGATCGGACGGGTAGGCGATATTGGCGGCGCCACGCCCTCCGCTTAGATCGAGCGCGCTGAAGTCTACATCCGCACCGGCGACAAATCGATCGAAACGCCTGGTGGTCCCGAGTTGGATGCCGCCGGTGAATGACCGCGCGTTGGCCTTCCCGCTGCTGTCACGCGCGACGGAAGCAATATTGGCGTCGCTGCTGAAATAGCTGGTGGGAGTAGTCGCACCTGCATCCGTGTTGAAGTCTGCTTGGCCCCAGGCGCCGCCGACGAAGGCGCCGATATAGTAGCCATCCCAGGGATCGGCGAATGCGGCCGTTGAGACCGTAAGACCTAGCGCCAGCGCCAGACCCGTCCGAGAGGTCGCGTAAATTCACCCTGCCATAGTCGCCCCCCCGGAGCTGCAAAAATTGACCAAACGCGAGTGACGCTTGGGCAGCGCGGAAATGGCCGACCCGCAAAATAAGCGATCGAACGAATCAGTCACTGACCGCCAAAAATATCCAGCGGAGCCTAAGGTTCAGATGTTCTCTCCACAACCCAGGATGGTGTGATCCTTATGGGGTTGTGGCGAACCGGATACATCGTTCAGGAGATGGGATTGGCCTGATCAGCCGTGCAAAACATGGGCCGCCCGCGCAAGCTTTTGGATCAGCGCCTTGAAAATTTCCTGGCTGTCTTTGTTCTTGAGATGCCCGTCTTCGCCGAAGGCGTCCCCCGCCCGTGGCACCGCGAACTGGTCCGGCAGCACGAGAGCGCCGAGGCCCAACTCCAGCACCTGCCGCACTGTCGTGAGGCTGCGCAGCCCGCCCATGCCGCCCGGCGAGGCGGACCCGAGCGCGAACACGCGCGTCTTATAGACCTCCGCGCCGCTCGGCTCGGGCGCGCGCACGCGGCTCACCCAATCGATCGTGTTCTTCAGGAGCGGGGTTATGGAGGAGTTGTATTCGGGGCTGGCGATGAAGACGCCGTTGTGGGCGGCCATCAGCTCCTTGAACTTGTAGGCGTTCTCCGGCGGCCCATCGAGCGCTTCGATGTCGCCGTTGAAAAGCGGCATCGGATAGTCGCCGAGATCGGCGAACGTCGCCGCGATGCCGTTGACCTCGGCGATCGTCGCGCCGAGGCGTGCGAGCTTTTTGTTGAAGGAGCCGGTGCGTTCGGAGCCGGCAAAAAACAGAAGCCTCACCCCGTCCGTCATGCCGATGTCCCGATATCGCAGCTCGCCGGAGTTCGGGAACGGGGCCGAGAGCGGGCTTCGCAATCACGGGCGATCGAGGAACCTCGGAAGTTGCCGCGATTGAAACAGCGAAATCCGCCCGGCAGATCGCCGCCAAAGGTCGCGAATTTCTCGATCATCCCGCGCCTCAGGTGCCCTTGCCCTCGAAGAAATCCTTCACGCGGGCAAAGAAACCTGCGCTCTCGGGGCTCGTTTCTTTGTGGCTCTCCTGCTCGAATTCCTCGAGCAGCTCGCGCTGGCGCTTGGTCAGGTTCTTCGGCGTTTCCACCTCGACCTGGATGTACATGTCGCCGTGCACCTTCGAGCGCAGCACCGGCATGCCTTTGCCTTTGAGGCGGAACTGTTTGCCGCTCTCCGAGCCCTCGGGGATCTTGATGCGCGTCGCCCCGCCTTCGACGGTCGGCACCTCGATCTGCCCACCGAGCGCGGCGGTCGTCATTGCGATCGGCACCTTGCAGAAGATGTCCGCGCCATCGCGCTGGAAGAATTCGTGCGGCTTGATCGAGAGGAAAATGTAGAGGTCGCCCGCCGGCCCGCCGCGCAGGCCCGCTTCGCCCTCGCCCGCGAGGCGGATGCGCGTGCCGTCCTCGACGCCCGGCGGAATGTTGACGGAAAGCGTGCGCTCCTTCGTAACCCGGCCCGCGCCGTGGCAGGATTGACAAGGATCCTCGATGGTCTCGCCGCGGCCCTGGCAGTTCGGGCAGGTGCGCTCGATGGTGAAGAAGCCCTGGCTTGCGCGGACTTTGCCGTGGCCGCCGCAGGTGGGGCAGGCCGTCGGCTTGGTGCCCGCCCGCGCGCCGCTGCCGGCGCACGTTTCGCAGGAAACCGAGGTCGGCACGCGGATCTGCGCGGTTTTGCCGACGTAGGCGTCCGACAGGGTGATCTCGAGATTGTAGCGCAGGTCTGCGCCGCGCTCCCGTGCGGAGCGGGTGCGCTGTCCGCGCCGGCCACCCATGAACTCGCCGAAAAGGTCGTCGAAGATGTCCGACATCGAGGAGGCGAAGTCCGGCCCGAAGCCGCGCCCGCCGCCGCCCTGCTCGAAAGCGGCGTGCCCGAAATGGTCGTAGGCGGCGCGCTTCTGCGGGTCCTTCAGGACCTCGTAGGCCTCGTTCAGCTCCTTGAAGCGGATTTCGGCGCGCGTGTCGCCTGGGTTGCGATCGGGATGACACTCTTTGGCGAGCCGGCGGTAGGCAGATTTGAGCTCTTGCTCGCTCGCCCCCCGGGAAAGCCCGAGCGTTTCGTAGTAGTCGCGCTTGGCCATGTTCAGCGCGGGTCCTTCGGATTGGTCCAAGGTGCGG